>Ga0209577_10007020_pt1 | contig 10377 bp, 7 predicted proteins | sample GraSoiAngelo_109_FD_185874 | JGI IMG/M metagenome (GOLD analysis project Ga0209577, IMG submission 185874) | Grasslands soil microbial communities from the Angelo Coastal Reserve, California, USA - 14_0903_12_20cm (SPAdes) (version 2) | ecosystem: Environmental > Terrestrial > Soil > Grasslands ...
CCACGCGGCGTTGCTCCGTCAGGCTTTCGCCCATTGCGGAAAATTCCTAACTGCTGCCTCCCGTAGGAGTCTGGGCCGTGTCTCAGTCCCAGTGTGGCTGATCGTCCTCTCAGACCAGCTACCCATCTTCGCCTTGGTAGGCCGTGACCCCACCAACAAGCTAATAGGCCGCGAGCCCGTCTCCGAACGGCTTACGCCTTTACTCACCAGAGGATGTCCCCCGGTGACCACATCCGGTATTAATCCTGATTTCTCAGGGCTATCCCGGACTCGAAGGTAGGTTGCTCACGTGTTACTCACCCGTGCGCCGCTAGACACCGAAGTGCCGCGCTCGACTTGCATGTTTCATGCACGCCGCCAGCGTTAATCCTGAGCCAGGATCAAACTCTCCGAAGAGATTTCCACGTATCGCGTGACCCGGCCGGAGCCGGATCCAGGTTCAACGTGATCGACGAGGTCCCACGCCGGGACGCGACCTTGCGGTACGCGGCCCCATGGGCCTTTGCGGAAAGTCGTCTCCACTCTTCAATTGTCAAAGTTCACGGCACGTCACACACGCGGTGACGCGTGCCCCCTGGCAGGCGGGCAAGGGTCCGATTGTAGATGCCACGTCCGGCCGTGTCAACATCGCGAACGCCGAGGGGCGATCGCGCTGTACTCGACCGACGCCTACCGGTGGCCCCAGCCCCCGGCAGCGGGTCGGGAGTATACATGCCCGCCGGGGGGCCGTGGGGCCCGGATCGGCACTCCACCAGGGGGCATCACGATGCGTCAGCTCACCTTCCTCGGACCCGGCCGGCTGGAGTGGCAGGAGGTCCCGGCCCCGGCGCTCGAGGGACGCGGCCAGGCGCTGGTCCGCCCCGTGGTCGCGACCACCTGCGACCTCGACCGCTGGATGATCTCCGGGGGCGCGCCCACGCCGCCGGGGCCCTTCCCCCTCGGCCACGAGTTCGTCGCCGAGGTGGTCGAGGTCGGCGACGACGTCCGCAGCGTCGCCCCCGGAGCCCGGGTGACCGTGCCGTTCTCGATCAGCTGCGGCGAGTGCGACCGCTGTCGGCGGGGGATCACCGCGAGCTGCACCGCCGTTCCGGTCGGGGCGATGTACGGGGTGCCCGTCCGCGGCCAGTGGGGAGGGGCGATGTCCGACCTGGTTCGGGTTCCCTTCGCCGACGCGATGCTCGTCCCCCTCCCCGACCAGGTCGCCTCGACCACAGTCGCCAGCCTCTCCGACAACCTCCCCGACGCCTGGCGGGCGGTGGCCCCGCACCTCGCCACCCGGCCGGGAGCGGAGGTGCTCGTCGCCGGCGGAGGCGCGGCGAGCATCGCCCTCTTCGCCGTCGACATCGCCCTCGGCCTCGGCGCATCGAGAGTCGTCTACCTGGACGAGGACCCCGAGCGCTGCGACCTCGCCGAGCGCCTCGGCGCCGAGGTCCGAGAGGGCGCCCCGCCGGCGCGTGCGGGCCGCTTCGGGATCACCCTCGACGCCAGCTCCACCCACCCCGGCCTCCACTGCGCGCTGCGCTCCACCGAGCCCGGTGGGGTCTGCACCTCGAGCGGCATCTACTTCGAGGCGACGACCCCGATGCCGCTGCTGGAGATGTTCACGAACGGGATCACCTTCATCACCGCCCGGGCCAGCTCGCGGCCGATCATCCCCGACATCCTCGCCGCGGTGGTCGACGGGCGCATCCATCCGGAGCGGATCACCAGCCGGGTCGTGCCCTGGGACGACGCCGTCGACGCCCTGCTGGAGGTGCCGACCAAGCTGGTGATGGAGCGCTCCTAGATGGCGCGGCGGCCGGCGAAGGCGCGGGCCACGGTGAGCTCGTCGGCGTACTGGACGTTCGACCCCGCCGGCAGCCCGTGGGCGAGCCGGGACACGGTGACCCCGGTCGAGGCGAGGCGCTCGGCGAGGTAGTGCGCGGTCGCCTCGCCCTCGACGTCGGGGTCGGTGGCCACGATCACCTCGGAGACGCCGCCCGCCTCCAGCCGCTGCACCAGCTCGTCGACACGGATCTGGGCCGGCCCGACGCCGTCGATCGGCGAGATCGCCCCCTGGAGCACGTGGTAGACGCCGCCGAACTCGCCGCTGCGCTCGATGGCGAGCACGTCGAGGGCGTCCTCGACGACGCAGATCGAGGCGGGATCACGGCGGGGGTTCGCGCAGATGCCGCAGAGCTCGCCCTCGGCGATGAAGTAGCAGCGACCGCACGGCCGTACCGAGCCGCGCAGCTCGGCGAGGGCCGCGGCGAGCCGCTCCACCGACTCCCGGGGCGCGACGAGGCAGTGGAAGGTGAGCCGTTGGGCGGTCTTGGGACCGACCCCGGGCAGGCGTCCGAACTCCGCGGCCAGCCTCTCGACCGCCGGGGGAACGAGGTTCACCGGCCCGGCTAGAGCAGCCCGGGGGGAAGGCCCAGACCCGCGGTGAGGCTGCCCATCTGCTGCGAGGCCAGCTCGCGCGAGCGGTCGAGGGCGTCGTTGACGGCGGCGAGCACCATGTCGGCGAGCAGCTCCGCCCCCTCCTCGAGGACCTCGGGCTCGATCGCCACGGAGAGGATGCGCTGATGGCCGTTGGCGGTGACGGTGATCGCCCCACCACCCGCGGTCCCGGTCACCTCGACGGTCTCCAGCTCCTCCTGCATCTTCGCCATCTTGGTCTGCATCTGCTGGAGCTGTTTCATCATCTTCTGGTTCTGCACGTACCGCCTCCGCTTCGGTGGACCGGATCAGTCTACGCGGGCCCGTCGGCGGCGGTGTCCCGCAGCCGGCTGGCGGTGATGCGGCTGCCGGGGAAGGTGGCGAGCACCGCGGCGGTGGCGTCGGGCGCGCCCGGGGCCGGGGAGGGCGCCGGCCGGGCCGGGGCGTCGGTGCCGGAGAAGACCGCATCGACGCTGCACTCCGCCCCCGCCACCTCGGAGATGACCTCGTCGAGGAGCCGCGCCTTCTGCCGCTCCTGGAGCCGCTCGAGGTGGAAGCCGTAGGGGGCGCCCACCTTCAGCCGTCCCGGCGCGGCCTCGAGCGGGCGGCAGGAGCGGAGCACTCCGGCGAGCATGGGATCGCGGCGGTTCACCGCGTCGACGATCGCCGGCCAGAGCGCCTGCCAGCCGTCGAGGTCCGCGGGCCCGCCGGACGCCATCGGGGGCGCGGGCGGGGGCGGAGGCAGTTCGACGATCGGTTCAGGGAGCGGGGCCGGCGGAGGGGGCGCCTGGACGGCCACCGGCGGCGGAGAGGGCTCCGCCGACATGGGCGGCGGGGTCGCGCGGCCGGTCACCGGGACGACGACCCCGGGCGGGCCGCCCGCCAGCCGGCGCTCCAGCTCCGCGACCCGGGCCGCGAGCGCGGCGAGGGCGGTGCCGTCCGGGCCCGCGCCGCCACCGCCGCCGTGGAGGAGGCGGAGCAGGCTCAGCTCGACCTGGGTGCGGGCGTCGACCGGCTGGCGGAGGTTGATCTCGGCGGTGCCGAAGGTGTCGATCGCCTCCACCCAGAGGCCACGGCGGGCGGTGGCGGCGAGGCGGGCGCAGGTCTCCTGCTCGTCGGCGGCGAGGTCGGCGCCCTCCGCGGCCCCGAGGGCGACGAGCTCGGCGGCGCGGGCCAGCCGGGACATGTCGCGGAGGAGCTGGCGGGCGTCCGCCCCGGAGTCGAAGGCGCGGGCGGCGGCCCGCATCGTCTCCGCGGCGTCCCCGGCGGCGAGGTGGAGGAGCAGGTCGCGGATGGTGGCGGGGTCGGCCAGCCCCAGCGAGCGGCGCACCGTCTCGACCCCCAGGGGGCGCTCGCCGGTCCCCAGCGCCTGGTCGAGGAGGGACATCGCGTCGCGCACGCTCCCCTGCCCGGCTCGGGCGAGCAGGTCGAGCGCCGCGGGGTCCGCCTCCGCGCCCTCCAGCTCGAGGATGTGGGCGAGGTGGGCGGCGACGTCGGCCCTCTCGACACGGCGGAAGTCGAAGCGCTGCACCCGTGAGCGCACCGTCTCGGGGACCTTGTGCGGCTCGGTGGTCGCGAGCACGAAGAGGACGTGGGGGGGCGGCTCCTCGAGGGTCTTGAGGAACGCGTTCCACGCCTCGGTGGTGAGCATGTGGGCCTCGTCGATGATGTAGACCTTGCGGCGCAGCGAGGCGGGGAGGAACTTCACCCGCTCGCGGAGCTCGCGCATCTCGTCGATGCCGCGGTTGCTCGCGGCGTCGATCTCGAGCACGTCGACAGCGCCACCGCCGAGGACCTCGACACAGGCGGCGCAGCGGTTGCAGGGCTCGCCGTCGGCGGGCTGGAGGCAGGTGACCGCGCGGGCGAGGATGCGCGCCGTCGAGGTCTTGCCGGTGCCGCGGATCCCGGCGAAGAGGTAGGCGTGGGCGAGCTCGCCACCCCGCACCTGGTTGCGGAGGGTGTCCGCGACGTGAGCCTGCCCGATGAGGTCGGCGAACGTGGCCGAGCGGTACTTGCGGTAGAGGGCGATGCTCACCGGGTCGCGCGATCTCCTCGACAGGTCTGGACGCAGCCCTCCCCGGCAGGGGGGAAGGGTAGTCGCGCACCCCACGTCGAAGGCGTGTCGCCGGCGCTCACCCGACGGCCCAGCTCGGGCCAGGTTGACTGCGGCACCCCCGGGGGACCGCTTACCGCTGCTTCCTTCCGGACCTGACGGGGTTCACGGGCCCGGGTTGCGCAGGACCCGGCCGTCAGCGCCGATGCCGTCGGAGCAGACCCGAGAACGCACCCCCTCGGTGGGGAATTCGACCCCGCTATAGCGGATTGCGGGTACAGGGCACCGCTACCTCCCCGTCTAGCGCGACCGCCGCCGATTGTACCCGCGCGCCGGGGGCCCCGCCGCGCGGGCGGCGGCGCGATCACATGACGATCGGCGCGACCGGCCAGAGCAGGGCGAAGCAGGTCCCCTCCCCGACCCGGCTCTCTACCTCGACCTTGCCACCGTGGGCCTCGACGAGGCGGCGGACGAGCGCGAGCCCCATGCCGGTACCCCCGTAGGTGCGGGTGGCGGTGTTGTCGACCTGGTAGAAGCGCTCGAAGACCCGGGGCAGGGCGTCCTCGGGGATGCCGATGCCGGTGTCGGCGACCTCGATGCGCACCATGTTCGCGCCGTTGCGGTGGCTGCGCACCCGGACGCTGCCGCCCTCGGGGGTGAACTTCACCGCGTTGTCGAGGAGGGCGCGAAGCGCCTGGTTGAAGCGGGTGGGATCGGCGTAGACCTCGACGTCGGCGGGGACGTCGACGCTCAGCGAGACCTGCAGCCCCTCCTTGAGGCGGGCCTCGACGGCGTGCACCGCCTCCTCGACGGCGCCACGCACCTGGGTGGGCAGCGGCTTGAGGCTCAGGGTGTCGGACTCGAGGAGCGAGAAGTCGAGGATGGTCTCGACGATGTCGTAGAGCTTCTTGGCGGCGACCTGGATGTCGTGGAGCGCCTCGGTCTTGTGGGCGTCGTCCCAGGTCTCCCAGCACATCTCGAGGAGATCGCCCATCCCCATGATCGCGGTGAGCGGGGTGCGCAGCTCGTGCTGGACGGTGCCGAGGAAGTCCGACTTCAGCGCGTCGAGCTCACGCAGCCGGCGCACGGTCTCGCGCTCCTGCTCGAAGAGCCGGGTGTTCTCCAGCGCGATGGCGGCGTTGTTCGCGAGGACGGCCAGGCTCTGCTCCTGGCCCTCCGCCGGCGGCTCGCCGGCGCGGGTGACCACGGCGAGGGCGCCGACCACGGCGTCCTGGTAGAACATCGGGACGGCGAGCATCCCGCCCGCCTTCCACCCGGGGGGTGGCCGGTCGATGCGGATCGAGCGGCCCTCGAGCAGGGTCGGCGCCACCTTCCAGCCGGAGATGTCCGGCGCCCTGCCCTCGACGCCGTGGGCGGCGCGGAGGGAGAGGTTGTCGCCGTCGCGGATCAGCAGCAGCGCCGCGGACCCGTGGCCGGCGATGGCGGCGGCGGCGCCCACCACCGCCTCCTGGAGGCCGGCGACGCCGCGGGTGGTGGTGGTCAGCGCCCGGGAGACGCCGCCGAGCTGGTCGACGGCGGAGTCGAGCCGCGCCCTCGCCTGCTCGATCTGGGCGACGTAGTCGGCGATCTCGGCGCGCATGCGGTTGACGCCGAGGGCGAGGCGGCCGAGCTCGTCGGAGGAGGTGACCGGGATGTCGGTGGAGTAGTCGCCGCCCGCGATCCGGGCGACGCCGCGCTCGAGGCGGTTCACCGGCCGGCGGACGAAGCGCTCGACGAAGAAGAAGACGAGGAGCGCGGTGCCGAGGATGGCGAAGATCGCGATGAGCCCGAGAGTGAACTCGTCGCCGCGGACGTCGCCGACGAAGTCGGAGAGCTTCACCTCGACGCCGACGTATCCGGCGGTCTTCCCGTCGGGCCCGGACAGCCGGACGAAGCTGCCGGCGACGGTGCCGATACCGGTGACGTCGTAGGTGCCCTGTGGCTGAATGCTCCCGGCCCGCACCGCGGCCTCGATCCCCGGGGGCGTGGTGCCCCCCGATGGGGTCTTGCCGTCGGCGGAGAGCCGGGCGACGACGCTCGGGCTCTCGACGGGGATGAAGGCGGTTGCATAGCCGATGACACCCTCGAAGTGCCGCAGCTCGTCGAGGAGGGGGAGGACGTAGACGACCGCGCCGATCGGCTGGTGGTTGCGGTCGACGATGGTCTCGCCGGCGTCGGAGACGGCGCGGGGACCGGTGGTGTCGGGCAGGAGCTCGACCCCGTAGTCGGCCTTCCCCTGGAGCGCGTCGCGGAGCGTCGTCGAGGCGGCGACAGCGGGGACGAGCACCTTCGGAGGCGCGAACACGCGGCCGGTGACGTCGACCAGGACCGGGTATTCGCCGAAGGCGCCCTGGCCCGAGCCCTGGATCACCGGTCCGTACTCGTCGAGGAGCGTCAGGTCGTCCTTCGCCGTCGTTCCGGGTTTGCCGGCGATGACGGCGACGAGCTGGGACAGCTTGGTGGCCAGCGAGCTGGCGTCGAGCTTCAGCTCGGGCTGGGTGACGTTGTCGAAGAGCTGGCCGATGACCTGGGCGCGGTTGCCGGAGGTGGTCACCGCAGCGCTCCGGGTCTGCTGCCCCCTGCTGACGAGCAGGAAGGCGCTGATGCCGATGATCAGCACCAGCGAGAGGGCGACGCCGGCGGCGAGCAGGCGCAGCGCGAAGGAGGATCGAATGCGACTCCTCACCCGCGGGCCTCCGCCGTCCCTCGGGAGGGCGTCAGCTGGAGGTGGCCGACCACCGGCGCCGCACCACGACCACAAGGCCGGCGAGGGCGGCGAGGTCGAGAAGGCCGAACAGCGGCCAGATGATCAGGCCGTGCCCGAAGCTGAGGCCGGAGACCAGGCCGACGGACTCGTCGCCCTTCGGCGGCAGCGAGGTGGTCGGCGCGGAGCTCCCACCCCCGGCGCCCGACGCCTGGGACGAGGCCGCCGGGGTGATCCCCAGCGCGGCATAGCCCTGTGGGCTGATGGTGCCGGTCGGCTGCGAGCCGGCCTGCTGTCCCGATCCGCCGCCCGACCCCGTACCGCCGCCCGAGGAGCCGGTCGGTCCCGTCGGGCTCGACGGCGACCCGTTCGACGACCCCGGCAGGCCGGGGAGGATCGCACCGATGAGGCACGTGTTCACCACCTGGGCGGTGCACGACGAGCCGAGCAGGCAGAGGAGGTTGGCGACGCAGGCGCCGGTGCTCCCGCTGGTCGAGCCCGAGCCCGAGCCCGATCCGGACCCCGATCCCGCAGGCGGGGCGGGGGCTGTCGGGACGACGCAGGTCTGAAGGAGGGAGGCGACGCAGCTGCCGCCGATCTGGACCAGGTTGCAGCTCAGCAGGCACAGGCCCGCCGTGGGCGACGGGGCCGGGGTCGGGGAGCCGGTCGAGCTGCCCGAGACGGGGCTGGGAGTGCACAGCAGGTTGAGGCCCAGCAGCCCGCAGTTGCCCGCCGACGCCGAGGGCGTCGGGGTCGCCACCGGGGCGGACGAGCTCGACGGCGCGCCGGAGGAGGTCGTCGAGGAGGAGGTGGTGGTGCTCGTCTTCGCGGTGGGAGAGGCGCTGACGGTCGCCGCCGGGGTGGAGCAGCCGAGGAGGCCGAGCGCGCACAGGCTGCCGGTGAGCGGCGCCGCGACGCGGACGTGGTGGTGCACCGGCGCCGGCCTGGCCGGCACGGCAGGAGCCGCAGGAGCGGGTTGGCCGAGGGTGACCACGCCCGAGGGGATCGCGACCAGCGTCGTCCCCGGCTGGCAGAGCGCCGGGAGCAGCTGGCAGGCCGCCTGCGGGATGGAGATGTCCTGTCCCGCGGACTGCTGGTCGCCGTTCCCGCCCAGGCCCAGCGAGCCCAGGCCAAGACCGCCGAGGAGTCCGGGACCGCGGGTGGCCGCATAGACCGTCGACGTGACCATCATGCCGTTCCCGACGAGCAGGCCTGACAATACTGTCAAAGCGACCAACCGGCGCATCGGCGATGAGCGCAGGACGGCCCGTCCCAATCTCCGCATGGCCGAAATCATAGGTTCGTGGACGGCGCCAAAACGGCGGCCGGACAACCGTCACGGGTTCGTCACCGATCGCGAACGGGCACGAGACCGGCCCCAGAGGGGCAGCCGGGGCTCGTCGCCGCGGACCAGGCGGCGGAGGTTGGCCGAGTGCCGGTAGAGGATGATCCCGGTCGCCGCCGCGGTGAAGCCGAACGCCGCGGCGCGCGAGCGGCGTGCCCGGTCCCCCGTCCCCTCGCCTGCGGCGAAGGCCCAGGCGGCGGCGGTCCCCGCGGTCGCCGAGCCGGCGGCGGCGAGGGAGCCCACCGAGACGGTCTGGGTCGTCAGCAGCGCGGTCATCCCGCCGGCCACGGCGGATGCGGCCCCCGGCGGCGAGAGCATGAGGAGCGCCCCGAAGGCGGTCGCCACCGACTTGCCGCCACGGAAGTGCGCGTAGGCGGGCCAGGCGTGCCCGACGACCGCGGCCAGCCCCGCCGCCGCCCGGCCGCGGGGGCCGGCGCCGAGCGCCCGCGCGCCCTCCACCGCGACCGCGCCCTTGCCGACGTCGAGGAGGAAGGTCGCGGCCCCGGCCGCGGGCCCGAGCACCCGCGACACGTTGGTGGCGCCGGTGCTGCCGCTGCCATGCTCACGGACGTCGAGGCCGCGGACCGCGTGACCGAGCCAGAGCCCGACGGGGATCGACCCGACCGAGTAGCCCAGCGCGCAGCCGGCGAGACCCGCCACGGTGCCGACCATCGCCGCGAGTATAGGGGTACGCCCGTTCCCCGAAGTCCCCGGGTCAGCCCTCGAGCACATCGGTGGCGGTGACCGCGAGACCGGGGGCGTGGGCGAGCAGCCAGCCGCCGCGCGAGCGCGGGACCGACGCCTCCATCGCCGCCAGGACGGCCTTCGCCGCCGGGCCGCCGACGAGGGCGATCGCGGTGCCGCCGAAGCCCGCCCCCACCATTCGCGCGCCGAGACAGCCGGGCACGCCGAGCGCGGCGGCGACGGCGGCGTCGAGCGAGGGCGTGCTCACCTCGTAGTCGTCGCGCAGCGAGGCGTGGCTGGCGGACATGAGCGCGCCGAGGGTCACCGCGTCCCCGGCGGCGAGGGCGGCGGCGGCGGTCGCGGCGCGGTGGGTCTCGCTGACCAGGTGCCGGGCGCGCCGGTCGAGCGGCGCCGGAAGCCGGGCGGTGAGGACGTCGCAGGGCTCGAGCCGGCCCACGCTGGTGGCCCCCAGCGCCAGCAGCGCCGCCTCGGCCTCGGCGCGACGCTCGCGGTATCCGGCACCGCCGACGTCGTGGGCCTCGCCGCTGTCGCACGCGACGAGCACGGCGGTCTCGAGGTGCCAGGGGACCATGTCCGCCGAGCCCCGGCCGCAGTCGAGGAGCAGGGCACCGCCGGCGGGGAGCCCGACCACGGCGGCCTGGTCGAGGGGCCCGCAGGGGACACCGACGACGTCGCGCTCGGCGGCGAGAGCCACCTCGACGAAGCGTCCGGTGGGCATTCGCGCCCCCGCCAGCCGGAGCATGGCGAGCGTCGCGGCGCAGCAGAGCGCGGCGGAGGACGCGAGCCCCGCCGCCTCGGGCAGGTCGGCGGCGACCGCCATCTCCAGGGCGGGGAGGGCGATCCCCTCCTCGGCGAGCACCACCGCGGGGGCGAAGGCGCGGTCGCCGAGGTCGCCGGCCGGCCGGGGCGTGCCCCGCTCCACCCGGCGCCCGTCGCTCACCAGCCGCCAGCGGCCGTCGCCGGAGGGGCGGAGGGCGACCGCCACCGCCCGGTCGACGGGGCAGCAGAGGACCATCCCTCCGGCGTAGTCGACGTGCTCGCCGACCAGGGTGCACCGGCCCGGCGCCGCCGCCGAGGCGACCGCGGCGCCCGACCCCCCCGGCTCCTCCGCCAGCAGCTCGCGGGCGCGACGCTCGAGCGTGCTCAGAGCTC
>Ga0209577_10007021_pt1 | contig 10377 bp, 13 predicted proteins | sample GraSoiAngelo_109_FD_185874 | JGI IMG/M metagenome (GOLD analysis project Ga0209577, IMG submission 185874) | Grasslands soil microbial communities from the Angelo Coastal Reserve, California, USA - 14_0903_12_20cm (SPAdes) (version 2) | ecosystem: Environmental > Terrestrial > Soil > Grasslands...
GTCCCCGCGGATCTTTTCACAGTCTAAGAACCGGGTGTTCGCGTTAAATTTCAGGTCGAGTAGTGAGACCGTGTCTCCTCTAGCGAGAAGCTTTTCGGCGAGGTGGCTGCCGATGAACCCGTTTCCTCCCGTTATCAGAATCCTTGAGATTTCTTTTTCACCCATTCACAGCCGATGCTATCGGGGGGACGTTGAGACCCGGTGCACGATGCGCCATCCTCAGATATACCAGGTCATCGCGAACTTGCGCGAAAACGTCGGTTTGGGTATTTCAGACTAGCGAATTACGGTGTTGAACAGTATAGCGATATCTATCGAAAGTGATAGTTCTTTACACAGAAATCACCAGATATAGCGTGCCCGAAACGGCGTCCCATTCGCGACTTTGGAAGACTGGCACGCATTCAGGCTCGGAAATGAGCCAGATCGGGGTCTTCAGATCTTCCCAATCGGCGCAGTCCTGATACCCGAAGAAGCGGGGCATGCCATGTAATCAGAGATTCGGATCCGCGAAACGCGAAAAGGAGCACACCACCCGGAGCCCGCAACCGCGCCGGGCCTCGAAAACAATGTTTTGGGAACGAGACCCGAAAACATTACCCGAAACTCGATCCTGAAAACGCAAATTGAAACAGACAATGAGAACGCCTCCTCGATCTAGTTCTTGGAAAGGTTACCCTAATTCTTCCTCCCCGGGCCCCATCCAGATCTCGAGACATAGCCACCCGGCTCTTGAAAGATGAAATACTCTATTCTACCCTCCCGGTTTCCGGGCCGGTAGTCCAGCCTGGTATGCATAATATGCACGGAACGGACGTCGCCCTCACACGGCGAAGGTCGTGGGTTCAAATCCCTCCCGGCCCACCACAAAAGAGATGAGGATAGATGAGCGCTGACCCGACAGTAGACCTGGTCCGCGCCACCGTCGCACTATTCATCATCGTCGACCCGATAGGCCTAGTCCCCATCTTCTCCAACGTCACCGGCAACATGCCAGCCCCCGACCGAGCCAAAATGTACCGAGTAGTCATCTACACAGGCGCTAGCCTACTCACGATCTTCGCCCTAGTAGGCCAAGAACTACTCGCGCTCTTCGGCATCAGCCTCCCAAGCTTCGAAATGGCCGGCGGACTACTACTCCTACTCCTCGCCCTCGACATACTCTTCCGCGGAGAAAGATTCGCCAAACCAGGCAGCCACGAAGACGTAGGAATCGTCCCCATCGCCTTCCCCCTACTCGTAGGACCCGGAGCCATAACCACGACAATGATAGCCCTAGGAGCCTACGGAATACTCGTCACGCTAGGCTCTGTGATCATCGTCATGTTGCTCAGCTGGATCGTGATGAAACAGACTCATCGAATACACTCCCTGCTAGGAAAGACTGGGTCCTCAGTTGTTGCTCAGGTGATGGCGGTCTTCATAGCAGCCATAGCAATACAATTCATAATAACCGGAATCCGGACATATCCCTAACGGCAATAGAGGAGACGAGTCTAGCCGTCTCTACATCTTGGCGAGCCCGACTCGCTTTAGTTGCTTGTACATGATGAAAACCACCAGGGCGATTATGACGAAGTATATGATCTGCGAGATGAAATCTCCGTAGAGAAATACTGAGGGCTTCCCTGAGACTGGAGAAGTGACTGTCACGTTTAGAGACGACAGGTTTCCGGTAGGGAGGATCAGACCAACAATTGGGTTTATGATATCCTTGACCAGCGAGTTCACTACGGCCGACGAGGCGACACCGATGACGAACCCGATCGCGAGACCTATGACTCCGAACGTCTGTAGAAAATCGACAAACTCCTTCACAAAGCCTTTCTTCTTTTCAGTAGCTTTCTCCATCTTGTCCATGAAGGCGCCGTTCGAGGCTTCAGCGCTTATAATGGCTGTGAATGTTTCAGCTTAGCCTTCCGGCTTCTCGTCCCGATTTCCCGGGTCGTTGGAAGATTTCCTTCGTTGCCGGTCTTTCTTGTCTGAAGCTTTCGTTTCCCAGCCCTCTTTGTCGACCACTACATTCTCAGGTCTCAACTCTTCTGGAAGACTTGGAGATCGCCGCCGTAGTCTGATAGCGTAAACGGCGAAAGCCATTGCGCCAAGAGCAACGACCAGGTAGGCGAAAGAGGCGGAGACAGTGCCGCAATTACCAACTAAGGTCTCGTGGCACTCATAGTGTCCTGAGAGACCTGTCTTGGTGGTTAGGTTGGATCTTAGGTTCTCGGCTGAGCCCTTCCCAAACCGCGAGTTCATCGTTAGTGAACCACTCAGGGTTCTCAGAAGGGAAAGATGCTCGCCAATCCCGGAGTTCGAGGATAGCGAGCCGGTAAGAGATCTGAAGAAAGAATTTTGCTCAGCAACGCTCGAGGTCGAACCCAGCGCGGCGTTCAAACTCGTCGCGAGGCCTTTGGTTTCAGCCCCGGCGATGCCTAGGGAGCTAGATAGGGACCTTAACAATGATGTATGCTCTGAGAAGCTTGAGGCGGAACCGATTGACGCGCTCAAGGTTACTGCTCGGCCTCTGAAGAACGAAGATGCTATCCCTATCGAACCGGACAGAGATCTGACCAGGGAGGAATGCTCTGTAAGACTCGAAGCCAGACCGAGCGAATTGCTTAGGGCGATGGAACGGCCCTTGTATGCTGAAGATCCCAGACCTAGGGAGCCGGTCAGCGACCTAAACCATGAACCATGTTCCTGGAAGCTCGACGACGAACCGAGCGAAGCCCCCAATGCCTTCACGAAACCTTTGGTCTCAGAGGATATCAAGCCTAGTGAACCACTTACCGTCCTGAATAGAGAGGACTTTTCACCGACACTAGACGCAGACCCAATCGAAGCAGTTAGGAAGATCGCGCGACCTCTGAAGAAGGAGGACGACAGACCCAGGGTCCCTGTTAGAGTTCTGAAAACCGAAGAATGTCCAGTGAAGGTTAAGGACGAACCTAGAGAGCCAGAGAGACTCCGGGTGAATCCCTTAGTTTCAGAACCTGCGAGAGAGATTGAACTGGTCAGGGTCCTGAAGAGTGAAACGTGCTCCCCTAAAGTCGAGACTAGACCTAGGGAACCAGAGAGCCCGCGCGAGAAGCCCTTGACTTGTGAACCAGCAAGAGACAATGAACCAGTCAGCGTCCTGAACATCGAGGCATGCTCTGCAATAGTTGAGGACGAGCCCAATGAGCCAATCAAGATTACGGCACGACCCCTGAACAGGGATGTCGCGATAGAAAGGGAGCCGGACAGAGATCTGAAGAGTGAAGTATGCTCGGTGAAGCTTGACGACGTACCCATAGTGCCGGTTAGGAACTCAGCCCGGCCTCTCAACAGAGACGTACCAATGCCTAGCGAACCAGTTAGAGATTTGCCAATACCCTTGGTCTGAGAACCGGCCAGAGAAAGCGAACCAGTCAGGGTCCTAGCGAGACCCTTAGTCTCGGAGTTCGCGAGAGACAGAGAGCCGGTAAGTGTCCTAGAGAAGGAAATATGCTCCGTTGAACTTGAGGCCGAGGAGAGTGATCCGGTCAGTGTTCTGAATAACGAGATATGTTCACTGAGACTTGATGCGGCGGTTAGCGAACCTGTCAAGGTTCTGAAGATCGAGGAATGCTCGATGAGAGCTGAGGACAAACCGAGCGAACCGAGAGCTGAGGACAAACTGAACGAACCTGACAGGCCTTTGGCAAAGCCTTTGATCTCAGAACTGGCTAGAGAGAGTGAACCTGTTAGTGTCCTGGTCAGCGAAACATGCTCGGTCATCGCTGAGGATGAACCGAGGGAGCCGGTCAGGAATTCGACACGACCTCTGAATATGGTAATGGCAAGGCCTAGTGAACCGCTGAGAGACTTGCCAATGCCCTTAGTCTGGGAACCGGCGAGGGACAACGATCCTGTCACAGACTTAGCGAATCCCTTAGTCTCAAGGCCTGCGAGAGAGAATGAACCTGTGAGTGTCCTGAAGAATCCAGCATGTTCAGCAAGACCAGTGGACACGGTCAGCGATCCTGTCAGGGTCCGGTAGAACGATGCGTGCTCAAGCAGGTTTGAGGACATGGTCAGCGATCCAGTCAATGTCCTAAAGAATGAAGTATGTTCAACAAGAGTCGAGAAGAGACCCAATGAACCAGATAGGCTCTTGGCGAAACCCTTGACTTCTGAACCAGCGAGAGACAATGATCCTGTGAGAGTTCTGGATAGTGAGATGTGGTCAACTGTACTTGAGGACATACCGAACGAAGCGGTTAGAATCTCTGTACGACCTCTAAAGAGAGAGGTCGCGATGGACATCGAGCCAGTTAAGCTCCTGAACAGTGAGGTATGCTCAACCAAAGCTGAGGACGAACCGAGGGAACCGGATAGGGACTTGGGGAAACCTTTGGTCTCAGAACCGGTGAGGCCAAGAGAGCCTGCCAGGGACCTAAGCAGGGATATGTGATCAGTAGATACTGAGGACGAGCCCAGAGACCCGGCCAGGCTTTTCGCTAAACCTTTGCTCTCTGATCCTGCTAGAGACAATGAGCTAGACAGAGTCCTGAAGAGAGATGCATGCTCAGTAAAGGTCGATGATGAACCTAGAGAACCTATCAAGGTCTCAGTACGGCCCCTAAACAGGGAAGTCGTAACGGAAATCGAGCCAGTAAGGCTTCTGAAAATCGATGTGTGTTCGGTAAGTGCTGAAGATATGCCCAGTGATCCGGAGAGAAGTTCGACGCGCCCACTGGACAAAGAAGCCGCAATACCCAATGAACCGGTCAACGATTTGGCCAGGCCCTTAGTCTCAGAAGCTGCGAGAGACAATGATCCGGTCAGGCCTTTGGCAAGTCCCTTAGTCTCGGAGCCGGTAAGGGACAATGAACCAGATAGAGTTCTGAACAACGAGGCGTGGTCAGCGAGGTTTGATGACAACGTCAGTGACCCGGACAGGGTCCTGAAGAGAGAAGAATGTTCGACGAAAACAGAAGTCGGAGCCAGTAAACTGGCAAGGGTTCTGAAGAACGAAGTATGATCGACAAAGCTTGAGACCAACCCCAGAGAACCTGGCAGACTCTTGACGAAGCCCTTAGTCTCAGATGCACCGAGAGACAGTGAGCCAGACAGAGTCCTAAACAGTGAGTAATGCACTGAAAGACTCGAGGCTAGACCGAATGATGCGGTCAACGCCTTGCCAAGGCCCTCTGTTACAGAACCTGCAATGGAAAGCGAACCAGACAAGCCCTCGGCTAGCCCCTTGATCTCGGAACCTGCAATAGAAAGCGAACCAGATATCGACCTGAGGAACGAGAACTTCTCGGCGGCGTTTGAGGACAGACCAAGAGATCCCATCAAAGCCTTGCCGAGACCCTTAACCTGAGATCCAGTAAGAGACATCGAGCCCGTGAGGGTTCTGAACAATGAAGAGTGCTCAGCAAAGCTTGAGGAAAATCCGAGGGTACTAGTCAGATCTTTAGCTAGGCCCTTGACTTCAGATCCGGCAAGGCCCAATGAGCCGGCCAGAGACTTGGACAGCGAAGTGTGCTCAACGAGGGTGGAGACTATGCCAAGAGAACCGGTCAGACTCTTGGCTAGACCCTTTGTCTCAGAGCCACTAATGCCTAGTGACCCTGCCAAAGACCTAAGCAGCGAAATGTGCTCGACAAGGCTTGAGGAAAGACCCAGCAAACCTGACAAAGACTTCGTGAGACCCTTTGTCTGAGAACCTGCGAGAGAGAACGAGTCAGTCAGCGTCCTGAGCAGCGAAACTTTTTCGGTTAGACTCGAGGACAAGCCCAGCGAACCAGTCAAAAACTTGGCGAGGCCTTTCGTCACTGAAGCCGAGAGAGAGAGTGAACCAGTGAGGGATTTGGCGAGACCTTTAGTCTGAGAGGCCGCGAGAGAGAGGGAGCCAGTGAGCGACTTGGCGAGACCCTTTTTCTCAGAACCAACAAGAGACAATGAACCGGTCAGAATCTTAGTTAGACCCTTCGTCTCAGAACTCGTGAAAGACAATAACGCAGAGAGAGATCTATGGAGTGAACTGTGCTCAACGAGACTTGAAGATGTACCCAGCGAACCGGTCAATAGCCTCGCAAGGCCTTTAATCTCTTTTCCGGCCAGAGACAATGAACCGGTCAGAATCTTAGTTAGACCCTTCGTCTCAGACGAAGCAAGAGAGAACGAGCCGGTCAGACTACGGGAGAGACCCTTGACTTCTGAACCAGCGAGGCCTAGTGAGCTAGTCAAAACCTTGCCAAGTGTCTTAACTTCAGAGCCAGCAAGAGAAATTGAACCGGTCAGAGTTCGGGCCGAGTCCCAACCTGGGGTGATGATGTCTGAAGCTGTGGACACGGTAGTCTCGGTGGTCGTTGTTGTGGACGTGGAGCCTGAATATTGTATCGCCTGCCAATACTCGACGGCGAGATATTTGCCGTTCCAACTGCTAAAGGACGCTTGGGGTGCAGACATCCAAGTATATTTCTGTGGAGTGGTTGAACTCATCACATTGTTGTTGGTTGAGGTGTCCCAATTCGTGAATAGAAGCGTGCAGCTGGTGAGAGTGCTGCTTCCACACTGCCACACGGTGATCCAGATTCTTCCGACGCCAGCCGTTGAGCTTGCGGCGATAGTCATGTCAAACTGCCAAATCCCTGACTGTACGTCGATCAATCCGTTCTGTATTCCGGCAGTGTTGTAAATCCAAGCGTAGCCGCTGGGAGATGACGAGCTTGGAATGCCAGTCGTCGTGGTGCTCACGACATCTGGATCGACTTGGTAGAACTTGACAGCCGACTGGAGAGTGTCACACATCAAGAGCCAACGTTGATTGGTGGTTCCAAATGGGCATGTCTGGCTCCCCGTCGCTCCAATGCTCGAATCCTCGACCGCGTTGCTATCACCAGTAGCCGCGACAATGGCCCTGAGTGTAAATCCGCCCCCAGCAGTCTCAGTTACAGAGTTCTCGGAGCCGAAAAGACCGAGGACAAGGTCGTTCGCGTTCAACGTAGTGACACCAGTAGAAAGTTGAGGCGCAGTTGAGCCCCCAGCATTGGTGCATTTCGAGTTTTGATCATTCGACGTTCCAAAAGCGGTAGCCTGATCAAAAGCCCAGTAGACCACTGTACCCGTTGGCTCCTTCGCTCCCGTATACGCGATGATCTGGCCACTAGCAGAAGTTGGAGTACCGCTGAGCGTGATCGTTGTAGTCACGCTTGAAAGAGCCGCTGAGGTTGTCCCGACCCACTCTTCCATGTGAGAATTGCATAGATTCGGACTCATTGTTTGTCGTGCTGTGCTTTGAAACGTGATGCCAGGAGCCGAAGGAGGGGTAGAAGTCGAGACAGTAATTGACTGTGGATTGGTGACTACAAGCAAGATGATAACGTCGGAAGTTCCGGAGGTGGTGAGTCCTGTGATTGTGAAGGAGGGTCCCCCGGGGGACCAAGTTCCAGTCCCGTCTGGTCCACTGCCGGAATCCAAACTCGGACTTGAGCCGATCGCGACAGTCTGAGATGTTCCAGTATCAGTTGCGCCGGAACCCGTCGCCAGCCCTTCGCACTTTCCGCTACACCCAGGAACGCTTGAACTCGCAAGATAGAATGTATGAATATTGTTAGCCGCATGGCCAACTGGCATGCTTACCGCGACAACTACCGCAAGAATCGTCGCTACAATCAACGAGATTTTTCGCGCTTCGACTTCCCCCTCGGAAAGAACCCGTTCAGATCAACGAGCCTCGCACTTGGCGCTCAACGCGAAATCAACGGGACACTTACGCACAATTCGGACTAACGAATCATTGAGTGGGGTAACTAATGCGAGTCTCACTCTGGAAACTGGCCTTCTTTGAGAGCGAAAGGCGGACACGCGAATACGCGTGTTGTAACACTTGATGTTAGCCGCTCGGAACCATGAAACAAAGCAACCGCTTAGCCAACGAACCATGGGGGGAGGGGTCTGTTAGATTCCGCGCGTGGAAACCCGTGGAAGGTTTGCGAATGAATGTCTAGGCACATTCACAGTTGACGGTTCTTAAGCATGAAGTTTCCGTCATTCAATGCGTCGACGGCGAGAGTTTGGTTCAGGCTGAAGCCCAGGGGCGCAGTGAGGCATTTACCATTGCCGTCATTCCAGCAATAGTTTCCGTGACCTTGAGTGCCAGGACCGTTTAGCGCGACGTAGCCTGTGTTCACGAGGTAGCCCATGTCGTTCTGCTCATAGGTGTAGACTAGAACATTCCAGTTGGTCCCGGTGTTAGAATCCTGGTATTGATGAACCGCAGCGACAGTCCCGTCTTTGGTCCATATTACCCGTCCGGGCTCGCACCAGTAGACGAGGAAGAGACTTGACACTATGATTGCCATGACCGCTATTCCAATGATCAGCCTTTTCCTCGTGGCTTAGGCCTCCCTCGAAAGAAAACGGGTAGCTGGCGACTAAGCCTTCGGGGCGTCTAGCTCCACGACCAGGTCAATGTCCAGGTGATCTGGATCGTGTCAAGGTTGTTCAGGGTAACCGCAGTGAACGACGCGGCGGCAAGCTGGATACTGCTTGCACTGCTCGCAGTACCAAAGCTGACCAAGCAAGCTAGTTGCACTGTCTGGGTCGCTGTTGAAGTGAAGGTCTTTTGCAAGACCGACGTGCTGCCAGTCGCGCCCGATAGCAGAGTATTCGTTGTAGCCGGGGCACGCTGAAGACCACTGGCGGCAGTAATCTCAGTACCACCCTCAGCGCCAGCAGCTCCACAGTTGCCGTTACTTGCGCCGAATGATGCGTCACCGGCGGCCAGCGTCACTGCGCTGCCTGATAGTGCTATGAAGCTCATACCACAGGTTGCGGATGGGAAGCATCCGTTGGTCACGCTGCCAGTGGTGCCTTGGATGGCTTGGTCGATCCAGGCAACTCCGGTGTTGTACATTACATTGTGGACTGAGTTGCAGAAGTTCTGCGACCCAGATACGCAGTAGCCAAAGTTGACGTCCAGATTCTGGTAGTAGTGCCTGTGGCCCCATGGGTTCCAACTCCCGGTGGCTACGTAGCCTCCGAGAATGAAACTTGTGACGATCAGACCGGTGGCCAAGAGAGCGATTACACCTCTCTTCTTTGTCCATTCAATCTTGAGGAAATTCATTCTTTCTCGCTCACCTCCCGAATGCTTCTTCTACTGAGAGTCCACGTGACAATCGGTGGACTCTCTTCTGAGCTGTGTTACCTTGAGAAGCCAGAGGCAGTACTATGTCGTCTATCGGAAGTGCTCTGCTCGCACCATTAGCTATTCGGCTGTACCTGTTTCTTATCCTTGGAATGCCAGAGTGCTTTGAGGATCTCATCGTCTGTTGCCTTGCTTTCGCCTTGCGTTGACGCCTCCTCCCACTCTGCCTTCTTTTGAGACCCGTAAATCGAGTCTTCGGGCGAAGGCTCTCGTATGACAATTTCGCTAATGCGGTTGGACACGTTACGCAATGAGCCGAATATGCTGAGGATAGCGCCGAATCCCAAGATTGTTGCAACGACTATCATCGCGTACAAGATGCCTACCCCTGCCGAAGTTGGAGGGCCTAGCGCGGATTGGCCCGTGTTGCCTACTGCTAGAGGAAATTCATAGGTGATCCTATTGTAGGCGAGTAGACTCGTGATGATGATGACTGACGTTGAGACGAGCAAGAGCGCTAACCGGACCTGCCTCTCGGGCTTAAGCGTCATAATCTGCTTGATGCTTTCCAATCTCTTACCACTACTCTTTTTCCTTTGACGGAGATTCCTCCCAATCTTCTCCTTGAGCAGAGTGTTGATGCAAATCCAGAGCAGGCCCGACACTCCCGGTCGATGCTGGTGCTGCGCTCGTGGTAAACGAGACTAGTCCACTTCTGATACTGCCATGCCTGGAGTATTCGCGCAGCAATCCGAAAATGCTCAGGTCAGCCACGAGCACCGAGACTGCAATAGTAAGTATGGAAGCTGGCGAGAAGACTAGGTCTCCCCCGTTTCCTAGGAAAGAGGAGAGAAAGAGCGCTGAGATCATGACGACTGGCACTGTCATCATTTGCGAGAAGATTGAAGCTATGTTCATTCCTCGGCGAACTATTGCCAGTCTGATGTTCACGCCAACCAAGCTGGAAAGAGCAAACGCCAGATAGACAATGCCCGCCCAAACGCGCGTCGGGCTGCTGAGTCCTTGGCTTAGTAGAAGCTCTCCTAACCCGGCGCCTGCTGCTCCTTGGAATAGGTACTGAAGAATCGATGGTAGATGGCGGTCAAGGAGGGCAGTGATAACACTCACGGCCAGGAAGATACTGGTTCCCAGCAGTACGAAAAACTCGGGGGCCAGCGCCACTTGTGTTCATCCTATCTTCTTGTACACTTTGTCTTGTACTGGATTGCTAGATTTTTCTCGAATCGAGTAGA
>Ga0209577_10007023_pt1 | contig 10375 bp, 5 predicted proteins | sample GraSoiAngelo_109_FD_185874 | JGI IMG/M metagenome (GOLD analysis project Ga0209577, IMG submission 185874) | Grasslands soil microbial communities from the Angelo Coastal Reserve, California, USA - 14_0903_12_20cm (SPAdes) (version 2) | ecosystem: Environmental > Terrestrial > Soil > Grasslands ...
TAGAGCGACTGATACGGCGCGAGGCCCCAGATGCCGTGATAGACGCGCGCCCGGCGCCACCGGAGCGCGCGCGTCAGCCCGCTGCCGTAGATGCGGCCGGCCCAGCGCACGTGCCCCGGGCCGTTGTACTTCTCGGGCCATTTCCGCTCCAGCATCGCCTCTGCCCGGCCGTATCCGATCTGCTGTTTCCAGTAGGTGCGGAGCGAATTCCGGCGGTGGTGCCAGACCATGGCGGCAGGGCTGAAGCCCAGCGTCAAGCCCCGCTCCTGCAGCTGCCAGCACACGTCCACGTCGTCGCCGGCGGTGCGGAACTGCGGATCGAACCCGCCGACCGCCTCGAGGCAGTCTTTGCGGAACGCCATGTTGCACCCGGGGATGTGCTCCGCCTCGCAATCGCTGAGAAGGACGTGAACCGGCCCGCCCGGTGCGCGCGCGATGCACTCGGCGATCGGTCCGTCGCCCGGCGGAGCAAGGTTCGGTCCACCCACGGCGGCGTACGATGTGCTCAGGAACTTGGCCGCGAGGTAGGTGAGCCAGTGTGGGTCGGGGTAGGCATCGTCGTCGATGTAGGCGACGATCTCGCCCGTGGCCGCTTTCAGGCCCGTGTTGCGCGCATTGGACAAGCCGCGGTTCTCGGTCCGGATCAGCCGGTAGTCGTATTGGCATGCGATGGCGGCGGTCGAGTCGGTGGATCCGTCGTCCACCACGATGACTTCGTAATCGGGGTAGGCGAGTTGCTCCAATCCATCGAGGCAGTCGCGGATGGTGCGCGCGCCGTTGTACGAGCACACGACCACCGAGATCCGGGGCCACGGAAGGTTCGCCGAGAACGGCACCTCGGCTAACGCTTCTCGTACCGCTCCCAGCGCAGGCTTGGGCGACCGGTCGGCGCGCGTGAGGCCGAAGGCCCAGTCCTCCACGTCGTGGCCATGCCGGTACCACTCGTCGGTCCAGGAGAACACGACCACGCCGGCGCATCCGGCCGCGAACGCCGTCCGCACCTGCCAGTCGAGCGAGCGCGCCTGGACGTCCTCGCCGTTGCGCAGAGCGTCGAGCCCGAGCTCGCTCATGATAAGCGGCCGGTCCCCGGCGATATTCTGCAGGCGCGCCAGGTAGGCCTCGAACCGTTCCTGCGACTCGAGGTAGACGTTGAAGCACACGAGGTCGAGGAACGGCAGTTGGAGGTATTCGGTCGTGGGGTAGTTCACATACGTCACGAGCCCGTCCGGGTCCTCCTCCTTGATCACCCGGCACAACCGCTTGAGGTAGCGCTCGATCTTTCGGCGGCCCAGCCAGCGCGCCATCGTCGACGGGATCTCGTTGCCGAGGGCGTAGCACAGCAGCGCCGGATGCCCGGCGCACTCCCGGACCTTCGCGCGGACCAGCGCCTCGATGTCGGCCAGACTCTTCTTCCGATCGATGAGAAAGCCCAGGTATTGCTCGGCGGACAACCCCACCATGACCCGCAGTCCGTGCCGCCTGGCCGCGCCGAGCAGGGAACGGGGAGGCATCGTGTGCGGAATGCGGACGGTGTTGATCCCGTTCGCCGCCATCTGCGCGAAGTCGCGCTCAATGACGCTCGGCTCGTGGTACTCATGGCCGCTTGCATCGGGTTGAAACGCCCCGTAGGTCACGCCGCGAACGTAGAACTTCTCGTCGCCGGCGAAGAGGAATTTGCCCCGCACGTGCGGCCGGACGAGCACCGGGACGCAAGTCGACGTGCTCGCGCGGAAAATGTCCGGGGCGATCGCCAGATCGATCGGCGCGTCAGTCGTGGGCACTCTGGCTGGCGGCGCGATCGCCACGATGGCCCCTACGCCGGGGCCCGGGAATTTTGCCCGGGCGTCACGGTCACGGAAGATCGGCAGCGCGCGGCCCCGGCGCCGGGCAGTCGGGGAACGACCCCGAGGCTGCGCGCCCGGGTCACCTTATATCCGGCGCGCTTCAAGCTTGCGGCGATCAGCCGCTGCGCGACCAGCTCGCCTTCATCCATGAGGATCGAACCGCCCATCAGCGATAATTCTTAATCGTATTGTGCTGTCGATCGATCCACTATCGGTGAAATCCGGTATGCGGGTAGCCGGCGCCGCATGCGTGTAGGGCTGGGCTTACACGCGTTATCCGGAGTTGCCCCGATTCGGTGGACTCTTCAATCTTCACCCAAGAGGAGCCTGCAGTGGCCAAGTCGAAGATGGGCAACCGGTCGCGCCGGAGTTTAAGCAGCAGATGCTCCTTCTATGTGTCCATGGCCGCGGTGCCGCTGAATATATCGACCCAACCGAGCCTTTGACGGCGGCGCACCATAGCAGCAATCAGCAATAACAAAAGACCTGCGACGTCGACGCCCGAAAAGCCGCCGCCTCCCCCCGAACCGCTTCCAGCACCACTTGTAGGGCCAGATGACCCTGTGCTTCCGACTTGCGCCACAGAAGCTGAACTAGGTTGATTTGTTGCATCACCCGGATAGGAGGCGGTGACGGTGTCTGAGCCAGCAGGCAAGCTCGATACCCTGAAGCTTGCGGTTCCTGCACTGGTGGTCGCCGTGCCCAGGACGGTTCCGTTAAACGTGAAAGTGATCGTCTCCCCGTTCGGGATGCTGCTCGAAGTCGAAGTCACCGTGGCCGTGAAAGTCACAGTCTGACCAACGAGCGAGGGATTTGGGGAAGAGCTGAGCGTGGTAGTGGTCAGCGACTTGCTCGGCGCCGTCACGGTGAGCTGCACCGTGGTCGGGTGGGTCACTGATCCCTCGGTACCCGTTACAGTCAGCGTGTAAGTGCCAGCCGCTGCGCTGCCGGCGCTGACGTTCAGCGTCGCGCTGCCGCCGGCACTGATGGACGTCGGAGTGACGGAGGCGCTCGCCCCGCTCGGAGTACCGGACACGCTCAGGCTGATCGTGCCGCCACTTCCGACCACCGTCGTCGAAATGGTGCTCGAGCCACTCGTGCCCTGTACCAGACTCAGACTGCCCGGGCTCGCCGAGATCGTGAAGTTCGGGCTCGGCGCCGTCACGGTGAGCTGCACCGTGGTCGGGTGGGTCACTGACCCCTCGGTACCCGTTACAGTCAGCGTGTAAGTGCCAGCCGCTGCGCTGCCGGCGCTCACGTTCAGCGTCGCGCTGCCGCCGGCAGTGACAGACCCCGGATTGAGTGCAGCGCTTGCGCCACTCGGTACACCTGAGACAGCAAGGCTAACCGTCCCCGCGGTTCCGCTCGTTACCGCCGTCGAGATGCTGATCGAGCCGCTCGTGCCCTGTACCAGACTCAAACTGGTCGGGCTGGCGGAGATCGAAAAGTCGTTGCCGGCGGACGCACCGCAGCCTGGAAGCTTGAACGAGGCGATACGAGTCTTCCAGTTGAATGCGCCATTACTGGAAAGGTATTCGTTCGTGTACCAGAACGTGCAATCGTCGCTTGGGTCGATGGCCATCGCACTGTAATCGCCCCAACGCGACTGATTGCGGCCGGTCTGCGATCCCGTGCCGTCGATAATCGTCCCTTCTCCCTGGGTCATGAGCCCCGGTGCGTCGCCCGCAAGCCGCCCCGTGAAGTGAATCTCCGGATTGATAGCGGTGCCGGACCGACTGAAGCCGAGCGCCATGTTGCCGGCCTGGTCCATCGCGATGCTGCCCATCCAACGGTAGTCGGAATCGGGCGCATAGGTTCCCTGCTGGAAAATGGTGAGATTGTGTGATGCATCTGGTCGGAGCTCATACCACCGCACCCCGACACTGGACCCGGCTGTAATGCTGTGGTTGACGACCAGAGCTTCGTGATCGCTGAAGTTGCGGTACGCCAGGCGGTACATGAGGCGGTCACCGAGCGTATCCAGTCGCTGCGTGGTCCCACTCTGAGCGACACACGTGCCGCCCGTATTGTTGCAAGGCAGAGTGAACGCGGCGGTCGTGAGCGCGGTCGGACCGGTCAAGGTCGTGTTCGCCGGGGTGGTCCAGTCGACATGGAACTGCCAGATGGCGAGCTGTCCGTCGACCGCGCCGAGAGAAACCACGTAGTTCGGCGATCCGGCCGGCGGCTGTCTTCCGCCGTCGAGGTCGGCGGGCAGCAGACCGCCGAAGTTCGTGCCCACATTGAAGCACTGTTGCGTAGCCGCTTGCCCAGCCAACATGCTCGCTCGGTCGTAAGCACAGACCTCGCCGCCGGAAAAATTGCCACTCGCGGAGGTGAAGAAGTTGAACGTCGCGTAATAGGCGTCCGGCCACACACCTATTTTGGGGTAATCAGGAAAGTCTGTGTTGCTGAACGAGTAGCGATTGTAGGAACCGGTTGGATCGGCCGTCGTCGACACAGCCACGCACTCCAGATACGGGGTCGTCGAGAAGGACGGCTGCGCGATCACCCAGCGGTCAGCAATGGTGTCGTATTTCACGACCGGGTCACCGTCGTTATTCGACTCGCAAGCACCGCCGAAGCCGCTCCACAACGTATTAATGGCGACGGGACCAAAAATGGCCGCGCCACTCTTGTCGAACACCGCGAAGTCGGTGTTGACGATCTGGACGTAGTGGTTCGGCCCGACACTGCCATTGGTGTCGGGGGGCGCTCCTGCTACCGTGAAGGTACCCGCAGGACCCGAAAACCCATTGCCGACGCCATCAAAATTCAATGTGAGTGCGGGCGCCAGTGGCTGGGCTATCAACGACTGCAAGACTGGATCGGCCGCTGTGATGCCTCCGCCTCCATGCCGCGGCAACGGAAGCACGGGGTGCACTCGCTGCCCCTTAGCGCGGAGTGCAGGCGGCATCTGCCGTAGTGGAATCGACGTATCGTGCTGAACCTCCGCTTCCACTCGCACGCTGCGCTGAACCAGGGGAGCGTTTTCTGCGGACTGTGCGGCTGTGCACAGGACGAGCGTGCCCGCGGCCATCCATCCCATGTAGGCGCGTGGTCGAGTCATGCGGTTTCTCCTGCGGAGTGGTGCGTCGGCCCCGGCGCCAGCGACGGGCGGCGTGAGAAATGCGACGAGAAACAGCGGACGTGCAGTGAGACCAACGAAATGGCGGCGCACCATACAACCCCTAAGTCGGGTGTTGTTCTCGGGTATGACCGCGAAGCCAGCGACAGTCACGCGGCATACCTTCGGGGAGCATGCTACGCGCTGGAACATGGCGCAACCCGTCATCAAGTTGCGACAGCAAGCTGCGACAGATACCGATCTCGCGGACCTGTCGCGCAATGGGCAGCGCTTCCAGGCGATCGAGCGGGCGCTAAGCTTCCCGAGCCTGCGACTGTGAGCAGGCGGCCCGCTACCGGGATCGCCAAGCGGTTTAGCCTAAGGCAGAGCGCACGGGTCGGTTACGTGGAAACCAGGCCGAGCTTGTGGCAGGCAGCGTAACCAACTTCGGGAGCTCAAGCTCGAACCTGGAGCGGCCACACTCGCAGCGCATCTTGTATACGCGCTGTGGCTGCTCGCGCTCTGTCAGATACCGCTTTGCGCTCACTGCGCTGAGTTGATCTCGTATAGGCTATCGGGCACGGGCGTGCCCCGGTCGGCCGCCGAAGTCACCGTCTCAGTCTCGACGAGCGCAAACGGTATCGTCCCGGCAGCGTTGATGCGGGCGAAGAACTCGCCAAGGCTAAATGGCTTACCGGCGCCTTGCTGCTGCTGCGCATAGTCGCTCATCAGCCGCTCGAACTGCAGCTTTCCGGTGATGTAGCTCGTGCCATAACCCGGTTGCCGCAGGTAGAGAAGCTGCTCGAACGCCACCAGATCGCTTGCAGGGTCGGACCATCCGCGCGGCGTCCATTGCGCATGAAATCGCCCGGCTTGCTGCAGGCTCATTTGATTCGCCTGCACGTAGAGCGACGCCAGACCACGTGCGGCGCGGTTGGCCAGCATGATCCAGACGATTTCCCGACCCCTTGGGTTGTCGTCATAGAGTCCGGCCTGCATCAGTGTTTCCTCCATCGCTGTCGCGAGGCCTTCGGAGCGGCTGTCAAACATGTTGTACAACGCCGGCAGACGGCGAATCGCACTGTGGTTTGGCTCCTCCTTCATCCGCGCCAGCTCGATCCAGTGGTAGTCGTGGGAGAACAGGCCCAGCGGTTCGCGAGCAATCGTCTGCTGGAAGAAATTCCTCCGGTCGGGTGGCGCAAATTTCTCCACTTGCTGTGCCATCGCGTCGCGAAAATAGTCTCGATCCAGGACGATGCCGGAGTGAATGAGGAAATCAGTGAGCTTGCGCATACGCATCTCGCCCAACGCGCGCCAAGCTTCGGGAGTGTTCGCGGGCTCAAGCGGCGGCAGATTCCGATTCCGGAATTCCTCGAGGGCCAAGGATGCCCGGGCGCGCTCCAGCTCCCGGCGCAGCAGCGTGACCTGCTGGTCCCAATCGTAGGGCACCAGATGCACCTTCTGCAGATACCAGTTGTAATTGTCCTTGCCTACGCCGGAGGGCCCGGTCTTCTTTGGCGCCTCCGACTCGATCCAGGAGATGAACCCGTCGGTTGCCTTGTGTGCGTGTTCTAGCGCGATCAGCAAGGCCCGGTCGGCACCAGCGAGGTTTGCGTGCTTCGATCCTTCCAAAGTGCGCATGTCGAGCGTCCCGGCTTGCAACTTGCCCAGCACCTCGCTCTGATTGCGTAGCGTTCCTGCGCCATAGACCCATAAGTCGCGGGCGTTGCTCTTTCGCAGGTTGACCCTCGCCTGTTCCAGCAACGCAGGAATGGCACCTAACAGACACGCCAAATTGCGCTGATCGGCGCGCGATAGCGGAAACTGGAAGGCGAACAGGTCGATGGCCGGCGCAGCTGTCACACCTTCGTGCTGCGGAACGTCGCTGCGCTCGCCAAATACGGTGGCATAAAATGAAGGATCGCGCGCCCACGGCTGCCGAACCGTCAGATCGAAATCCAGCCCGTTCATCTCCGCCTCGATCAACCGATAGTCGACTATCTGTGCGGCCGGCCATCCCCGCGTATCCAGTTCATGCAGCCGCGCGCGGTATGTCGGCAGCGTCGCACCTTTGGCCGCCATGGCTGCGACGCCGTAGTCGGGAGTGCAGTTACTCATGACTGGTTGCTCGAAACCTCGCCAGTCGTGCGCGAGTTTCAGGAGGGAAGCGTAGTCATTCGCGGCACCTGCTGCGTGCGCGTATGCCACCGCCAGGAACATCATCAACGTACGCCATTGTCGCAAGATCACTCTCCTTGCAATTGAAGACGTCGAACTACGAGTGTGCAGCAAGACACGCACGGATGCATGAACCTACCGGCCACGGACGTCTGCAATTAGGCAGTCTAATTTGAGAGTCGAGGCCGACCTTTTGCTTGAATGGCTTCGTTCGGGACGCCGATTTGCCCGATCTTTGAGTACTGGCAAAAAAAGTAGTTCAGGGATGTCGATTCAGGCCTGTCTCGAACGTCTAGTAAGTGAGCGGTAAAATTGGGTATCCGGCACTCAACGAGACATCCAGCAACGGAGAAATCACCATGTCCCTTCCAATGACCCCAACTATTACCGCCTTTGAACGGTCGCCCGATGGCGGCAAGGGACTGGCGCGTGACATGCGCGTTCGCTGGGCGCTTGAAGAAGTGGGCCAACCGTACGAGGTTCGTCTTGTTTCGTTCGGTGCGATGAAGGAAGCCGCGCATCGAGCGCTTCATCCTTTCGGGCAGATTCCGACCTATGAAGAAGGCGATCTTGTCCTGTTCGAGTCGGGGGCGATCGTGTTCTATATCGCAGAGCGCCATGCAGGCCTGCTGCCTGACGATGCGAATGCCAGGGCGCGCGCGATCACATGGATGTTTGCCGCGCTCAACACGGTTGAGCCGCCGATCCTTGATCTCCAAACCACCAAGTTCCTGGAGGGCGACAAGACCTGGTACAAGCAGCGCCTGCCTGTCGTCGAGGATCGCATCCGTGACCGGCTGGGCGAACTTTCCGGTCGCCTTGGCGATGCCGACTGGCTGGATGGTGCGTTCAGCGCGGGCGACCTGATGATGGTGGCGGTGCTGCTCAGGTTGAAAGCATCGGGTATGCTGGACGAATATCCGAATCTCTCCGCCTATGTCGCCCGCGGCGAAGCGCGGCCCGCATACAAGCGTGCTTTCGACGCTCAATTGGCGGTTTTCACAGGCAAGCCACCGCCCGGCTGATGAAGGTCAGCTCTGGGCTCAGGCCGATCGGCGCCGGCGATCATTACGGCGAGGGGCCCGAATAGATCGAGCAGCCCGACATGCTGCGGCCCAGCGATTTCTCCCAGCACGCTGTGTGGCTGCGACCGCGGCCTTAGTGAGTCTTAACGATGAAATCTGCGATGCCGAGCTCCTGCTTCTTACCGTTGTCCATCATGTCGAAGATCTTGGCTTGGTAGCTGATAAATTCGTCGCGCGAGACCTTGCCATCATGGTTGGCGTCTATCTTGCCAAACATTTCCTTGGTTCGCAGTCCGCGCGAATACCCTGCGGTCGCAAATGCGATGGCGTCCGTGCGCGTGGCGTAGACCTCACCGACCTCCAAAAAACCCGATTTGTCCTTATCGAGAGCCGTGAACACGCGGTCCTGGAAGGCGATCCACTCGTCCTTGGAAATCTTCCCGTCCTTGTTCGTGTCGATGATGTGCATCATTTCCATCGTCCGCAGTCCGGCCGCATAGCCGCCAGTTGCAAACGAGACCATGTCGTCCGCGTACACGGCAGTGTACGCAAGCCCGCCCGTTGCCAATAAGGCCACTGCTAAAAGCGATCGCATAGATACGTTCATTTTGGTGCTCCGGAATTGTCGAGCCATTCGAACTTGACGGGTGCGAGTGTTGCAGCGCAACGTATCGCAGACAGCCCGCCTCAAATCAGAGTGCTCTCCGGTCGAAGTTCTCACGATCTGGCGCCTTGTCCTGCCGGAGCACGCGTATCTGGTACGGTTTGCGATCGCGTGCTGCGGCGCTGAGTGCGGCGGTAACCCAGGTGTGAGATGTCCGGCGGAAAGAACATCGCCCAGTTCCACTCGAGGAACAGTCTCGTTTTGCGCGCGAAGGTCGGAATTCTCAAGAGGTAGAGCCCGCGCCACATCAGCCAGGCGATAAAGCCCGAAACCTTGAACCCCAGGACCTCGGCCACAGCCTTGTTGTGCCCGACCGAAGAAAGCTGCCCTTTTGGTCGGAACTGAAAGGGGCGTGTAGGGCGGCTGGCTAGGTGCGAGATAATGTTGGCAGCTAGTTGCCGCGCCTGCGCTTCCGCAAATTGGGCTGTCGGCGGGCACACTTTACGATCCGCTTCGTTAATGACCGCCGCGCAGTCGCCGACGGCCCATACGCCTTCAAGACCGGGGACTGACATGTCGGGATTGACCACGAGACGGCCCCGGCTCTTCATCGCGGGGATCGAGTCCAAAAGCGCGTTGGGTTGCGTACCTATCGTGCAGATCACGGTGCCGCCCGAGATGAGTTCGCCGCTCTCCAAGTGTACGTCACGATCCGTCACGCGCACAGCGCGGGCATTCAGGCGAACGTCAACCCCGCGCTTCATCATTTTGCGCAGGGTGAACCTTCCCAGGCTCGGTGAGAGCTCCTGCAGCAGGCGGTCGCCGCTGTGCAGCAAGGTAATGCGCAGGTCCTCGCGACTGATCCGTTTGTAATACTTCAAGCTCGCGTACAGAAAGTCGACCAGTTCCCCGGCCGTCTCCACACCGCTGAATCCGCCGCCAACGATGATGAAGCTCATCAGCCAGCGCCGATGCTCCGGGTCCGGTTGTAACTCCGCCTGCTCCAGGCGCGCAATGATCCGGTTGCGCAGAAAGAGAGCATCGCCAATCGTCTTCAGGGGCAGGGCAACCTGAGCCATTCCCTTGACGACGTCGAGGTTTGCGTTCGTGCCACAGGCGAGAACGAGCTGGTCGTATCGCAAGGTGCCCGGACCTTCTCCGAGGTAGTGCACGACGCGTTCGGCCGTATCGATCTCGCTGACCTGCGCCATGCATACGTGGCTGCAATGCAACATCTGGCGGTGAGGCGCGATCACGTGACTTGGCATGATCGACGCGCCCACGACCTCCGGCAGGAGCGGATTGAAGGTGATGAAGTTCTCCTGACTGATCAGCATCAGGGTCCAGTCGGGCGGCAACGTGTGCTCCAGGAGCTGGGCGGTCTTGGTTCCCGCGAACCCCCCGCCGACAATGATCAGATTCTTGTACATGCCGATCCCGCCCCGATCAGGCTCGCATGCCCGTCCGGATCGCGTGTGATGAGGCCGCTGTGCCAGCCGAGTTCGGCTTGCGGCAGCTCCGTAGCGAGAAATACAGACTTCGCTCGGTATCACTCACCACAATGGCGGTGTGATCGATACCCAGGAATAGTCGTCCGCCGGGGTTGTGCCACTTCGCCAGGCCCTTGCCCGCGGGAAAAGCGAGCACCTCGAGATTGTGG
>Ga0209577_10007024_pt1 | contig 10375 bp, 6 predicted proteins | sample GraSoiAngelo_109_FD_185874 | JGI IMG/M metagenome (GOLD analysis project Ga0209577, IMG submission 185874) | Grasslands soil microbial communities from the Angelo Coastal Reserve, California, USA - 14_0903_12_20cm (SPAdes) (version 2) | ecosystem: Environmental > Terrestrial > Soil > Grasslands ...
GCTCGTCCCTCGACCGTCTTGCCATTGAACTGAGTAATGGCATTTTGTGCGTCCTGTTCGGACGCCATCGTCACAAAAGCAAAGCCGCGCGACTTGCCTGTGAATTTATCCTGCATAAGCATGACATCTTGCACGGCGCCTGCCTGTGCGAAGAGGTCCTGAAGGTCGGTTTCCGTCGTGTTGAACGAAAGGTTCCCAACGTATAACTTAGTTCCCATCTGAGTTTATTCTGGAAAACGCTGCTAGGTCACTGTTCCCGGTAATCGGATTTCAAATCGCCACTGAATAAACTCAATTGACAATTCACCACCTGCCCCGAGCCGTCGTTTTCTTGCGGCCTTAGTAGGTGCTTTCGGGTAGAAACGCAACAATAAATAGAACGCTTTCACCGTCCTAAATTCCATAATGAATTCGCCACCTAAAATCCCGCGCCGCGTCGCGATTATCGGCGCGGGAGTGGTGAGTCCACTGGGACTCGGATTGGCGGAAACGCTTCAATCCCTGCGCACAGGAACCGATTGCGTGACGCCGGTAATGGCCTTTTCCGTCGAGAAAACGCGCTGCAAAACCGCCGGGCAAATTTCTGATTCGCGGCTTCTCGAGGGAGTGAATCGCGGCCGACGCAATCGGCGTCTTCACCGGGCCTCGTACATGGTCATCGCGGCATTGGATGAGCTTCGATCGCAAGCGGATGGCTTCAAACCCGAGATGGTTATGGTCGGCACGACAAGTGGAGGCATGACATTCGGGGAACGCTTTTATCGCACTCTTGGAAACGGCGGCTGCTCCGCCGCGTTAATCGCCAATTATCCGCCGCAAAAACAAATTATCGATGCCTTGGAGAAATTTGGGATCGATGCCCCAGCTCAGGTGATCGCCAACGCCTGCGCCTCGGGCACCAACGCGATCGGCCACGGCTTTTCTGCTATTCGCGCCGGTCAGTACCAACGCGTTCTGGCCGGCGGATATGATGCCCTGTCCGAACTGGTTTTCGTTGGCTTCGATTCTTTGCAGGCGTCGACCCCTGAGAAATGCCGACCTTTTGATGCCAAGCGCTCCGGCATGGTCCTTGGCGAAGGTGCCGCGCTCGTCGCCTTGGAGGAGCTTGAATCGGCACAACAACGCGGCGCGGAAATTCTCGCCGAGATCGTCGGTTACGGAATTTCCACGGACAATCATCATCTGACTCAACCAAATCCGGACGGCAGCGGTCCGCGTCGCGCCATGGAGCAAGCGATTGGCCGGGCAAACTTAACACCGGAGCGGATTGGCTACGTGAATGCTCACGGGACGGCCACCGTTTTCAACGATGCAGCCGAAGGTAAGGCGATCGAGCAAATGTTTAGCGACGTTCCGATCAGCTCGACTAAAAGCATGATGGGGCACTCGCTGGGCGCCGCCGGTGCGATTGTGGCCATCGTGAGTTTGATCGCGCTGCGACACCAATTTTTGCCTCCGAACATCAACTTTCGCGAACCCGATCCAGAATTGCGCCTAAACATTGTTGCCAACGAAGCCAGGCCCGCAGAATTCGACTGTGTGCTCTCAAACTCCTTCGGATTCGGCGGTACAAACGCGAGTATCGTTTTGCGCAAGATGTGAGTTCGCGGATTACGGGCCTGAGTTGGGTGACCCCGCTTGGAAGCGGCGTCGATTCAGTTTGGCAACGTTTGCTGGCGGGCGAGCGCGCGCCGCTGGAAAAACTGGCGAACGAACAAAATGGCGCGAGCTATCTTGTGCATCGTGTGCCGGCCGACGCCACCAAAAACCTGCCGCCGCATCCGCGCCTGCGTCGTGCCAGCGCCATATCACGTTTCGCGGCCGCTGCTGGGCTTGGCGCGATCGCCGACGCCAAGGTCACGCCAAACCTCGAGCGGACCGCGGTCGTTTTCGCGATTTCCAATGGCGGCGTCATTTACACGCGGCGTTTCTATGGTGAGATTGTTAAGTCCGGTGCGCAGTCGGCGAGTCCTCTTCTTTTCCCGGAAACCGTTTTCAATGCCCCGGCGAGTCATTTGGCTGCGATTCTCGGAATTTGTGGCGCTTCCTATACTGTGGTGGGAGATGGTGCAGTCGGTGTTCTGGGTCTGAAACTGGCCGATGATTTGCTGGCCTCGGGTGAGGTTGATACATGTCTCGTCGTTGCCGCTGAAGAGATTGATCCGCTTGTCTGCGAAGCTTATCGGCAGTGGCGTTTGCTGCGCAATGCCCGAACGCCGGAAAGCGGGCATGGCATGGTCGTTAGTGAAGGAGCGGGAGCAGTTTTGCTGACCCGCAATGCTGGCGGCTGCCAAATTGAGAAAGTCGATCCTGGCTCAAATTTTTTCCGGCGCGCGGAAGCAACCGGAAAACTGCGACGAACACTCGACCGTCTCGGAGTTGAAACAGCTTCATTCTGCATTGGGAGCGCTAACGGGACGTTTGTTGACGCGGCCGAGAGACGCGCCCTCGGCCAGAATGTCCCCGCCTATTTCCCCAAACTGGCTTTGGGTGACAGCATTGGGGCATCGGTCCTGTGGCAGCTTATCGCCGCCGTGCAAGCACTGCGAACGGGGCGCTTACCCGGTTCAGTCGAGCCGGTTCGCGGACGACGCGGACTGGTTCTTGCCTGTGGAGTGAATCAGCAAATCGGGGGGCTTGCGTTGTGCTTTGACTGAGAAATACCGTTCGGAGCTCTCGTGAGTACCCGTTTTACCTTTGCAACCCCTTGGACGTGCGGTACCTTCCGGCGCGCCATGCCAACGCGGGCAGCAATTCTTTTTTTTCTCGTTTTTGCTGCCACCCGGGTTGGCGCTGTTGATTTCGAAACGCCGAAAAATCAACCAATCGAAATTACTTCCAGCGGCGAGACGCGATACGAAGATGGCATCGCCATCGCACATGGGGACGTCGCGATTCACTTGGGCGACACCGATATTTATGCGGACTCGGCGCGTTATAATTCCAAGACGCATGAAGTGTTCGCAGAAGGTCATGTACGGATTTATCGCGAATCGACCCTCTACATTGCCGAACGCGGCGTTTACAACGTCGATACCAAGGAAATTCATGCAGAAACCTTGCGTACTAGTTCCGATCCCTACCTGCTGAGAGGGGAAAAACTACAGGCTTTTTCCGATGGGCATTATGTGGTCAACAAAGGATATTTTACTACCGACGACTCAAGCAATCCGGACTTTCATTTTCGCGCTCATACCGTTCGGGTTTACGAGAACGACCGAGTCATTTTCCAGAATGTAACCTTTTACATCGGCAAAGTGCCGGTGTTTTGGTGGCCCTACTTGTATCAATCGCTCAACGACGCCTTCAGTTTCAGTATTTCGCCGGCCTATCTCAGCTCGTGGGGTCCATCATTGCTCGGGGAGGTCAGTTTTCCCATCACCGATAAAATCAAGGGCCGTCTTCGATTGGATTACCGGTCCCGGCGCGGAATAGCCCTTGGCTTCGAAACGGAAGTCAATTACGGCAAAGACGACAGCAGTTATGCCAGAGTTAAGACTTATTTCCTCCAGGATCAAAATCCCCAGCTCAATCGCACCAGCCTTCCCCGGGGGGCGGTTCCGACGAGTCGCTACCGCGTCAGCGTTGAGGATCGGACGGACTTCACCAGAGACATTTATGGGATCGTGGATATCACGAAATTAAGTGACGCCTTCGTCATGCAGGATTTTTATCAGGGTGAGTTCCGGATTAATCCGCAGCCGGACAATGTCGTTGCGATTACCAAGACCAATCCCAATTACACGCTAACCGCTATCACCCGTTTTCAAGCGAACAGTTTCTTCGAAACAACCGAGCGCCTGCCTGAAGTCGTGCTCGACGTCAAACGGACCCCGATTTTCGATAGCCCGATTTTCTATGAAGGCGAGACTGGAATTGCGGATCTGCACCGAAATTTTGCGCGTAATTCCGGCTTCGAGGATTATGGGACGTGGCGCATCGATTCCTTTCATCAACTACTTTATCCGAACACCTATTTTGGCTGGCTTAGTATCGTGCCTCGGGCCGGCTTCCGCGCCACTTACTACAATCAAACCCGCGATCTCGGAAAAACTCTCTTTACCTCGAGCGATGACCCGCTCTCTGAGTTCCCCTTGCCGGATCCTACCCTAGCCGCACCGCTCAATCTCAAAGGCGACGCGACGCGCACGCTTTTTAACGCCGGGGTGGAAGCGTCTTTCAAAATTTCACGGGATTGGGAGGACGCACAAAGTCGCATCTTCGGCCTGGATGGACTCCGCCACGTTATTCAGCCGTTCACGAACTTCTCCTGGGTCTCGAATGGCGGTATCGATCCCACGTCCATTCTTCAGTTCGATCGCTTACAACCTTCCACCAAATTACAGCCGATCGATTTTCCAGAGTTCACATCAATCGATTCGATCGATCGCTGGACGATCTGGCGTCTCGGCTTACGCAATCGGCTTGAGACGCGCCGCGACGATACCACCATCACCTGGTTTGAACTCGACACCTATTTCGATGTCAACTTTGTCAATCCCTACGACCGCACCCAATATTCCAACTTGTTCAACAAGATCCGGTTCACTCCGGTGCCGTGGGCCAGCCTGACGATCGATTCCCAGGTGCCGGCATTTGATAAAGGATTTACCGAAGTGAACACGACTCTAGGAGTGCAGCCGATCGCTAACCTGCAAGTTAACGTTGGACATCGCTATCTAAACGACAATCCGTTTTTTCTTAACAGCAGTCTCTTCACCTTCGGTGGGTATTACCGCATCGATGATAACTGGGGCGTCGCTGTGCAGGAGCAATATGAAGCGACCACCGGGGTGCTGGAGCAGCAGCGTTATGCGGTCTATCGCGATCTGTCGAGCTGGGTCGCCTCCTTCGGTGCGGTGGTGCGCGACAACGGAGGCGTCAAAGAGTATGGCGTGCTACTAACGTTTACGTTGAAAGCATTTCCCAGGCTCGGCTTTAATTTCAACTTTGACCCGGGTGGCGCGGGTCAAAATTAATCGCGAACAAGACAAATTCGCGTAGCCTTCCCGTCCGTTCGGTAAGAATACCACGCTTATGGATGTCTCAATCATCGGTTCGGGATACGTCGGCCTCGTCACTGGCGCTTGCTTTGCCGAAGTTGGCCACAACGTCACCTGCGTCGACAACGATTCCCGAAAAATCGAGATTTTGCGCGCGGGCAAAGTTCCGATCTACGAGCCCGGACTCGAAGAGCTCATTCATCGGAACGTTTCGGCCCAGCGGCTGCGCTTCACTAGCAGTGTGAAGGAAGGTGTTGAGAATTCACAGGTTGTTTTCATCGCCGTTCCTACTCCACCGCAACATGATGGAAGTGTCGATCTCAGTTTCATTGAGAAAGTAGCGCGCGAAATTGCCGGGGTCCTGACCGACTACCGTGTGATCGTCGATAAAAGCACCGTTCCAGTAAAAACGGGCGAGAAAGTAGCCGAATCGATCAAACGCTACAATCGACACCGAGCGAAGTTCGATGTCGTTAGCAATCCGGAATTTCTCCGCGAAGGCTGCGCTGTTAGCGATTTGATGCAGCCCGATCGGATCGTGATCGGAGCGCAAAGCGAACATGCCGTCGACGTGATGAAAAAAGTTTACGAGCCATTCATGGCTCCCATTCTGGTCACCGACATCAATAGCGCCGAGCTGATTAAGCATGCCGCCAATTCCTTTCTCGCCTTAAAAATCTCCTACATCAACGCTGTCTCAGCCATTTGTGAAGCGAGCGGCGCCGATGTCGAAAAAGTTGCCGACGGAATCGGAATGGATCGCCGCATAGGGCGGCCCTTTCTCAACGCCGGGATCGGTTACGGTGGCTCCTGCTTTCCCAAGGACATTGCCGCCTTTATTACGATCAGCGATCAACTGGGCGTGCCGTTTGCCCTGTTGAAAGAAGTGCAGCGCATCAATGCCGCACAAAAAGATCGCTTTCTAAAAGGGATTCGCGACACACTCTGGGTGCTGCGCGAAAAGCAGATTGCCGTTTGGGGACTCACCTTTAAACCCGACACTGACGATGTGCGCTCATCCGTCGCAATTGATCTAGTCGCGGACATGTTGCGGGAGGGCGCCCATGTTTCGGTTTACGATCCCAAAGGAATGGAGCGTGCCTGCGAACTTAGTGCGATTAAAGGCGCGCGCTTTTGCCAAAGCCCGCTCGAGGCGGCGATAAACGCAGAAGCGCTTGTTATTGCGACAGAGTGGGCGGAGTTCACGAACGTCGATCTCACGGTGGTAAAAGAGAAAATGACCACCCCGATTATTTTCGACGGCCGCAATCTTTTTGACCCGGCCACGATGGCGAAGGTCGGCTTTCATTATCATTCCATCGGCCGTCCGCCGGTTAAACCGGGATAATACATGCACGAATGGCGCGTTCGGCCGCACGTCAACTGGCGCTGAATGCGCTGAAGCGCTGGCGAAAGAGCCGCGAGTTCGCCGACAGCATTGCGCAGCGGTTGATTGTGCCGAGTGGGCAGTCACAGTCGGATCGAGGCTTTGCCCAGGAACTGTTTTACGGGGTGCTGCGCAACCTCACGTTGCTCGACTTTTTCATTAGCCAGCTGCGGAACTCCGCCATCGACAACCTATCCCGAGATCTGCTTCGACTTGGCCTCTATCAACTGTTTCACCTCCGTACACCAGCGCACGCGGCGGTATTTGAGACGGTCGAGCTCGCCTCGCCTCATCGCCGTCCATTGGTCAATGCCATGATGCGGAATGCGGCCAGGGAGCGCGATCGCTTAGAGAGCGAGGCGGCCGGGGCGCCGCTGCACATCCGCGAGTCGCACCCGGAATTTCTCGTGCTGCGGTGGCGTGAAGCTTTTGGTGAAAATTCCGCCGCCGCAATTTGTCGTTGGAACAACACCGCTCCACCGATTTATGCACGGATCAATACCCTCCGAATCAGGCGCCAGGATTTTCTTGAGAACAATCCGATGGCGCGCCCGATTTCAACACATTCGCTCTTCGTCGAATCCGAAGGGCTGCCGGAGACCGCGATCGCGCGGGGTGATTGCTATGTCCAGGATCCAAGCAGCGCCGTAGCGGTTGATCTGCTCGAACCGCAATCAGGTGAAATGATCCTTGATGCCTGCGCAGCTCCGGGTGGGAAAACTTCGTATATGGCTGCGATCACGAAAAATATGGCGAGCATTGTGGCATGCGATCGCGATGCGGGGCGACTCAAGCGGTTGCGCCAAAATTTAAGTCATTTGGGCGCTGCTCACACTGACGTCATCCAACACGACTGGCTGCACGACGAGTCCCCGGCGGTTTTAAGACCGAAACAGTTCGACAAAATTCTGGTCGATGCGCCGTGCACGAATACCGGGGTTATGCGGCGGCGAATCGATGTCCGCTGGCGGCTAAAGCCGGCAGATTTCGGAGAGATGCATGGGCAACAGTTCAGAATTGTTGCCGCAGTGATTCCGCTGCTGCGCCCCGGGGGAGTGCTCGTCTATAGCACCTGTAGCCTTGAGCGTGAAGAAAATCAGAAACTGATCGAACGTTTCGTTCACGAGCTTCCGACACTTAAAATCGAGCAGACGCGGAGTATATTACCGTGGCGTGATCATTTTGATGGCGCGTTCGCAGCGCGCTTCGTCCTGACCAGCTGAGTCTCGGCAGTTGCAACGGACGGGAGCGGTGGAATCATAGCGCCTTATGCGTGACGATCGTTTCGACAAACTGGCCGACATCTTGACCGGGTATTCCACTCAACTAAAACGCAACGAGAAGGTGCTGATCGAAACGTTTGACGCTCCAGATGAGATGACGATCGCCCTCATTCGCGCGGCGCGAAAACGTGGCGCCGTTCCGCTGGTGCAATTGCAACGGGCGACGGTGAGCCGGGAGCTGGCGGGGGAGGCCGAAGATAGCCAGCTGAATTTCCAAGCTAAGCACGAGCTGGCGCGAATGAAACAGATGGACGCCTACATCGCCATTCGGGGCAGCCATAATATTACCGAGCTGTCCGACGTGTCGCCTGACCGGATGAAGCTGATCGCAAGGAAAATGCGGCCAGTGCAAGACCAGCGCGTGCAGAAAACAAAGTGGGTAGTATTGCGTTGGCCCACGCCGGCCATGGCACAGCTCGCAGGTATGAGCACGGAAGCATTCGAAGATTTTTTCTTCGAGGTTTGCTCACTCGATTACCGGAAACTGGCGCCAGGGATGAAGGCATTGAAAAGGCTGATGGAAAAAACCGATAAAGTGGAAATCCGCGGCCCAGGCACAGAATTGCGCTTTAGCATCAAGAACATCCCGGCGGTGCTATGCGGGGGTGATCGTAATATTCCCGATGGCGAGGTTTTTACCGCTCCCGTGCGCGAATCGGTCGACGGGTTCGTGACCTTCAACGCGCCTACCATTTATCAAGGAACTGGCTTCGATAACATTCGGCTGGAGTTCGAAAATGGGAAGATTGTTAAAGCAACCAGTAACGAGACGAAAAAGCTGAACGAAGTACTCGATTCCGACGCGGGGGCGCGCTATATCGGCGAATTCTCGCTCGGATTTAATCCGTACATCTTGCATCCGATGCGCGACATTTTGTTCGACGAAAAAATCGCCGGCTCTTTTCATTTCACTCCCGGGCAGGCCTACGAAACCGCCGACAATGGAAACCGCAGCCAAGTCCATTGGGATATGGTGAATATCCAGCGGCGTGAGTACGGCGGCGGCGAAATCTATTTCGACGGCAAACTCATTCGTAAAAGCGGCGAATTTGTCGTTCCGGCCGTGCGGTCACTGAATCGAGCGCAGCTGTTGAAAAGAAAATAAAAAGCCGCGCCGAATTCCCGGCGCGGCTTTTCAGAATCTTCGCGATTTGCTTATCCGCGGCGCGGCCCGAGCGGATTCAATTGAAGCATCGCAATTTCGCCGTTGTTTGCCAGTTGGACGTTGGTGATTTCGAAAACGGGGGCGTTCTCAAGGGCAGTGGCACCGGCCCCTGGCAACTGAACCGAAACCGTTTTGGAACTCGAATTCAAAATGATCGCGGAAATATCAAACGAAGGCGAAAATTCCACGGTCGTGATTTGGAAAGCGGCGGTGACATGGACCGAAGCCTGGCCTTGTTGTGATGGCGTCAGTTGCACTGGAGCGCCCTCAAATCCAGACACGATTTGCAGCCCGGCAATGTTAAAGGACGGGCTCGCAAGCGTAGCAGGCTTCTGCTGCTGTGAGGGATTCAACCGCATTTGGCCGAGACTATTTGGCGCAGGCTGAACCTTTGCGATTTCAAAGTTCACCTGCAGGTTCATTGCCGGTTGCGGCTGCTGGGCTGGTGCCAGGCGCATGGTTACGACTTTTGAAACGGGCCGCAATTGCAACGCGCCCATTTTAAACGTTGGCGTCAGCTGCATGGACGCGATTTCACACGAGAGTGTGATTTGCACGGCCGTTTGCATGCCCGTCGCGGGCCCTGCTTGGGAGCCGGGCGCTGCAGCATGCACGGACTGAGGTGTAATTCCGCCAGCGGAAGTCCGGATGACGGGAGCGGTTGGAGTCTGGAGTGTTTCAGGCATGTTTTCGGTTGTTGTTGGTTGTGAGGCTAAATTGTCTTGCGGTGAGTTGGTGGCAATCGCGATGTCGATAGGCGTTTCGGCGACCGTTTCTGCGGCGAATTCCGAGGTAAACTGATAGACGTCTTCCGATGCGCCGATACCAACCGGTTCTTCAGTGGAGATCACCGTTTGATACGGCACTGGCTGACCCTGTAAGACCGGTTCGCTTTCGTCCGACATGGGGGACTCGACGAGTGGTTCCGAAACCGGGATCTCCTCCGGAAAGACAGCTGGTGCGATCGCCGCCTCAGGGGCGACCGGTTCGTAGGTCGCCGATTCCTGAATGACAAATTCGGGCGCCGATTCGGCTTGGAAAACCGGCTCAGAAACCCACTCTGTTTGTTCTTCCGCGATCGCCGGGCTAGTCTCATCCAAGACGATAGAAGGAGCGCTCGGGGCCGGGGCAAATTCCGATTCTTTTTCTAGTTCGGAAGGCTGAACCGGCTCACGACTTTCGGTTTCCTGCTCAATCACGGGCCCGACGCAGGTTTCAGAAAAGTCCGCCAAAGAAGAAGCTAGAAACTCCTCCTGTCCGTTAGACCGATTGATAGTTGGTTCCACCTCCGCAACGACCGGTGTTTCAGCTGCACGTTTCGCCAGCGGAATTACCGCGCGACGGAGTGAGGGTTCAGAGGCTTTCAGTTGTAAAGAAACCTGCCGTGGCCCTCCGGACAAATGACGAGGCGCGAGAGTCATTGTACCGCCGGTCGAATCTTCGTGATCTGAAAGCTCCGGGCCGGTCGCCGGCGCTGGTCGATGGCCGACCTGCGCATCGACGAAACGGCGACGAATAGAAGGCAAAATCGCCCAAG
>Ga0209577_10007028_pt1 | contig 10372 bp, 11 predicted proteins | sample GraSoiAngelo_109_FD_185874 | JGI IMG/M metagenome (GOLD analysis project Ga0209577, IMG submission 185874) | Grasslands soil microbial communities from the Angelo Coastal Reserve, California, USA - 14_0903_12_20cm (SPAdes) (version 2) | ecosystem: Environmental > Terrestrial > Soil > Grasslands...
GCTGGCGTTACCCGAGGACGGCGCGTTCGCGCGCTACGCAGGTGACCACCCCCAGTTCCTCGCGCTCGCGCCATGGGTGCTGAGCGAAGGAAACCCGGCGTCGGCCGATGCCGAGCGGGCCGCGCGCGCGGTGCTCAAGCAGCGCGCCGAAGACATGCGCGCCGGCTCCGGTTCGCGGTACGAGAACGGTTACATCGAGACGGCGATCTACGCAGACCTGCCGCTGTAACTGATTCACAGGAGGGCTGGGAGGCCGGCGCGACGAACTGGGTGGTCGTGAGCTCTTCCAACGACCTGACGCGGCGCCGGCTCCTGCAGCTGATGGCGCTGACGGCAGGCGCGGCTGCCCTTCCCCGCGTCGGTCTCCCCCGGCCGCTCGTCCCTCTGCCTCTTTCGTACGACGACGGATCGAACGCGATCCCGCCGGGCGCCGCCGGCGAGGTCAGGCGCGTCGTCATCATCGGCGCCGGGTTCGCCGGCCTGGCCGCAGCGAACGCCCTTGAGAATGCCGGCGTGCCGTGCGTCGTGCTGGAAGGCCGCGACCGGATCGGCGGGCGCGCGCACACGGTCGACGTCGGCGGGTCCCCGGTCGATCTCGGCTGCTCGTGGATAACGGACCCGGCCGGTAACCCGATGACTACGTTCGCAACGCAGGCAGGTGTTCTTCAGACCAACGCATCGATCGAGCTCGACGTTCCCGAGTCGCGCTTCTACGACGAGCGCACCGGCGTCGTTCTTCCGACGAGCACTCTGCAGGCGGCCGCGCACGCGCTGCGATTCGAGGAGATCGACGCGTCGAACATCAGCGCGAAGCTCGGGCCGAAGGCGACGACGAAGGATGGGATCCTCGCGTACATCAAGCAGCAGCAGCTGACCGGCGACGCTGCACGCTTCGCCGGGTACTTCCTGCGTTTGATCGTGGAGCTTCCCGATGCAACCGACTGGGACCTGGACTCGCTGCAGTACTGGGCGAACTACGACTCCCCCTACGTTGGATTCGGCGAAGGCGACTTCCCCGTCGGCGGCTACTCACGCATCGTGCGCGCGCTCGGCGGTTCGGTGGACGTCCGTCTCCGCCACCGCGTCACGCGCGTCATCGTCGAGCGGAACGGGGTCCGGGTGCTGGCGCGCGACTTCGCGGGGATACAGAGAACGTTCGAAGGATCGCACGCTCTCGTTACGGCTCCGCTCGGCGTGTTGAAGTCGGGGGCAATCTCCTTCTCCCCTTCGCTGCCGGCATGGAAGCGCGCGGCGATCGGACGGCTCGGCTTCGGGACGTTCGAAAAGGTGGCCATGCGCTTCCCGGAGCCCTACTGGGCAACCGAGCACGCACACATCTTTCATCTGAGCTACCCGAACGCGATGGACTTCCCGCTGATCGTCGACTACTTCTTCATCGAGAAGGTCCCGATCCTCGTCGCGTTCAACACCGGCCGGCACGCGATCGCGCTCGACGGAAGGAGCGAGAGCGAGATCACCGCACGCATGCTGCACGTCTTGCGCGCGGTTCAAGGGGGACCGATCCCGAAGCCGACTCGCGTCGTCATCACTCGCTGGGGCCGGGATCCCTTCACGCGTGGGTCGTACTCGTACATCAAGATCGGGTCGTCTCCGGCGGATCAAGATGCGCTCGCGGCACCGGTCGCGGGCCGGCTGCTTTTCGCAGGCGAGGCGTCGAGCGCTGCGCGCTTCGGGTACGCGGACGGCGCGTTCTCGACGGGGATCCGCGAGGCGAAGCGCCTGCTGCGTGCGCGCAGCGTGCAGCTGCGCGCCTCGTAACAGATCTTTGTTTGCCTCGGTATCCGCTGATCCGTACTCTTGACGACGGAGTGCCGGGAAGTCTGGTCGGCGACCGCGTCGTCGACCCCAAGGAGCACGATGAGCACTCCGCCTCCGGTTCTCTCGCGCGACGGTCTTCGCGCAGCATTCCGCGTCTCCGCCGCGTCGGTCGCGTGGACGGTCGCTGCAAGCACAGCGGCGATCGTGGCCGGGGTCATGGCTCATGCGCTCGTCCTCGTGGTGTTCGGCTTGACCGGCGTGCTCGACGCAGCGGGATCCTGGGCGTTGGCGCTTCATTTCAAGCATGCGCTCAAGCACGAAGCGATATCGCCTTCGCGCGAGCGACTTGCCCTTCGGATCGTCAGTATCGGACTCGTGAGCATCGGGCTGTTCGCGATCGAAGAGAGCACGCGTCGGCTCGTCGCTGGGAGCGGCGCGCGTAGTTCCCTCGTGGGCGTCGTCATCACCGCGGTGTCGATCGTCGCCCTGACCGTTCTCACATTGCGGAAGCGCGCGATCGCGCGCCGGGTCAAAAGTGGAGCGTTGTGGGCGGACAGTTGGTTGTCCGCAACCGGCGCCGCCCTGGCCGTGATCGCCGTGGCCGGCATCGCGTCGAGCGCTCACCACGGCTTGTACTGGGTCGACCCCGTCACGGCACTGCTGGTCGCGATTCTTGCCGCGACCACGGGGGTTGGATTCCTTCGGCGGGAGGAGCACAGCCTCGTGCCGGAACCACGGCCGATGCGGTCCGGCCGAGAGGCTCGCCGCTCGCCCTGAATCGTCCTTCCGTGGCGCGGTTTCCGACCCCTCGACGGCAGAACGTGGGGCCGGAAACCGTAGATCAGATCAGCGCGTCAACTGCGGGTCTTGGTGCGTCGCTTCGGTGCTTTGCGCTTCGACGCCGTTGACGACGTTGTGCGTGCCGAGCTCTTCGGCCGCGCGCGCGCAGCGGATCGCTTGCCCGCTTTGCGGATCTTTTCAACCGTCGAGCGGCCTCGCTTTTCGGCATCGGTGATCGCCGACGACGTGCGGCGACGAGCCTTCTTCGTTGCCGCCTTCAGATCGACGACCTTCTCTTTGACAACGTCGGTCGCCGCGTCGGCCGCGCCGACGGCAGCGTAAGCGGCTTGCTCGATCGTGCTCGTGTTCCGCTTGCGTGGCATGAGGAAACCTCCTTCCCGCTCATTGGATTCCTCACTCCCACAGATACCCGCGTGATCCCAGGCGACCCATAGGAAGGATGTGGAATGCGGAAATTCAAGCCATCTCACGGAACGACGTGCGTGTTCACGGGCCGAGCTCATTCGCTCTTAGCGCACGCACAGAGCCAGGGGATACGGAAGGCGTTGGTTTTCTCTGCTTTCAGGAACGCGGCACGAGCTTAAGCGTCGCCGCTCTAGCTTTCGGGGTGACGATGCTGTTCACGATCCTTCGGCTGTACTGGCGGTACTTCGTGCGGTAGGCCGAGTCGATCTCGTCGTTGTCTTCGTCGGTCTCGACGAGCGTGACGTCTTTCGCCACGCTGCCGGCGTCGATGCGCGCTTCGTTGCGGTCCTGCGCCCCGCGGAACCACGAGCCCTCACGTCCGTTGACCGATCGAACGTATACATCGTCGCCGCGACGGACGACCCAGATCGTCACCGAGTTTCGCAGTGTGCCGTCGTGTCGGTACGAGGCGATCTCCAGCTCTTCGGCAGCTTCGATCCTGCTGAGCTCGTCGGGCTTCCAGAGGGTCACGTATCACTCCTCCTGTACTCCTGTGTGTCTAACAGTTGATACCCACACAGCAGAGGATGGGCCCGGAGTGAGCGACGAGAGGGATACCAATCGATGGTCCGACCGACGAGCGGCCTCTCTCCGGGCTCGCTAAGAGCTCGGACCCCAGGCGAAAGCATCGGCGCTCAGTTGGCGCTCATCCACCCTTCCCAGCCGTGGATGATGTCGGTGGCAAGTACGCGCGCCGACGGGCCCGGGATCCCGATAGACCACAGTGCGTGGGCAAGGTTGTGGGACTCCGCTTGCCGTTCGCCGCACCGGACCTCCCACTCACCCAACGGGTCCATTGAGACATGAACGCAGCCCAAATCCGTAAGGATCTTCATTGGGCCTCCTCGTCGAGGGAAAGGGCCATGCACGACCTGGTGGGATCGAAAGGGGAGGCTTCGATCGTTCTATCCCCGGGGGAGGAAGGTCGCCGAGGCGTCTAGGACAATGGACTCAACGGAGGTCGTTGTCTGTACCGTTGCGCACGGACGACCAAAATGATCTGGTCCGTTTCTCCCGTGGCTTGACTCTTGGGAGGAGGTAGAGGTCGTCACAAACGACGACGCTCCGGAGCCGGTTTCAAGGCTTCTGTTCGAGGACCTGCTCGAAGGCAGAGCGCATCACGTCGTAGCATTCACAGGCGGCCTTTTTGAGGGCGGCTCGATCAAGGATTTCGACATGCCCCCTGCTGTATGAGAGCATGCCTGCCTTCCGCAAAGGTCCGAGAGAATTGGTTACCGATGCCCTTCGGACCCCAAGCATGTACGCGAGGAATTCTTGCGTGAGGAAGAACTTATCGGTCCCTGCGCGATCGTGCGTCATGAGCAGCCATCGCGCGCAGCGTTCCGACGTGGAATGTAGTCGACTACAGGCAACGGCCTGACCGACCTGGGTAAGCAAGGCGACGGTGTATCGACCCATCAAGATTCTCAACGAATGACTGAGCTCGCATTGATCTTGGAAATCGTCGGCACCGATGCGAACGGCTTGTCCTTCCACCTGTGAGATACAACGAACGTTCACTTCTTGGCGAGAGCCGAGGAAGACGGGAACTCCTGTCGTTCCCTCATTGCCGAGCGTCGACACCTCGATGGTCGATCCGTCACGTGTCGCGGTGATTAAAGAGAGAACCCCGCGCGTCGGAAAATGAACATAAGGAATATCTTCTCCGCGTTCAAAAGCAACGGTTCCGAGTGGCATCTCTGTGAGGGTCGCGCGTTCGACGATCCTTCGGCGATCCTCAGATGGAAGAGCATCGAGCAGGCGGTTCCCCGTGCCCGAGATTCCAATCAACTCATCTCGCCCCGAATCCACTGGTCTTAGAGTAGTCATTGCGCGTCATCTTGTGTTATCGGTACCCATTCAGACCGACCACACTCCTCGCTCAACTTAAGGTACGCAACCAGCGCGATCTGCGCGTCAAAACTTGAAGCGAGGATCGCCTAGGTGAGCGAGCGGAGGCCTACGTGAGCACAACCGGGAAAATCCGGCGAAAGGGCATGTCCTCGCAACTTCCCACCATAGAGATTCGCTTATCGCCGGGGAGAGGCGACGGAGAACAGGTCCCGCAAGAGGTCGTCCTGAGCACGATCGCCCACGATATGCGCCGACACCTCACGCCGATCATTGGGGTCTCGCAGACACTCCTGACGCACGGATCGACGTTGGGCGAAGCTCAACGGGCGGAATGCATCAAGATCACACTCCGCAACGCGCTTCAGCTGGAGCACCTCATTCATGAGATGATCGATCTCCAGCGGTTCGATGCCGTCGGATGGATCCTCCATCGCAGGCCTACCGATGTGCGCGCTCTGATCGATGCGCTTGTCCCCGAACTCGATATTGGGACCCGCCCCCTCAGGGTCGAAGGCAATGGACCGATCGTGAACATCGATCCAGGGCTGCTCGAGCGAATCATCGACAATCTCGTTCAGAACGCGAAAGCCCACACCCCGCTCGACTCGCCGATCATCATCGCCACACAGAGTGACGGCACAGGCGCCCATATCACGGTTCAAGACTCCGGACCGGGGGTGCCCGACAAGATCAAGACTGCGATCTTCGACGACTTCCGTTCCGGGCCCGCAGGCGGGAGCGGACTGGGCTTGTCACTGGTGAAGAGGTTCTCCGAGATCCACGGCGGCCGCGCATGGGTTGAGGACGTTAGAGGGGGCGGCGCTCGCTTCTGCGTGCATCTGCCCCAAGCCGGAGATGCGCCGGACGGGCGCCGGAAGCATTAAGAGGAATCACCGTGGTCGAACGACCTGGGGGGGAAGGCAAGGGGGCCGCGAGAGCGGCCCCTTTGACCTAACCGTGTCACTGAGTGGCCGTACGGTTCTCGATCGCCACGTAGGCCCTGCATGGTTCGTTGCGCAGGCTCGGGCACGGCGGCAGCGGTGTCGGTGCGTCGAACCCCGGGATCACCGGCAGCACCAGGAACGACGGTCGGGTCGGCGAGTATGCGATCGAGACGTTCGCCGTTCTACCCGGCACCGTGTGATCGAACGCCCAGATGGGCTGCGTGCCGTTCGGCGCCGCGATCGTCACTCGGATGCGCGAACCCGCCCGATATGCGTGGCCTTCGTAGTACAGGGGGATAGCGATCTGCACGAACTTCCCGGCCGGCATCGGCTGGGCGTCGCCGAACAGGAAGCTCGGGATCGGATTCAGCAGCGTGCTCCGCTGCTTGAATATGTTGTTGGTATCGGTCGAGAGCTTGCGGATGCTCGCGCGCATGTAGCCGTTCTGGACGAACGTTTCCTTGCCGTCGGGACGCACCTCGCTGATCGTGGCGAGAAGATCGACGTCGGGAGTCGATGATCGCACCCACACGTAGACCGCGCCGGCGCCGAAGACGGTGGTGTCGGTCTTGAGGGGGGCCGTTAGATAGGAGAGAGCCGTTCCCTTCGGATTCTGCTTCCAGTTCCACTTCCACTGCGACGCGTTCCCCCACAAGCCGCCGCCGCCGGTGCCACCCGTGAAGTCCGTCGGCGGCAGCGCTTTCGCGTTCCACGTGAACTGATCGATGCCCCCCCTCGCCGGCAGGTCGTCGGAGAGCGTGCCTCCGGGTCCGAAGTACCACCGTTCCGCGGCCGTACCGGGGACGGGCAACGATGAGAACTCGCCGATGAAACCTGGATAGGGATTCCCGGGCGTCGAGTCGCCGAGGGGTGACGCGCCGGCTCCGTTGTCGAACAGAACCCGGACCGTCGGTTGCTTCTCGAAGGCCGCAAGCGCCAAGTCGTACGTCGGCATCGCTTGGATGGGATCGACGGGAAGCATGACAACATCGCTCTGCGGGAGTCCCATCGCCGCTTGATACACGAGGGGTGCGGCGACGTGGGAGATGGCCGCGTTGACGAGGGGCGCCCTGTGGGCAACGTACAACGAAAGGAAGTCGTACCAACGGTTATAGGTATCCGGGTCCAGCGAGTCGATGTGCGCGCCGTTGGTGAAGGTGAACCACTTCTTGTTCGTGCCGGTGAAGTGCGAGACCAACGACGGGCAGTGTCCACCGGTCTGCTCGTCCTCGAACTGACAGGCCATGAACGTCGGCACGTTGATCTTGTGCACGAACGTCACCGGATCGAGCGGGTCGGCGACCGCTGGGTTGTAGTGGTCGTTGGCGCGGATCTTCGCGTGCAGGTCGGCGGCCTCGCCGTGGAGAGCTTGGTTCGCAGCACACACCGCGTCGCCGCTTTGGATCTGCTTCCACGCGTACGGCTGACCGCTCTTCGGTCCAGAGGGCCGCGCGTTTGACTGGCGCTCCTGCGCCCATGCGACTGCGAAGCCGTCGTTGAGGTTGCCGCCGGGATAGAGCGTCGTTGCCGTCGCGTCGATCACCGACAGAGGAGAGATCGCTTCGAGGTGAGGCGGTTGAAGCTGCGCGGTGAACAGCTGGCTGATCCCGCCGTACGAGATACCCATCATGCCGACCTTGTGGTCGAGCACCCAGGGCTGGTGCGCGATCGTTTCGATGATGTCGTATCCATCGAGGTTCTGCAGCGGCTCGAAGAAGTCGAATGCTCCGCCCGAGCAGCCCATCCCGCGCATGCTGATGTCGACGACGGCGAAGCCCATGAGATTCGCCAGGACGGCGATGCCGCTTTCCGGTCCGGCCGGATCGGCGTACGCGTAGCCCGAGTACTCGATGAGCGTCGGATACGGCGGAAGGAAGTCGGGCCCGTTCGGGAGCGTGGTATCGGACGGCAGGCCGGGTTCGCCCGCGGGGCTGGTGGGCGGGTGCACGGTCAGGGCAAGCTTCGTCCCATCGCGGGTGGTGAGGTACTGGTAACCGCCGGGCGCGATGGTCTGGCCGTAGATGCCCGGATCCCACGGCGCCGCCGCCGCGTTGTGCACGACGAGCGGCGCCGACTTCACCCCATCGGAGCTCCGACGGACGCGGTACCCGGTGCCTTGCGGGACGTCACGGAACAGCAGCCCACCAAGCGAGTCGGCCTTCTGCGTGTAGAGGGTCTTCCCGCGAGGGGTGATGAGCGACATTTGCTGGTTCGGCGCGAGGCCCGTGACGTATACCTGGTTGACGCTGCCGGCGGCTTTGAATGGTGGGGTGGACGCCGCAGCACCCGCGAGCGAGCTGACGAGGATCAAGAAGACGGCCGCCGCCCGGCCAGCGCGCATCAGCATCGAGCTCTTTCTCTCTTCAGTGCCGTAGGACATCTCACTCTGCCTTCCGAGTTGGGCCTTCCGAGTTTTGCTGGCCGGTCGGGGGAAAGGGTCGTTGAAACCCCCCGAGCTCCTTCCAGGTTGGTTCGACGGTCGGGCCGTCAACTCCTGTGGGGGTCGTCCAGGGATGGGTGTGGATCACCTGGGGCTGCTACAAACCGCGCTATGCGGCTGTTCGGGTAAAAAAGAGACCCAGGAACCGGCGATCCCAGCTCGAGCAGCCCGGCCCGCTCGTCACACGGAGGTGCATCGCAATGGCTGAGAAGAAGAGTGCGAAGAAGAGTGCGAAGAAGAGTGCGAAGCAGTCCCCCAAGGGCGCGTTCAGCGCCGAGGAACGAGCCGCGATGAAGGAGCTCGCCCGAGAGAGAAAGAGAGTGGCGACCGAGGCGGAACTGGAAAAGGAAGTGCTCGCGGCGATCGCCAAGCTGCCGGAGCCCGATCGCAGCATGGCCAAGAGGCTCCATACGATCATCAAGGCAGCCGGCCCCGAGCTCACGTCGAAGACCTGGTACGGGATGCCCGCCTACGCCAAGGATGACAAAGTCGTTTGCTTCTTCAAACCCGCGTCGAAGTTCAAGCAGAGGTACTCGACATTCGGCTTCGAGGAGAAGGCCAACCTCGACGAAGGCAACATGTGGGTCACTTCGTTCGCGCTGACGGGATTGACTACGGCCGAAGAGAAGAAGATCGCTGCGCTTGTGAGGAAAGCGATGCGCTGAGAGGCCTAGTGGAGGTGATCGGACTCGAACCGACGACCCCTACGTTGCGAACGTAGTGCTCTACCAACTGAGCTACACCCCCGGCAGAACCGGGATGGTACCAGGCCGGACGCGGCCGCTCAGCCGCTGATGTCTTTGCGCGCGCGCTCGATCGCCTCTTGCACGCCGCGCTGCACGATCGTGATCGATAGGTCGCCGCGCGACCGTTCCATGATCGAGCGGGCCACGTCCGTCGACCGGCGCAGGCCCCCCGTGATCGCGTCGGGATAGTCCATCGAGACGAGCACGTAGTAGATGTCGTCCATCGCGGCCAACAGCTCCTCGCCGCGCGCAAGATCGCCGTGGCGGATGATGTCGAGCAGATGCCGCCGGATCTCGCCGATCGCCTCCGACAACCCGTTCAAGTACGCGGCGTCGCCGACCATCACTTCTTCGGGCGTGGGCAATGCCTCATTGTTGATGAACGCGTACGTCGCGAGCGACTCCGCGTACTCCTTCTCGGCATCGTGCAGGAAACCCGCGTGATAGATGTCGGGATACGGCTTCATCGCTTCGCGCGCCGCATCGAGCTGCTCGCGTGCTTGCCCTTGCAGCTCGCGTGCGAGCTCCATCTCACCGCGGTGCACTGCGCGGATGGAGTTCGCGCAGAAGCGGATCGCGGCTCGCGATGCGGTCAAGCCTTTCTCGCGCGCGGCGCTCTTCGCATCGAGGCGTTTGCGGATGCCGGCAGAGATCTCGGAGAGGTCCACGGCCGTATGGTAGCCGCTTAGCCAGAAATGCCGGCGTCGCGCGCGGGCTGTTCGGCAGGAACGGCGGGCGCCGGCAGCGGTACGACTTTCTGTTCAGCGGCGTGCCAGCGACGAAGCTGGACGACGTACACGGCGAGCGCCCCGAACGTAGCCAAGCTCACCCACAGGAAGAAGCGCAAGCCGGGGATCGCGCCGAGTATCAATGCCGAGAAAAGCACGATGATCAGCCGGTAGAAGTTGCGGCGTCGCCGTTGGATCACGAGGTTGCGGCGACGCTTCGGCCCTTGCGGAAGGTCTTTCGGGACCATCACCCACCGGCCGGGGATGTGAGTCCGGCCGTGGCGCGCGCTCGCGAGGATGCCCATCGATCGCTCGAAGTTACCGACGCTGTCGATCGGCGACGATTCGAATCGTGGCTTGAGCAGGGAAGGGACCAGAACAACCGCCCACGCGAGGGCCAGAAGGAGGATCACCCAGATGCTCAGCCGCGAGCCTCCTCGATCGACGGTTGGCTACCTTCACGGCGAGCGTAACACCCCCAAATTCCGATTCAAGGACCCTCGAAACGCAAAACGAGAACACCAAAACCGGGCGAAGCCCGGGAAAGAACAATCAGGGCGGACGATGCTGGATGCAGGTGTACACCAACCGAGATCACGTCGCCAATGCGCACCG
>Ga0209577_10007030_pt1 | contig 10371 bp, 11 predicted proteins | sample GraSoiAngelo_109_FD_185874 | JGI IMG/M metagenome (GOLD analysis project Ga0209577, IMG submission 185874) | Grasslands soil microbial communities from the Angelo Coastal Reserve, California, USA - 14_0903_12_20cm (SPAdes) (version 2) | ecosystem: Environmental > Terrestrial > Soil > Grasslands...
GACGCACGCGCGATGAAGAACGCAATTCGGGTCACACGTGATGCGATCGAGAACCAGCTCGTCGGTAAGATTCGTGCCGAGGTGGGGAAGCAGTGAATTCGGTGGGTCCCAACCTGAATCGGCCTGCCGGCACCAATGGTCATCCCCGCGTAGTCGTGACCGGCATGGGCACGGTCAATCCGCTCGGCAAGGACCTCGAGGAGTACTGGCACGGTCTGATCGAGGGCCGCAGCACGGCGCGCAACACCGAGGGCTTCCCGACGGATCGCCTGACCACGAAATTCGCCTGCCAGGTCCACAACTTCGACCCGCAGGCTTTCATCGACCGCAAGACTGCCTCGCGCATGGCGCGCTTCTCGCAGTTTGCGGTTGTTGCATCCGGGATGGCGCTCGCCGATTCGGGACTTGACCTGGCCAAGGAGGACAGCTTCCGGGTCGGGGTGGCCATGGGGACCGGCATCGGAGCCTTTGACGACATGACCCAGGGCGCGGTCTCGTTCATGACGAAGGGACGTCTCAATCCGCTCTACGCGCCAACCATCATCCCGAACATGGCGGGCGCGTCAGTGGCGATGCAGTTTCACGTGCGAGGGCCGAACACGACCGTGACTACGGCGTGCGCCGCGTCCACGCAAACCATAGGTGACGCGACACGCATGATCCAGCGGGGCGACGTCGACGTGATGTTGGCCGGAGGCACGGAAGCCTCCCTTTGCGAGGTTGGCATCGCGTCGTTCAACGCCATCCGCGCGCTCTCCACTCGGAACGAAGCGCCCGAGAAGGCGAGCCGTCCGTTCGACCGCGACCGAGACGGATTCGTGCCCGGCGAAGGCGCTGGCATCTTGATCCTGGAATCGCGCGAGCATGCGATCAACCGCGGCGCGCGGATCTACGGCGAAATCCTCGGCTACGCGACGACGAACGACGCGTATCACCAGGTCGCGCCGGACGAGACCGGCGAGGCGCCGGCGAAGGCTGTGTCGCTCGCACTGCGAGACGCGGGCCTTGAGCCGAGCGACATCGACTACGTCAACGCGCATGGAACCTCGACGCAGCTCAACGACGCCGGCGAGACGAAGGCGCTGAAGATCGCGCTCGGCGACCACGCATTTAAAGTGGCGATCAGCAGCACCAAGTCGATGATCGGCCACCTGCTCGGCGCCGCCGGCGCGGTGGAAGCGATCGCGACGTTGCTGACCATCAATCGCGGAATGATTCACCCGACGATCAACTACGAGAACCCCGATCCAGCCTGCGACCTCGACTATGTGCCCAACACCGCGCGCCGCAAGGACGTACGGATCGCCATCTCCAATGGATTTGGATTCGGCGGGCACAACGCGGTGGTGGTGCTGGGGAAGTACGAGGAATAGATAGGACATGGCAGAGGACACGCTAGGCACCGTCATCAGTCGCAGCCTCCAGGAGGAGATGCAGACCTCCTACATGGAGTACGCGATGTCCGTCATCGTCAGCCGGGCGCTGCCCGACGTGCGTGACGGGCTCAAGCCGGTGCAGCGGCGAATCCTCTACGCCATGCACCGTGCGGGCGCGACGAGCGGCAGCCGAACCAAGAAGTCGGCGGCGTTCGTCGGAGATGTGATGAAGCTGTACCACCCGCACGGCGATGCCGCGATATATGACGCACTGGTGCGCATGGCGCAGCCCTTCTCTCTGCGCTACCCGCTGATCGAAGGCCAGGGCAACTTCGGCAGCGTGGACGGGGACCCACCGGCGGCGATGCGGTACACGGAAGCGAAGCTCTCCGCGATCACCGGCGAGCTGATGGCCGACATCGAGAAAGAGACCGTCGACATGGTTCCGAACTACGACGACTCGGAAGTACAGCCCTCCGTGCTGCCGGCGCGGATCCCAAACCTGCTCATCAACGGCGCGTCGGGCATCGCGGTCGGCATGACGACCAACATCCCGCCGCACAACCTGCGCGAGGTCGCGGGCGCGGTCAAGCAGCTCGTCGACAACCCTGAGGCGACGGCCGAGGACCTGCTGAGCTTCGTCAAGGGCCCGGACTTTCCGACCGGCGGGGTAATCATGGGCACAACCGGCATCAAGGCCGCGTACTCGACCGGCCACGGCCGCGTCATCGTCCGCGGACGCCACTCGCTGGAGCAGGCGGCCAACGGGCGCGAGCGAATCATCGTCTACGAGCTTCCCTATGCCGTGAACAAGGCGGCCCTCGTGGCCAAGATCGCCGAGCTGGTCTCGGAGCGAAAGCTCGAAGGCATTGCCGACCTCCGCGACGAGTCGGACCGCAACGGGATGCGGATTGTGATCGAGCTGAAGCGCGAAGCGAAGGTGTTCACGGTGCTCAACAACCTGTACAAGCACACGACGCTGCAGACCACGTTCGGCGTGATCATGCTCGCGATCGTCGACGGGCGTCCGGTCGTGCTGAGCCTGAAGCAGGCGCTGCAGCTCTTCATCGACCACCGCCGCGACGTGATCCTGCGCCGGACCCGTTTCGACCTCGAGCGCGCACAAGAGCGGGCGCACATCCTCGAAGGCCTCAAGATCTGTCTCGACCACCTGGACGAGGTGATCAAGACGATCCGCGCCGCCTCTGACCAGGACGTCGCGTCCACGCAGCTGCAATCCACGTTCGGCCTCAGTGAGCGCCAGGCCAAGGCCGTGCTGGCCCTGACCCTGGGCCGGTTGACGCGCCTCGAGCGAAGCAAGATCGACGAGGAGTATGAGCAGGTCATCAAGACCATCGCCTACCTCGAGGGCATCCTGGCCAGCGACCAGAAGGTCCGGCTGCTGATCAAGGAAGAGATGGACGACGTGGTGAAGAAGTACGGCGACGACCGCCGGACGGAGATCACCGACCTGGAGGCGACGGAGCTGTCAGCTGAAGATCTGGTGCCGAAGGAAGACGTTGTTGTGACCCTGACGCATCGCGGCTATGTGAAGCGGCAGCCCCTGCGCGTCTTTCGTGCGCAGAAGCGCGGAGGCGTCGGACTCAAGGGCGCGCGTCCGACCGCGAGCAGCGAGGCGCCAAGCGGCACCCGCGAAGAGGATTACGCGCTGCACCTGCTGACCACCCACACACACGCGTCGATGCTGTTCTTCACGCAGAGCGGGCGAGTGTTCCAGCTCCGAGTCCATGAGGTCCCTGAGCGAGAGCGCCAGGCCAAGGGCATGCCGGTCAACAACCTGATCGACATCGGGTCCAACGAGCGGATCACGTCAGTGTTCGTTAGACCCGAGACCGAGAGCGAAGCCCACTACATGCTGATGGTCACAAAGAACGGATATATAAAGAAGACGGCGATGGCCGAGTATGCGAACGTGCGGCGCAACGGGCTGATCGCCATCAACCTCCAGGAGGATGACGAGCTGGACTGGGTAACGCCCACCACCGGGAAGGATGAGGTCATCATCGCAACTGAGCTCGGCAAGGCGATTCGTTTCAGCGAGACTGAGGTCCGCGCCATGGGTCGCGACACCCAGGGCGTGATCGGGATCAAGCTCGGCAAGGGCGACGCGGTCGCGGGCATGGCGGCGGTGGTCGAGGGCGGCGACATGCTCGTGATCACCCAGCGCGGTTACGGCAAGCGGACCCCTCTTTCCGAATATCCGATGCATCACCGGGCAGGTCAGGGCGTCTTCACCCTCAAGGTCACCGACCGGGTCGGCAAGCTGGCCGCCGTTCGGGTGGTAAGCGACCCTGAGGAAGAGATCCTCGTCATCAGCTCCTCCGGCATGGTGCTGCGCACAGCGGTCGGCGCCATCTCACAGATTGGCCGTCAGACGCAGGGCGTCATCGTCATGCGCCTCGCGCCGGACGACCAGGTGGTGGCGATCGCCCCTGTGGCGGGGATCGAAGAGGGCGACGCCAAAGAGTGAGAGACCTCAGCTGGATTGGGGTCTGGCTGCTCGTCATCGGCGTCGCAGCGATCATTCTGGAAGGCGTGGCGGCCATGATCTGGAGCCTGCGCCTGGCAAGGCGCGGCCGGGAACTCAGCAAGCGATTGATGTCGGAGCAGACGCAGCTCCACTCGGACGTCGAGCGCCTGCGCGCCGCGCTGGCCGAAACCGAGGTCCTCTGGCAGCCGTACCGGCGCCTCTTGCGCTGGCTTCGCCATCCGCTGGCGATCGCGCTGATGCAGTCTTACGCGAGGCGCCGAGCGTCGGTGCGATGAGCGAGGGCTTCGCGCACCAGGCAGTCGAGGACGCAGTCGCGCGCGAACGGGCGCGCATCGCCCGAGAGCTTCACGACGGCATAGCGACCGATCTCGCAGGCGCGATCTCACTCTTCAAGCTCTACCTCGAGAAGCACAAGAGCCCGGATGAGACGTTGGATAACGTCTTCGACATCATGCAGCGGTCCTTGCAACGGGTCCGCGAATCCCTCGCCGATTTGCGACCCGCCGCGATAAGCCCCGATGGTCTGGTCGGCGACCTACGCCATCAGGCCGATGAGTTCGCCCGCCTTTATGGCATTAGGGTCGAGCTGTCCACTAACGGCGCGGAGGACATTCTGCCGGCACAGCACCGTGAGGTCATCGCGCAAGTCGTTCGAGAAGCGCTCGCCAACGTCCGGCGCCACTCGGGGTCGGCGATATGCCGCGTGAAGATGGCATTTGCGGCGCGGCCCTTCCTGATCGAGGTATCGGACGAAGGTCGGGGCTTTGCTGCTGCCGGCCCGATCGGCTACGGCTTGATGGGCATGCGCGAGCGGGCTGCGGGAATCGGTGGACGGCTCGAGGTCGTGAGCACCGAGGGTCGCGGCACGACGGTCTTCCTCTTCGGCCCGAACTAGCTACCAGGTCATCCGCTTGAGCTGAATCGCGGGAAACATCAGGCGATCCGCGCTGACTGACTCAAATTTCTTCGCGACGTTCTCGCTCAGCGCTCGCGCGTGTCCGCGGCTGGTGTGGATGGCGTGTGCGATCTCGTCGGTCGACAGACCATGGCTCAGGAGGTGCGCCACCTGAGCTTCGCTTTCGGTGAGGCGGCTCATCGGTCCGCGTAGAGCCGCGACAAGCGTCGCGAGGCTGAAGCCGAGAGTCAACGCATATGCGACGTCGTCCTCTGTGTACCAGTGGTCTCGCCGGCAACCGAGGATCAGCAATCCGATCGGTCGCTGGTCCATCTCGCCGACCGGCGCGTAGAGAATGGCCGGCCAGTCGAGTTCCCAGTCATACCCGACCGACGTGATCGGGTTGTCGATCACCGTGTTGATCACCATCGGTCTCTTTTCATAGAGGGCGCGGCGCGAAAGCGGCATTAGCGGCCGGCTCTGTAGGAACTTTCGCGAGATCTCTGACCCAGCGATCGGCTGCATGCAGCCGCCGCGCAAGTAGCCGAGAACCCACCTGTCGTGGCGAACGGCGCTGAGGGCCAGTCCCAGCCGGCGCCTGGCATCTTGGAGGTCTGGAAGCTGGCCCATGCCCGGCAGGTTATGGCGCTCGGGCCTTCTTGGCCTCAGGTCCGGTTCAGCGTTTCCTCAAGAAAGCCTGAACCTGCTAGGTTGCGAGCGGGGATTTGAAGGCATGACCGCCAAGTTGCTGGTGGTTGATGACGAGCCGCGCATGGCGGAGACCACGGCTGCGATCTTGCGGCGCGCGGGCTACTCCGTGGATGTGGCCGGCAGCGGCACTGAGGCGCTCGAACGCGTGCGGATCAACTCACCGGATCTGATGCTTCTCGACTACGAGATGCCTGACATGGAAGCGCCAGAGGTCCTCGATTCACTGCGCTCGGGAGGAGACCGGATTCCGTTTCCGGTGATCATCCTGACCGGCGCGCGCCACGCCCCAGCCGACCAGGTCGTCGGGATCGAGCGGGGTGCGACCGACTTCATCGTCAAGGGGACAGACCGCCAGGTGCTGCTCGCGCGCGTCCGCAGCGCTCTGCGCGAACGCTCGGCACCTTCCGGCACGGTCGTGCGCGGCAGCCTCCGTGTTGACGCTGCCCGTGGCGAGGCACGACTTGGCGAGCGCACGCTCAAGCTCCAGCGCCGGCCTCTGCTAGTGCTCCAGCTGCTGGTGAACCGGTCAGGCGATGTGGTGACGCGATCGGAGATCCTGGAGGGCGTGTGGGGCAGCTCTTATGCCGGCTACGAGCACAGCATGGAGCAGGCGATGCACCAGGTCCGCAGCGAGCTCAAGGATCGGAGGTGGATCGAAACGGTACGTGGGATTGGTTACAGGCTCGTCGTCCAGGCCTGAGACGGCGGCGGCCCTGCACCGCCTCCGGTCAACGCTCGCAAGAATGCGGGCGGAGCTGGAGATCGCGCAGTCCGACGGCGACGCGCCGCCGGTCGACCGCCTGATCGAAGATCTGGGCGAGGCCCTGGAGCTTTTGGGCGAGGTCGAGTCGGTGGCCCTGGCGATCGTGCATGTGCTGGTGGTGGACGACGACGAGAGGCTGGGCGAGCTGACCGCGCGAGGGTTGCGGCGACTGGGCTTTGACGCCGAGTCGGCGGGCCGGCTGCGAACCCTGCGACCACGCGAGGTGGTGGTATTCGACCTCGGGGTGTCCGGGTCCTTGACTGCGGCGGAGCTCGCCGCTCTGAAGGTCGCCAAGCCGATTGTCGTCACGGGAGCTGCCGATCCGAGCTCGCGAGCGCTCGCGGAAGACCTTGGTGCGAGCAGCTACATCGTGAAACCGGTGGAGCTGGATGAATTGGCGGCCGCCATCAAGCGCCGGGCATCGACCTAAGATGTGTGAGCAATGACACTTGTTGCCGGGGGCGTCAGCATCCTGGCGCTGCTCGTTGGCCTGGTCGTGGTCGCAGTCGTTGCCGGCGTCGTCTGGATAGTCGGGGAGCGCCGCGGCCACAAGTCTTAACCAGGCCAAGCCGGGAGTCAGCGTCCCATTGTCGAGCGGGTGCTGCACGCCAGTTACTTGCGCTGCCCGTGAGCCAGGGCTCCTATACTCGCCCGGTTCAGAATCGAGATCATCCATGGGTGGGGTGGGCAATGTTGGTTTCCTCGATGATCGTTACGACAATCCCGGTGACTGACCTCGACCGCGCAAAACACTTCTACGCCGAAGCGCTTGGGCTCAAGGTTCTCTGGGAGAGTCCGGCGTCCGTGCGGTTTGGCTGTGGAGGCGGGACAGAGCTCTCAATCTTCCGCCGTACACCGAGCACGGCCGATCACACGCTCGCCCACTTCGAGGTGGCCGATATCGAGACGGTGGTTGGCGAACTTGAGAGGCGTGAAGTCAAGTTCATTGACTATGCCGACGGCCCGTTGCAGACCACCGGCCACATCGCGCAGATCGGCCCGGCGCGAGGGGCGTGGCTCCGCGATCCGGATGGCAACATCCTCGGGCTACGCCAGGGGCCTTGACCGTACCCTGGGACAACTAGCGGAGTCGAGCAAACGACTGGCTCTCCCGTCAACGGCTGAATGGCGGCAGGACCACAGTGAACACCGCGCCTCGGCGATTGCCCTCGAACAAAAGTTGTCCTTGATGCGCGCGCACGACTGTTTGCTATATGAACGGTCCTGTGGCGCCCCGAGGCCATGCGGCCCTAACATTCCCCTCCAGACCGCATAGGAGGTGGCCGTGGTGACCAACCGTCAAATCGTCGAGCGGTTCGTCGAGGCTTTGATCGCTCACGACCTTGACCTCCAAGCTGAACTTTGCGCTGAGGACATGGTGATCGAGTATCCCCAGTCGGGCGAGCGCATTCGCGGCTGGGCCAACATCCGTGCCGTCGCCGAGAACTACCCCGGGGGTTTGCCAAAAGACGTGGCTGGCAAGGTGCACGGAAGCGAGGACCAATGGATCGTGGGGCCGAGCTTCAACGTTCTCCGAATTGAAGGGACGGGCGACCGCTACACGCTCCTAGGTTCAGCTACGTACCCGGACGGCAAGACCTGGCAGCTTATGTCTCTCGTCGAGTTACGGTCGGGCAAGATCGCCAAAACGACCGACGTCTACGGAGCCCCGTTCGACCCGCCGGCCTGGCGGGCGAAATGGGTGGAGCTCGTTCCTTAGACTCGACCACCACTCGGGCTAGCCACCGGCGGCCTTCCGATGAGTATCCGGCGAGAATTCATAGTCCACCAGTCGAGTCGCGGTCGTTCGCATCCCGAGCCGATCTAGTGGTCGGCGCGCGACCACTACGCCGTGGCGGACTATGACCTGCGCCACCTACCGACCGCCGAGGTCGAAAAGTCGGGGCGCCATGTCCCGACTCCACGCTCGCTCCACCGAGACTTCGATCCAGTGGAGGCGCCTACGCCTGAGCATGTCGGCCACGAGCGTGCGGAGCCTGATTAAAACCATCATCTGCATCCCTCCGCCTGCGGTCTACTCCGTTAGCGGCAGGGCCACAATCCGGCTGTAGTCCTAGGCTAGGGACGCAACTCCCATGTTGACCCTGGGCACCTTGGAGGCGCGACTCCCTTTCAACCCGCCCAGGGCGGCAGCGTCACTGTGAATACTGCCCCGCGACCGCTTCCGCTGTAGGTCAAATGCCCTTGATGCTCACGCACGATCCCGTACGACATGAACAGGCCGAGTCCGGTGCCAGTCTCTTTGGTGGTGAAATGCGGCTCGAAGAGGTGGTGGCGATTCTCGTCGGCAACTCCGGGCCCGTTGTCCGCGACGCTGAAATAAGGCCACCCATTGGCCCGCCGGCCGAGGCTAAGCTCGACATGGCCGCGCTGGGGAACCGCGTCGATGGCGTTGTTGATCAGATTGGTAGCGACTTCGCGGAGGAGCAGCGGGTCGGCCCTGACGCTTACGTCCTCCGTCGATTCGCGCAGGCCAACCTCTACCTCCTTCGTTCGGGCCCGGGGGCGTGCCATTCCCACCGACCGCGTGAGGAGCTCGTTCAGGTCAACCGGTTCCGCGGAGTAGGTGACGCGTGGAGTGGCGCCCTGGGAGAGCGTGCGCAGAACGGTGACGGCGTCGTTCGCCGCTATCGTGGCGGTCTCGATGGCTTCGCGGTCAACTGGATCGAGTCGACGCGGATCGACCTCCTTGAGGTAGCCGACAGCCGTAGCCATATGGTTGCGAAGGTTATGGACGACGCCCTCGATGGCGCGGCTGTGGAAGAGATGACGATCTGCGTCGGTGAGTTCCGACTCGAGCACGCGGCGAATCCGCCGGCCGGCAATCGTGTCGGTTAGTGCAAGTGAAAGGACAAAGACGATGGTCGCGAGTAAGTAGCCGCGAGGCGACCCATCGAGAACATAGCTGGTGAGCAGTGAGGCAAGGCCGAAATACCCGTAGGCCAGATAAAACGGCTGATTGAAATTGTGCTTCACGATGCTCCCTATGGTCTCCCCGCTTCGCAGCGACAGCCCAATTCCGATGAGTATCCAACCGGTCAAATTGGCTGCAACTAACACGAGCACACGGGATTGCAGAGGAAGAGCCTCGCCCGACCGCAGGTATGAGGCGAGGATTGCACCGAGACATGCATAGGCCGCGGCCGTGACGGCGTTCCCCAAAATCGGCCATCGCCCTCGGCGGCCGCTTGGAATCCCCACCGAGAGACCAACAATTGTTGCGTCTAGAGGGTTAAGGAGGACCGCCGCCGCGCCAATTGCGATGCTCGAAAGTGTTAACCGCCCTCGCTCCATTCGGACTGCAACGGAGCTCAGAAGAATCAGGGCCACCAGCAGATACAAGACCTGAAGGGCATCGTCTCTTTGTAGCATCGACTCCTGTCGCCAATAGATGTTGGCAATAATTGTCGCCGCAGCCACGAGCGCCAGGAAGGCGTATGAGGCGGCGCGCCGACCGAGAGGCTTGTTGGTAAGCTGCGCCGCATCGCCAAAGCTGCTCCGGATCACCAGAGGTACCGCGTGTTAGTGGTGGACGACAGTATCGTGCCCCGCACGGCGGCACGAGCGATGCTCGGATCGACCCCCGAACTTAGGTACGTCGGCGAGGCGTCATCTGGCGCGGAGGCCCTGAAGGCAATGGAAAACCTGAGACCTGATCTCGTCCTCATGGATGTTCACATGCCTGTCATGGATGGACCTACAACCGCGAAGGCGCTCCTGGCCAAATATCCCGCTACGAAGATCGTCGCATGGACTGTATCCGAATCCAGCGACGATCTCTTGAGGATGATGCAAGTTGGTTGCTCGGGCTACGTCCTCAAGGACGTCGGTCCCAGCGAGCTGCAGCGGGCACTGCTGTCTGCCATGCGAAGTGAGAATCCGGTTCCCCGGCGAATGATCCCCGAGGTCCTGCGAAGAGTCGCCGAGTCGACGCCTCTTTCCGATGGGGGAAAGGTGAATCTCACCTCCCGGGAGATGCAGGTCCTTCGCGGCGTTGCCAAGGGTCACACGACGAAGCGGCTGGCCAGCGATCTGGGACTGGCGGCGCCCTCGATCGAAACCCATCTTCGGAACATCTTCAAGAAACTGGCAG
>Ga0209577_10007031_pt1 | contig 10369 bp, 10 predicted proteins | sample GraSoiAngelo_109_FD_185874 | JGI IMG/M metagenome (GOLD analysis project Ga0209577, IMG submission 185874) | Grasslands soil microbial communities from the Angelo Coastal Reserve, California, USA - 14_0903_12_20cm (SPAdes) (version 2) | ecosystem: Environmental > Terrestrial > Soil > Grasslands...
CCTCCAGTCGATGGGCACGCCGTGGGAGGTCGACCTCGACGGGGCGATCTTCTTCTTCGAGGACGTCGACGCGCCGCCCTGGTACGTGGACGGGATGCTGACCCAGCTCCGGCTCTCCGGGAAGCTCGAGCACGTCGTCGGCGTGGTCGTCGGCGAGCTCGTGAAGTGCGACTGGCGGGAGGAGCGGCCGGAGTGGTCGAGGACGAAGTCGATCGAGGACGTCCTCGAGGAGCACCTAGAACCCCTGCATGTGCCCGTGATATACAAGCTCCCATTGGGGCACGGGAAGCACCTGGCGACCCTTCCTCTCGGCGTCACCTGCACGCTGGACGGCGACGCGCGGACGCTGACGGTCGACGAGAGCCCGTTCGCATGAGGCGCGCCGCGCTCGTCCTCCTCGTCCTCGCGCTCGCCGCGGCCGGCTGCGGCGGCAAGTCGTCGAAGAGCGGAAGCGCGGGAGGGACGTTCCGGATCGGGTCGAGCTCGGGGATCGACTCGCTCAACCCGTACGTCGCCTTCAACCAGGACGCTTACAGCACCTTCCAGTACGTCTATCCGATCCTCGTCCAGTACGACGCGACGAACAAGCACTTCGCGCCCTTCTTCGCGCGTTCGTGGAAGACGAGCGACGCCGGCAAGACCTGGACGTTCCACACCGTCCCGAACGCGAAGTGGAGCGACGGGAAGCCGCTGACCGCCGCCGACGCCGCCTGGACGATCAACACGGACGTCAAGTACGCGAGCGGCGGGGCAGCCAACGAGGCCGGCCTCGTCGCGCACATCACGCGCGCCGACGCGCCGAACCCGACCACGCTCGTCGTCCACTACAAGCAGGCGCCCGGGAACGTGCTGGGACAGTTCCAGCAGTTCTTCATCCTGCCGAAGCACGTCTGGAGCAAGCACATCGGGCACAAGGGCGCGGATCTCAAGACGTTCCCGAACAACCCGCCGGTCGTCGGCTCGGGCCCGTTCACGCTCGTGAAGTACCAGAAGAACGAGATCGCGCTCTTCAAGCGAAACGGCTCCTACTGGGGCACGAAGCCGAAGATCGACGCCTTCGGGCTGCGGATGTTCTCGAACGACGACGCCATGATCTCGGCGCTCAAGGCGCACGAGATCGACGCCGTCGAGGCAGTGCCCGCGACCGGGATCAAGACGCTCAAGGGCGCCGGGTTCGCCGTCTCCGACGTCCCCGGCCTCGACCAGACCGACTTCATCATCAACTCGAATCCGCGCAAGCTCCACCACCGCGAGCTCCTGAACCTGAAGGTGAAGGAGGCCTTCGCCCACGCGGTCGACCGCCAGCAGATCATCAGCGTCGTCTTCCTCGGCACGGCGAAACCCGCCTACTCGATCGTCCCGCCCTCGACCGGCGCCTGGTCGAACCCGAACCTCAAGCCGGAGACCTTCGACGTCGCCCTGGCGAACAAGATCCTCGACGGCCTCGGCTACAAGCGGGGCTCGGACGGGATCCGCGTCGCCGACGGCCACAAGATGTCCTACGACGTGATCACGCCCACGAGCGTCTCGAGCGCGAACAGGACCTTCCAGATCCTCCAGCCGGACTTCCGCAAGATCGGCGTCCAGCTGAAGCAGAAGGCGCTCGACGCGACGGCAGCCTTCGCCGAGATGTCGGCGCCGAACAACAAGTACCTGAACTACGACCTCGCGCTCTGGGACTGGACGTCGCTGATCGACCCCGACTTCATGCTCTCGGTCGTCACCTGCGCGCAGTACGGCGGCTGGAGCGACAGCGGCTACTGCGACAAGCACTACGACGCCATGTACTCGCAGCAGCAGCTCACCCCGAACCAGGACGCCCGCCGGGCACTCGTCTGGAAGATGCAGAAGTACCTGTACGACCACCGCCCGTACATCTGGCTCGCGAACGACGACTCGGTCGCGGCGGTCAGCCCCAAGTGGGACGGGTTCGTGAACACGCCGCAGGGGCCGTTCAACGAGCTCTCGATCCGGAGCCTGACGACCCTGCACAAGAAGTAGCTCCGGCGCGGGCGCCGCCGATCCGATGAGAGGCGCCGACTACGTCATCAAGCGACTCGGATTCGCCGTGGTCACGGTCTTCGTCGCGATCTCGCTCAACTTCGCGCTCTTCCGGCTGGCCCCGGGCAGCGCGGTCTCGAATCTCGCCCGCGTGCCGCACGCGACCCCGGAGCTGCACCAGGCCCTGAAGCGGGAGTTCGGCCTCGACAAGTCGAAGGGCGCGCAGTACGTCATCTACCTGAAGCAGCTCGTACGCGGCAATCTCGGCGTCTCGTTCGAGAACCAGCAGCCGGTCTCGCACAACCTCTGGGTCGCCCTCAAGAACACGCTCCCGATGGTGCTGCTCGGGACCCTCTTCTCGATCGTGCTCGGGACGCTCACCGGCGTCGTCGCCGCCTGGCGGCGCGGCACGGCCGTCGAGGGGGCGACGGTCACGACCGCCCTCGGCTTCTACTCCATGCCCACGCACTGGCTCGGGCTGATGCTCGTGATCCTCTTCAGCGGCGTCCTGCCGACCGGCGGGATGACGAACGACTTCCTGATCAACCCGTCGTTCTGGACGCACCTGAAGGACCTCGCCGCGCACATCGCGCTCCCCTCGCTCACGCTCGGGCTCGTGCTCTACGGGGAGTACACGCTGATCGTGCGCTCGGCGATGCTCGAGACCCTCGGCGAGGACTACATCCTGACGGCGCGGGCGAAGGGGCTGCGGCCCTGGGCGATCCTCCGGCGCCACGCCCTCCGCAACGCGATGCTGCCGATCGCGACGCTGGTCGCGCTCTCGCTCGGCTACATCGTCGCGGGCGCGATCCTCGTCGAGACGGTCTTCTCCTGGCCGGGGATCGGCCGCGCCGTCTACGAGGCCGTGCTCCAGCGCGACTATCCGATGCTCCAGGGCGGGTTCCTGCTGCTGACCATCTCGGTCGTCTTCTTCAACCTCGTCGCGGACCTCCTCTACTTCAAGCTCGACCCGAGGATCACGCAGTGAGCGTCGTCCTCCAGGAGCCGGTCCTCCAGGAAGCACCGATCCGCTCGCGGCGCGGAATCGTCCTCGAGACGATCAGGCGGCGCCCCTCGGCGGCGATCGGGGCCACGCTCCTGGTGCTCGTCCTCCTCGGCGCGGTGCTGGCGCCGGTGCTCGCGCCGTACGACCTCCACAAGCAGGTCGGGCCCGTCTTCGGCCACCCGTCGTGGAGCCACCCGCTCGGCCTCGACGACGGCGGCATCGACATGGTCACCCTGCTGATGTGGGGCGCCCGGATCTCGCTCGTCGTCGGCTTCGCGGCGACGCTCGTCTCGATGCTGATCGGCGGGACCGTCGGCGTCGCGGCGGGCTACTTCGGCGGCAAGACCGACACGATCCTGATGCGCATCACCGACTACTTCCTCGTCATCCCCGACGTGCCGCTGATGATCATCGTCGCCGCGATCTGGGGGCCGAGCCTCTTCCACATCGTGATCGTGATCGGGATCCTCCTCTGGACGAGCACGGCCCGGGTCATCCGCGCGCAGGTGAAGAGCGTCCGCGAGCGCGTCTACGTGAAGCGGGCGCAGGCGATCGGCGCCGGGCACGCGCGCATCGTCCTCCGCCACGTGCTGCCGCAGGTCGCGCCGCTCCTGATCGCCAATACGGTCCTCACGATCGCGGTCGCGATCTTCGACGAGACGGCGCTCTCGTTCCTCGGCCTCGGCGATCCGAGCCGCATCTCGCTCGGCAAGGTGATCGAGAACGCCTTCCAGCGCGCGGCGATCTCGACCGGGGCCTGGTGGGCGATCGTGCCGCCGGGCGCGCTCGTCGCGCTGATCATCCTCAGCTGCAGCCTGATCGGGCAGGCGCTCGAAGACGCGCTCAACCCACGCCTGCGGGTCGCGCACCTCTCGGCGCGGCGCTTCCGGCTGCGGCCGCTCGTCGGCCGGGGATCGGAAGCGCTGTGAGCCTGCTCGAGGCCCGCGAGCTCAACGTCTGGTTCGACCTCGAAGGCGGCGGGACGCTGCACGCGGTCCAGGGGGTGAGCTTCGCGCTCGAGGAGGGAGAGCGGCTCGGCCTCGTCGGCGAGTCGGGCTGCGGGAAGACGACGACGGCGCTCGCGCTTCTGGGGCTCCTCCCCTCCAGCGCGGAGGTGGCCGGCGAGGTGCGGTTCCACGGCGAGGACGTGCTCGCCGGCGGCGAGGAGTCGGTGCGCCCGCACCGCTGGACGGACGTGGCCATGGTCTTCCAGGGCGCGATGAACTCGTTCAACCCGGTCCGGACGGTCGAGTCCCAGATCGTCGAGGCGCTCGAGCTGCACGCCGTCGCCGAGGGCGCCGTCGCCCGGGCGCGGGCGGGGAAGCTGCTGGAGTCGGTCGGCATCCCGGCCGACCGGGCGCGTCGCTTCCCGCACGAGTTTTCCGGTGGGATGCGCCAGCGTGCGGCGATCGCGATGGCGCTCGCCTGCGAGCCGAGCGTGCTCGTCGCCGACGAGCCGACGACCGCCCTCGACGTGATGGTGCAGGCGCAGATCCTCGAGCTCCTCGACGGCCTGTGCCGGGACTTCGGCCTCGCGCTCGTCCTCGTCACGCACGACCTCCCGGTTGTCGCGCAGCTCTGCGACCGCGCGGCGGTGATGTACGCGGGCGAGATCGTCGAGGAGGGGCCGATGGAGAGGCTCTACCACTCGCCGCGGCACCCGTACACGCGGCTGTTATTTGCCGCGACGCCTGATCTTGCGGACGACGGAGCGCCTGTCGCATCTATCCCAGGCGCGCCGCCGCGGCTCGACCGGCCGCTCGTGGGGTGTCCGTTCCGGCCGCGCTGCGACCGCGCCTTCGGGCGGTGCGCGGAGGAGCGGCCCTTGCTTCGGCGGGTGGACGGCTCGCGGGCGGCGTGCCACCTCAACGACGTGCCGGCGTGAGCCTCATCGAGGTCGAGAATCTCGTCGTCCGCTACCCGGTGGCGCGGGGGATCGTCGGCACCCTCGCGCGCCGGCCGCGGCGGACGGTGCACGCCGTGGACGGCGTGTCGTTCTCGCTCCGGCCCGGGGAGATCCTCGCCCTCGTCGGCGAGTCCGGCTGCGGCAAGACGACGACGGCGCAGACGCTGCTCCGGCTCGTCGAGCCAGAAGCCGGCTCGATCCGGTTCGAGGGCCGTGACGTCACGCAGCTCTCGGTGCGCGAGCTACGGCCGCTGCGGCGGCGGATGCAGCTCATCTACCAGGACCCGTACGAGTCGCTCGACCCGCGGCTGCGGGTTCGGCAGACCGTCGAGGAGCCATTGGTCGTGCACCGGGCGGGCGGCTCGCGGGAGGAGCGGGCGCGCCGGGTTCGGGAGGCGCTGGAGCGCGTGGAGCTTGTGCCCGCCGAGCTGTTCTTGGATCGCTACCCGCACGAGCTCTCGGGCGGCCAGCGTCAGCGGGTCGCGATCGCAGCCAGCTTGGTGTTGGAGCCGCGGCTGCTGGTGGCCGACGAGCCGGTGTCGATGCTGGACGTGTCCGTCCGCGCCGGGATCCTGCGCTTGCTGGACGGCCTGCGCGACGGCGGCCTCGGGATCCTGATGATCACGCACGACCTGTCGACCGCGGCGCACTTCTCCGACCGAATCGCCGTCATGTACCTGGGCCGAATCGTGGAGGAGGGCCCGGCGAGCGAGGTGGTGCGAAACCCGCAGCACCCGTACACGCGAGCCCTCCTGTCGGTGGTCCCGAAGCGCGACCCACGCGACCGGATGCGCCCGCAGATCCTGCGCGGCGAACCGCCGGACGCCGTGCGCATCCCGTCCGGCTGCCGCTTCCATCCGCGCTGCCCGCTCGCGATCGACGCGTGCCGAGCGCAAGACCCGCCGCTCGAGAGTCCGGCCGCCGTGACGAACGGCCAGCACGTGGCTGCCTGCATCCTTGCCTAGCGTGAGCCATTGACAACCTCGGGAGACCGGCGTAGCCTCGTGATTGCTGTCACGAAGGAGCTTCGATGCCGCTGAGGTATTCGACTGGCGCCGTCCGAGATTACGTCGGACCGGGATGTGGAGGGCCGGATCTTCCGCTCACGATTCCGGAAGCTGCGTTTTTTCGCTACTTCTATAGCCTCGCAGGCTTCCAGCTCTTCACACGTTGGGAGAACGGCAACGTCTGGGGATCGGATTTCCGGGACGGAACGGATCTCGATCCGAGCGGCGGCAGCGACGTGCCCGAGATCTACTTCTATACCGGCCACGGGAATTGCCAGAGCCCGCCGACCGCGACGAGTCCAGACTTCGTCATCACCTGCGGCAATTTCGGCACGCCGAACACGGTCAACATCGGTCGGTCGTCGCGTTGGGGTAACGGCGCGGGCAACCTCCGCTTCGCCTTCATCGATGCCAGCTGCCCGATGGACCTCGTCTCACTCGGGAACAACTGGTTCCCAACGTTCCAAGGCCTCCACGTCGCGGTCGGCCACTCCGGCACGGCGAGCGCCGATACGCTGGACAGCGCCAACCGCGGCGCGCTATTCGCCGCCTACACCGCCGGCTCGTTTTCGCTGTTTCCACACTTGAGCGTGGGCGATGCATGGATGGCGGCCGGCACGATCGACATCCAAAGTGGTTGCTGCGCTGTCGCAATCGCGGCAGGAAATGACCGTAACGACGCGATCGACCGGCGTCAGAACGAGCGGGTGAGTGACAACCGCTCGGATCCAACCCCGAACTGGTTCGCTTGGCGATGGTCCTGCGGCTAAGACGGGCCGGGAGGAAGGGCCGAGATGGCACGTCCCCGCAGCGGTGACTACTCGGATCGGGGGGAGGCGCGGGCAACCCGGAACCTAGCCGCGAGATTGAACATCCGGCTCGACAGGGAAGCACGCCACTCGGCGGAGGCAAACTTCGTGGGCATCCGCTCGGAGCGCGTCCTGTTCAGCCGCAGGACTGATAGCCGCACGTACCTCGTGCACCGCAACGACTTCGGCCTCGGCAGCGCATTAGGAGCCTTCGAAGGGAACGACAAGGCACTCTACGACCGCGGCCGGGTCATCATGAAGGCGCTCGGAATACCGACCAGCGAGCGTGGACAGCAGACCGTCATCGCCGAGCGGCATCAGGCCGCGGAAGTAGCAGGCGAGAGCGGCGAGATAAGGATGGGCGAAGTAGAGCGCGGGGGTCGGTTCGCCACGATCCAGCGCGACATCGGCGGTCTGCAAGTCTGGTCGTCTCGATTCGTGCTCGCACTGGCGAAGGACGGGCAGATCGGCTTCATGGAGTTGCACTGGCCGGAGATCCCGTCACCGCTTCTCGAGGAAGCGCGCCGCCTTCAGCACATGGTGAAAAGGCGCTGGAAGCCGCCTTCGTACCGAAATGGGAAAGTCGAGAGCGTCGAGCCGGGGATCATCCATTCGCCCGCTCTCTCATTCGTCATGGACATCTACCCGGCGATCCGGGTCATATACGGGTCCACCAGCAAAGGACGGGCGGGAAAAAAGGCGGCGCTGTACTTGGATCGTCATGGAAAGCCGGTTCCTATTCCAAGGGTCGGCGAGATGCCCTACGAGGAACGGCTTGAGCGCAGCCGAAGCTGACGTTCATCGCAGCAGGAAGCCGGTCCCAAGCGGGTCGTCGGGATCGAGGACGAACTCGGCGTTCCCCGTACGGTACGCACTCCCCTCCACCTCGGTGATCACGCCGCCGCCCAGACGCTCGACCACGCGCGCGCGGAACTCGCTCCCGATGATCGAGAGGTGGCGCAGCTCCTCGCCCACCGGCAGGTCGAGCAGCGCCAGGCGCGCCGACGTGCCCGAGCCGCACGGGGAGCGGTCTACCTCGCCGTCGGCAAATACCGTCACGTTCCGCTGCGTCAGCGGCTCGCCCCCCTCGTCCTGCCAGAAGATCACCCCGTAGACGTCGCGGAGCTCCGGCTCGTCGCGGTGGACGATCTCGTGCCGCGCCTCCAGGTCGCGCTTGATCGCACGCCCCAGCTCGATCAGACGCGGCAGCTCCGCCGGCTCCACGCGCTCGCGGCACGACGCGTAGAACGCGCCGCCGAAGGCGACGTCGACCTCGCGGCCCGCGGCGTGCAAGCCACGGCCCCACACGAACGACGGCACGTTGCGGAACCGCACCGACCGAACGCGACCCTCCTCGACGCGCGCCCACGTCTCCAGACGGCCCGACGGCACGTCGACCACGACGCGCGGGCCCGCCACCACACCCGAGTCGATCGCCCACGTGACGAGCGCGATCGTGCCGTGCCCGCACGCCGTCGAGTAGCCGGCGTTGTGGAAGAAGACGACGCCGAGGTCGGCGCCCTCGTCGTTCGGCTCGACCACGTGGCAGCCGTACATGTCCGCGTGCCCGCGCGGCTCGTAGACCAGCAGCTGCCGCACCCAGTCCAGCCGCTCCAGAGCGTCCCGCCGCTTCTCCAGGATCGTCGCGCCGCGCAGCGGCTCGACGCCGCCGGTGACGATCCGGAACGGCTCGCCGCCGGTGTGGTAGTCGACGGTCTGGATCACGCGGCGTATCGTGGCATCCATGGCCGAGACGCTCGACAGTCGCGCGCTCCGCGCGGTCAGCGACGCGGTCGTCGCGATCACCGCCGAGCACCGCTTCGAGCCCGTGCTCGAGCTACTCGCGGACGCGGCGCGGCAGCTCGCGGGGGCGCGCTACGCGGCGATCGGCGTGCCCGACGGCGAGGGCGGCTTCTCGCACTTCATCACCTCGGGGATGACGCAGAAGCAATGGGACGCGATCGGCGAGCTGCCGCGCCAGCACGGGCTCCTCGGCGCGATGCTCGAGACGCCGACGAGCTTCCGCTTCCCGAACATCCAGGAGCACGAGCGCTTCGAGGGCTGGCCCGAAACGCACCCGAGCATGCGCTCCTTCCTCGGCGTGCCGATCGTCTCGGAGGGCGAGGTGACCGGCTCCTTCTACCTCACCGACAAGAAGGGCGGCCGCGGCGCCGTGTTCTCGGACGCCGACCAGGAGCTGATCGAGACGCTCGCCGCGCACGCGGCCGTCGCGATCCAGAACGCGCGCTTGCACGAGCGGAGCCGAGAGCTCACCGTCGTCGAGGAGCGGAACCGGCTCGCGCGCGAGCTCCACGACGCCGTCAACCAGACGCTCTTCAGCGTGTCGCTCACCGCCGACGCGGCCGCGCTCCTCGTCGACGCCGACCCCGAGCGGGCGAAGGCCGAGCTTGGCGAGGTGCGCGAGCTGGTCCGGAGCGCAATGGAGGAGATGCGCTCGCTCATCTTCGAGCTCCGGCCCGGCGACGTCGTCTCGGACGGGCTCGCCGTGACGCTCCAGAAGCACGTCGACGTCCTGCGGCGGGTGCACGGCGTGGACATCGAGCTCGAGCTGGACGGCGTCGAGGTCGACCCGGGACTCGAGCGGGAGGTCTTCCGGGTCACGCAGGAGGCGATCGGCAACGCGCTCAAGCACGCGGCGCCGGAGCACGTGCGCGTCGAGGTCCGCCGGGCCGGTCACCGACTCGCCGTCACAGTCGAGGACGACGGCTCGGGGTTCGACCCGGAGGGGGCGCAGGCGCGGCGACACCTGGGCCTGATCTCGATGCGCGAGCGGGCGGAGGCGATCGGAGGGGCTCTGCGAGTGCGTTCGGCGCCGGGAGCCGGGACGACGGTGTCGCTGGAGGTCGACCTTGACGGACACGATCCGCGTTCTGATCGCTGACGACCATGCGGTCGTCCGCCAGGGGCTCAGACTCTTCCTCGACGTGCTGCCCGACATGGAGGTCGTCGGCGAGGCGGAGGACGGCGCTGCGGCGGGATCGCGAAGGTCGTGATCCGGAACAAGCAGCACCTCGCGTGCCTGCGGACCTACGACGACTATCTGCTCCTCGAGACCATGTACTACCCGGACGAGATCCGCAGCCCGGCACAGCTCGACGGCGACCTCGGCGCCGCGAGGGTGCAGAAGGCCGAGGTCGAGATGGCGAAGGCGCTCGTCGAGAACCTCGGCGAGCCGTTCAAGCCCGAGAAGTACACCGACGCCTACCGCAAGGAGCTGCTCGAGCTCATCCGTGCGAAGGCGAAGGGCCGGAAGCTGCCCGAGCCGGAGACCGAGGAGGAGGGCGAGGTCGTCGACCTGATGACCGCGCTTCGCGAGTCGGTCGAGCGGACGAAGAAGCGGCGCGCCGCTCCACGGCGCGCTAAAAAGGCTTCGTGAGCCTCCGGGAGTACCGGCGCAAGCGAGACTCGAAGCAGACGCCGGAGCCGTTCTCGGCTAGGGCGCGGCCGAAGGGCGCGCCCATCTTCGTCGTCCAGCGGCACGACGCGCGACGGCTCCACTACGACTTCCGCCTGGAGCGCGACGGCGCGCTCGCGAGCTGGGCGGTGCCGAAGGGCGTGCCGCTCGAGCCCGGCCAGCAGCACCTCGCCGTCCACGTCGAGGACCATCCGCTCGAGTACG
>Ga0209577_10007032_pt1 | contig 10368 bp, 2 predicted proteins | sample GraSoiAngelo_109_FD_185874 | JGI IMG/M metagenome (GOLD analysis project Ga0209577, IMG submission 185874) | Grasslands soil microbial communities from the Angelo Coastal Reserve, California, USA - 14_0903_12_20cm (SPAdes) (version 2) | ecosystem: Environmental > Terrestrial > Soil > Grasslands ...
TACGTCCATGAAGACACCCGTTGTGGAAGAGTTGGTCAGGGTTGCCTGTACGCATGTCGTTCCGTTAATGGTGCAAGACGGCGGGGCGAAAGTCACCGTCGGCCTGCTGGTATACCCCGAACCTGGGTTGGTTACGGTGACGCCGACGACTCTCCCTGCCGTGGTGCCTGACCCGAGGATGGCTGTTCCAGTCGCCGTGGCGGCTGCACCTGCCGGCGATGCAGTGAACGTTACCGCCGGCGCGCTGGTGTAACCACGGCCGATGCCAGCAGCGGGTACTGTCACGCGGGTTACGCCCAGGAATGTAGACGCGGCTGCACCGCTACCACCGGTCCCGGTGTTGTTGAACGTCACCGTGGGCCTGGCGGAATAACCATTGCCTGCGTTGGTGACCGTCACTCCGGTGACACCACCGGTCCCCGTGGTCACAGGGGCGGTGGTGATGACCAGTTCACCGCAATAGGCTGTCGAGCCGCCGTATTGCGCCTGTTGCTGAACGAGGCACGGTTGAATTTGATTGTTTCCGGTTCCAGTCGCCGGAACGGTAGCTTGGATTTGCGAGTCGCTCCAACTGGTAGCGGTCGCGGCTACGCCACCGATGGCGACAGTTCCCGCAGTACTGCCAAAACCAAAGTGGCGCTTAACGAACTTCTGATTGTACGGAGCTGTCGTCGCTTGAGGCCCGGCGTAGGCGTTGTTGGGCACCATCTGATCGCCGAGCGCATTGATCGTGAGGGTGGCACCGGATGCAGATACCCAAGGGCCAAGCCCTCCATCGCCATCTACTTCAGCCGTCACTGGGGTGCCATCCGGGTAGGAGCAGTCCACATTGTTGTAACCCGCGCCTGCGAAGGCGGAGGTGGGCACGACGGGCGTGTCCATGTACTGTGTCTGTCCCGGCATGAACGGGATCTCGTAACAGAACTGGCTATATTGCGGGTTGAACAACGGGTCCGTAATCATTTGATTGAAGGTCGGATTGGGAACCAGCGCCCCGGTCGAATTCAGGATGGTAGTGCGCGTGTCGAGGATCGGTCCCGGGTCGTTCATGCAGGTGACCATCATCGTAGGCCCATAGCCGGTCGGGTTCGGCGGGTTGACCTCCCAGCTCGAGTAGGTCAGGCCATCGTAGGCGCCCCAATGATCAGAGTACACGCGGGAGATTTCATTGCCCGCCCAATCCTTGATACTTACCGGCTGGTCTGGTGGAGAGAACTTCTCGCCGAACACCGGAGAGAAGGGATCAAATTCTGAAGTGAAGTCGTCCGTGATGACGCCAGTGAAATGGGCAGCAACATGGGCGGAGCTAAAGATATAGAACTTCGCCAGCGCCGACGCTTGGTCGGACAGGGTGATCTCCTTGCGGTCGCACAGATTGCGCGTAGCTCCGGCAAAGGCTGCTACTTCCTGGGCCTGAGGGAAGATGCTCATGAAGTCAGGAACGATGCGCGCCTCGCCCACGCAAGGCCAGAACTGCTCTACGCTTCCTGTGTCACCTTCGCCGCGGGGCAGGTTGAGAGTACCCAAGTCCTGTGTCTGGTTCTGGGCATTGTTGGGGTTGTAGCTGGCGCCAATCGCGGCCTGGTCGGGGAGAATATAGATGGCACCAAGTCCGCCGAACTGCTGCGTGACCGGTGCGATGTAATTGTCGCCGATCAGGATGTTCTTGTCTTCTTCCTTCACGAGCTCGTAGCCTGGAGGCACAACCACTTCCACCACATACTTTCCGGCAGGCAGCATGGCGGTGCCAGACCTAAACGCATCCGTCGAGTCCGGATTCGGCACGCAGCCCCAGGGTTCTGCAGTGGTGCTCATATGGCAGAGGGAACCAGCGGACTTGCCCGTCGCCGGGTCAATGCTGGTGACGCTGGGAAACTGGTACATGCCGTCGTAGAGAGCCGGCTGGAGCTGATTCCAGTTGTGCATGCCGTCATAGCACTTAAACTGGGAGTTATTCGGAATCGTGTGGAGCGTAGTCCCGTTGTGCTGGTTGTTGTAAATATCGAGATAATCAGGCTGGTTATACAGCGAGTAATAGAATAGATCGGCGGTAGACTGCCCCGGGCAGTTCATGTTGGGAACACCGTCGGACCGGAAGCCCTGTGCCCAATCGTCCCAACTGCTGGTCTTGGTAGTATCAATCAGCTTCAGGGTTGAGGTCACTCCATCGGCGGCAACGCCCTCTTGATACAGGTTAACGGTCACATTCGCCACGTCGGGCGTCCAGCTCACGTGCAGCACGAGCTGTGGATCGTCGAACGGGCGAGTGGAAGCGTAGTTCACTTCACCGTGGATCCCGCCGGTCTCGCCGGCCGCAAAGGGCCTCTTGCCGAACTCGAGGAACGAGTTCTGTCCGGAGAAACCCTGCCAGCCCTCTGATAGTACCCAAGGAGGATCGACGCGTCCTGTGGAGCCACCTGGGCTCCCAGCCGTACCGCCCGGGGTAAGCGGAGCCGGGGCTGCGGAACAGTCCGCATCGGCGCAATAGTACGCGCCCGGTACGCGGAGGTTAGTCGGCAGAGCGACCGCAGCGGGTTCGGCAGTATTCGCCAGGTTCCCAGCGATAGCGGAGTTTCCGCATGCCGGGTAGCCAGTTACGCCGCAGGAAGGTGAGCCGTCCGCCGGACCACCCGCGTCATAGACGACGTGGGTTCCAGTGCTCTTGTAGCGAGTCGAGTCGGTTTCAACGACGTACCAGCTGAATAGCGGGAACACTTCGTTAAATCCAGCGTTGCCGCTCAGGTCGGTGTTGTTGAAGTTGGAATAGCTGCCGTCGCGGAAGCGAATGTTCGTCGGCACCAACGTGAGTCCGGTTTCGTTGCCATCGCGAACACCATTGCCGTTGGCGTCGAAAAAGGTCGAAGTGTAGATATTCGCCTGCCACTGGTTGGTAGCAATCTGCCCCATGTTGCAAACGGCTGTTGAGGATCCCGGCCCCGGGCAACTGGCGAAACCGGTGCCCAATCCCACAGGGGTCGAAAGACCGTCCACGAGCATATCGTTCCACTGGTCAAAGACCGTCAACCTCCAGTTGCCATCAGGGAGACCCGAGAGGGTGAACGTGCCGTCGGCGCTGCACTTGGTGAAGGCGAAGTCTTCGCCGTCGGGATCGCCAAAGCTCACATAGCATTGCGTGAAGGAGAAGCCGCTGTTGTCGCCGCTGCTGTAGAGCCTTTCGTCCGGAACGCGGCTCATACGTTCAGTGGTGACCAAGCCCGTCACGGTGTGGCCGCAATTGGAGCCTGTGATCGTCGGGTCGGTACCAGCGCAGACGCCTGCCAAGCGGCTATTGATGATCTTCGGATTGGCAAATCCTATGGTGACGTGCCAGCCCGCTGGCCCGTACTCCTGGAAGTAGCTCGGCTCACCGATGCGAAGGAAGGAATCGTGTGCCTTCTGGCCGTCCAAAGTGTTGGTTTGCAGCCACTCCTCACCTCGGGCAATCCGGTCTGCCGCCGGAGTGGCCACCACGCCGTACCTCCCCTGCATCATGTTCGGAACGATTGCTTGGCCGGCTAGCGGTGACGGAGTAACACCGTCGGCTTCGAACGTTGGGCAGGTAACGATTCTTCCGGTGATGCCTATCGTACCCACAGAACCCGGAGCATTGCCGTTCGAAGTATCCATGCCAACCAACGGTTGCGCAGTAATCGGGCAGGCGTCAACACCGCTGAGGGGGTCGATCGTTCCCGCCAAGCTGTTGGAAAGCGGCTGGTTAAACATGTCGTGAGTCAATTGTCCGGTAGCATCACCGGTCCCACCCGCATCGTCAAAGAGCGTAATTTCAAAACCACCTAGGCCGGGCTCGTTCGTGGTATTCACTGCGCCCGTTCCTCCACCGGCATCGAATTCGCCGTTGAGCGGGAAGTCATCCTCGAACACAAACACCGCCAGGCTCGCCGGTGGAAAGGGAGCGGGCTGTGTCAGAATTGTGTAAGGCGTCGTCGGATAAGTCGTAGTGCCCGCGGGCAGCGCGGGAATGGGAGCGCCGCCCATCCCGTGGCCGGTGACGCACGCGGTCGGATCCGCACCCGGCTGGCCGCAGGGTGGGCCCCCGTAGGCTCCGGCGAACGGGTTGGCCGCGTCGCCCGGCAGGACGGAAATGTAGTAGCGCCTGGCCGGGTCGAGATGGACTTGGCTAGGATCTAAAGTGGTGAATCCATTTCCAGCGGGATCGGGCCGGCAAACGCCATTGCCGACGTCGCACACGGCTTTCACATGGGTGCCAGTGGTCGGATCGAAGATGGTCTGGCCGCCCTCGCAAGAGATCTGACCAGTGCAGCCGGCGGCCACCACCGGCATGTAACTGGTATGGAAATTCACGCCAAACGTCGGCGGAACCGTGGTCCCCGCAGGCGGCGTACAGCCCGGGATCGCTGTTGAGGAATTCGTGGTGCAGTTGGGGTCGATGTAGAAAGTGCGGTCTTCCTCAATGATCCAGCGATAGTCGGTGATCACCGTTGTTTTGTCCGCCCCATCCAGCACTTTCACCATGAGGCCGCTGCCTGCCGGGAAGTTGAGCGTCACGGTTCCGCCAGCGGTCGTACCCTGAGAGTTCTTCGCGTTGAAAGAAAAGGTGTAGGTTCCCGCCGTGGCAACCGACGCGGTGAAGCCGCCGTTCGTATCCGCGACGAGGGTTAGGCCTGCTGAGGGCACGGGAGCCGTTGCGCCAGACGTGACAACCGTAAGCGGATAGCCCGAGGTATCCTTGCAGCCTGACAGGACGCCTGGAGTCTTAATGGCGAGGTAGGTGGCCGTGTTCGCGTTGAAAGTCAGGGCGCTGCACGTGACGCTGCCCACGTCACCCTGTCGACCCAGGTTCACATTCGCCGTTATTCCGGAGGAGCATACTCCCGCCGTTACGGAACCGTTTGCGCAGTAGCTAAAGGAGTCTGAAGTGGTTGAGGCACCGGCCACATAAGTGAATGTGCCGTTGGTGTTCAAGGTGAGGGTACCGCCAGTCGGTGCGGTCAACAGGTGCACGCCATACACATTGGTGTCATTGCCGATCACACCTTTGCCTGGATCCGAAACCTTGAAGGTCTGGCCTGCAACTACGGAATTGTAGGTGTCGTCGCGGGCTACCGCAGCCATGAGCGCCGGAATCGTGGTCGGGATTGTGGAACCATTAATGCCAATGTAGGCGAGCATTCCCGCATCGCGCGCCGTAGCGTTGCCCGACAAACTTAACTCACGATCGTACACCGGAAGGGCCGAGGCGCTAGCGGCAGGCGCATTAATCATCACATCGTAAGTCTTACCCGCCACCATGAGTACTTCGCTCTGCACCCTGCTTGCGCCTGGTAGGGGGTTGCCGTCCTCGGCCACCAAGCTGAAACCCGGAACCGCGGTTGCCGTCACGCCGGTTGGAACAACGCCTGGTGTGGTCAGGGCCCCGACGATCGAGGGCACGTGCATGCGCAAGCCAGCATTCACCATGCGCACTAAGACCTGTCCGGTACCTGCGGTAACGCCCGTGCCCGGAGAGGCTGGGAAGAGCGAGCCCGAAGCGTTGGTCTTGTTAAAGGCGACGCCGTTAATGAGGTAATACAACGGAGAGTAGTTCACCGCTGGCGGGTAGCATTGATGATAAGTCGGCGAAGAGGGATTGCCGCAACCGCCGGGCTGGCCAGACCACACCATGGTCTCGCTGAACCCCGCTGTAGTTACCGCAGTTTGGACCGCGTTATTTTGGACGGGGTCAGTTTCACTGAAGAGCAGATCGGCCTCCGCATTGTACGACACGGCAGGCGTAGCGCCCACGGCAGGATACGCTGTACCAGCCGTAGTCCCGGCAGGTGCCGTCGTGACGACCAACATCCCGTACAGACCCATGGGCCCTTGGATGGAAGGGTGCGTGCCGGACTCGATGAGATAGGTCCCCGGCTTCAGTGCGAGACTTGCTGCGCCACCGCAGACGCCCCAGCACAGAGATGTGGTCGCTCCGGTAGCTACTTCGGTCGAGAAGGATTGCACGCGGTTGCCCTGCTTCGGCGGAACGCCTACCCCAGTCAGCCCCGCACCGGGCGCATCACCGGCGATGGGCCATGTGAGCGGCTGGGCGTTCGTGTGATCTGGGCTTGGTGTGGTGGTCCTTTGTCCCAGGATACCGAGGCCGCCACCTAATTGCCCTACGATCACCAGCGACGTGGGCACGTTGTTCGCGGTAGTGCCCGCCACAAACGAGAGATTGTTCGTGAGGTTGATCTGCAGGTCTTGGCCGGCAGCCACGGTAATGACCACCGGAGACCAGGTGGACGGCACGGTAGCCACCGTCGACACCGACGCCGGGTTCAGCGCGGCGCAGGTTGCCGTCGACGTGACGCCAGCAGCCAGAGGCGTACAAAAGTAGCCCCACATGGGCACCGTCGTACCATCGGGAAGGGTTGTAGTCGTCGGCGCAACAGTCAAACTAACTTGCTGCTGGGCAACGGCGAGGCCCGCTCCGAGCAGGAGAACAGCTGTGAGAAAAATTGCTGTCTTCAAACAAGCTTTCAGATAGTTGAATTGCATCGCTCTTCTCCTATTCACTAGTTGGACTCGTCAATGACGAATTCCCGGGAATCAACCAGCATCATCATCAACATGCCCCCGGGGAAAACGTTGTTGGTGGTAATCTCGCGCTCGTTGTGGGAGTGCCACATGAAAGCAAAGCCAGCCTCGCTTGACGGAGGATTGGCAATGGTGCCGGAAGGCGGCGTCGAGCCGGTGGCGCCGCAGGTCGAGTTAGCTTGAGCGCCGACGCTGCATCCCGTCGCACGAAGCGTGGCATCCGGGCCAAGGTAGGGACTTCCGCCGTACCACGCGCCATTTGCGAAAATGTTCGGATCGGGCAGAGTAGCCGGTCCGCCGCCAGAAACATCACCGAAGGGTGCCACTTGCAGGGGCTTGTTGTGGTCCTGGCACCACTCCCAGAAGTTGATTGCGGTAGGGGCGCCGGTGTTATAGCCGTTACTATCCGGAGTACACGGAAGCTTGGCGGCAGCATCAGAGGAAGCGGGATTGTGACCGTACGGGTCCCAGTTCAGACCCTTGCCGCTCCAGTAGAAAATTCCGTCAAATGCCTGCCCTGGGGTCGTGTCCGTGGTGAACTCCAAGCGTCCGCCGAGCTTGGTCGCGTCGCTCTGGCTGAGAATCAGGTTTCCGTCCCGCGCCAGAATGCGCACGTGGTTGCCGTGCTCATGGAAGGGGTGTTGCCACCGTCCCTGACCGATAACACGAATAAGAGTTAACTCCCCGGGATGCATGTGGGGGTTGCCGTTGTAGGGCTGGTGCGGATATTGCGACGCGTAGTTGGGGTCCATATCGTCCGGCATCGAGCGTCCATTGATCAAGAAGTAGCTGGGTTGGTACGGCTCAGTAGGGACGTTTAGGCTGCATCCGGGGGCTCCCGCCGTGCAAGCACCGGCGGCCGTGACCTGCGCAAGCGCCGCCGTGTGTATTTTCTGATCCATCTCAGAGAACTGGAACAGGTATTCCCGGTCGTAGCAGGTGCTGGCATGGTCGTACGCGGCCGTCGCAAGCCGGAAGTCGCTCTCGCCCCAAAACGATTCTGCGGTTAAGTTCGAAGCATGTAGCCCTGAGGTGCAGCTGGCCGGAACGCTGGCCGGAAGCACCAGGATGGCGCCGTAAAGGCCCATTTCAACCTGCAAGTCGCCTTGCGTTCCGCTGTAATAGGCACGTGTTCCCGGCGACGAGGCGGTGAACGTATAGGTCACCGTGCCGCCTGGGGCCGCCTCCTCGGTCAGCAGTCCGGCTACGCCACCCGTCGCGGTTACAGTGAAGCCAGGAAAGAGAATCGAAGTGTTGCCAGCTGCGCTGGGAAGATTGTTTGTTAGATTGACAGTGACCGTTTGCCCTTCCGTAACGATCAGCGTTGGGCCGGGAACTTGCATCGCGTTGCAAGACGCGTTGGCTATCGCAGCGGGGGCATAACCCGGCGCTGCCTTGGTGGGGTCACAGCCGTAGCCCCAGGAGTAAACTGACGCCCCGTCCGGCTGGCTTAGATATGCGGCTTGCGCCGTCAAGTTGAACGTTGGCCCCGTGATGCCCGGAGCCGCGGCATGTGCTGTAGACGCAAGCAGCAATGCGAGCACCAGCAGACCTAGCAGTCGAGTTTTCGAAATCATCATTTTCTTGTTCGTTGCATTCATCGCCGGTCTCCTAATTGATGCGGACTTCGGTCATGAGCCCGCCAAAGTTTTCCGCGTCGTTAGACAAGTGGTCGAGATTCGGGGTGTACAGATAGAACACGCTCCCCGATGGATACTTCGCTGTATCGCTGGCATCCAGAATCACGTCGAGCGCCTCGCCGCCGCCTAGCGTGATGGAATTCGTCGTGTAGTACAGGTTGGTTCCCGCCTGATCACGCAAGAGCTTGGCGTTGAAGCCGATCACCGTCATGGGAATTCCGAGCGAGGCCAGCGTTTGATATTCCGTAACATCCAGGTCAGAAATGCGCAGGAGCGCCTTCCCGCCGGCCGGGATGTTGATGATGGAGGGCAGGGGCTGGGAAAAATGCATCTTGCCATCTATCACTTGTGTAGCCAAAGGACCGGGCGTGACCGTGTCGGGGTAGCTCCGCCCATTGAGCAGGAAATATTTGTCCTTCATATCATTGAATTCTTCGGGGTTGAAGGTCATGCCGACAAAGTGGAAGTTGGGATCGAAACCGTGAATCTGGAGGGGATACTCGACGTCGTAGCACGTCGAGCCATCGCCATCGTTGTAGGCATAGTTCGAAACTTGAGCGCTCGCAGCTGCTGGCGCACCGCTGCAGAGAGCACCGGTTGCCGCGCGAGCTACTGTGTTGCTGGCTGGCAGCGGATTGCTGCAAAGAATGTCCTGCGTGGAATCGCACTTCGTGCGGTTATCCAACTGCTGGTTTTGCAAGGCGGTATAGAGGCTGCTGCCGCTCGGCACTCTGTTCTGTCGCGGACGCACGTACAGTTGCCCGACCATGCCCATCTGCAAGTGCTCGGGAGGAGTAATGTGGCAATGCCAGAAATAGGTGCCGGCATCCGGCGCCAGGTAGTAATAGGTGAAGCTGCCGCCGATGTTGATGGCCACCGAAGCGTCCGGCACGCCGTCGTAGAACGTCGAAGCATTCGGGTACCCGTGGAAGTGGACGGTATGCTGCTCGAACAGATCCGGGCGCATAATCATGCCGACATTGGTGAGGGTCAGAAAAAATTCATCATCCTCATCAATCGCAAACAGCGGCGCGGGGATGTTGCCGTTCATTACTCCTACGTCGATGATCGCGCGCGTATCTACGTGTCCGTCGAGGCAAGGTGCAGTGCAGATGCCGTTAGCTATCGCGTCGACATCGGGCGCCAGCCCCACGGCGCCGTTGTACGTAAACCCTGTAACCGTGTTTTGAGCGGTACCCACGCCACCGGGGCCCGCGCCAAGGGTCGTGGCGGGGTCGCCGGGCAAGAACGTGCGCGGATTTCCGGCGGAGTCGGTGTACACGCTATTGAAGACGTTCGGGGACTCCGTACCGGGCACACCGTTTGCGATGTCCGCAAGCCCTGACAGCGGCCCGAAGGAAAACATGTAAGTCTGCGTGCCGTCACCCATGGTCGATAGGCCATCACCGCCACCGATTTGCTGGCACTTGATCGCCCCATTAACATTCGCAGTCGGCGTTAGGTATCCGGCGGAGCCCGTTGTGAATGTCGTCGCGGCAGTGTACGCAGGTTCAGAATTGTTATCGTGCAGGCTTGAGGGGTGGGTGATGGTGCTGGTTGGACACTGCACGCGGAACGACTGAGCGGTCGCAACCAGCGGCGCCAGACAGCATAGGAGTAGGAACAAGACAGCTTGGTACAGCTTTTTCATAGTGGCCTCGCGTGTTTGCACGTTATTCGAAGCTTCCCCAGCCGGGAGTTACCCGGCGCAGTGTGAGGAGTTTAGGGCCAAGAGAAAACGAGTTCTTGACGCGTCGCAAACTTACGCCCGCCAAGGAGCGCAATTTAGATAATTTGACAATTTTTACAAATAGCAGCCACGTCGTCGCTTTTGCAAACCAACCCGGCGATCAGAAATCCATTGTGCGTGTTGAGATGAGTCTTTCTTCGTGTGAGGAGACACACCGCGAAAAGCAAGTATCAGTTCCGCAGGGCCCAACCTTAACAACCTGTGAAGTGGAACGCGATGCGTGTTAGAAGACCAGGTCAGAATCTCGCGGTCTGCTATGCGTGGCGTGGCTCCGGTTCGAACTAGCTTCGCTTGTCTCTGACGAATTTGTAGCCGGTACCCGAAACCGTAACGATCAGTTCAGGCCGCTTCGGATTCTCTTCCAACTTTTGGCGAAGGCTTGCAACATGAGCATCAACAGTTCGCGTGAGAGAATCCGCCACATAA
>Ga0209577_10007034_pt1 | contig 10367 bp, 12 predicted proteins | sample GraSoiAngelo_109_FD_185874 | JGI IMG/M metagenome (GOLD analysis project Ga0209577, IMG submission 185874) | Grasslands soil microbial communities from the Angelo Coastal Reserve, California, USA - 14_0903_12_20cm (SPAdes) (version 2) | ecosystem: Environmental > Terrestrial > Soil > Grasslands...
AGGTCCAGCGGTCCCCCACCGACGACCTGGTAGGCGATATTGATCCCGCTGGTCTTTGCGTACCGAGTCTTCGGGATGTCGCTCAGGAATCATCCACCCGATGGGAGGCGAGTTTCGATGCGGTGCACGCGCATCTCCTGCGGCAGGGAGGGTCCGGCGCAGCAGAGAACGTCCGGGGGAATTATGGATCTTCATCTTCGTGGGAAGGCCGCGCTGATTACCGGATCCAGTCGCGGCCTTGGCCGAGCGATCGCCATTGAGCTCGCGCGCGAGGGATGTGATATTGGCCTGTGCGCGCGAGGCGCCGAGCCTCTGGAGGCCGCGGCGTCGGACATTCGAGCCCTGGGCGCCCGCGTGGTGGCGGTGACGGCCGATGTCACGACCGCTGAGGGGATGCGGCAGGTGGTCGACGCTGCGCTGCACGCCTTCGGCGGCATTGACGTCCTCGTCAATAATGTCGGGGGGACCGTCGGGACCTCGTTCCAGGAGAGTACCGAATCCGATTGGCAGCGGTCGATCGACCTCAACCTGATGCCGGCGGTGCGCGCGAGCCGCCTGGTCATTCCCCACATGCACAAGCGCGGCGGCGGCGCCATCATCAACATCTCGTCCATCTACGGGCGTGAGTGGGGTGGGGCGTATCTCCGCCGGCCCACCTACATTGCCACCAAAGCCGCGGAGATCGCCATGTCCAAAGCGCTCGCCCTGGAACTGGCGCCCTACGGGATCCGGGTCAACAGCGTCGCCCCGGGATCGATTCTCTTCCCCGGCGGCGGGTGGGAACGCCGGCTTCGCGAGGATCCGGAAGGGATGGCCGCGTTCATCAAAGCGGACATGCCTCTCGGACGGCTCGGCCACGCCGAGGAAGTGGCTCGGGTCGTCGCGTTCCTCGCCTCGGATGCCGCGAGCCTGGTGCTTGGGGCCTGCGTGAACGTCGACGGCGGCCAGACCCGATCGCTGATCTGAGCGCATCCGCCGGCATACGCGGCGGCCCCGGCAAGGAGTTTCCCCTGTGGGCCACCAAGAATACGTCCCGGGGGTGCGCGCTCCCGGTGGCCGTCCCCCGGAGGCTCCAGGAGCATGCGTCCACTGCCGTCCACGAGGGGCAGGCTCGATCTCTCTGCCACCGGCGCGCGAATCCCGCAGCAGGGTCCGGGCCGGACGCGGTGACCAGCCGCCGGCCCGCCGGACGCATCAAGGGGCTTGGGGGGGTTCGGGGGCGCCCCAGGCGAATCGTCACGGTGCGGGATTCCGATGCCGCGGTGCTCAGGAGGCGCAGCCGGCCGATTCGCACAGTCGACCGCACCACCCGGCAACTCGCCGCCGACATGCTGGTGAGCATGCGCCGGGCGCAGGGGATTGGCCTGGCCGCCCCGCAGATCGGCGTGCCGGTCCGCCTGTTCGTGGCCGACATCGGCCGGGGCCCTCTGGCCGTGATCAACCCGCGGGTGCGGCGGCGGCGAGGCAGCCTGGTTGGCGTCGAAGGCTGCCTGAGCATTCCCGGGGTGTACGGCGATGTCAGGCGCGCCCGCGCGATCGAGGTGGAAGGCCGTGATCTTCGCGGCCGGCGGATCGTGGTGACCAGCGAGGACCTGCTGGCCCGGGTGGTGCAGCACGAGATCGACCACCTCAACGGGGTGCTGTTCATCGACCCCGGACGTCTGCTCCGCCGGCGGCGCCGTCACGTTCGCCGGGTGGGGTAGGGCATCGATGGCGATCCGGCACTTCACCCTGGACGAGGCGGAGGGCCTGCTCTCCCGCCTCACCGAACTGATGGGCACGCTCCGGCGGGTGCGCGATGAAGCCATCGTCAAGAAGGCCCAGATGGATCTCCTCTGGAAGCGCCTCGAGGGCGGCGAAGCGGTGTTGAGCGAGCTGGGGGAGGAGCAACGCCGGCTCGACGCGCTCACCACGCGTCTGGTCTCCATCGCCAGCGACATCGAAGCGACCGGGTGCATCTTGCGCGATCTCGATCTGGGGCTGATCGATTTTCCGTTTCGCGCCCGCGGCGGCGCCACGGTGTATCTCTGCTGGAAGCTGGGGGAGCCCGCGATTCGATTCTGGCACGGGACCGATGAGGGGTTTGCGGGACGCAAGTCCCTCGACCGGCTCCCGCCGGACGAGGGATGAGCGCTCCCGCGGCCGGCGGGCCGTACGATCTCCTCATCATCGGCGGCGGCCCGGCCGGGTACGTGGGCGCGATCCGCGCCGCCCAGCTCGGTCTGCGGACCGCGCTGGTTGAGCGGGAAAAACTCGGCGGAACCTGCGTGCACGTCGGGTGCATCCCGACCAAGGTGCTCCTCCACACCGCCGAGCTGCTCGGGGACATCCGCGGAGCGGGCGAGATGGGCGTGCAGGTGGGGGACGTTCGACTCGATTACGGCCAGGTGCGCCGCCGGATGGACCGCGTGGTCACCGCGAATTTCCGGGGCATCGAATTCCTGATGCGCAAGAACGGCATCGCGCTGTTTCCGGGCGCCGGCCGGTTCGTCACCCCCACCCAGGTGCGCGTGGCCGCCACCGACGGCTCCGAGGTCAGCCTGGAGGCGCGGCACATTCTGGTGGCGACCGGCTCGCGCCCGCGGAGCCTGCCGGGAGTGGTCATCGACAACGACCGCGTCCTCGACAACGCGGGGGCGCTGCGGCTGCCGGAGGTGCCGCGGGCCATCGCGATCCTGGGCGCGGGGGCCGTGGGCGCGGAGTTTGCCAGCGCGTTCGCCGCGTTCGGGTCGACGGTGACGCTCATCGAGATGATGCCGGCGATCCTGCCGCTCGAGGATGAGGAGCTCTCCGCTGTCGTCGCCAAGGAACTCGGCCGGCGGGGGGTGGCGATCCGGACCGGGACGTCCGTGACCGGGGTGACCGCCGCCGGCGACAGCGTGCGCATCGCCCTGCGGACGGGCACCGGCGAAGAGACGCTGGAGGCCGACTACGCCCTGGTCGCGGTGGGGCGGGCCCCCGTCGTCGAGGGGCTGGGCCTCGAGGCGGTGGGGCTCGTGCCGGGCCGGGGAGGGATCCCCGTGGACGCACGGTTCCAGACCGCGGTCCCGTCGATCTCAGCCGCCGGAGACGTGACCGGCGGCCTGCTGCTGGCCCACGTCGCCTACGCGGAGGCGACGGCCGCCGTCGAGGCGGTCGCCGGCCAGACCGCAGGCGCCCTGGATCCGACGCTCGCGCCCCGGGCGACCTTTACCATCCCCCAAATTGCCAGCGTGGGCCTGACGGAGCGGCAGGCCCGCGAGCAGGGGCGCGACGTGACCGTGGGGCGGTTTCCGTTCATCGCGAACGGCCGGGCGAGGATCCTCGGACGCGCCGAAGGCCTGGTGAAGATCGTGGCAGACCGCGCCCTGGGCGAGATCCTCGGGGTGCACCTCGTGGGTCCCGAGGTGACCGAGCTGCTGCCCGAGGCGGTTCTCGGCAAGTCGCTCGAAGCGACGGTGCTGGAGATCGGCAACGCCGTGCACGCGCACCCCACGCTCTCCGAGGCGGTCAAAGAGGCCGCGCTCAGCGCGCTCGGCCGCGGCGTGCACACGTGAACCGGGGTCCACACGGGGACGGCCGGGGAACGCAGGCCGGGGAAGGACCGTTGTCCCGGATAGAGGAAACCTCTCGCTGGAAATCTCGCGGGCGGCGTGGTACCAAAGCAGGGGAGGGTCCATGAGCCCGAAGGATACGAAAACGCAGGCCCGCGTTTCCCGGGACAAAGGCGAGCCGGCCGCCGCCGCCCTGCTCGAGATGTACTACTATCTCTGCCTCGCCCGCGCCGTGGACGAACGGATGTGGGCGCTGCAGCGCTCGGGGAAGGCCGCGTTTGTGATCTCCGGCCAGGGACACGAGGGCGCGCAGGTCGGCGTGGTCTACGCCCTGGATCGGGCGCTGGACTGGCTGGTCCCCTTCTACCGATCCATCGCGGCGGTGCTGATGAAGGGGATGCCGCCGGCGGAGATCTTCCTCATCCAGCTGGGCAAAGACACCGATCCCAGCAGCGGCGGCCGCCAGATGCCCGGCCATTACGGGCATTCCCGGCACAAGATCCTGTCGACCAGCAGTCCGGTCGCCACCCAGTGTCTGCACGCCGCCGGAATCGCCTACGCAGCCAAGGTCCGGAGGACGGGCGAGGTCTGCCTCACGGCCATGGGCGAAGGCGCCACCAGCGAGGGCGACTTTCACGAGGCGCTGAACTTCGCCGGAGTGCACCGGCTGCCGGTGATCTTCGTCGTCGAGAACAACGGATTCGCGATCTCGGTTCCCCAGAAGAAGCAGATGGCCGTGGCCAACGTCTCGGCGCGGGCGGCCGGCTACGGGATGCCGGGGGTGACCGTCGACGGCAGCCACGTCCTCGAGGTGTACGCCGCGGCCCGGCAGGCGGTGGCGCGCGCCCGCGGGGGCGAGGGGCCGACGCTGCTGGAGGTGAAGGTGCCGCGCCTCACCGCGCACAGCAGCGATGACCGGCAGGAGCGGTACCGGACCACCGAGGACCTGGCGCATGCCCGGGCGCAGGATCCGGTCCACGTCTTTGCGGCGGAACTGCGGGAGCGCGGCGTGCTCACCCCCGACGGAGAGCAGGAGATCCGCGCGCGCATCCAGCGCGAGGTGGACCTGGGCACCGAGATCGCCGAAGCCGCCCCGCTGCCGGACCCGGCCACCGCCGCCCGGTACGTCTACTTCGAACCCGACACGGAGCGGTAGGCCATGGCCGACAAGCGCTTCCTCGACGCCATCCACGATACCCTCCACGAGGAGATGGCCCGGGATCCCTCCACCGTCCTCCTGGGCGAGGACGTGGGCCGGAAGGGCGGCGTGTTTGGCGTGACCGACGGCCTCTACGAAGCCTTCGGGGAGGCGCGGGTGATCGACACGCCCCTCGCGGAGTCGTGCATCGTCGGCGTGGCCATTGGGATGTCGGTCAACGGGCTGCGCCCCATCGCGGAGATCCAGTTTGCGGACTTCATCCACCCGGCGTTCGATCAGATCCTGAGCGAAGCGGCCCGGATGCGCTATCGCTCCCGGAACGACTTCGGGTGCCCGATGGTCATCCGGACGCCGTACGGGGGCGGCGTCCACGGCGCCCTGTATCACTCGCAGTCGATCGAGGCCTTCTACGCGCACATCCCCGGCCTGAAGGTGGTGGTGCCCTCCACGCCGGCGGACGCCAAAGGGTTGCTCAGGTCCGCGATCCGCGATCACGATCCGGTGCTCTACCTCGAGCACAAGAAGATGTACCGCTCGGTGCGCGGGGAGGTGCCCGACGGGGACTTCACCGTCCCGATTGGGCCGTCTGCCGTCCGCCGCCCCGGCCGGGACCTGAGCATCTTTGCCTATGGGCTGATGCTGCAGGAGTCGCTGGGGGCCGCGGAGCTGCTCGCCCGGGAGGGGATGGAGGCCGAAGTCGTGGACGTGCGCACGCTGCGGCCGCTGGACACGAGGACGATTCTCGAGAGCGTTGCGCGCACCACCCGCGCGCTCATCGTCCACGAGGACAACCGGTTTGGAGGGTTCGGGGCGGAGATCGCGGCGACGATCGCCGAGGAAGGGTTCAGGTCCCTGGATGCCCCGCCGACCCGGCTGGGCGGTCCGGAGGTCCCCGCCGTTCCGTTCTCGGCGCCGATTGAAGAGTGGTTCATGATCACCGCCGACAAGATCGCCGCGGCCGCGCGCACGCTCGTGGCCTATTAGCGCAGGCCGGACGCGGCCGAATACTTAGTGTTCGCGACCTAGAGGGAGCCACGATGGCGACCGACATCAAGATGCCGCAACTCGGCGAGAGCGTCCACGAGGGGACGATCGGCAAGTGGCTCAAGCGCCCCGGCGAATCGGTGGCCAAGTACGAGCCCCTCGTCGAGGTGATCACCGACAAGGTGAACGTGGAGATGCCGTCGCCCTTTGCCGGCGTGCTGAAGGAGATCCTGGTCAAGGAAGGGGAGACGGTCGTGGTCGGCACGGCGATCGCCGTGATCGAGGAAGCGGCCGGAGCGCCCGTGGCGGTCCGGCCGTCAGCCGCGGCTTCTCCTGCGGCGAGCGCGCCGAAGTCCGCCGCCCGCCCGGCCTCCGACGGCACCGCGAGCGCGGCCCGCGCGCCTGCCGTCGCCGGGGACGGCGGAAGGGCCCGTCCGGCGGGTGCGCCGCCGGCGCGCGACCGGGCGGTCCGCCTGACCCCCCTGGTGCGCCGCATGGCGGAGGAGCATCAGATCCCAGCCCAGGAACTGGAATCGATCCCGGGGACCGGGGACGGTGGGCGCATTACCAAGGACGATGTGCTCCGCTACCTCCAGGCCCGCGCGGCCCCATCCGCCGGCGCCGCTGCCGCCTCCACCCGGGCGCCCGATCAGAACGCCCAGGCACCCGCGCAGGCCACGCGGGCGCCCACCCCTGCCGGGCTCCCCCCGGCTGCCGGCGATCACCTCCAGAGGCTCACGCCCATCCGCCGCACGATCGCCGAGCGCCTGGCGCAGAGCAAACGGGAAATCCCCCACGCCTACGGGATCATCGAGGTGGATCTCACGGCCCTGGTCCGGCACCGGGAAGCCCACAAGGCGGCCTGGCAGGCGCGCAATGGCGTCAACATCTCGCTCACCGCCTTCATCGTGCGCGCGACGGCCCGGGCGCTCAGGGCGTTCCCGATGGTCAACGCGACGTTCACTCCGGAAGGCATCGTTCACAAGCAGGCGATCCATTTCGGCATCGGGGTCGCGATCCCCGACGGGCTGATCGTCCCGGTCATCAAGCACGCGGACCAGAAGTCCGTGGTGGACCTGGCGAAGGAGGTCGCCCGGCTCTCCACCCTGGCGCGCGATGGCAAGCTCGCGCTCGAGGATGTCTCGGGGGGCACGTTCACGCTGACCAACCCCGGGGTGTTTGGCTCGATCATCTCGATCCCGATCATCAACTACCCGCAGGCGGCGATTCTGGCCACGGACGCGATCGTGCGGCGGCCGGTTGTCGTCGGCGAGGGCATCGCCATCCGCGAGATGATGAATCTGGGGCTGGCGTTCGACCACCGGATCTTCGACGGCGCGGTGGGCGTCCAATTCCTGACCCATATCAAGCGGCAGCTGGAAGAATTTGCGCCCGCCGGGGATTCCCCCGAGTTCTGATATGGACGAGCCGAGCGAGCGCGGGCTGAGGATGCGATGAGCACGATACGGCGGCCGGAGTGGCTCAAGGTCAGGCTGCCCTCCGGACCCAACTTCCGGGAACTGGTGGGCATCATGCACACGCAGGCGCTGCACACCGTGTGCGAGGAGGCCCGCTGCCCGAACATCGGGGACTGCTGGGAGCGCCGGACGGCGACGTTCCTGATCCTCGGCAACGTCTGCACCCGGCACTGCGCCTACTGCGCCATCGCCCACGGGCTGCCCACCGAACTGGATGTCCGCGAGCCGGAGCGGGTGGCCGAGGCCGCGACCGCGATGGGGCTCCGCCACGTCGTCGTCACCTCGGTGGACCGCGACGACCTCGCGGATGGGGGCGCCGCGATGTTTGCCCGGACGATCCGGCTGCTGCGCGAGCGCCGCCCGCAGTGCACGGTCGAGGTGTTGATCCCCGACTTCAAAGGCGATCCCGCGGCGCTGCGCGCCGTGCTCGATGCGGGCCCCGACATCCTCAACCACAACATCGAGACGGTCCCGAGGCTGTTCCGGGCGGTCCGCCGCGGCGGAAACTACCGCCGGTCCCTCGACCTGCTCGCCCGGGCAAAGGCCGGGGAGGGGCGCTGGCTCACCAAGAGCGGGATGATGGTGGGGCTGGGGGAGACCCGGGACGAGGTGCTCGAGACGATGCGGGACCTGCGGTCCGTCGGGTGCGACATCCTCACGATCGGCCAGTACCTCAGCCCGGGCAAGGACTACGCGCCGATCGCCCGGTACTACGATCCCGAGGAGTTCGCCGAATTCAAGCGCGACGGGCTGGCGATGGGCTTCCGGCACGTGGAGTCCGGGCCGCTCGTCCGCAGTTCCTACCACGCGGACGAACAGGCGGTGGGCGCCGGGGCACGCTAGCGGATCCCGAATAGTTGCTATTGGGTCTCCGCCCGAACTCTCTCGGGCTCACACCGGTTCGGGTTATTGCGCGTCTGGAGGGGGTGTCATGACCTACGGCCCGGGGGCCAGGATATTGAGCGTGATAGGGCTGTGCATGGCAGTGATGGCGCCTCCGGTTTCCAGCCAGACCGAAGCCGTCGAGCTGCGATTCAGACTCAAGCCGGAAGAAACCCTCCGGTATACCATCGTTGTGTCGTCCCTGGCTCAGACCACCATCTATGATCTGGGAGGCGCTACCCGTACGCATCTGGATCGTTGGTCGACCACCGTACTCGAGGAGATTCGCGCCAGTGCGGTGGACGAGGATGGGGCAACGTCACTCGAGATAACACAACAAGAAACCAAAACCACCGGGGCTAGTAGACTGAGACCGCTTCCACCGATAAACGCGAAGGTGCGGCCGAACGGAGAGGTCGTGAGTGTCGTGGGTAAAGTAGGCGTTCTGCGAACCGGATACTTTCCCATCGGGCTTCCTGATCATGCCGTCTTACCGGGAGAATCTTGAACGTACAAACAGCGCGAGGTCAGCTGGGACATGGGTAGGGTGTACTTTGGTCTTAGTTTTGTAACGGGCGAGATGACCTTCACGTCGACTCTGGTGGGTGTCGATGGCGTGGGCAGGACTCGAGTTGCCCGTGTGCAAACCAAGGGAGACGGGGCGGTTGGCATATTCGATGGTGCTCGAGTGATTGGAGCGAGCAAAGCGCATGTGACGGCAGACGCCAGCTGGTCAATCGACGGCGCCAGATTGGTGCGGCTCAGGGAGGAGACATCTTTCGAAGGTCCGCTCGAGGTGGAGATCGAGGGGCGAACCTACCACGGCCAGGGGAAATTTACCCTTGTCGAGGAGCGGGAGCTTATCCCCGGCTCCAACTGAAGTCCTGCTGTTGAGAGATAACGTCAACCGCAAACAGGGCGGGGTTGCGATTTGCACCGCTTGGCCTTGCAAACGGATGGGGGGTTGCGTTTTGCGCTGGGCGGCATTACTGTATCGTTGAGTTCAGGAGGAAGTTGCGTGGCCACAAATGCACTCGAAGTCAGGATGGCACACCTGGAAGGAGCCTACGAGCAGATCGACAAGCGTCTTGGCTCTATCGAGAACCGAATGGCGTCTCTTGAACAAAAACTGGACCGCCAGTTCCTCTGGATCCTCGGTCTTCTAATCGTGTCCATCCTGCTCCCCATCGCATCGCGGGGCGTGGCTCACTAAGGCTCCGCGCCATGGATAACCTGCCCTACTGGCTCGCCTATTACCGGTACATTGAGTTGGCCATGATCGCCGAAGAAAACCTTGATCTGCCTTTCCGGTTCACTGAAAGGATCGTGGTGGGAATGGCCGAGGTCGAGGCTGGGCTTGCCGAGCCTGTCGAGTGGGGGCAGTAAGGGCCATACCCCCGGGCTCGCCCCCTAGGTTGAGAAGCCGCTCTACGCGCGTGATCTAGGTTTTCGCCGAGACCTTCTGCTTTTCGTGGACGTCCTGCGAGCTGCTGTGGCCGGGGAACACGCTCGCCTTCGGGTTGATGTAGGCGGCGATGTTGTTGGCCGCGGTCGCGCCCTCCCCGAACCCCGTGGCGATGAGCTTGACCTTGCCCGGGTAGGTCACGATGTCGCCGGCGCCGTAGACCCCGCGGAGGTTGGTCTCCATCCGCGTGTTCACCCGGATGCTGTCGTGCTCCAGGTCGAGCCCCCACTCCTGAATCGGGCCGAGGGTGCTGAGGAACCCCAGCGAGGCGATCACCGCGTCGACCTCGATCGTCTCGTCGATGTTGGTCTTGTTGCTGTAGATGACCGCGCGCTCGACTTTGTTCGAGCCCTCCAGGCGGCGCAGTTCGTAGAAGGTCTTGACCTGGATGGACGACTTGAGCATCTTCTGGACCGAGTCCTCGGCCGCGCGGAACTGATCCCGGCGGTGGATCAGCGTGATCGAGCGCGCGATCCCGAGGAGCCCGAGCGCCCAGTCTACCGCCGAGTCCCCGCCGCCGGCGATGAGGACGCGCTTGTCCTTGAACTCCTGGAAACTTTTGACGAAATAGTAGAGCCCCTTGCCGTCGAAGCCGTCGATCGAGGGGTTCTTGAAGGTCTTCGGGTGAAACGCACCGATGCCGGCGGTGATCAGCACCGTCCGGGTCAGGTGGACGGCGCGCTCCGTCTTCAATTGAAGGGTCGCGTCGGGGAGCAGGGTGAGCCCACTCACGGTTTCCCCCAGACAGATCGTGGGCTTGTACTGCATCGCCTGTTCGGTGAGGTTGTCCACCAGCTGCCGGCCGATGATCCGGGGGAACCCCGCGACGTCGTAGATCCACTTTTCGGGGTAGAGCGCGGTGACCT
>Ga0209577_10007036_pt1 | contig 10365 bp, 9 predicted proteins | sample GraSoiAngelo_109_FD_185874 | JGI IMG/M metagenome (GOLD analysis project Ga0209577, IMG submission 185874) | Grasslands soil microbial communities from the Angelo Coastal Reserve, California, USA - 14_0903_12_20cm (SPAdes) (version 2) | ecosystem: Environmental > Terrestrial > Soil > Grasslands ...
CAGAATATGCCTTAGTCTATCACTTCCACGAGGCTTTCTGTTCGCTTGCTTCCCTTAGGTTGATGCCTATTAGGGCCGATTGATCGGCCCTGCGTGGATGTTCCGCTCTCCGATGTATTTTATGAAAACTCATAATCGGCACCTACAGGAATATTACCGATTTTGATTGTAAAAAATCATTATCGGCCTGTAGAGGGCGTTGACAACCTCCAACAGCCAATAATGATTTTCAAAAACCGCTATCGACAATGTCATCCTGAGCGCAGCGAAGGATGACATTGTCGGGTTTGATCGCTAAAGTGAATCATTGCGCTCCTACACGATTTCCCCTCGGAGGATGCAAAGCCATCATCGCCCTGATCGCCCTGGCCGCTTGACTGACACCCTTTTTTCTTCTATGATCTTGTCAGGCCGAAGCCAGGAGAGAGAGCAAGAGAGACAGGATGTAACCATCGAACGTAGGTGCTGTTGAAAGCATCTCACTGCCACGGCAGCGGTTCTTGCGCGCTCGGAAGAACGAAGAGAAGAACAAGGCAGGCCGCCCAGGAAGGAACAGAAACAGGCATGCCGTCACCCACGCCCATTCTCGCCACAAAACTGTATATGCCTCCGCTTCGGCCTGAGGTTGTCAGCCGCCCGCGCCTGCTCGAGCGGCTGAACGAGGGGCTGCGCCGCCACCTGGTCCTCATCTCGGCCCCCGCCGGCTTTGGGAAGACCACGCTGGTCAGCCAGTGGCTCGCCTTAATCGAGCGACCGGCAGCCTGGTTGTCACTGGATGAAGGGGATAACGATCCCGCACGCTTTCTGACCTACCTCGTGGCTGCTTTGCAGACGATTGCGGCGCATGTTGGGGAAGGGGTGTTGGGCGTGCTCCAATCCCCTCAGCCACCGCCAACCGAAGCGATTTTGACAACACTGCTCAATGACCTGACCAGCATCTCAGACCAGTTCGTGCTCGTCTTTGACGACTACCACGTGATTGATGCCAAGGCGATCGACCAGGCTCTCACCTTTCTGCTCGAGCACCTGCCACCACACATGCACCTGGTCATCGCCACCCGCGAGGATCCGCCGCTGCCGTTGGCCCGCTTACGCGCCGGTGGCCGCATGACGGAAGTGCGCGCCGCCGATTTGCGGTTTACTCCCTCTGAAGCCGCCGCATTTCTCAACCAGGTGATGGGCCTGCGCCTCTCAGCGCAAGACATCGCCGCCCTGGAAAGGCGCACCGAAGGCTGGATCGCCGGCCTGCAATTAGCCGCGCTTTCATTACAGGGACAGCCAGACGCCGCCAGCTTTATCACATCGTTCACCGGCAGTCACCATTTCGTAATGGACTACCTGCTTGAAGAAGTTCTTGAGCAGCAGCCTGAAAGCGTCCAGGCGTTTTTGCTGCGCACCTCTATCCTGGAGCGCCTGTGCGGTCCGCTGTGTGATGCCATTTTGCTCGACTCCTCCGCTTCCGGGCAAGCCACCCTGGAATTGCTCGACCGCGCCAACCTGTTCATCATCCCCCTGGACAACGAGCGGCATTGGTACCGCTATCACCATCTCTTCGCGGACCTGCTGCGACAGCGACTGCGCCAGAGCATCCCAGGCGATGCGGAAAGCCAGGTGAACGAATTGCATATCCGCGCCAGCCAGTGGTTTGAGGACAATGGCCTCTATCTAGAAGCGTTTCGCCATGCCGCTGCTGCCCATGAAATTGAGCGCGCCGAGCGCCTGATGGGAGGAAAAGGGATTCCCCGGCATTTTCGCGGCGCGGTGACTACGCTACTGGACTGGCTGGAGTCGCTGCCGGTGACCGTGCTGAATTCCAGGCCCTCGTTGTGGTGGAGGCATGCCTCGCTGTTGCTGGTGATTGGCCAGACAACCGGCGTGGAAGAGAAACTGCAGGCGGCTGAAGCCGCCATGCAAGGCGCCGAAGAGGACGACGAGACCCGCAACCTGGTCGGGGCAATTGCCGAGGCCCGTGCGACGCTGGCGCTCACCCGCTACCAGGTAGAACCCATGCTTGTCCAGTCGCGCCGCGCCCTGGAGTACCTGCACCCGGACAACCAGTCTATGCGCGCGACCGCACACTGGACGCTGGGGGTTGCCCACATGTTCCAGGGAGACCGTGCCGCGGCCCGCCGGGCCTATACCGAAGCCATTGCTCTCAGCCAGGCAGCCGGGGATATCTTCACCATTATCCTGGCGACCATCGGCCTGGGCAACGTGCAGGAAGCAGACAACCAGCTCTACCTGGCAGCCGAGACCTACCGGCGCGTCCTGCAAATGGGGAGTGATCAGCCGCTGCAGATTATCAACGAAGCGCATCTTGGCCTGGCCCGTATCCTCCACGAATGGAACGACCTGGATGCCGCCGAGCAGCACGGGCGACAGAGTCTCAACCTGGCGCGACAGTATGAGAGCGTGATCGACCGCTTCATTATCAGTGAGGTATTTCTTGCCCGCCTGAAACTAGCCGCGGGGGATGTGGACGGCGCCGCTGATCTGCTCGCTCAGGCCGGTCAATCCGCGCGCCAGCAAAACTTTGTGTATCGCCTTCCCGATGTGGCTGCTGTGCAAGTGCTGGTGTTGCTGCGCCAGGGCAACCTTGCGGCCGCTGCTCACCTGGCGCAGGCGCACGAACTCCCTCTCATCCAGGCCAGAGTACACCTGGCCCAGGGCGACACGTCCGCGGCGCTGGCGCTGCTGGAATCATGGCGCGGTCTGATGGAGGCAAAGGGCTGGCAGGATGAGTTGCTCAAGGTGATGGTGCTCCAGGCAGTCGCTCTGCAGACACATGGCGAGAAGGACAAAGCGGTGCACCTGCTCGTTGAGGCGCTGGCGCTGGCAGAACCGGGCGGATTCGTCCGTCTCTTTGTCGACGAAGGTCCCCCGATGGCGCACCTCTTGTCTGAAGCCGCGACTCAGGGCATCATGCTGGACTATACCGGGAAGTTGCTGGCGGTATTTAAAGCCGAGGAGCAGGAACGCGAAGACAACTCGTCTCAGCCTGCCGTCCAGCCCCTGCTCGAGCCACTCAGCCAGCGCGAGCTGGAAGTCCTCCACCTCATCGCGCAAGGGCTCTCGAATCAGGAGATCAGCGAGCGGCTGTTCCTCGCCCTGGATACTGTGAAAGGACACAACCGGAAAATCTTTGGCAAACTACAGGTCGAAAGGCGCACCGAAGCGGTCGCACGTGCCCGCGAGTTGGGCCTGTTGTAGCCTCAACGGCAGTGTGCGCGCACACTTGCTCCTAAGAACTGCTCCTTACTCCCCTCACAAAACAACACTCCAAACAACACTTTCGTGTCTCGACCTGCATACCGTCATGGAGCTATGCTTCTGGTATAGATTGAGCCAGTGGTACAGGCTCTGTAGAGCGGTCACCCCGCATAAATTGAAAGAAGGTTATACACTCATGAAAAACTATTCAAACGAAGCTCATACTCCCTATGATGGATACAAAGGAGCGGCCACAGCGCAGCCGCTCGAGGCTTCCAACGACTTTCAGGAAAGCTCTCCAGAGAGCTATCACCCGCCCTTTGAGGGGGGATACCAGCAGCAAGAGCAACTCTATGCTTCTCAGCAGCACTATGGGCAGCCGTACTTTGCGCCACCTGCAGGCCATATCAGCCCTTCTGAAAAGATCTTGCGAACGCCCGCTGCCGGCTGGCTGAGCTACCTGGGCGGCTGGATCACCGGCCTGATCTTCCTCCTGCTTAAGAGAGAGAATCACTTTGTGCGCTTCCACGCCATGCAGTCCCTCATCTTCTTCGGCGCGATAGGCATTGTGACGACTGTGTTCAGCCACATCCCTTTGCTTAGCTCCCTCAGCGCCGGGCTGTTGTTCGTCTCCTTCATCTGCTGGATTGTCTTGATGGTCAAAGCGGCTCGCGGCAGATACTACAAGCTGCCCATCGTCGGCGATTATGCTGAAAAATGGGCCAATTCCCTGAGGGACTAGAGGCGTCGAGTTAAACGAGTTATAAGAGCGTTTGAACGAAAGGAACAAACCCTATGATGCCACAAAAGGAAGTCAGTGAAGCGATCTATCAGCCAGCAGACCCGGTGTATGGGAGCTACGAGGGCAACCAGACAGCATCTGCTCGCCAGCGGTATGAGACCTCCTATAAGCAGGAGGTGAGAGAAGGATCGTCCGGCAAAGTCTATCCGCTCCCACATGACAGGACGAATATGCTGCGTTTCGCCCTGGCCGTGATTGCCCTGGGGCTGCTGCTGCTGTTTGGCCTGCTCTTCATGTTTGTTCTCGGTGGGACATCAGGATGGGCAAGTTTCGCTGTTGCCTGTTTCGCTATCCTCTTCATAGCCGGTATAGGCATGGACAAGATTCGCTGAGCCATCATCACGAGACTGGGGGACAGAGCTATGCCAGGCACATTCAACTCAGAAATTGATCCAGGCCAACCAATGGTCTATCAGATCAGGATCAAGGGCCACCTGGGTCGTCAATGGACAGACTGGTTTGAGGGTCTGACCATCACGGCTCTCGACAACGGCGAGACGCTGTTAACCGGCCCCGTGGTCGACCAGGCCGCGCTGCATGGCTTGCTCAAAAAAGTGCGTGACCTGGCAATGCCATTGCTCTCGGTCATGCGTGTTACACCCGGCCAGGCAGAGTTGTCAAATGAACTTTTTTCCTGACTCTTCTCTTATGTAAGCAACGAAAGGATTGAAATGCAAACCTATGAAAGCGATTGTCTACACACACTATGGATCACCGGATGTTCTTCAGTTCAAAGAGACAGAGAAACCCGTCCCCAACGCGGGTGAAATCCTGGTAAAGATTTACGCGGCATCCGCCAATCCCCTGGACTGGCATCTCATGAGGGGTGCACCGTTCCTGGCCCGCTTAGAGGGAGGGCTGCGCAAACCGAAAGACCCCAGATTCGGCGCCGACCTCGCCGGGCGGGTGGAAGCCGTTGGCAGCACCGTCACACAGTTTCAGCTAGGAGATGAGGTCTTCGGAGCATGGACGGGGAGTTTTGCCGAGTACGCAACCGTTCCTGAAAACAGGGTGGCGTTGAAACCGGCCAATCGTTCGTTCGAGGAGGCCGCCGCCATTCCTGTGGCGGCCATCACCGCTCTGCAAGGCCTGCGCGATACGGGGCACATCCACACCGGGCAAAAGGTTCTGATTAACGGCGCCTCTGGTGGCGTGGGTTCGTTTGCGGTGCAGCTCGCCAAAGCATTCGGAGCCGAAGTCACCGGCGTATGCAGCACGAGGAACCTGGACATGGTGCGCTCGATTGGCGCAGATCATGTCATTGATTACACGCAAGAAGATTTCACCAGGAATGGGCAGCATTACGACCTGATTTTCGATGCGGTAGGAAATCGTTCCGTCTCTGCTTACAGGCGCGCACTGAACCCCAATGGAACGTGTGTGGTTGCCGGCTTCTCAGGCCTGCCGAGGCTCTTCGAACACATGGTGCTGGGGCCGTTAAGGTCAAAGATCGGGAACAGGTGGGTCGGCCTCATGGGAACAGCGAAAATGAATCAGCAAGACCTGATTTTTGTGAAAGAACTTGTGGAAGCTGGAAAAGTCATACCGGTAATCGAGAGACGCTACCCGTTGCGCGAGGTTCCTGAGGCTATCCGGCACCTTGAAACAGGACACGCCCGAGGAAAAGTCGTCATCACAGTGGAGCAGACTCGCGTGCCTGTGTGATGTAACCGGCCTACGGATTTTATACCAATCTGCACTCTAAGAGGCCATTCTAAAATGGGGAAAATAGGTCAGAGAGTGAAGAAGCGTTGAATTGTCCTCAAGTCGTAGCAATTGGTCACAAAGAGTATCAATAACGGCATCAAGGGAGACAAAAAGCCGGTTAGAAAAAGCTTTTTCCCGTAATTCCTCCCAAATATGCTCAACAGGATTGATTTCAGGGCTATAGGCAGGTTGAGGAATCAAACGAATGTTTTCGGGAATGATCAGATCGTTGGAGCTGTGCCACCCTGCTTGATCTACCTGTATCACCAGAAAATACTTGGAAAAAGTGTGACTTACATGTTGTAAGAAGAGATTCATCATCGCGGTATCAACAGATGGAAGGATAAGAGAGGCCATTTTTCCGTCTTTTGGAGCGACAACAGCATAGACATAGATATACTCACGAATGACTTGTCTTGGTGTAAGCGGTCGAAGATGTTTTGGTGCCCATGCCCGTCTTATCGTGCTAATCCGACCAAAACAGGCTTCATCTTGAGCCATTTTGAGGACGGGCCGCTCGTCTTCTGGATCTCTTGACTCAAGAGCTTCTTCAACCAGCGTGGCAAAGTTTTGCTGGAAAAGCCTCTGTTCCTCTTTATCGGCCTGTGGATGAAAAGGGCGCGGCACCAGCTTTCGCCACTCATGCCGTTTGAGAAGTCGATAGATCGTTGTCTCATCTACTTCATGTCCTACTTTCTTTTCAAATTCTTGCTTGATTTGTGCAACCGTAGTAAGTTCTCCTTTTTTTGCAAGCTCGAAAAATGGTGTCAGCAATTCCTTTTCTTCCTCAAATGTCAGATATTCATTTCTTCTTCCGCCTTTTCCTGGTGTTTCTATTGCTGCAATTCCCAACCGATTGTATGTGGAAATTAATTTATGCACAGTTTTCACTGAAACTCCTGTATGCTTGGCAATATCTTTTGCTTCCCTTGGATCTACTAGCGCATTATAAATAATCAGCCACCTTTTTCTGTACAAAGGATGGGGATCGTTATTCATCCTCTCTTTTACTTCTTCTACTGATACATGGAGTGCTGCTCTTGTTATCCTTGCCATTGCTCTTTCCTTCCGATCTTGGTTTCCTCTTTTCAGAATTCTACCACAGACCGCAAGTTGGTATCAGACCATCAATCGGAACCTGATCAAAGAGAACTGGGATGATCTGTTGCGGGTCGCTGGCTCCCTCAAACTGGGCACGGTCCATGTCACCGAGTTGTTGCGAGCACTCCAGGGAAATGGGCATCCTTCCACCCTGGCGAAGGCCATTGCGGAATTGGGACGGATCGCCAAAACGCTCTATCTGCTCTCCTATATTGATGACCCTGCGTACAGGCGACGCATCTTGATCCAGTTAAACAAAGGCGAAAGCCGCCATAGCCTGGCACGAGCCACCTATTTCGGACACAAGGGAGAGGTGCGCCAGCGCTATCGTGAAGGGCAGGAAGAGCAACTCGGAGCCCTGGGGCTGGTCGTCAATGCCATGGTACTCTGGAATACGTTGTACATGCATCGAGCGTTGGAGGAGATGCGAGGACGAGGCATGAAGATCGTGCTAGAGGATGTGGAACGCCTCTCTCCACTGGGCTATGATCATATCAATCTGCTGGGCCGGTACACGTTCTCGCTTTCTGATGAGATCCGTCAGGGAGCCTTCCATCCCTTACGGGAGCTGGAAGAGGCAGAGCAAGATCCAGAGGAGTCGGTGGAAAGCGCTCATGAGGTGAGAGAAGCATAGAACCCTTGCCCTTTGAAACAACCTGCAAGCTGGCCAAGCCGAAAATGCATTGGCCAGCCGCTCACCGCAACATCCTCCCATCCTCCGCAATACACTGCCCTCTGATGGTAAATTAGGTCAAATCTGCACGAATTTTGAGGTGAAACATAGGAAATCGGCACGAACACTACAGTCGCACTTGTTGAGAGCCAGAGGAGGTCATTCACGTGGAAAAGCGCGAAAACCTAGCGTGCGTCCACGTCAGATTGGAGTCTGGCAGCAATGTGCTCCAGGCTGGCAAGCGTCAAGCTCTCCGTGACGCCAAGATAGTGCTTGTAGGTATGACGGCGCACACAGCGGGAGGCCGACCAAAAGTGCGTCTGCTGGCCATCCTTGTATCCTCGATGCGCGGTAAAGCGCCCCACAGGCCCAATGAACCGGAAAGAGGAGAGGGTCGCCAACCAGTCAAACCACGCTCGCGAATTGGGCTCCAGATGTACCTCGCCTTCTTGTGAACTGATAATCACGTAGATGCCCGATGCACAGTATTCGATCAGAGGAGGTCTGCGCGACCGAGCAAGTTGTTCGGCTGGATGAAGGAGTCGATGCGGCGGTACTGAGCAAGTCGGCTCTTTTCTCACCTCTGGGACTGGCTGATTGGACATCTGCCCTCCCATGAAGTGTTGCATCAGGGACTCCAGCGTCGTGATGCGATGTTCGATCGATCTCTCTCGCTCTTGAAGGAGCGCCAGCGCAAACTGGGCGATTTGCTCCTGAAGAGTGTCTAGCCTGCTTTCCAGGCAAGCCAGTTTCTGGGTCAGCTCCGCATCAGGCACGTGGGGAGTGGGTAACAAACAGGCTGGAGATGCAGGTTCTCCTCTGTTTGCAGGCACAGGGAGAGGTTGTATCTGAGACGGCACAAGAGGAGGAGAGGCTGTATTCAACCGTGCTGGCGCTTGAAGCGAACGAGCATGCAGGCTAGCTACCCGTTGGAGATGCTCCTCGCTCACACATTTGATACGGGCATCTGTCGGGTGGATAGCCAGAGACATATTAGCCTCTTTGAGCCAGTGGCGGAGGGTCTTAGGATGAATACCAAGCAGACGAGCACCGTCTGCGACAGGAAGAATGGTCATCATCAGGATTCCTTTCGTAGAAAGAAAAGAGACGAAACATCACGTGCGCAGATTTCCAGGAACTCCGGCACTTCCAGGAAATTTCTTGGAAGTCTTAGGAAATGAGCGCGCGCGCCAGAACAAAGCCGAGAGGGTGGTGTGAGCCAGCTAGGATTAGCCAGCCTTGAGACGACGTTTCGTGTGGTAATAGCTGGCACGACTTTGGTGGGAGCGGCGCCACCACGACCAGGCCAGAACCCGACAGGCAGACGAAGAAGAGGGCCAGATGAGCCGTGCAAGCAGATGGCGCACTTCAGGAATGGTCAAGGGAAGTGCGGGGGGTCGGGTAGCAGACTCAGAGGTCGTAGGATGAACAGTGGAGAAACGCTCCGTTGCGCAAATCCCTGCAAGATAAGCAAGAGCTAACAGGACGAGCGTAATGTGCCGGTACCAACCGATGAAGCTCCGCACTTCGTAGTGGTCCATGCCGAGATCTTTGCCGTTTTCAAAATGTTCCTCAATATGCCATCTGGCACCAATGGCCTTGACCATTTCTGGCAAAGTGGTTCCTTGCGGGGCAAAGACAAAGTAGTACGCTTTTTGGGATGGATCGTCCACGTTGCGACGAATGAGCAACCAGTGTCTTCCATCATCCTCCCACTGGTGCAGCATGGGGACGATGGCCCAGTCGAAGAGCCTGGGGCCTTTGGTGCCTTCGCTCATTGACAGGCGCTGCCAATCCCCATCGTGAAGGACGAACGCTTCGACCAACGCGGCTTCTTCGCGTCTGCGTCCAGTCGGTGTCTGCAATCCGACCGGTTCATTGCAAGCTACAGCCATCACGTAGGGATACCCATGCGCTTCCAGCCAGGTACGCAGGTCCAGATTGCCCCCGTAGACCGTATCAGCCACGACCCAGGAAATGGGGATCTGAGCCTGGAAAATCCGCTCGATCATCTTTTGAGCCAGTTCCGGCTTTGTCTGGAAGCGCGACTTATCGTCCGGGATGCCTGCGGCTCGACACCGATCGCGATCCTCACACCAGTCCAAGGGCAGATACAGTTCGCGATCAATCAGGGTATGTCCTTTGGCCGTCACATACGAGAGAAAGACTCCGACCTGACAATTCTCGACCCGGCCAGTGGTTCCGCAATACTGCAAGCCAACACCAGCCGATTTTTTGCCTCGCTTGGGAAAGCCGCTTTCGTCGATGACCAGGATAGCCGACTGCAAGCCCAGTTGCTCAAGCACATAGGTACGCAGATCATCACGTACGCCATCGGTGTCCCAGACGGCGCTGGAAAGCAGGCGTTGCATGCCATCGGGACGAGCTTCTCCTGCGTGTTCAGCTAATTGCCAGCCATTTTTGCGCGACGTTTCACTTAAAATCCCTTGCAGATAGGCCAATACCCGGCAATGCGGCTCTGATCGGGCAAAGCGCGGGGCGAGGCGCTCATGCAGACGAAAAAGGCTTTGCGCCCAACGGCAAACATCGGAGGCGGTCGTCTTGGTTTCGGTGCGTGTGGTATTCTTGTCTTGCTTCATTTTCTTCTCCTTTGAGATGTCGCTGTCTGATTGCAGGTTTTGCACCTATAGATTGCCACATCTGAAGAAGAAAAAATGTTGCTTTTTTCTGCTTTTCTGACTCTTCTTGCTGGGTTAACAAGTGCGACTGTAGTGTTCGTGCCGATTGCTCATGTTTTGGCTTAAAAGCTGCTCACTTTTCTTTCACCTTATTTACCATAGTGGTAATTTCGGAGAAATCTGTTTCTCATTTCGTCTCCATCTCGCACGCCTCTCTACTCTTCTCTTCCCGT
>Ga0209577_10007037_pt1 | contig 10363 bp, 11 predicted proteins | sample GraSoiAngelo_109_FD_185874 | JGI IMG/M metagenome (GOLD analysis project Ga0209577, IMG submission 185874) | Grasslands soil microbial communities from the Angelo Coastal Reserve, California, USA - 14_0903_12_20cm (SPAdes) (version 2) | ecosystem: Environmental > Terrestrial > Soil > Grasslands...
ATACCTGCCTCTTCCATTAGTTCATCAGGAGTGCCGGAGCCAGGCATTGAATGAACCGCCAGCTTGACGATTTGGGGTAAAGGGCCGTCTCGATGGGTGAAAACCTCTAATACGGCTTCACCAATGCCACCTTCAGGCCAATGATCCTCTACAACGATAAACTTATCTCCTACCTCTTGCGCAGCTGCAAACAAGGTTTCTTCATCCATTGGTTTCACAGAATAGGCATCGATCACGCGAATGGTAACTCTCTGACTTTTCAACTGGTCATAGGCCTTCAAGGCTTCGTGAAGAGTGATACCCGCGGCGACAACTGTCAACCGGTCATTATCCGAGCTGCGTACAACCTTGCTGCCGCCAATCTCAAATTCTTCGTCAGGACCGTATATAACCGGCGTCTTTTCGCGGGTGGTTCGCATGTAAACAATGCCGTCATGATCAGCCATCTGGGCTACCAACTGTGCCGTCTGATTGGCGTCGCATGGATAGACGACGGTACTACCAAAGACGGCGCGCAGCATGGACAGATCCTCGAGCGCCATCTGGGAAGGTCCATCCTCACCAATCGAGACACCTGCGTGAGAACCACAGAGGCGGATGTTGGCACGAGAGATGGCAGCCATACGGATAAAGTCATAGGCACGCGTGAAGAATGCGGCAAAGGTCGAAGCGAAGGGTATCTTATGGCGTACGCTCATGCCTACAGCCGCGGCTACCAATTGCTGCTCGGCGATATACTGCTCGAAAAAGCGATCAGGATAGGCTTTGGCAAACTCTTCAGCATAGGTAGAGTTGCTTACCTCGCCGTCCAACCCAACGACATCAGGATTGGCGGCGCCAAGGGCCACTAGTGCGTCACCATAGGCTTTGCGAGTGGCTACTGGATCTTTGCCATCGTAACGGGGCAGTTCCACTGGTTTCTTCGCAGGCTCCTGGGCAGGTTGACCAGGTGCCGGTTTCTGAACAGGGAAGGTCTTGCTTCGTACGGGATTAAGCTCTTTGATGGCCTGCTCTTCCTGCTCCTTGCTGAGTGCTTTCCCATGCCAACCATTTTTATTTTCCAGGAATGAGACACCTTTACCCTTGATGGTTTTGGCAACAATTAATGTGGGAGAGCCATTTGGCTGCGCGGCCTGTTCGTACGCCTGGTTGATTTCATCATAGTTGTGACCGTCGACGACAATAGCGTTCCAGCCAAAGGCTTTGGCACGCGCTGCATAGGCGGCAGTGTTCCAACCCAGTTCGGTTTCGCCGCGCTGTCCCAGGCGGTTACAGTCGAGTATACCCACCAGGTTGTCCAATTTGTAGTGTGAGGCATGATCGAACGCCTCCCAGATAGAACCCTCGGCCATTTCACTATCGCCGAGCAATACCCAGATGTGGTAGGGCAGCTTATCCAGGTATTTGCCAGCCAGTGCTACACCAACGCCTATCGGCAAACCCTGTCCCAACGAGCCGGTCGCGACATCGACCCAGGGAAGCACTGGTGTTGGGTGCCCTTCCAGGCGACTACCAAACTTGCGTAGCGTCAACAATTCTTCGTCAGAAATGGCGCCCGCAGCCTTGAATATTGAGTAAAGCAAGGGCGAGGCATGTCCTTTCGAGAATATGAGGTGGTCATTATTCGGGTTCTTCGGATTGTCAAAGTCGTAGTGCAGATAGCTAAGCATCAGCACAGACATCAGATCTGCTGCTGACATGGAAGAGGTGGGGTGACCCGAACCTGCGGCTGTTGAACTGCGAATACTGTCTACACGCAATTGCTGGGCCAGGTCTGTCCACTGTTGGACCTGAGCATTCTTTTCTGTTGTTGTAGTCATGTTCTCTCCTCTTACTCAAAATCGTATTGTGTTTTCAATTGAGTACTCTTTCATTGTAAGATATATAGCTAAAGCACGGCAAGCTGATGTTTGCCAGATATGCATGCCTGGATCGGATTTGAAATGGAACTGATTATTTTTATTGGCCTGCAAGCCTCTGGAAAAAGCACATTTTTCCATTCCCATTTCGCTGCAACAGATGAGTATGTGAGCAAAGATGTGCTGCGTAACAATAAGAGGCCGAACCGCAGGCAAATGCAGCTCATCGAGAGTGCTTTCGAAGCCGGGCATTCGGTTGTTGTTGATAATACGAACCCCACGGTTGAGGCTCGTAAACCACTCATTGACCTGGGGAAAATATACGGGGCAAGGATTATTGGTTACTATTTTGAGTCACAGGTGAGTATGTGCATTAAGCGTAATAAGCAACGCGAAGGTAAGGCGAGGGTGCCCGATGTGGCGATTTATGCAACTGCTAAGAAGCTGGTCCTCCCTACTTATGCAGAAGGGTTTGATGAGCTATATTATGTCCGCATAGCCAACAACTCTGGATTTGAAGTCCAGCAGTGGAGTACATTAACCCTTGCTTCTGACGGATCAGAGAGCCAGGATCAGACAGGTCTTTGACCGTATTTGTCCACTACAAACTATGCTATTCAATTGACTGTAGACCTGGTATGTTACGCACTGCTAATGGGCCTGGACTGAGAAAAAGTGCGTTTCGTTGATTAGCATGCGTTGTGCAACCTCTTGATTCTTTATTTGATAGGTACCCGCCTCGACCTGGGTCCGTAATGCTACCAGGCGAGACCCACGGCTCTGAGGCCAGTGTTGAGCAGCCTGTATACCAAGTTTCACCGCCGGAAGTTCTGCTGAACTCTCTATGAGAGTGGTGGGAACTTCCTCACTAAACTGGCTTAATTGAAGCGATTCTTGCATGTGAAGCAATTGTGAATCATTGTTCTGTTGGATTCCGTTCATGGCATCTCCTAAGGTAGCCTGATTTTCATGGTTTTTCACCCTCGAACACCGTTTAATATGGTTCCGCCAATTTTCCTTATCGGCATAAAATCCTATTTTCTCTAGCCACATAAAACCATCCACAGGCAGTAATCTTCATTGGATCACTAACAGACTCTACGGCTTCAGTATAGTTATTACTTAAAGCACATCCATATGAAGAATTTTATAGCAGGAAGGGTTGCAAGGCTCGCCAGCCATGATTGAAAAGTATGCAGTAGTTGCAGCGGTTTTCGATTCTGGTCTATACTGTAGCACAGCAAAGATGTTTAGAGGAAACAGAAAAGCCTTGCAACGACAACGAAACGCAATCGTTATATATAGCCCATATTCCGGCAGATCGGTACAACTCTCACAGGCGTTAACGTACCTCCAACAAGTTGAGGTGAACGTCGTTCAGATCACCCCGATCGCCGATCTGGATAGACTTCCTCCCCAGGGAACTCACTGGCGAGACAGCGGCATAGATGTTGCTATAGCAGCAGGTGGTGACGGTTTGGCCGGGGGCGTCATTACCCATATTGCGGAAAGCGGCCTTCCCCTGGGAATACTCCCTCTGGGTACGGCTAATGATATTGCTCGCTCTTTGCACATACCCCTGGACCTTCCAGAAGCAGCTAAGGTAATTGCCCTGGGCAAAGAAATAGAGGTAGACATTGGGGAGGCGCAGCCGGCCGAACAAGCTCCTCACCTCGCCAGCCCAAGGCAAAAAGGCCCGGTCCTGTCACATGTCGCATCTCAAAAGCATGGGTTTTTTGCTCATGTCTTGACAGTTGGACTCAATGTGCAGTTTGCTCGACTGGCAACCAATATAGCAACGCGCCAGCGTTACAGTCGTTTGACATATCCTTTTGCTGCTCTCGAGGTACTTAAAAAACACGAAGCAATAGAGGTTGACCTTCACTTCGAAGGAATAGCACTCCCGCAACAAGAGAGGTTCACACGCCAGGAACAAAGACTTGCACCACCAATAGATGAGGCACAGACGTCATTGCAGTGTCGTGCACTGCAAGTCACTGTTATCAACGCCCCCATATTTGGAGGACGATGGAACCTGGCTATACCAGGAGCAACTATGAATGATCGACTGCTCGACATCGTTGTCATAGAAGATATCGATTTAGAGGATCTTAGCACAACAATTGGTCAATTCTTTAACACACAGAAACAGCCCCTGACACTTCCATCAGGGTGGGAAAGGACCCATATTGGACACCATCCTGCGGAGTTGACCGGTATTCCTGGTATTCATCATCTCCAGGCATCCAACGTCATCATTAAAACAAACGCAGACCCCCGGGATGCGACTCTCGACGGGGAGGTGCGAGGTCAAACACCTACGTATGTTCGCGTGGCAAATGAACGGCTACGGGTGGTGGTCCCAGGATAAAAGTCTATTTTAGGAAGCAAAACCAACAGCGAAAGGGATAGCGATGCGAATCGTTTCATTACTGGCAAGCGCAACTGAGATGATTTATGCACTCGGCTGCCTGGATCAATTGGTGGGACGCTCACATGAATGTGATTACCCGCCAGAAGTGCAATCGTTGCCAGTGGTCAGCAAAGCGCAGATCGATATTGACACGAGCAGCGCACAGATCGATGCACAGATCAAACAACTTGCACACAATACAGCGGAACCAGAAGACCCGGCCCTCAAGGCTCTGAGTATCTATACCATCGATATTGACCAGCTTCAGACCCTGCAACCCGATATAATTTTCACGCAAACACAATGCGAAGTCTGTGCTGTAAGCGAACGTGACGTAATGCAGGCTATCCAGCACCTGACTGGACTACAACCGCGTGTCGTCTCATTAGCCCCCCACCAACTTGATGATGTATGGGAAGATGTACTGCGTGTAGGGGAAGCATTGAGGCGCTATAATCAGGCGAAAATGCTGGTTACTGACTATAAGAAAAGACTGAACTACCTGAGGAATGCTACGAGTAAATTTGGCAGCAGGCAGCGAGTTACGGTGCTCGAGTGGCTTGATCCCTTAATGGCCGCGGGAAATTGGACTCCTGAATTGGTGGACTACTCGGGTGGTGAAAACGTTTTTGGGGAGGTGGGACTGCATTCACCCTGGCTAAGCTGGGAAGAACTGCAAGGTGAAGACCCTGATGTACTTGTTCTATCGCCCTGCGGTTTTAGCATTGAACGCACGTTGCAAGATATAGCGATATTGCAGGAGCACCCGGCATGGCAATCACTCCGAGCTGTTAAAAATAGGCGAGTCTATGCCATCGACGGGAATCAATATCTCAACCGTTCTGGCCCACGGCTGGTAGAATCGGCTGAGTTGTTAGGGCGAGTGATCTGGGGCGAGCAATTAGGAGTAGAGGTCGATGCAAAAGGTTGGAAGCATATAGAAAACTAGTGATTCCCCGTAAGTGCGCGAGAGATCCTTCGCTCCGCTCAGGATGACAAAACCGCTCTCTGTCATCCTGAGCGGAGCGAAGGATCTCTAACCCACATTCGTCCAGCAGAGCTGACTCACGTAGCCTTGCCCAATTATGGGGAATCACCAGATAGAAAAGATTTGATCTGCCCGAGAGGCAGATCAAATCTTTTCTATAGATAGGGCAAATTATTTACGATTGGTGTGTTCGTGGTGCCATTGCCCAGAAAAGCATGGCAATCATCACCAGAAAGAAGAAGGTTACCAGGCCCATCAACGAGTCTATCAAATCGGAGAGGTCTAATTGAAAGATTGCTGCAGCGATAAATACCAGGATCAGGATAAATCCGAAGATGGGTAGAATTAATAAAGCATTCATACGTGACTGAGAAGTTCGTGAACGAGGCGCACGTACCATGTAATCCATTTCTGTATCGATTGGTTCCATGAACAACCTTTCTCCATCACCAGGCATAGGCTACTCTACGCCTGCATAGTACACAGATTTAATTTTTATGAAGCTGGCACTTTTCAGTCACGGGCAGTGACCGGTGACAGTCCTTTCTGAGGGCGAGATATCGCCTATGGCACTATTATAGTCCCTATTTGCCTTTCACGCAACCACGCCACAGCCCTCTCAGGGCGTTTCGGTTTGCCCGTGATGCTGGAAAGGCAGGAGGTGCAGGAGGGCGGCGAGCCCTCCTGCCGGAGCGCGAGGGACCCTGTCTGGGGGACAGGTAATCCTCGCAACTTCTCACTCCACTTCGCCGCCGTAGGCGGCAAAACAGGCAAAACAGGAAGACCGAAAGGCCTTGCTGCCCTCTAAATATATATAAAAAAACGGCCACTATGGCCTAGGCTACGGAAATCTGCGATGAAGGCCTGTTATCAGCATTGGGATGAGCAGAGGAGGATTGATCAAGAGCAGAGGAGATTGTGGGCAGAGAACGAAACTTATTGAGATAACGACGCACTTCAAACGCGTTCATCTTATACATCGTGCCATCAACGGTGGCGGCAATCTGACCTTCGGCTATAGCACTACACAGATCGCCAAGAGTTGGGATATGGTCAGCCATGAGACAACCTCCCTCCAAATACTGTGATTCTCTATAGTTCCGGCTCAACCAGAAAGAATATTTCAAGTCTCTACCGTATATACGGATTTAAACATCCATAGGTTTCATTGCACTTCACTATTGAGAACACAGGATTTGTTCTGTTTATTTCATCAATCGGCAATACCTGCCGATCATTCACTCTCCTCTTCTTCTTCGATGCTCACTGCTTCAGTGTCGTCCAATAAACCTCTTATAGGTTCAATATACATCATCTTGCGGATCAGGTCAACCTGCTTAACAACTTCTTTGATGGCCGGAACGAGTACCGGCCGTCCATCTGCCGCCTTAATGATATACACATCATTGCTGCCAGTGATCATAATATCTACTATTTTCCCTACGTCACGTCCATCTAGCGTAGATACATGCAAACCCAGTATGTCGTGTTGATAGTAAGAATCGGGCGGAAGTTTTGCCAGCTGGCTCAGTGGAATAGTGATGTCAAAGTTGCGCAAGGTTTCGGCTGTATTGGCATCTTCAATGCCGGCTAATTTCAGCACAACCATCTCTCCTTTGTAAGGACGAGCGCTCTGGATGGCGTAACGGATGTGATCCGGGCCAAGATAGACAGCGTCAAGTTCGGCAAAGCGGTTGGGAATATCGGTCAGCGAAAGGACTTTAAGTTCGCCATGTACGCCAAAAAGGGCTACCACTTTACCAATAGTAGCCCATTCTGCTTCACTTTGTATTGACACACGGAATGTCCTCTAGAGTATCTCTAATGCAGTATGACGGCCTTCACGCACACCACCGGCCCGTAGCAGGGTACGCATGGCCTTGGCAACTCGTCCCTGGCGACCAATCACTTTGCCAAAATCATCTGGTGCCACATGAAGTTCCAGGACCAGGGCATTGCGGTCATTGCGGATTTCGCGGACCTGTACCGCGGACGGATCATCCACCAGTGACTGAGCAATGTACTCAATCAGTTTACGCATAGCCAACCCAACCCTTACTGTAGATATTATTCAGCCTCAGCCCTGGCGGCCGCGGCAGCAGTTTTTGATTGCTCGAAACGATCTAATACTCCTATGCGCTTGAGGAGTTGAGCCACAGACTCTGTTGGTTGTGCGCCATTCTTCAGCCAGCGCAGGACTTTCTCTTCATCAACTTTGATGGCAGAAGGCTCCACGAGGGGGTTATACCAACCAAGGTTCTCAATAATGCGACCATCGCGAGGAGAACGGGCATCGGCAACCACAACACGATAGCTGGGAGTTTTCTTCTTACCCATACGTTTTAAACGAATTTTAACAGCCATGCTTTCCTACTTTTCACCTCTTCCCCACAAGGTGGGGTCTGTATTTTTAGCAGAACCATGTTCGATCGCGGCGCGTACAGCGCCCCTTGAACTACGGCTCCATTAGGATAGCATGCTGTATGGGAATTGTCAATGTTAATAGGGTAGCTGTTTCCCGCTGGGTCGGAGAAACAGCTACCGCTTCTTGGAGAACACCACCTAATATGATCCTCGCGTAGAAGGCCCTTTAGGGCAAGAAAAAGGGCGTCTACATGGTCGTCCAACCCACGGTTAGCAGCTGCACGCTGGTTATGGAAGCGAAGACGACTGGCGAACCACCTTGCAGGGAGCCATACTCCATCGTGTACGTAGTGCTGGAGGAACTGAACGTGAGGATTTGCAAGACGTACTTCGTGCCATCGCGCGAAACGTTCGACCAGGGGAACTGGCTAAACTCATTGAGACCCGGATACTGACTCGCTTTATTCGTCGTCAGCCGGGTCACGCCGGTACCATTCGTATTCACTTTCCACAACCCGTTATCAGGGTTGGTACCGCCACCGCCAAGCGCAACGTTATTGACAATGAAGAGCAAGACCGTGGGTAAGACTGCTCGTACGCTGGTGATGGCATCTGCATTGGAGGAATAAAACGTTTGCTGCTGGCCCCCTGTTGCTGGCAGCACGCTGATCGTGCCTGGACCCTGGTTTCCAAAGCCACACACACAATGACTGAGGTACAGGGACTGACTATTGTAACTGCTATCGAGGTCGCTAAATGCACCATTGAATACCGTCTGAAGGGTGCCCGGATGATTGACGTCGAGCAGGTAGATGGTGTTGGCTGGCTGGTCTACTTGAGTATTGGTCAGGTAGAGACGATGCAGATCGAGCCAGGTACGCACATTGACAAAGGTAGTGGTTGGTGTCGAGTACAGCGCCTGCACGCTGCCATTGGTCGTATTGAGCACATCGACATGCTCAGTCGCGTTGCTGATGACCACGAACGCAATCAGTGCGCGATTGGTCGACCATTGGACTTCCTGAAGGCCTTGCTGCGCGGAACTACAATATAACGTTTGCAGGTATTGGCCATCCATGCGCACTAATTGCAGCTTCAAGAGCGAGGCACCATTGATGGGCTGTCCGGATACAAAGAGCAACCACTGTCCATTGGCTGAGAGCTGCGCACTGTTAATGGACGTGTTGGCCAGTTTCACAATTTCCACTTTGGCACCGGTCACTACATCGTAGCGTTTCAAAGTGCCCGCGGTCGATTCATTGACGATGTAGACAATCGTTGCATGTGTCCCAAGGGTCATGGAAGGCATGGAGGCAGCGCGTGCCGTTCCAGGACTGGGGCAACTCGTGGAGACTGCCGCACTAAGAGAACGAGATGTGCTACTGCTGCTCGCAACTGCAGGTGAGAGTGGGATAGATGCTGCAAACAGGAAGACAAGACAACCTACCAGGCAGAAGATCAAGACGCGCGAAGCGCGTGGAGTGTGGGAAGTGTACATCGGTTTTCCTCCTTATCGTATTAGCTTGAGTCATGAAAAGGAATGAGTGCACTCGCATTCATAAGGACTCCTTTGTAACAGTTTACATGGCACAAAGCTTTAGCACATCTGTAAAACAACGTATTGTCATTACCTATCTGCAAAGGGCTCAAGCAACGAGTTGCGGGGGGTATAGGTAAAATACCTCATACCAGCTGATACTCAAGTGGTACAGACACAGTAACTGGTGAAGGTTCGGTGAGTTGAGCACAATTTTTATCGTTTTTCACCTTTGATCACCGTTTAATGTGGCTGTACCCTCTTAGGCGTGATGGTTGTTGAATCTGAATCATGTGGTAATCTTCCAACTGGTGGAGGCACGAATAGTTGCCTAACAATTAGGTTTACCCGTCTGTAAAAAGGATGGTATAATCCCTCGTGGGAAAAACATTTTCATAGCGGACCGTCAGGTGCAACAGCAGGCCGTTAGGCCTTTCAGGAGTAAGCGAATGGAGGAAAAGTCACGGCTCACCTTCCGGATCAGCCTCTGGCGGCCATGGTTGCTGGCCCTAACACCGTTGGCACTGCTTGCAGCTTTGGGCGTGGCCGTCGACGTTGCTGGGGGCAACCTCGCCGCCGCAGCGGTTATCCTGCTCGGCTTGGCCGGGGTTGCGGTGGCATTGCTGCTGCTAATCGGCTTGGTCGTTTGGACGAGCCGCTGGCACGTCGATCCGAACGGGATTGGCGGCCGAAACAACTGGCTCGTCTACCATCGTCTGGATTGGTCCGAAATCAAGTCCGTCGAGCCGTGGTTGATTCCCGGGTATCGGTACTTGCAGGTGAACGGTGTCAGCAAACGTTGGGCGTTCTGGCTGCCCTTGTTCTTGACCGACATGCCCGGACTTCGCTCCGCCGTAGCGCGGTATGCTCCGCCGGGAAACCCGTTGCGGCGCTATCTGGAGAAACACCCGGCCTAACCCGGTGCTGCAGCCGACCGCTGCATAAGGTATGCGCAGCTTGCTCTCATCCCTGCCTGTTTCCTGCACGCACACCTTTCCACAACTTTCGCGATGTCCCCCAGTTCCTGTCATGTTGACTCTTGCTAAGCAGGCCGCGGCCAGTTTGGGATGAGCGAGATTGGATGCGGATGCTGGAACAGGAGTGGGTGAAGGAGTCAGGGTCTGCGTTGTGGCGACCCTTGGTTTGCGCGTGGAGGATGTTCATGGTTGCCGCGCCTGGCCCGAGTTAGGGCTGACCTGGAG
>Ga0209577_10007039_pt1 | contig 10362 bp, 9 predicted proteins | sample GraSoiAngelo_109_FD_185874 | JGI IMG/M metagenome (GOLD analysis project Ga0209577, IMG submission 185874) | Grasslands soil microbial communities from the Angelo Coastal Reserve, California, USA - 14_0903_12_20cm (SPAdes) (version 2) | ecosystem: Environmental > Terrestrial > Soil > Grasslands ...
AATCCGACTGCGCGGCAAGGTCTCCGACCGCCTCGACACTCTCACTGCATCGTTGTCAAGACGAATGTGACGGTGCCGCCGGGCAGGGTGCTCATGGGCGCCTACGCTACCCCGATGAACCGGCTCGCGCAGGAGACGAGCCCCTACCTCCTCCAGCACGCCGACAACCCGGTCGACTGGCAGCCGTGGGGCGAGGAGGCGCTCGGTCGCGCCCGGACGGAGGGCAAGCCGCTGCTCGTCTCGATCGGCTACTCGGCCTGCCATTGGTGCCATGTGATGGAGCGCGAGTCCTTCGACGACGAAGGGACCGCAGCGGTCATGAACGAGCTCTTCGTCAACGTCAAAGTCGACCGCGAGGAGCGGCCCGACGTCGATGCCGTCTACATGGACGCCGTCGTCGCGCTCACCGGACAGGGCAGCTGGCCGCTCACCGTTTTCCTCACCCCGGACGGCGAGCCGTTCTACGGCGGCACGTACTTCCCGCCCGAGCCGCGGCACGGCCTCCCCTCGTTCCGGCAGGTGCTGCGCGCCGTCGCCGACGCGTACCGGGAGCGGCCGGAGGACGTGGCCGCGCAGGCCGAAGCGCTCGTCGGCGCGCTGCGGCGGTCGGCGGAAACCGAGCCGTCGCGCGAGCCGCTCACCGACGCGCTGCTCGCCGAGGCGGAGCGCGGGCTGCTCTCCCAGCTCGATCCGCGGTGGGGCGGCTTCGGGCGTGCGCCGAAGTTTCCCCCCGCGTCGGCGCTCGAGCTCCTGCTGCGGCGTGGCCGGCTCGACGCGGTGCGCCTCACGCTCGACGGGATGGCCGCAGGCGGGATGTACGACCTCGTGGGCGGCGGCTTCCACCGCTACTCCGTGGACGCCGAGTGGCTTGTGCCGCATTTCGAGAAGATGCTGTACGACAACGCGCTCCTCGTCCCGGTGTATCTCCACGCCTGGCTGCTCGTCGGGGCGCAGCGATACCGCGACGTAGCGGAGGAGACTCTCGACTACATGCTGCGCGAGCTGCGCCTTCCGAGTGGAGGCTTCGCGTCCGCGCAGGACGCCGACACCGACGGTGTCGAGGGACTCACGTACACCTGGACCGCGGAGGAGGCCGCGCCGGCGGAGCTGCTGGAGCCGTACGAGCACGGCCGCTCGATCCTGCGGGGCGAGCTCGACGACGACACGCGTGCGCGACTCCTGGCGATCCGGGAGCAGCGCCCTCAGCCCGCGCTGGACGACAAGGTGATCGCGTCGTGGAACGGGCTCGCCCTTGCTGCGCTCGCGGAGGGGGCGCGGCGTGTCGAGCGCAGCGACCTGCTCGCCGCGGCGGTCGAGCTCGGAGAGCTGCTCGCGGTCGATCCGCTGTGGCGCACGATGCGGAACGGTCGCGCGAAGTACCCCGCATACCTCGACGACTACGCGAACGTCGCGCATGGCCTGTACGAGCTGCACGTCGCGACCGGCGACCTCCGTTGGCTGCGGGAAGCGCGCCGCACCGCGCGCGCCGCGGTCGAGCTTTTCGGCGACCCTGAACGCGGAGGCTTCTTCCTCCCGCCGGCCGGCGGGGAACAGCTCGTCGCCCGGCAGAAGGCGTTCGACGACAACCCGACTCCGGCGGGAAGCTCGATGCTCGCGTTCGTCCTTCTGCGGCTCGCGAGGATCTGGGGTGACGACGAGCTCGAGCTGCAGGCCGTGGGTGCGCTGCGGCTCGTCCGCGACCTCCTGCCGCGAGCGCCGAGCGCCTTCGGCTGGGCGCTCTGCGCGCTCGACCTCTACCTTTCGCCGCCGCGCGAGCTCGCGATCGTCGGCGGCGCCGACTCTGACGTCGCCCGCGCAGCGCTGAGCGGCTTCGACCCGAACGCCGTCGTCGCCTTCGGGCCGGCGGAAGATGTCCCGCTGCTCGAGCGGAAGACGCTCGTCGACGGCAAACCGGCCGTCTACGTCTGCGAGCGCTTTGCCTGCCGCGCTCCGGTCACCGACCCCATGGAGCTCGGCTGAGACGAGGAGGGGGAGCCGGAGCTCCCCCTCCGAAACCGTGCGCGAGCTTGCTAGTGCCCGACGTTGACGACCTTGCCGAAGGGGTGCCAGTCGCCGGACGCGCCTCCGCTCCACTTCGTCATCACGAGCTGCTCCATGGGGAAGGTGCGTTTCGCCGACGTCTTGATCGAGATTCCGGGGTAGACGAACGGGTTCTTGGGCTCGTTCATGTTGCGCAGGGCCTTCATCAGGCCTGCACGCGTCAGGTTCTTGCCAGCGTGCTTCAGCGCGTCGACGAATGTCCACGCCGACGCGAGCCCGTAGACGAGGTTCAGGTCGCCTGCCGCGAAGTCCTGGTCGAGCGCTGGTGCGTACGTGTGGATGATCCGCTTCGCGAGCTTCATGCCGGGCAGGTTCGGCTGCAGCGTCTGGCTCGCGACGTACGCCGTCGAGATGACGCCGTCGACGTTCGCTCCGCTCTTCTCGGCCGCGAGCTCGAAGATCCGGTTCGCCGAGACGTTGTTCACGAAGGTCTGCGGGCTCCAGCCGATCAGCGTTCGGGCCACGAGTGACTGGATGGTTGCCGTCGGCGTCGCGAAGATCGCGAACGTGTCGGCGCCGGCCGCCCGCAGCTTGACGACATGAGCCGCGATCACCTGCGCGGGGTCGCCGAAGTTGTAGGACTCGGCGTCGACGATTTGGCCGGCGTGCGAGCCGAGCCCGGTCTTCAACCCGGCGAGGTAGTTCTTGCCGTACGCGTCGTTCTGGTAGAGGACGCCGATCTTCGCGCTCGCCTTGTGCGCGAGGATGTAGTGGGCGTAGAGCTTGGCCTCGGACGGGTAGTCGGGCTGCCAGCCGAGCGTCCATGGCTTCGTCGAGCCCTGGCACCCATGGTGGACGCAGTTCCCCCAGTAGGCGTCGCCGGTGGCGACGAGCACCTGCGGCACCTTGTTCTTGTTGAGGTAGTTCCACGTCGAGAGGATCGGCGCGGTGCCGAGGCTGCCGACGACGGCGAAGACGTGGTTCTGCTCGACGAGCTTCGTGGTCTGCGGCACCGTCTGGGATGGGTCGTACTGGTCGTCGAGGATGATGTCTGTGATCTTGCGGTGGAAGACTCCGCCGTGTGCGTTGACGTACGCGTAGTACGCCGCCTCCGCAGTCGGGATTGTCTTGTAGGCCGAAGCAAAGCCGGTGAGCGGGAACGTCCCGCCGATCACGATCTGCTTCTTCGTTACGCCCGGCGTGCTCGAGTGCGAGGCAGCCGCTGCGCTAGCCGCTGCGGCTGTGGCGAGGAGTGCGCAGAGCAGCGCTCCTACCTTCCTCCGGTTGACAGCCATGCGCCCTCCTGCGTTCGATAGGTGTGCGTAGCGACGACGTGCCAGAGAGTTTGATGGAGTCTGACTGGCCGTTCAAGCGCCCGCAAATCGCCGTAGGCGCGCAAGCAATCCGGCGAAGCCGCCGGGGAGCAGGAGCATGACAAGAACGACTGCCGCCCCGAAGACGACGTCGCGCCCGTGTTTCGAGCCGATGACGGGAACGCTGCTCGAGACGGTCGGCAGGAGCCCGACGAACACGGCGCCCGCGAGGACTCCCCAGAGCGAGCCGAGCCCTGCGACGGCGGCGCCGACCAGCAGCTGGAGCGAGAGGACGACGCCGAACTCGTCAGGTGCCGCGAAGCCGTTCGTCGCCAGGACGAACAGCGAGCCCGCAACACCGGCATAGGCCGCGGAGATCCCGAAGGCGAGCGTCTTGTACACGGGCAGTTCGATCCCCGAGGCAACGGCCGCGATCTCGCTGTCGCGGACCGCGCGAAACGCGCGGCCGACGCGGCCACGCAAGATGAGCCAGGCGAGGACGAAAAGGATCGCGGACGCCGTCCAGGCAGCGCCGTAGAGCCAGGTGTGGCTGACCGTCCGCGATGTCTGGACGCCGTCCCTCCCACCCAGGAACTTCGACCACTTGAGCGGCAGTTGCGGCACCGAGACGGCGAGGGCGAACGTGGCGAGGGCGAGGTAGACCCCCGAGAGCCGCAGCGCGGGTAGGCCGACGAGCAGACCGAGAACGAAGCAGATCGCGAGGGCCAGCAGCATCGTCAGGATGAGGCTCGTGTGGTGGTCGCGCGACATGACGGCCGTCGTGTAGCCGCCGACCGCCATGAATGCCCCGTGGCCGATCGAGATCTGGCCCGTGTAGCCGGTGAGCACGTTGAGGCCGAGCACGGCGATGAAGTAGATCCCAACCCGCGCGGCGAGCGACACGTTGTAGTCGCTCAGCAGGAAGGGAAGCACCGCGAGCACGCCGCAGACCGCGAGGAGCGAGACGAGCGCTGGCAACCGGCGTCTCAAACGCGCCGTACCTCTCGGTGCCCGAAGAGCCCCGAGGGCTTGAGCACGAGGACGACCAGAAGGACGGCGAAGGCGAACGGCGTCTGCAACTCGGAAGTGATCGAGTGCACGTACTGGACGACGAGGTTGAGCGAGACTCCGATCGCGAGCCCGCCGACGACTGCTCCCGCTGGGCTCTCCAGGCCGCCGAGGACGGCGGCTGCGAAGGCGTAGACGAGGATCGGCTGCATCAGCGTCGGATCGAGGAAGAACTGCGACGGCTCGGCCATGAGGCCCGCGACGGCTCCGAGCACGGCCGCAAGGCCCCAGCCGATTGCGAGCATCCGGTCGACACGTACGCCGACGAGCGCCGACTCGGCCGGCCGCAGCGCCGCAGCGCGCATCCCGAGGCCAAGCTTCGTGAAGCGGAAGAGCGCCCAGACGAGCACCACCGAGACGAGGACGACGCCGAGCATGCCGGGATAGAGGCGCGCGATCGAGACGCCGCCGAGGTTGTAGGTCTTCGTCCCGAACGGCGTCGCCATGTACTTGAAGTCGCCGCCCCAGATCCAGTTGACGACGCCGTCGATGAGGATGAACAGGCCGACGGTCACGATGACCGCGGCGATCACCGAGCGATGCTGCACCGGCCGCACGAGCGCGAGCTCGAGCACCGTGCCGAGCACGAACGCGATCGCCAGCGTCGCGAAGAACGCCTCCCAGTAGGACAGGCCCCACTTGATGAGTTGGTACGCCACGTACGTCGTCGCCATGGCGAGCTCGCCCTGCGCGAAGTTGACGACGCGGGTCGCGCGGTAGACGAGGACGAGCGCGAGCGCGAGGCTCGCGTAGACCCCGCCCAGTGCGAGCCCCTGAACGGTGAGCTGGGCGAACACCTCGCTGCGCAACGAGCCGACGAGGAGCCCCGCCGCGCCGGCGACGAGCAGCAGGCTCGCGAGCGGGGGCAGGCGCTCGAGCGCCCCCATCGCCCTAGTAGCCGAGGTAGCTGCGGCGGACCGAGTCATCGGCTTTGAGGTCGGCGGTCGTACCCGACAGCGCGACGCGGCCGGCCTCGAGCACGTAGCCGACGTCGGCGGCCTGCAGGGCGAGGTGCGCGTTCTGCTCGACGACGAGGACGGTCAATCCCTCCGTCTCGTTCAGGTCGCGGACGATGCGAAAGAGCTCGGCGACGAGCACGGGGGCGAGTCCGAGCGACGGCTCGTCGAGGAGGAGGAGGCGAGGCCGATGCACGAATGCGCGCGCGAGCGCGAGCATCTGCTGCTCGCCGCCGCTCAGCGTCCCGGCTTGCTGTCTGCGCCGCTCGGACAGCCACGGGAAGTAGGTGAAGACGCGCTCGAGCTCCGGTTGGACCGAGCCGCGGCGCGTGTAGGCGCCGAGTCGGAGGTTCTCCCAGACGGTCAGCTCCGAGAATGTGCCGCGCCCTTCCGGCACGTGCGCGATCCCGAGGCGGGCGACGCCGTCGGGACCGATGCGGGTGAGCGGGCGGCCGGCGAACTGGATGCGGCCGGAGCGGCGGACGGTGCCCGAGATCGCGCGGAGCGTCGTCGTCTTGCCCGCACCGTTTGGGCCGAGCACCGCGACGACCGACCCCTCGTCGACCGCGAGCGAGATTCCATGGAGCGCGTGAACCGGGCCGTACCGCGCCTCAACGTCCTCGAGCTCCAGGAGGCGGGTCACGCCGCGAGCTCTCCGCCGAGGTACGCCTCGATCACCGCGGGGTCTCGCTGCATGTCGGCGGGAGCGCCGGCGGCGATCGTGCGGCCGAAGTCGAGGACGTGCACGTGCTCGCAGACCTGCATGACGAGACGCATGTGGTGCTCGACAAGCAGGATCGTCAACGCGCGCTCGTCGCGCAGGCGGCGGATCAGGCCGACAAGCTGGTCGACCTCCTCATGGTTGAGCCCTCCGGCCGGCTCGTCGAGAAGGAGTAGCCGCGGTCCGCTTGCGAGGGCGCGCGCGAGCTCGACGCGTTTCAGCGTCCCGTACGGGAGGCCGGCCGCCGGCCGGTTCGCGTGCTCGGCGATCCCGACGTCGGCGAGCGTCTCGTGCGCGACGCGGCGCTGCTCCCGCTCGCGCTGCAGGCGGGTGGAGACATGCGCGCCGACGAGGACGTTCTCGAGCACGGTGAGCGTGGGGAAGAGCTCGAGGTTCTGGAAGGTGCGGGCGATCCCGAGCCGGATCACGCGGCTCGGCCGCACACGCTTGAGCGAGCGCCCGTCGAACACGACGTCCCCCGAGTCGAGCCGGTAGAGGCGCGTGATCGCGTTGAAGGCGGTCGTCTTCCCGGCGCCATTCGGGCCGATCAGTCCGACGATCGAGCCTGCGGCGACCTCGAGTGAGACGCCGTCGAGCGCGACGATCCCGCCGAACCGGAGCCGAGCGTGGTCGAGCGCGAGCAGCGGCACCCGTCAGCCTGCCTGCAGAGATCGCCCGCCGGCGGACTGCATGCCGGCGAGCATTCCGGGCGGCGACGCGCCGTCCGGGAAGCGGGCGAGCAGCTCGCTGAGCAGCGCGCAAGGCTCCCAGCCCTCGTCCGCGGCGAGCAGCTCGCCGGCGCTCCAGCCGCGCAAGACGTTGACGGCGCCGCCCCAGACGTGGATGACCTGGCCGGTGATCGCCTGCGCCGCGTCGGCGCAGAGCGCGACCACGACGGCCGAGACGTTCGCGGGGTCGAGCGGGTCGAAGCCCTCCGGAGGGGCGCTCATCTGGAACGTCTCCTCCGTCATCCGCGTGCGCGCGTTCGGCGCGAGGCAGTTGACGGTGACGCCGTAGCGCTGCAGCTCCTGCGCAGCGATGATCGTGAAGCCGGCGATGCCTGCCTTCGCGGCGCCGTAGTTAGCCTGGCCGACGTTGCCGAACACGCCGGACGGGCTCGACGTGTTGACGACGCGGGCGCGCACGTCCTCGCCGGCTTTCGACCGCTCACGCCAGTGGGCCGCGGCGTGCTGCGTCGGTGCGAAGTGGCCCTTGAGGTGGACGGCGATGACCGAGTCCCACTCCTCTTCGGTCATGTTCACGAGCATCCGGTCGCGGAGGATCCCGGCGTTGTTGACGAGGATGTCAAGCCGGCCGAACTCGTCGACCGCCTGCTGGACGAGCCGTCCCGCGCCGGCGAAGTCGGCGACGTTCTCGCCGTTCGTCGACGCCTCGCCGCCGCCCGCGCGGATCTCCTCGACCACCTGCTCGGCCGGGCCGGGATCGGAGCCTTCGCCCGCGAGCCCCGCGCCGAGGTCGTTGACCACAATCTTCGCTCCCGCTCGTGCGAGCGCGAGCGCGTGCGAGCGGCCGATCCCGCGTCCTGCACCCGTGACGATCGCGACCTTCCCGCTCAGATCGGGCACGGCGAGAGACTACGGCTTCGTGCCGACCCACGCGACGTCCCACTCGCCGAGCTTGCCGCGGTGCGAGACGTAGACGTAGATCGTGTGGCGTCCGGCGCCGTCGCGCCCGTCCGAGCGGGTGAGGTAGAAGACGACGCGGTAGAGGCGCGTCCTGCCGGGACGGAGGCCGTCGGGCAGGCGACGCAGCAGCGGCTGCGCGGTGGCTGAGACGGCGCGCGTCCGGAGGCCGAGGCTCTGCAGGGCGAGCAGCGCCGTGCCCCGCGGGTCGCCGACGGCGATCGGCGTCCCGCGGGTCGTCGACGAGTGGCCGGTCGTCACCCCGACGGTGGCGAGGTCAACGAAGAACCGTTGCTCGGCGGCCGTCGTCTTTCTTCCGAGCAAGTGCTCGAGCTCGAGCCCGAAGTCGGACTGATCCGGGGGCGGAGCCTGAACGCGCTGCCAGTCGCGGCTCGGCTGCAGGAAGTAGAGGGGCGTCCCGGTCGCCACACCTCTCCGGCCCGCGAGCGGCCGGCAGCGGAAAGTGGCGAGCGTCACCTCGCGGCAGGCCACCCAGGCAGGCACGCCGGGCGGCGGCACGCGCTCGGTGCCAGACGGCCCGCCGGACTGGCCAACGCCGCCGACCGTCTGGATCTCGGTCAGAACGGCGAGCGCGCGGATGAAGTCGTCGCCCACGTTCGCGAGATCGGCCTTGAGGCGTGCGATCTGGGCCGGGTTGGCCCCCGCGGCCTGCGCCTTGTCGAGCGAGTCGAGCATGCCCTGCTGCGTCAGGGGCGGCTGCTTGTCGACGTTCTCGCCGAGCTCGTAGTTCCGGTTCCCAGGCGCCATGACGCCCGATACCTGGCAGGTGAAAGCGCCGGTCTTCGCGCCCGGGCAGGTGAGCGCCTGCGGCGCCGCTCCGTGGTACGTCCGTGTCCGGCTGATCGAGAAGCGCGCGGTGTTGCGGTCGGATGTGTGCAGGAACGGGAGGAGGCCGGCTTTGTCCGCTGCGATCGCGGCGCCCGCGAAGAGCAGCAGAGCTGCGAATGCGAGCGCGGCCACCGTCTGCCGACGCCGCCGTGTCGCGCGAACCTGCGCCGCGCCGCTGTGCGCCGCGAGCAGCAGCTCGTCCGGAGCGGTGTCGAAGTCCGGCACGAGCAGGTCGAGCGCCCGTCCGACCATGGGATCCTTGCCTGCCGTCACGCGAGCACCTCCTCCTCGAGTGCCGCGCGCAACGCCTCGTGCGCGTGGCTCAGTGTGGCCGAGACGGTGCCCCGGCGAACTCCGAGTGCGGTGGCAATCGCCGCGTAGTCGAGATCTGCGTAGTAGCGGAGAAAGAGAGCGTGCCGCTGACGTTCGGGGAGCGCGGCAACCGCGACCCGAACTGCGTCGCGTCGCTCGTCTGCGGCGTCGTGGGCCGGTGCGTCGGCGTGCGATTCCTCTGCGATGAGCGGCGAGCGGGCTCTGACGTTCCGCGCTGCATTGACGACGGCCTTCCAGAGCCAGGCCTCCACCGTCCCCGATCCGCGGAACGTCCCTCGGCGGGCGAACGCGCGAGTCAGTGCCTCCTGCACGGCGTCGCGGCCGCCTTCCCGGCTGCCGGCGATCGCCGTCGCGACGCGGAGGAACTCGCTCGCGCGGGCGCGGTATGCCTCTTCGATCGTGAAGGCAAGCTCCGTCATCTACCCGTACGACACGAGCGGCGGCCGCCGTGTTTAGCCACCCTCCAGATAGCCAGGCGAATCGATCCGCAGGCGCAGCTCGACGTCCACCTTCACGCGCGCGAGCGTCCCCGCGGGGACGTCGCCCGCACGGATCTCCGCCGCCAGCTCCCGCCGCTCTCGGTCGTCCTCGGGAGGAAGCTTTCCGAGCTCGCGGTGCACGATGCCGAGCGCGTTCAGCGCGACAAGCGTGCGGAAGCGGAGCCGCGGGTCCGAGAGCGTGGGGAGGATCTCGCCCGCGAGAAACTCCTCGATCGCCTTGGCCAGCTCCTCTGCCGTCGGCCGCCCGCTCACGCGACGCCCTGGAGCTTGAGGAGGTGGCAGATCTCGTGCTCGATCTCGGCGCCGAGCCGGCCGAGGATTGCGAGCTCAACGCTTCGCTCCTGTCCCGTGAGGTGCCGACGCGCCTGAGTGAGGCAGCCGATCGCCCACGCGACGTTGCCGGCGAGCTCCCAGTAGTCGAGCTCCTCGGGCCGGACGCCGAAGCCGGTCAGCTCGTTATAGCGCTCGAGGTACGGCTCGACGTCGCCGATCCCGCCGAGCCGGCGCTCGGGGACGCCGAAGCGCCAGGCGCGGACGAGCGCGAAGGAGAGGTCGCGCGCGGGGTCGTCGAGGTGCGCGAACTCCCAGTCGAGGACGCCGACGAGACCATTCTCGTCGACGACGAGGTTGCCGATGCGGAAGTCGCCGTGGACGACGAGCGCCGGACGCCGTGGCGGCCGGTTCTCGCGCAGCCACCAGAGCCCGAGCTCGATCGCCGGGTGTGGCTCGCCGATCTCGTCGAGTTCCTCCACGAGCCGGTCGACCGAGGCGTCCTCGAGGAACGGCAGCCGCTGCGGCGGCAGCGCGTGGATCTTGGCCAGCTCCTCCGCCATCTGCTCCGGCAGCCGATCGGGCACGGCCATGCGCACGATGCGGCGCCCGATCGTCTCACCTTCGAGCCGCTCCATGACGAACGCCTCGCGCCCCCCGAGATCCTCGATGTAGGCGACGGGCCGAGGCACGTTCACACCCGCCGCG
>Ga0209577_10007040_pt1 | contig 10360 bp, 8 predicted proteins | sample GraSoiAngelo_109_FD_185874 | JGI IMG/M metagenome (GOLD analysis project Ga0209577, IMG submission 185874) | Grasslands soil microbial communities from the Angelo Coastal Reserve, California, USA - 14_0903_12_20cm (SPAdes) (version 2) | ecosystem: Environmental > Terrestrial > Soil > Grasslands ...
AGTGGCGGTGCTCATCGCACTGCACCGGATAACTATGCGCTTGACAAAGCCTTCGCTCTTATCGAGGGCCACCCGCCATGGCTGGGGGCACCCGCCTGTTAACCATGGATGGTCAGCGCGCCAAGCCTCTCTTTGAACGCAGGATCTCGACAAACGGAAGCCAAGCTAGAGGCAAGCCGAGCCACACGCCCAGTTTCAAGGCGGCGGGCCTTAAGATTTTCAAGGAAGCATGTCTCGTCTCCAACTACGAAAGTCCCTTTCGTTGCCGCCATTTCTTCGAGCTCACTCAGCACCGCCAAAGCTTCCGAAATATGCCCTAGTTCTAGGTGCGCTTGACCAAGGAGGCTGAGTGACGTGTACACCGTCCTGTCGTCACGTTCGACTCTTGCGTGCGAAATCGCCTCTTCTAACTTTGGGACCGCTCGCGAGTAGTCATGCAGCCCGTGATGCAAGACCATCGCCGTCTGCAACTTGCTGTACGCAGATGTGATCAGCTGCTCCCTTTCGCGCGAAAGCGCCTCTGCTTTCGTCCAGAGTGGAGGATCGGAAAGGCCGTATAACTCTATTAACTCGGAAAGAACGTAAGATAATCTCCGAACATCTCTTTCTGCATCCGCCTTCCTGCGTGCCTCTAGGAGCAACTCTTCAGCGCGTCGAAAGTCACCCTCGGCAATCAGCCTCGATAAAAGCTCAGGAAGTTCTCTCGATTCCATACTTTCATTTCTAGTCGATCGACCAATCGGGGTCAAGAGGGTCGAGGGGGCCAGGATCATCGAGTCCTTTCTGGCAGTTGCTGAACCGCCAGAAGGCCCTATCACGACACATGCCGTATAACACTGTTCCGAAGTACCTGGAGCAAAATTCTCTCTCCTCCAAGTATCGTTTCATGCAATCATTTCTGTTTCTCTTCTTCTTTTTTTCGCACCTGTTCTCTCGTTGTCTCCTTCGCTCTATCCAGTCCTGCTCTCCTCCATTCAGCTCCGTGGGGTTCAGCAGAATCATGATTGGGATGCACACAACGCAGGGACTGGGGACTGGAGCTGTCACTATCGGATCGGGCGGGGGAGTAATAGGGCTTGGAGCGGGTGCTGTCCCTGCCCCTCCCTGCAACCCGAAAGGATCTCCCAAATTGACTGGGTTGTCTCGTACATACCGGTAGAAATCATTATCGCCACTTTCAAAGCCAATAGGATCCTCATTGAGGAAGCGAGCGAGCGTCGGATCGTAATACCTAGCCCGATAGTAATAGAGGCCAGTTTCCGAGTCGAACTCCCGCCCGGTGTACCGCAAAGAATTGGTGACCGTGCCGGTGGAAGCCGTCAGCTTGCCGTAGGAATCGTAGCTGTATGTGTTGGCTAGGCCGCCTGCCGAATTGCTCAGCGAACTGATGGAGCTTAGGCCGTCTTCCTCAAAGTAGCTCGTCGCCCCCGAGCGAAGTGCCGAAAGCGGCTCGTCAATCAGGCCACTCTGCGTGTATCTTGCAGGAACGTTCCCACTCTGATCGACTTCTTCCAGGAGATTGGAGCCATCATACAAGTAGTTCGTCGTCGTACTCGTCGAACTCTTCTGAATCCTCCGCCCAAACGGATCATACTTAAAGCTCACCGTCCCGCCCGAGCCGGGCAGCACCACCGACGTCAGCCGGTTCTCGAAATCCCAGTTGTAGGTCGTCGTCCCCGTCGAGTCCACCTTCGTCTTCGTGTTCCCATTGTTGTCGTACGTGTACGTCACGCTTGGATACGACGTCAGCTCGTTCGACGAGTTGTAGGCATAGGGCGACACGCCGAGAGAACTCAGTCTATTGCCCACCAGATCGTAGGTGTAGCTCTCTTTGGTCGTAGTCCCCTGCTTGGCCGTTAGCAGCTGGTAGATGTTGTCATAGCCATAGGTCAGCGTGGTATTCAGACGCTTGTCTGTCCGGGTCTTTCGATTGCCCGCGTTGTCGTAGGTGTAACTGGCGCCATCCAGCACCGTTGTGCCCAGCTTGTGCACCACCGACAGCAGGTGCGAGCTGGGATCGTAGCCGTAAGTGGTGTTGACGGTATTGGGCCGGGTGAGCGACGTGCGCCGGCTGAGCCCGTCGTAGCCGAAGCCGAAGACGGGAGTTTGCCCGTTGAACTGCAGGCTGGTCAGCCGGTTCAGCACGTCATATCCATAAATGGTCGGCAGGTTCTGCGGGTCGGTCATCGTCGTGCGGTTGGAGGCCAGGTCATACCCGTAGCCCACGGTCAGGTTCCCGGCACTGTCAAAGGCATAGTCGGTGCCCGTTTGCGTCAGCCGGTTCATGTTGTCGTAGGTGAACGTGTAGGTGCCGGTGGCATCCACCACCTGGGTCAGCCGGCCTGCCGGATCGAGCGTATAGGCCACCTGCGTGCCGTCCGGATAATTCTTACTGGCCAGACGGTTCTGGTAATCGTTCCTGTAGATGATTTGTTGGCTGTTGCGATCCGTTTTGGAGATCAGATTGTCGGTCTCGTCGAACTGGTAGCTCTCGTAGAAGCCTGAGGGGAAAGTCCTCTTCTGCAACTGGTGGCCGCTGACGTAGTCGAAATGGGTGTGGTTCTGGCTGGCATCGTAGATGTCGGTAAGATTGTTCTCGGTATCGTACTTGTAGGTGGTCACACCAGCCGTAGGAACTCCCAAACCTTTCCTTTCCTGCGATCCGTTGGAGAGAAGTTCAAATAGACGGTTCCGTTTGTCGAAAGAACATCGTCGTCGGGACTCTAGAGGAGTTTCCAACCGAATCGGCAGCGCAGTCTGCGGTCGATGTTATCCGTCTAACGATCAACCGACAAACTCCACAACAACTGCTCAAGAACGTGAGCGTCGAGACCCTCGTCAAGCACTACCAGGACCACGAACTGCCGGACATTTTTTCAAAGCAGAAGCCAGCGACTGGAAGCGGAGACGAGCATCACAAGTCCTACTCCACGCAATACGCCTACGACATTTACTTAAAAAAGTGGGTTCTTCCACACTGGCGGTTATACCGTCTCTCCGAGGTGAAGGCGGTGGATGTCGAGGCGTGGTTGAAAACATTGCCGTTGGCACGTGGGAGCAGGGCCAAAATCAGGAATCTGATGAGGGCCTTGTTTTCTTATGCGATCCGATGGGAGTGGACAGAACGAAACCCGATCAAGAGCGTACGTCAAAGTGCGAAGCGTATGAGGACGCCCGATGTCCTGACACCCGACGAGATCATGGCACTGCTCAAGAATCTGCCAGAACCTCTTCGAAGGGCGCAGAACTGGACGCTTTTACCGGTTTGCGACGTGGAGAACTGATCGGCTTGCAATGGGAGGATGTGGACTTCGAGAACCTCGTAATCCATGTTCGTCGTTCAGTCGTGATGACGGTCCAGGGCGCTCCCAAGACGGAATCTTCCGCAAAGGATGTACCGCTCGACGCTGCTCTGGCCGAGTCTCTGCTCAAGCTGAGGCTGGTTGGTCCGTACAATCGCGAAACAGACTGGGTGTTTGCCTCGCCGACGATGAAAGGCAAACAACCGCTCTGGCCAGAGACCCTGTGGCGACGATACGGGCGACCTGCAGTGAAGGCGGCGAAGATCCAAAAGCGAGTTGGGTTCCACACCTTCCGTCATACCTACACAACTTTGCTGACTCAGAACAACGAGGAAGTGAAGGTGGTACAGGAGCTCCTACGTCATGCGAACAGTCGCATTACGCTGGATCTTTACGCTCAGGCGGGTATGCCAAACAAAAGGCCGGCACAAAGCAAACTTGTTCGGATGGTGCTCAACAAAGGAGAAGCACTGGCCTAACTGGACCAAATTGGACCATGATCAAAATTGCCAATTCCCTGCAAGTGCTTAAAAGGAATGGCGGGGACGACGGGACTCGAACCCGCGACCTCTGCCGTGACAGGGCAGCGTTCTAACCAACTGAACTACGTCCCCGCTTTTGCGTCACGGATGCCGTTCTGGTGGGCAGTGCAGGACTCGAACCTGCGACCTCCTGCTTGTAAGGCAGGCGCTCTAACCAGCTGAGCTAACCGCCCCTCGCAACTGGCGCACCACCCCAGGCGCAGGCTACGTGTTTGGGTAAGGAGGGGCATCCGCGCGAATCGCGATAGTTCGAGTATACGTGAGCTTTAAAACAGCGGTCAAACGAGCTGGCATCCCTTGCGGAATACAGCAACCGGCGCGCCCTGCTAGACTCTCGGCGTGCGCCGCCTCATCATCAACGCCGATGATTTCGGACTTACTTCTGGCGTAAACCGCGCCATTCAAGAGGCGCACCAGCAGGGCGTGGTTACTTCCGCCACGCTTATGGCGAATGGGCCGGCTTTCGCTGAGGCGACGGCCTCGGCCAAAATGTTGCCCTCGCTCGGCGTTGGCTGTCACATTGTCTTGCTGGATGGTCCGCCCCTACTGCCTCCTTCACAAATTCCCAGCCTGTTGAGCAGGGCTAAAGGTTGTCCGCGCTTCCCCCAGGGACTGTCTGGTTTCGCAGCTCGCGCGCTGGCGCGACGGATGGATCCCCAGCAGATCGAGGCGGAAGCCCTGGCACAGATCCGTAAAATCCAGTCTGCCGGAATTTCCGTCTCTCACTTCGATACCCACAAGCATACGCACATCTTCCCTGCCGTACTGCACCCGCTGCTCCGTGCGGGCGGGGCTTGCGGAGTTCGAGCACTGCGCAACCCTTTTCCTCCCCTTAGTGTTGTCCCTCTCGCCATGCTCTTGTCTCGACCCACGCTATGGAAGCGATCGACACAACTCAAGTTCCTGCGGCGCTTCGCCAGCCAATTTCGACGTGCTGTGCAAGAGGCCGGATTAGTCACACCCGATGGCACCCTGGGTGTTGCCGTTACCGGCACGTTGGACGAGCATCTCTTCCAAATGATCGCTGAACGTCTCCCAGAGGGCACGTGGGAATTCGTATGCCATCCCGGGTATAACGATGCGGCACTGCAGGCCACGCGCACACGACTAAAAGCGTCGCGCATGCGCGAGCTCCAAGTGCTCACCTCATCGGCGGCGAAGCACATCCTGGAACGTCAAGGAATCGAGCTTATTTCGTTTCATGATTTGGCGGTGGCGCGACAACACATGCAGCCCTAGCCGGCCAGGCTTGCTTGTCGGTACCAGTGAAGGTACTTCCGCAGCGGGCGACTTGGATACTAGCTGTATCATTAATCGGGCTACTCCCCCGGGGAGAGGGAATTTATGGCCGAACCGCGGCCGGAGCCTCGAGTCGCTGCCGATCTGCCAGTGCACGTTTTCGGCATGGGTGCGGACGATCACCCTTTCTTCCAGAATGCCAAAGCTAGCAATATCAGTAAAGAAGGCGCACTCATCTCTGGTATTGAGCACCAACTCAAGGTGGGGGACATTATCGGCATTCAGCATGGCAACAAGAAAGCACGCTTCAAGGTAGCCTGGGTGGTGGATGCCGGACCGCTGCAGAAAATTCAGGTCGGTGTGCAAATCCTCAGTGATCAGGAATGTCCCTGGAAAGAGCTGCTCACGACCGAGAAACCGGCTCAGCCCATCCTACGGCAGAATCGCAGAAGCTTCGCTCGCCACAAAATTTCAGTTCCCATGGAGATAAAGGACGAGCGGGTCAACACGCCCATGCGCGTCAACGCCACCGATATCAGCGGCAGTGGCGGTTACATTGAAACCATTCTGCCCTTGCCAATAGGAACCACTCTAAGAATTGAGTTCTGGATAGAAACGGAGAAGATGGTGACTACCGCGGTGGTCCGCACCTGCGATCCCGGCGTCGGTATGGGAATTGAGTTCACCGGCCTGCCAGAGGAGAATCGCCAGCGTCTCCAGCAAGAATTGGCGAAAATCGACCCACACGGTTCGGGATTCGCGGAAGGCGTGAAGCCCTCGTAAAATCGCCTGAGAGCGAGCCGTTCCTGCAAAGCTGCGTGTTTTCTGCCCAAAGTATGAATCCTGCTCTTGGCTTCGCCATCGAATGCAGAGGGCGATAATCGCCGGAGAGAACCTGGATGAAAATCGGAATTACCTGCTACCCGACATACGGAGGCAGCGGCGTAGTGGCCACAGAGTTAGGCCTGGAACTGGCCCAGCGAGGTCATGAAATCCATTTCATTTCCTATTCTCAACCCATCCGACTTACCGGGCCGCAGCCCAACATTCATTATCATGAAGTCGAAGTGTCTCGTTATCCCTTGTTCGATTACCCACCTTACGATTTAGCGCTGGCCACGCGGATGGCTGAAGTGGCAGAGCTTTATGATCTGGACCTGCTGCACGTGCATTACGCCATTCCGCATTCGGTGAGCGCGATGCTGGCCAGGCAAATGCTGGCCGCGAGTGGCAGCCATCGCAAGCTCCCGTTCGTCACCACGCTGCATGGCACCGATATAACCCTCGTCGGCCTTGACCGCTCTTATCTCCCCATCACCCGCTTTTCGATCGAGCAGAGCGATGGAGTCAGCGCGATCTCCAACTATCTTCGCGATCGCACGGTAAAAGAGTTCGACATCAAGAACCACATTCAGGTGATTTACAACTTCGTGAACTGCGAGCTTTACCGGCGCGATCCGGAGTGGGCCAAACGACGTTCGGACTACGGAAGCAGCAACGAAAAAATTCTGGTGCACCTCTCCAATTTTCGACCGGTCAAGCGCCTCACCGATGTCGTAGAAATTTTCGATCGCGTGCACAAGAAGATCCCATCGAAGCTACTCCTTATAGGAGACGGCCCGGATCGCTCGCGTGCCGAGTGGCTCGCGGTGCAGAAGGGCATTCACGAGCACGTGCTGTTCCTGGGAAAACAGGATCGGGTCCACGAAAAATTAGCAGTAGCCGATATCATGCTGCTGCCCAGCGAGCTGGAGTCGTTCGGGCTGGCGGCATTGGAAGCAATGGCGTGCGAGGTCACACCGATAGCCACTCGGGTGGGCGGAATACCTGAAGTGATTGAACATGGAAAAAGCGGCTATCTCGCCGACGTGGGAGATGTGGATACGATGGCAAACTACGCCATCGAGCTCTTGAGCGACGACAAACGACTTGCCCAGATGGGGAAGCAGGCGCGTTTTGAAGCTGAATCGCGCTTTTGCTCCAGCGAGATCATCCCGCAATACGAGCAGTTTTATCGCCGTGTGCTGGAGCGTTCTTCATAGACGGGAAGCGCCTCGGCCGTGGGCAGCACCGGCAACCGGATTCTCACCAGGGTTCCCTTCCCTTCAAAGCTGTCAATGGTCATTTTAGCGGTGTCGCCATATAGCACTTTAAGCCGTTCCGCCACATTGGCCATGCCAATGCCAGTTCCCCCCAGGCCGCTGGGAGGCTCCAAAAACTGCGCGGCTCCCATGCCCACTCCGTTGTCCTCCACTTCAATCACTACGCGCGAATCGCTAAGCCGGCTGCGCAGGTAAATGCTGCCGCCCTCGATCTTGGAGGCGAGCCCATGCTTGATCGAGTTCTCCACCAGCGGCTGCAGAAGCATGCTCGGCACCATAACATCCAGTGACGATGGGTCCAATTCCTTGATCACCTGCAGCTTGTCGCGTCCGAAACGGACCACTTCAATATCCAAATAGTCGTCAATAAATTCCACTTCTTCACGCAGTGGGACAAAAGCATCACTGCTGTGCAAAAGGCGTCGAAAGATGTTCGCTAACTTAATAATCAGTTGCCGCGCGGTATCGGGATCAAATCGCACCAGCGAAGAGACCGAGTTCAGCGTATTAAACAAAAAATGAGGATTGATCTGGTTCTGCAAAGCCTCCATTCGCGCCTGCAACAGCAAGCGTTCCTGCTCTTCGAGCTTGATCTGAATACGGATGCCATTAAAAATTTTGAGCTCAGTTCCAATCACCATGATCGAAGTAGCGTAAATCGCGGCTTCCACCCAGGGGCTGGGGCTCTCAAGGCTGAACGTGGCATTTGGAAGAAAGCGGGACAGCTCGGTGTGAACAAAGCGCAGCGCCACGATCGTGACAAAGAACATAATCTGCCAGTCGAAGAGGCGGGGCGTAGGAAGGTTGCGCCGAATCCAGCGGTAAATGCTCAGATCAATGAAGGGCGAGAACGACCAGATATCTTCCTTGTCCGGCGCAATCTCGCGCAACTGCCCGGCGATGAATCCGCACAGCACGTTGAAAGGTAACGTCGCCCACTCGCCGTGAAGCACCGCCGGCAACGCAATCAGCATTCCTCCCAGGACACCACCCAAGCGGCCTACGATAATGCCGAGTAGAATCGTAGTTTCAAGCGAGAGATCACCGGCGAAGAAGCTTCTCGCGCTGAAGCGGATCCAGACTCCAAGGGCGATAGGAATTCCAAACCAGAGAACGAGATATACCTGCTGCTTTCGTGTTCGCTCTTCGCGAAACAAGAGCGACTTGAATTCCTTCGAACGGCCGAGGATGCTGGCAGCAGAGGCAGCCACGCCCAGCTTGATCAGCAAACTAATAAGGATGAGGCGTTGTTCCATGATGCATTACAAAAATGTATTGTAGAGACGCATCTCGCCGCGTCTTTTGGAGCACAAGCCCTTTTCACTTATGCACATGGAAAATGTAGCATGAAGCGAACCGCAGAGGTGCATCGCGTTCTGGATTGTCCCTGTTCAAGAGCGGCGTTTCTGCCCGGGCGGCCAGCTTTCGCTACAATTCCCATCCATTCGTGATGAAATCGAGTACTGGAATCTAGATCAGGTATGTCAAACATGGAAATTGAAAGCCTCGCCCGCGAACTTCTCTCCGCACGCGAAGCTGGCAAGATGGTCGAGGTACCCCTCTCATCGCGCGCGGGTTTCGATCTGGAGACAGCTTACCAAGTTGAAGCCACACTTATGCAGTGGCACGAGGCGACCGGTCACAAAAGCGTAGGTCTGAAGGTAGGTTATGCCAACAAGGCAATGTGGCGCGTGCTCAAGTTGGAAACTTTGGTCTGGGCGCACATGTACGACGACACCATCCACCAGGCCCCCGGCAACTCAGCCACCTTGTCGCTCTCGCACAGTCGATCGCTAAAGATCGAGCCCGAGATCGTTTTCGGTCTGAAACAGCCAGTCACTTCGGAAGCCGTCGACGCAAATTCCGCTCTCGAAGCCACGGAGTGGCTGGCGCTGGGATTCGAAATCATCGACTGTCCGTTCCCCGAATGGCGTTTTCAGCCTGGCGATTTCGTGGCCTCCTTTGGACTGCACGCAGCCCTGGTGATTGGTGAAAGGGTGCAGGTCGATCCGCAGAGAATTCCCAAGTTCGTGGAAGAGTTGTCCCAGTTCAAAGTCCGAATGCTCAAGAACGGAGAACTGATCGAAGAAGGATCGGGCAGGAACTCCCTGCGAAGTCCGGCGTCGTGCCTGGCAGAACTCGCCCGTGCAGTGGTGCGCCGCTTCCCCACCGAACCACTGAAAGCTGGTGATATTGTCAGCTCCGGCACGCTGACCGCCGGACACGCCATTGAGAAAGGTGAACGATGGACGTGCGAAATTGAGGGAGTTCCCTTGCCGGCCCTAAGCTTGCAGCTGAGATAACGCTAATTTTGGCAGCAGCAAATCTCACCACTCCGCCGCGCTCTGATCGTCAGATTGCGCTTAGTCTTGCCCGGAGTTCCTCAACCATTGCCTCAAGCCCGGCGGCTTGCGGCACACCCCCTTGCGCCAGGTCCTTGCTCCCGCCCCCACGGCCTCCAAGTTTCGCCATTGCATCCTTCATCAACCCGCCCATATCAAAAGGCTGGCCCGGCGATTGCGCAAACACCAGCGAAGCCTGCCCCGATGTTGTACCCAACAATGCCACGGCTCGCGAGTCGAGCCGCGTCAGTTTCTGTCCCAGGAGCTTGAGGAAAGCCACATCCCGGTCGGAAAACACGCGTACAACCAGCTTTCGACCGTTACTTTCAGGAGTTTCTGCGAGCATTTGTCCGGCATGGAGTTCAGCCACTTCCTCCAGCAACTGCTCGCGTCCCTTACGCGAAGCTTTGCCTTCATCCAGCAGTTTGCGCACCTGCTGCGGAACGTCCCATATATGCGAAGAAAACAGCGCGGCCGCCTCGGTCAATACGGTGTAATCATGCCGCGCAGTGGAAATGGCGCGCTCGCCGCACACAAATTCCACTCTCCAGCCCTGTCTCACCTTTTCGACCTTGCGCAACAGAATGCAGCCAATCTGCCCCGTGTTCTGCACGTGTGTGCCGCCACAAGCTGTCAAGTCGAAGTCGCGAATCTCAATCAGCCGCAGCTTATCCTTTTCTATTGGCGGCACTTTACGTAATCCCAAATCGCGTGCTTCCTCAGGTGTGACGAAGCGGATTCCCACCGGCCGGTTCTCCGTGACAATTTCATTTGCAAGCTTCTCTGCCGCGACGATCTGCTCTTGAGTCAATGCGGGCGCGTCCAGATCAATC
>Ga0209577_10007041_pt1 | contig 10360 bp, 10 predicted proteins | sample GraSoiAngelo_109_FD_185874 | JGI IMG/M metagenome (GOLD analysis project Ga0209577, IMG submission 185874) | Grasslands soil microbial communities from the Angelo Coastal Reserve, California, USA - 14_0903_12_20cm (SPAdes) (version 2) | ecosystem: Environmental > Terrestrial > Soil > Grasslands...
AGGCCGATCAGCGGTCGACCGCCGCAACGAGTACGGCGAAGCGCCGGCCCGCGACTCGGTCGCGTGATGGACAGCCGGTCCGTCGCAGCGCGCTATTGGATTCGCCCGACCATGCTTCCGTACGGTCGAGTGCCCGCCGACTCTCTCAACTGCACCGTCTTGGCAACGGTTGAGGTTGGTTCAACAGATGCACCTAGTCCCACCAGAGCTCGTGGATGTGGTCGTCCGAGCCGAGGTAATCCACGTGCTGGGTGCCCTGTGCGTTGAACATGTAGCCGTAGGGTCCCGCCGCCGCGGCCGGTGCGCCTGTCTGGGCGGTCAGGTCCGCATGGTGCCAGCCGTTGTTATCCCACCAGAGCTCGTGGATGTGATTGTCCGAGCCACGGTAATCGACGTGCTGAGTGCCCTGCGCGTCGAACACGTAGCTCACCGGCGGACCGGCAGCCGCCGGTGCGCCTGTCTGGGCGGTGAGGTCCGCATGGTGCCAGCCGTTGTTATTCCACCAGAGCTCGTGGATGTGATTGTCCGAGCCACGGTAATCGACGTGCTGAGTGCCCTGCGCGTGGAACACGTATCCGCGGGGTCCTCCGGCCGCGGCCGGTGCGCCTGTCTGGGCGGTCAGGTCCCCGTGATGCCAGCCGTTGTTATCCCACCAGAGCTCGTGGATGTGGTCGTCCGAGCCACGGTAATCGACGTGCTGAGTGCCCTGCGCGTCGAACACGTAGCCCACCGGCGAACCGGCAGCCGCCGGTGCGCCTGTCGTGGTCATCAGGTCCTCATGGCGCCAGCCGTTGTTATCCCACCAGAGCTCGTGAACGTGATCGTCCGAGCCGAGGTATTCGACGTGCTGGGTGCCCTGCGCGTTGAACATGTAGCCGTAGGGTCCCGCCGCCGCCGGTGGTGCGCCTGTTGCGGCGGTCAGGTCCCCGTGATGCCAGCCGTTGTTGTCCCACCAGAGCTCGTGGATGTGGTTGTCCGAGCCACGGTAATCGACATGCTGGGTGCCCTGCGCGCTGAACATGTACCCGGAGGGTCCCGCGGCTGCCGCCGGCGCGCCTGTCGCGGCGGTCAGGTCCGCGCGATGCCAGCCCCTGACGGCCTTCGTCACCGTAGTGGGCTGCCGGAGCCACGCCTCGTGCGTGACGGCGGTCATCGATGGCACATCGACGATCCCGATGGAATCCCATGTGAACATCGCATAGCCCGGGTGCGTTCCGTCGACTCCCGCAGGAACCTGGACTCCTAGCTGTTGTGCCAGCCAGGAGATGGATCCATAGCCGCAAAGCGTGACGCAGTGATCTTCGTTGCTGTCGGCGTGCCATCCGGTGCCGAACCACCCCGATCGGCCGCCTGTCGAGTTCCAAGCGTTATCGATCTGATCCGCTGCGACGCCGATCTTGACGGGCCCTCTGGAAATGGCGCTCTGCAGAGTTCCAGCATTCGTCCAATTGACGGAAAAATAGGGGCCGTCGTCATAGCTCACGGCGCCGTCTGCAAATCCGTCGTTCTGCATCCACGTCATGACTTGGGTGAGGTAGGCACCCTCGAGGACACCGTGCCTCGTGGCCCACGCGATTACCTCGGCGTCCGAGATGAAGACCTCGGGGTTGTTGCAAGCCTTCGCGAACGCTTCTTCGGCCGTCACGCAGTCGCCGTGAACGTCGTTGCCCCACATCGAGATCCTCTGGGGCTTCATAATGAGGTTCGGGGGCGCCCCGACGAGGGCGAGATAGGGTACCGCGGCTGCGAGCGTGCTCCGAGGTGACGGTATCGCACCCCGTTTTGGGGATTGGTCGGGCATGTGACTCTCCTCGCATTGAGTCTTTACGCGCCTAGATCCAAAGGCACTTGGCCTGGATCAGCCATCTGTTTCACCTTCGACATCCGTCGGCGGATCGGGCTTTGTTTCGGGGCCGTCGTGTCCGTCGTCGAGGTCAGGGATATAGGGCTTCGCCTTCTCAAGTTCCGACTTGGGTGTCGGGAACGCGCCTCTCTTAGGTCTTGGACGCTTATTCGGCGCCGGCGGCTCGCCCCGCACCTCGCCGGACTCCGACCCATTCGTCATTCCACACTGCCTTTCCCGTCCGCGCAGACGGCGCATCGCCGGCGAGATGGCGTCCCGCCGGGCGACGCAATTGCGTTCGCCAAGGACACCAGCTTCACAATGTCATCGGCGCCGGGCATGTCCACCGCGGGTTGCTGCTCCCGGGATGGCGCAGCCATGCCCCGCACCCCGAACGTCACGTTTCTTCCCCCCTTCAGCCCACCCCCCGGCGTGCGAGTCGATCCCGTTCTCATTCCTAGACCGTGAACAGAATTCGAGCTCATTGCGACAACGTCTTTGATCTCTCAGACTAGACGCAACTCGCGACTGGCGTCAAGTAAAATCGGATGCTTATCCGCGCCACCAGACTGTTGCGCCTGCCGGCAACCAATGCGTGCAGTGAGGAGTCGAGGACCACTGCCGACCGGCCTTAGAGCGGGTCTTAGCTTAGGTCCTCCGGCGCAGGTGATTCGATCGTCCACGAGCGGCTCGGTCGAAGTCCGGCACAAGGCGGGTCGCTCTCACCGAGAGACCAGCCGGGGACGCGTGCGCCACGCCCCGGTTCTCGGTCTGCGCGAGGACAGTCCCGCGCACGACGAGTGCACGAGGCCTCAGGCGGATCACTCGATCAGGTGAACTGGGCCTGGTCGGCGACGTAGTACGGGCCCTCGACCGCGTTTATGACGCCGATCCTCAGCTCGTGCCCGTTGGAGCGCTTCCAGCTGCAGAACGTGTGTCCGAGGGCGCCCTGGCAGCCCTCGAAAGCCCAGCCGTCGCCCGACGAAAAGCTCTGGGCGAAGACCTCGTTCACCGCCGCCGGGGTGGCGTTCTTACCGGCCTGATCGCGATTATGGGCCTCCCATGCCTTGAACACGTCTTTGGCGGCGGTTTGCGGATCCGGCGCAGCAAGATAGCCGTTGACCAGATGGTTCCAGGTCTGCGGTCCGACAATCCCGTCAACAGACAGGCCGAGCAGCGTCTGGAATGCCCGCACCGCATCATTGGTGGCCGGGCCGAAGATGCCGTCGATCGCGATATGGGCGCCATCACCGCGACCGTGGATCTGACTCTGAACGGCGCGCACGGCGTCACCGTTACTCCCCTGCTCCACCTGGATGATCAGCTGCGGCCAAGTCTGGGGGCCGACGATCCCGTCGGCGCCCAACCCGCGCGACGACTGAAAAGCCTCCACGGCGGTCTTCGTCAACGGACCGAAGACACCGTCCACCCCAGTGGAGTGGCCATGCGCCGTAACCAGGTACTGGACGGTCTTGACGTCCTCACCCGTAGATCCCTCCTGCTCCAGCGGCCACGTAAGCGCCATCTGACATCTCTCCCTCTAGCCGACTGAACTGAACGCGAACATAGCCACCCCGCAAGGCGGTGTCAAGACGCCGCCATCGCCCCGCGGCGGCTGCGCCCGATCACATCCTGAGGTCGCCGTCGATGACCCAGCATGCAGGCCCGCACAGGGCTCTAGCGGTGGAGACCGTCGCGCTCACTCGACCAGACCGCTAACGAGTTCCCCGCGCAAGGGTGGCAACTCTCGAGGCTGACAGCCCCGGGGTGCGGAAGCCGGTCCGGTCAGCCAGGTATGCGGTTATCACTTGCCGGCAGCGCGGCGAATCGTGCGAAAGTCGCTAGCGAGGTTGGCATCGAGAATGTAGGCCCAGGGCATCAGGAAGTAGCCCTTCAGGCCCCACTCCGTACCCCACGAGTTGCGGACCAGGCCATAGTTGACCTGTTCCTTGAGGTAGCCCACGAGCAGGACCTCGTGGCCACCAAGCACCTTCTCGTTTCGGCTGGGCATCGGAACGATCCCGGTTTGGGCGACTTCTTGTGACTCGAAAGAGTCGTACACGGTGAAGCCGAAGGCGATCGACTGCCTGTTCGATAGCACCGCCTTCATCGAGTCGAGATTACGCGGGACCGCTCGGTAATTGGAGATGCGGTGCTGACGAGCCTCGTCGGCCAGGGTCGCGGGGGGCTCTTCCGAGAACTTGGCGACGTCATACGGCCAGTCCTGCTCCAGCGGAACGCCGAGCGTCTTGCACACCTTGAAGCCGTCGCGACCGTAGGCGCCCGTGTCCTGGTCCGTGGGCGAGCCCTCAAGCTTGCGCTCGTAGTAGTAGATCCACAATCGCGAGAGTGGCCCTGGGTCAGAACCATTTAGTTTCGCGTCGTACTGAACGGCCGCGGCGACCGCGTTGGCCGTGCAGCTGCCCAGCTGACCCTGATCGAAGATGGGCGGAAGATCCGCGCGGGGATCGACCTCTTCGAGAACCGGCAGCTCGGAGGAATCGGCGATGTGGTCGCGCAGGTCGGGAAGCGACGGCTTCCAGCCATACCGCCGGATCTTGCGCTGCGTCAACCCAGCGCTCTCGAGTACATCAGTCATAGGCACCTCCTGCGGTCCCGGACGATTCCCGTTAGGCGTTCAGCAGGCCCCCATCCACCGGGATCCCCTCCTGCGCACGCGAGAGAAACCCTATGCGATTGCCCCCACATTGGTCAATCAAAGTCGCCGCATGTGCGAGAGTGCCGGTCGCGTGCGCCAGGCCGAGTACCCCTCGCACATCGTCCTTGCGGTCGGCGAGGTCCGCACACTCGCGCTCAGGAGCCTCGGGATGGCTGGCTACCGATGGTCGGGCTCGGTCAGCGGACCCGAGCCGGGAGCGGTCACCCTGGAACTAGGGCGCGGTGAGCTCCACCCTGGAGGGAAGCCTGGCCTCAGCGCCCCCGAGGAGGCCGTGTTGCGCGGCATTCGTCCGGGCCGCGCGCTCGTACGACTCCAGCAACGCCGCCCCTGGGAGCAGGATACGCCAGCCGCCCTGCAGCTTGAGCTGGAAATTGAAGTCCGCCCCTAGGCGAACCGACGCGTTCGGAGATCTCAGATCGGGCTTCTGTTTCCGCGATCGTCGCATCGCCTCTGCCGAGCTGCGGATCGTGTCGTGCCGGCGGGGATGAGCGACCCAGGTCGGTTAGCGCACATCGGAGGTGACCCTCGCTCGGGTGGCTGGGTCTGTGCGGGCCGACTAGGCTGTGGCCGTGCGCCACCGAAGCCGCACTGACGCGATCCTCGATCGGGTGCTCTGAGAACCAATGGCCGGCGGATCAGAGCCTGCGGGTCTGCTTCAGCGTCACATCCCAGTGCTTCGGTACGACTCTCAGGAGCCGTACTTCGCTGATGCAGCGTCGGAGTGGACTGACAATCCTGGCAATCAGCTTCGACGAGCGGACGGAACGGTGATCGCGGCCGCGACGCCTGTGGGCGACCGACCGCTGCTCTCCCTCAGCTTCCTCGATCCGGCGGGCTATCCCAACGGCGAGGCGGTAGCGCATGATGACCGCATCGCGGATCCGTCGCACGACTACGTCGGGCAAGCGCAGGCGCTTCACGCTCAGCCGCAGTACGCCAATCGTGTCTACGGGCATTGGGCGACGGGAAGCGATGGGCGACTATGGCTCGCCTACTGGTTCTTCTACTTCTACAACGACTACAACTTGATCGGTCCGCTGATCAAGGCGGGACTCCACGAGGGCGATTGGGAGATGATCCAGCTTCGGCTCGACGCCAACGGCCAGGAACCAGATCTGGCGGTGTACGCGCAACACAAGCATGCTGAACAGCGACCCTGGAACCAGGTCGAGCGGATTGGCGAGCAGCCCGTCGTATATCCCGCGCGGGGCTCCCACGCGTGCTACTTCTCGAGCGGGGTTCACTGGACCGGAGCTTGGTTCGACAACGCCGATGGGCAGCGGCCCGGCCCGCGTCTCGACCTCGAGACGCTCTCGGACACGACCGCCGCCGACGCGTGGGCGACATGGCCAGGCATGTGGGGCGGCACGCAGCCGCCTCCCGATGACCTCAACCCGCTCGACGATTCGAGTCCGCGGGGCCCTGGTGGACACGTTCAGTACCAGCAGCCCGACGCGCTAGTGCAGACCGCGATCGCTCACCAGGCTTCGCTTGCACCACCACCGCCCGCCGCCGCGCCGCCACCCGCCCCGACGGTCACCACCACCGCGGCCGGTAACGACCTTCACGTCACCTTTGATACTCACGTCGCCAATCCCGTGGGTCTCGTGGTGACCGTCGGCGATCCGCAACAGCCCACGCCGCCGGCGATCCATCGCGTCGCCATCCAGGCCAGCAACGGGACGGTCGTCATCCCGGGTGCAGCGGCTGACCAGCAGACCGTCCACGTCAGCGTCGGTCTTGATGACGGCGGCGCCTCGCCCGCGACGCGAACAAAACCGAGCTGATCTGGCGTCGGCGCTGACGCGACCGTGCTGTTCGCCGACTCGCCGAAACCTCCCCACTCGCCGGTCGCAGCGCCCGGCATCCCCACCGGCTAGGAGCTAGTCCGCTCCGGGCCAATCATCACCGCTCCGCTGCCCGGGACGCGATGTCTTCTCGATGCCGTCGGGTGGTCGCGATACCTTCGCCGCGATGCAAGCCGCGCAGCTGACGAGCGCTCCAGCGCTCGGCGCCCCAACGCAGGCCGACCAGGTTCGGGCAGCCTTCCGACTCGGCTGGGCTGTTTCGGAACTGCGCGGTCGCTTCCGGCCTGAACGGTTCCTCCAGCCCGATCCGGTTCCAGCTGGCCAAGTGAAGTTCCAGCGCCCCGATTGGGAGCTAGCGATGTCGGTCGAACGGAGTCCGACGGAGCTGCGAATCGAGGTTATGAGTGCCGTCGAAGGTCTCATCCAGATCCTCACGCTCGACGTATCGACACCCCTCAAGTCAGTGGGCGAATCGGCCTTTCAGCTCAACCAGCAGGGCGCTGACATCAGTGGCGGTTTCCCCGGCTTCGCGAAAAAGCTCTACGACCTGGATGCGCAGATCCAGGACGAACTGGTCGTCCGGGGCTCGGAGGCCGCCGCGTACCAACTCGGGCGCGGTCTCGCCGACAACTACTGGATGCTCTATCCCGACCGCCCTCAGAATGAGATGGGGTCGTGGGCGAACCTTCTGGGCGAGCAGCGATACCACGCGCTGGTCCGGCAGGCGCTGAGGCTCTCACCCGAAATCGGCCCCTTGGTCCTGGCCGCCATCGGAGGCCCGCTGCAGCAGTGGCACGAGCTCGCTGCAGACGAGTCGCGCCGCAGCGCCAGCGAGGTCGTGCCCGCGCTTCATGACCAGGGGCTGCTCTGGCGTGACCTGATCCGGGGCGAGCGCCAGCCCGGTGACCTGGCACAACCGCGGGCGAAGGACGTGTGGGCAGACCTCAAGCTGTACAGAGCGGTCTTCCTCGCGCTTCGAGTACCGATCCTCGTGGGCTTGGCGGCGGCCGGCCTCTTGGCGCTGGGCGCAGCGCTCCTCGCCAGCCACAACGCGAACAGCGGGCTCAGCACCGCCATCAGCGTGATCGGCGTGCTCGGGATCACCAGCGCCGGTCTATATGCGCGCGCGAAGGCAGAGCTGACCGCGTTGCTGGCAAATGTGCGCCAAGCGGTACAGCTCGAACGCGTCCGCCGCGCCGCCAACCTTTGCCCGGCACCGCCGCAACCGCCACCACGTCAGCTCGCGGAAACGAACAATTCCCGCGGGACGAGCTCGGCCAGTTAGGGTCAGTCCGAAGCATTCCCAGAATCTCCAAGTCCAGGGGGCGAGTTCAGATGGCCTACGAGTTGCAAATCAGGGGTAGCGAGGGTCAGGCAAAGATCCGCAGTCCGTGGGCGGCGGCGCTGTTGCCGATCATCACGCTCGGCGTCTACCACGTCGTTTGGTGGTACAAGATCAACCGCGAGCTCCGCGACTACGGCCAGGCCAAGGGTTACGACCTCGGCCAGAACCCGACGAACTCGCTGCTGGCGCTCTTTCCTGGAGGACTCATCATCGTTCCCGCGCTCATTAGCTACTGGCGAGGGACGGAGCGCGTTCAGGGGGCGGCACGGCTGGCCGGGCAGGAGCCGGTCAGCGGCTGGCTCTCGATCGCTCTGTACGTCATCATCGCGCCGGGGTTCTGGGCCTACCTCCAGGTCGCCCTCAACAACCTGTGGCGCTCTGAAGCGGACCTGCTGCCGGGTCAAGGAGAGCTTCCCGCCGCGCCGAGTCAGATGCCCCCGCGTCTGCCGGAGGATCAGCCGGCGCAGCCGGCCTCAACACCGGCACCGCCCGCGCCCGGAACCGAGCCGCCCGTCCCCGCCACCGAGCCGCCCGCGGCCGGAACGGAACCACCCGCACCCGGAACCGAACCGCCACCCGCTCCTGGACCGACGCAACCCGAGCCTCCCCCCGCGCCCTAGCCCGCCGCAGGCGACGAAACTGGGTCGCGCCCGATGAAGGCAGCAGTCATCTACGAGAACGGCGGGCCCGAGGTCCTCCGCTACGAGGACGTTCCCGATCCGGACTGTCCCGACGGCTGTGTACTGATCGAGGTCGAGGCGATCAGCATCGAGGGCGGCGACGTGCTGGCCCGCGCCGGGTCGCCGCCGCCGTCGGTCCCGTACGTCGTGGGCTATCTCGCGGCGGGCACGGTCGTCGAGGTCGGCGCCGGGGTCGAGGATCGGACGACCGGCGACCGGGTCGTGACCCTGAACATGGCGGGGTCCCACGCGTCCAACCGAGCCGTCCCCGCCATGATGACGTGGCCGATCCCCGACGGGCTGGATGCAGCTTCAGCGGCGTGCATCCCGGTTGCGTTCGGGACCGCCCAGGAGTGCCTGTTCACCGCCGGCAAGCTCGAGGCCGGGCAGACGGCGCTGATCCACGCCGGGGCGGGTGGCGTCGGGATGGCGGCGATCCAGCTGGCCAAGCAGGCCGGCGCCACCGTGCTCTCGACCGCGTCGAGCGACGAGAAGCTCGAGCGACTGAGGGACCTGGGGCTCGACCACGGCATCAACTACGCGCGGGAGAACTTCGTCGAGCGAACCCGCGAGCTGACCGACGGCCGGGGAGCCGACGTCGTCCTCGACTCCGTCGGGGGCCAGAACCTGATCGACAGCATCGCCGCACTCGCCTACCGCGGAACGCTCGTCAGCGTCGGACTGGCCGGTCGCGCCGGCTCAACTATCGAGGCGCGCGACCTGTGGGAGAAGAACAACGCCCTGCGGGGCGTGTTCCTCGGCGGAGCGCTGCTCAGCGAGTACCCCCGCGTCCACGCCATGATCGGCGACCTGATCGAGCGGGTAGCCGCGGGCGAGCTCCGCGTCGTGATCGACCGGACATTCCCACTGTCCGAGGCCGTAGCCGCACACGCGTACATCGAGAGCCGCCAGGCCTTCGGTCGCGTCGTGATGACACCGTAGGGCGGATTAGCCGCGGCCGCGGCGGCGCGCCAGCCACGCGAATCCGAGCGCCATCCCCAGGTTGCCGGCACCGGCGAGCCAGAGCCCGGCCCGGGCACCTGGGCGCGTAAGCGCCGGGGACCGCGACCACACCACATCCGTGGCGATCTCGGTACCGCGCAGCCACGCCAGCGCCCACCAGTCCTCCGGTCGCCCGCTGAGAGCGGCCATCGCGTGCGCGGCGGCGAACGTGAGCCACACCGGGCCCGAGCGTCGGAACAAGTGCTCGGCGTCGGGGCTGGGCGCCTCGTGCCCGAGGACCTTGAGAGTTGCCTGCGGGGCCAGCAGCGCGCCCGAGCCAAGCGCAAGGTCGAACCCGATCATGAAGCGGTTCGAGCCGCGGAGCACGTAATCGAGTTGCACCGGCGGAGCCTACCCGGGGCGTGACGTCAACCCGTTGTTCGCTCCCTCTAGCCGAACGGGTTGCCGCTCGACACGGCCGCGGGGAGGGTCAGGAACGACTGTCCCTGGGCGTAGTCGATCGTGACCGTCGGATCGTCTGTCGGGACGTCGTAGACCTTCGACTTCGCCCACTCGAGCGTCTCGGTCGAGAGGAGCAGCACGAGGCGGTGCCCGGGCCGGACGGTGTAGTCCGTGGGCTTCAGCGTCAGGTCTTCGCCGAACGGCTGCCCGGGCGTCACGAGCACTTCCTGCCCTAGACCCTTCCGGTATCGCGAGTCGAGCCAGCCCCGGGTCAGCGCGACCACCGCGTTTGGCGTCGTCGCAGTCGTCGCCGGGCCCGTGCCCTGGTAGTTCGCGGGGTCGAAGTCGAGCAGCGACACGGCCGTGGTCACCCACTGTCGCTGGACCGTGGACCACACATGAAGCACCGGCTCGCCGAAGATCCGCAGATTGTGGGCGAGCGGCTTGGAGGTGAACCCGATATACCCCGGGCCGGGCGCGAACGGATGCATCGCGGCGAACTCGGGCCACGTCAGCGGCAACATCTCTGACGCGGCGTTCAGCTTCATCGTGCACGAGCCGAGCGGGATCATCGACGTGTCGAGGCCGACGTCCTTCCGC
>Ga0209577_10007042_pt1 | contig 10359 bp, 8 predicted proteins | sample GraSoiAngelo_109_FD_185874 | JGI IMG/M metagenome (GOLD analysis project Ga0209577, IMG submission 185874) | Grasslands soil microbial communities from the Angelo Coastal Reserve, California, USA - 14_0903_12_20cm (SPAdes) (version 2) | ecosystem: Environmental > Terrestrial > Soil > Grasslands ...
CAGCGTCGGGTGCGCGCGGACGTCTTGGAGGTTTCTCCAACCCGCCCCTGCGGCCCCTAGCGGATGGCCCTCGTTCCTCTTCCGGTCAGCGCTTGATGAAGCCGAACAGATGGCCGGCGATGTTGCGGATCTGGATCTCCTCGGAGCCCTCGGTGATCCGGTAGCGCCGGTGGTGGCGGTAGATATGCTCGAACGGCTTGTGGCGCGTGTAGCCGATGCCGCCGTGGACCTGCATGGCCCGGTCGGCGGCCTCGCACACGAGGCGGTTGGCGCGGAAGTTGCACATCGACACCTTGTCGCTGATACCGGCCACGCGGGCGCCGCCGGCGTCCATCTCGCTCGCGGTCTTGCGCACGAACGTCCGCAGAAGCTGCACGTCCGTGGCCAGCTCGACCAGCGGCCACTGGATTGCCTGACGCTCGGCGAGCGGCTTTCCGAACGTGCTGCGCTCGAGCGCGTAGGCGACGCTCTCTCGGACGCAGTAGTCGGCCGCGCCCACTCCCGAGGCCGCCTGGCGGATGCGGTTCTCGTGCAGGAAGAAGAGCGCGGTGTCGAGGCCGCGGCCCTCCTCGCCCAGGATGCTGTCCGCGGGAACGCGCACGTCCGTGAGCTCCACCTCGGCGTGGTCGGTGGGCATGTTGAACGTCCAATGGAAGTACGGGATCTCGAATCCGCGCGTGTCGGTTGGCACGATGAAAGCCGTGATCCCGCGGGCATGGCCCGGCTCGCCCGAGGTGCGGGCAAAGACGATCGAGTGCGAGGCGAAGTTGACGCCGCTCGCGAAGCGCTTCGCGCCATTGATCACCCAGTCGCCGCCGTCCCGTACCGCGCTCGTCTCCAGCCAGGTGGCGTCGCTACCGTGGCTCGGCTCGGTGAGGTTGAACGCGAACTCGGCCTCTCCGGTGATTGACCCGTGGAGAAACTGCTCCTTCTGCGCCTCGGTGCCGAACTCGTCCAGGATGAGCGGAAACACCAGGTTCCCTACGACTGACGACTCCATCTGGAGGTCGTTGTGCAGGCCAAGCCCCTTGGAAGCCAGGTTGTCGCGGATCACGGCCATGCCGAGGTTGTTGCCATCGAGCCCGCCCATCTTCCTGGGTAGCGCGTAGCGGAAGAAGCCTGCGGCGTCCGCGCGCCGGCGCATCTCGTGGAGGAGTTCGAGCCACTCTTGCCGGTGGACGCCGTCGTTGTCGAAGTCCGTGCGTGCCCACTCGCGCCGGTGATCGAAGAACTGCACGTTGTCCGCCTCCAGCGGCTTGATCTCGCGCTCGATGAAGTGGTCGAGCCGCGCGATGAAGTCCTGAAGGTCCTCAGGGAGTCCCTGCAGCTCCGGGGAGAGAGTCATTTCCATGAGTTGACCGCCTGATCTCGTAGGGGCTGACGTTCTGATCTCGTGGTTGTCACCGATCGTCGGGCTGCAGATAGCGCGGGTTCGCGACTTGGAGCTTCTCGATCGCGCTCGCGCGCGTGGCGGCAACGACCTCGTCCATGCGGCTGTCGAGCGAGCCGTCGCGGATCGCCTGCGCCAGCGCGGCGTCGTCCGACACGCCCAGCATCCGGAGACGCTCGGCGTGCGCTCGGGCGTGCTCCGGGCCGAGCTCGAGCTCGCGCTCGAGTTGCGCCATCACGTTCGTCGCCACGCGGGCAAGGAAGCTCAGCCGCCCCTCCACCGCGGGCATGACGCCGCGCTCGAGGAACTCCCGGACCGCCTCCGCCAGCTCGCCCTTGGTGGGGACCGCACGCGCCACGTCACTCGCCCGCCAAGCGCGCCTCGAGGAGGAGGAGCACGTCGTACTCCTGCTCCCACACCCGGCGGCCGATGGCCGCCAGCTCGACGGAGCGCTCCTCCCCCGACAGGTGCCGCCACGCCTGCCGCATGCAGGCGCCGCCCCACCACACCGTGCCGAAGACCTCCCACCAGCGCACCACGTCTGGATCCACCCGGCGGCCGCTCACCCGCTCGTATCCGCTGAACAGGTCCTCGTAGGACCCGAATCCCCCGACTGGCCGGTCCACGCCGAAGCGCCACGCCCGCACGCACAGGTAGCCGAGGTCCTGCATCGGATCACCACGGTGCACCAGCTCCCAATCGAGCACCCCGCGGATGCCGTCGGGTCCGATCACGAGGTTGCCGTTGCGGAAGTCGCCGTGCACCACCACCTCACCGGTCGGCTGCGGCCGATGCTCCTCGAGCCAGCGCAGGCCCAGCTCCAGCGCCGGGCTCGCGTCGTCGAACGATCGGATCGTGTCGCGCACGTCGGCGAGCACGTCGGGGTGCCGGAGGCAGGGCACCTCGTCGGTTGGGATCCCGTGGATCCGGCCGAGAATCTCGCCGCACTGCTCGGCCAGCCGCGGCCTCACCTCCGCGTAGGCGTCGTCGCGCAGGATGCGGCGCGCGAGCGTCTCTCCCTCCAGCCGCTGCATGACGATGAAGGGCGCGTCGAGCGCCGCGCCGTCATCGCCGTAGGCGATGACCTCGGGCTCCGGGACGCCGGCGCGCCCGGCCGCCTTGATCGCGAGCGCCTCGACGGACATCCCTTCGCGCGGCGCCCCGGGCGGGTCGCGGCGCAGAATTAGCGGCCGGATCTGGCCGTTGCCGCGGACGGCGTCGAACGACCACGTCTCGCGGCTGGCGCCACCCGTCAGCTGGCGAAGGTCGTGGACGGTGACCTGCTCCGAGAGCGCCTCGGAGACGACGCCCCGAAGCTGCTCCTTAAGGACGCCGACAGCCGAGCCGGGGGCGCTCATCGCGGCTGACGTCACCGATCGCCGCGGGCGTTTCTTCGACGCTCGCTCATCGCGCCCGACGCTAGAGTCGCGCCTCCGGGGGGCCGCAGCGGTGCAAAAGGACGCTCTGTCGATTGTCACAATCCTGCGGCTCGAACGGGGTCCGAAAGCGTGCACCGCGGCTAGCCTCCCCTGGCGATGTCCGACGCGGTGCGACCCGAGGCCCTGCTGATGGACTTCGGAGGCGTCCTCACCACCAACGTGTTCGACTCCTACGAGGCGTTCTGCGCGGAGGCCGGGCTGCCCCCGGGCGCCGTGCGCGACTGCTTCCGCCACGACCCGGACGGCGCTCGCCTGCTCGTCGACGCTGAGGAGGGTCGCCTGAGCGAGGACGAGTTCTCGCTCAGGCTGGCGGCACGGCTCGGCGAGCAGGCAGGCGTCGCGGTCGATCCGGAGGGCCTGCTCGCGCGGCTCAACGCCGGTCTGAAACCCAAGCCGGCGCTCGCCCGCGCGACCGTGACGATCCGTCGCAGCGGCGTCACGACGGTGCTCGTATCCAACTCGCTGGGCGACGCGAGCTATCGCGGGTTTGACTTCGACGAGCTCTTCGACCACGTTGTCTTGTCGGGCCGCGTGGGTGTCCGCAAGCCTTCGCGACGGATTTTCCGGATCGCGGCCGATGTGGCAAGTGTGAGCCCGGAACGCTGCCTCATGGTGGACGACCTCGAGCACAACCTCGTGGGCGCCCGGCGGCTTGGGATGCAGACGATCCTCCACCGCGATCCCGCCGAAACGCTGACGCTGCTCGAGCGCGTATTCGGCATTCCGCTTGCAGCGAAAGCCGCTTAGCCGGCCGGCGCCCCGGACTCCGGCAGCGCGCCCTCTAGGCGCAGTACCAGCAGCGCGAGCTGCGCCCTCAGCTCGTCCTCAGAGCTGGTGCCCACCGCCAAACCGGTGGACTCCTCGATGCGGGCCAGGCGATAGCGGATCGTGTTCTCGTGGACGCCGAGCGCCAGAGCTGAGCGCCGGACGCTCCGGCCTGAGTCGAAGAAGGCCCGCAGCGTGGTGAGCAGATCGCGCGTGTGTTCCTCATCCACGAGCAGCGCCCCGAGCGCGTCGTGCGAGAACCGCCGCGCCTCGTCGCGCGTCGCAGAAGCCAACAGGAGCCTGCCCGCGCCGAGGTCGTCGGCGGTCAGCACCCGCATGCTCGGACCCTCCGAGAGCGAGCGCAGGCAGATCATGACCTGCCGCGCCTCGCTGTACGCCCGCACGTAGTCCGCCAGCTCCGTACAGCGGGTGGAGAGAGTTGCCGCGAGCCCGGACGCACCGAGCGCCTTGAGCGCTCGCCCAACGAACGTGCGCGTCGCGGCGATCGCAGCCAGCGTCGCCATCTCCGGCTCGACCTCGAGCAGCGCCACCACACCCTCTGCCACGTCGGCCGCGAGGACGCCTCGATCGAGCGCGCCGCCCGCAAACGCTGCGGAGACCCCCTCGGCGGACGGTACGCCGTCGGGACTCGACGAGTCGCCCGTGACGAGGCAGACGACGCGCGGGGCAGAGGGATCGAGGCCGAAGTAGCGCATGCGGCGCTCGAGCGAGAGGGAATCCCGTGTGCCTCGAATCAGATCGGCCGCCAGCGATGCGCGGGCGTCCCACTCGGCCGCCGCGGCGCGCCGCTCGGCCGCGAGCTCGAGCGCGATGTTGGTGGCGGCGCGACGTGCAATGTGGATGTCGAGCGGTCCGAACCGGCTGCCGTACTCCATGATCACGACGCGTCCGCAGTCCTCGTCGCGCATGGTCACCGGCGCCACGAGGAACCGATGCGGCAGCCCGGCCGTGGGCAGCGGTCCGATTACCCCGCCGCGCGTGCCGCTCAGGCCGTGGAGGGCATCGACCACCGACGGGTGCGTGCGATGGGGAGGCTGTAGCAACCGCGGCACCACCTCCTCGTCGAACCATGGCGGCACCGCCGCGGCAAGCCGGCGGTGCTCGACGTCGTGGATCGCGGTCGGCTTCTCGGTGAGCTCCGCCACCGCCACGGCGATCTCGCGGAGGTCGCCGCCCTCGAGCAGCAGGGTGGCAAGCCGATCATCCATGGCGGCCGCTTGACGGAGGAGCTGGTTCTGGCGCGCGACCTTGGCGACGCTGCTGCGGAGCTCCGCGGTGAGGCGCGCCTGAGAGATCGCGACTGCGGCGAGGTCGGCGAAGGTCGACGCCATCTCGCAGTCGCTCGGGGTGAAGGTGTGGCGCTCGTCCTCGTTGTCGAGGAAGAGCAGCCCGCTTACCTCGCCTCGCAGCACCATCGGCACGCCGAGCATCGATCGGATGTGCCAGGCGCGCATCGTCGAGCGGATCGGCCGCGGGTCGTTCTGGGCGTTCTGGATCACCACGGGCCGCTTCGACTCCACGATCTCCTGCGTGAACCGGTCGGCCGGCACCCCGGCGACCAGGCACTTGATCCGCTCGTCTCCGATCCCATCGGGATGCGCAACCTGGCCGCGGAATAGCCCTGTCTCCTCTTCGCGGAGGTAGACGCTGCAGCGCTGAACGCCCGCGAGCTGGCAGGTGCGCATCGCGATCATGTGAAGGAGGGTGTCGAAGTCCTTGACGTCGCCCAGCGCAGCCGCCACGCTGCCGAATGCCCTCAGCGCTGCGCGATACGAGCCCTCCGGCAGCGATTCACCGACCGTGGCGACAGGCTCGACCATTCCACCGGTGGAACTTTGGGGCATCGCGTCTCCGAGTCCGAACCGACACCGTACCAACAGGGGGCGGAGGAATCGAGTCTGCTCGACCGCGACCTAGCCGCGCTGCGACGCGGCGGTAGGAGCCACCGAGGACGGCGCCGGCGCCTTGTCCAGTGGCATTCGTGCCGCCATGAGCCGGGCTGCCCAAGTCAGCCCGGGTGCCGCGACGACGAGCCGCCACGGCCCCGAAGGGGGCCGGGGATCCCATGCCCAGAGACGGTCCGGAAGCGCGAGCCCGAGCTCGGATACACCGGAGCCGAGCAGCGCCGCGACCATTTCGCGGAGCCCTCGCGTCCGGCCCTCGGCGTCCGGCTCGCGCGACAGGTCGATGAGCGCGCGTGGCTCCCCGAGCTCGCGCGCGGCCTCGGGAGTCGCGACCCGAGGCCACGCCGCCGGCGCCACGCCGCTGATTGCGGTTCGCCGTAACTCGTCGCACCACTGCAGCACGCGCGCCAGGTGTGCGTCCGGCGGGGCCGCCACGAGCCTCGCCTCCCCCGCGGCCACCAGGCCGTGCCGGCCGTCGACCGACAACGGATCGCCGGGGTGCAAGGCGTGCCCGGAGGCGGTGCGCGCGCTCTCGTGCTCGTGGTCGATCACGAGGTCGAGCGCGTGGCACACCGCCAGCCGCTTGGCGAACGCGGAGCAGCCGAACGGCCGGGGCGGTGGGCCGGCGAGAACCACCGCGCTCGGCGCCCACTGATCCACGACCTCCTCGGCAGTCGCCGCCGGCGCGATCAGCACTACCGCCTCGCCGGCCGCGGCGCGCTCACTCGCCTCGAGGGGGTCGAACACGGCCGCGCCCACGGCCGCTCCCGGCGCCACGGGCCGCGCGCGGCTCACCACCTCGAGCTCCCGCGGGCGGGCAAAAACCGGCGCCTGCGCCTGCTCGAGTGCCCACAGCGGGATCCGACGGAGCGCGTCCTGCACCCCGACGAAGCCCTCGTCGATCATGTCCACCGCCACGCGGACGGCTGCGGACCCGCTGCGCTCGGGCACAAAGGCGTCGAGCAGCCAGACCTCGCCGCGATCGACCACGAACCGGATCGCGCACATGTCCCCGAACGCGGTCTCGAGCAGCACGGCCGCCTCTTCCACCGCCTGGTGCACGTCCGGCAGGCCGTGGCGCAGCATGGCCGGCTCGACGCCCTCAGCGTTTGGCTCGCGCTGGTCCAGAAGCCCCGCGGGGGTGAAGCTAATCACCGCGCCCGGCGATCCCGTCGCCGGGTCGCGGCTCACGATCACCCCGTGGCCCGACGACCCGCCGGGCAGGTGGTGGACGATCACCGCAGTGGCATCGCCCATGTTCTCCGCGTGCCGCCGCCACAGAGTCTCGACGGCCCGGCGAACGTCGGCCCATCGGTGGCGCGGCGGGCCGCCCGGGACCTCGACCAGCACCTGATCCCTGCCTTCAGCACGCCCGATGCCGCGCTCGCTCAGCGGCTCCGGTGGCCGTTCCGGCGGGGAGGCACATACGGCCAGCGAGCTCGTGGGCGCCCCGTGGCCGCGGCCCAGCGCGCCGGTGAGCTCCTCGAGCCGCCAGCTCACCTCGCTCCACACGTCCGCTGGGATCGCCTCGCCCGCTGCGCGCCACGCGCGGAACGCGTCGACCGTGATGGCGAATCCGGACGGCACCGGAAGCCCGAGGCTGTGCATTCGCGACAGCGCGGCGGAGCGTTCGCCCACCACCGCTGCCGACTCGATCCCGCAGTCCAGGCGGCGGGAGAACCGCGGGCGCGTCGAGCCGGTGCGCGCCATCGCGGTCATCCGAGGCCGAGCGACCCTCGGTCGATCTGGTGCGGGTTTACGCAGCGGTCCATGACCCGAGGCCGGCCCAGCATGCAAGCAGGCGGTGGCGGCCGGAACCCGCCGTTTCAGCGACGTTGGCGATACCTCCAAGCACCGGACGCGGCCGGGGCATCGCCCGCGCGACCCTTCCGGAGAATTGTCCATGCCGGGGTTTGAGAGGGAAAGGACTGCAGTGATGAGCATCAGCGAGGAGAAGGAAGGGAAGATCGGACGCATTCAGCCGTTCGACTCCAGCGGCGTGTTCCGCGGCGAGGACGGCGTCCTTCACTACGAGGGACTGCACCGATCGCTCGTCGAGATGCTCCGCGAGACCGCCGAGCGGGTGCCGGATCGCGAGGCAGTCGTCGAGGTTGGCGGGTCCGCGCTCACCTATCGCGAGTACTGGGACGCCGCGGCGCGCGTGGCCGGCGGGCTCGCCGCCGCAGGCATCGAGCGTGGCGACCGGGTGGCCATCCGCCTGCCGAATGGCGTGGACTGGACCGTGGCGTTCTTCGGCAGCCTCATGGCCGGCGCGATCGTGATCCCCGTCAACACCCGCTTCGCCGAGCCGGAGATCCAGTACGTGCTCGAGGACTCGCAAGCCAAGCATGTGTTCATGCCGGGTGAGGCCCTGCCGGCGGGCGACCCGTTCGTGCTCGAGGACATCGGACCTGCGGACGTGGCCGCGATCTTCTACACCAGCGGGACCACCGGGCAGCCCAAGGGCGCGATGACCACGCACGAGAACTTCCTCTCGAACGTGGAGACAGTCTTGCGCAGCTCGTTCCAGGGCGCCGACGAGGACGTCCGAATGCTGATCTCCGTGCCGTTGTTCCACGTCACCGGGTGCAACAGCCAGCTGCTCGTCACCGCGCGGCTCGGCGTGCCAAGCGTGATCCTGCCGGCCTTCAACGTGAAGGACTTCCTCAAGGCGGTGGTCGACTACCGCACCGACTGCGTCGTCGGTACGCCGGCCATCTTCTGGCTTGCGATCAATCAACCCGACTTCAGGAACCTCGATGTCTCGCACGTGCGCTGGGCGGTCTACGGCGGGGCCCCGATGCCTCCCGAGCAGGTCATCCAGATGATGCACGACTTCCCCAACGCCCGGCTGGGCAACGGATATGGCCTCACCGAAACCTCGTCGGTTACCACCTTCCTGCCCCACGAATACTGCGAGGATCACCCGGAGACGGTCGGCTTCGCGGCACCGGTGTCCGAGCTGCGGCTCGAGACCGAGGGCTTCGAGGGCGGGGCCGGCGAGCTTCTCGTGCGTGGCCCGCAGGTGGTGGCGGGCTACTGGCGCAAGGAGGAGGCGACGGCGAGGACGATGGTGGACGGCTGGCTTCACACGGGCGACGTTGCGACCATCGACGATGACGGCTTCGTCTCGATCGTCGACCGCATGAAGGACATGATCAACCGGGGCGGCGAGAACGTCTACTCGATCGAGGTGGAGAACGCGTTGGCGCTGCACCCCGCCGTGGCCGAGGTCTCCGTCGTCGGCGTCCCCGACCAGATGATGGGCGAGAAGGTGGGCGCCGTCGTGGTCGCGCGCGAGGGCATGGAGGTTGGCGGCGCCGAGCTGCTGGACTTCGTCGCCGAACGCCTCGCGGACTTCAAGCTTCCGCAGTACCTGGTCATCCAGACGGAGCCGCTGCCGCGGAACCCCGGCGGCAAGATCATCAAGCACGAGATCCGCAGCGGCACCGAATGGGGCGCCGAGCTTCCTCGGCGCAAGGCGAAGGCCGCGGGCTGAGCTCGGCCACGGCGGCACGAGGACCGCGCCACTGTGGGGAACTCCAGCGCGCCCGGCGCGGCGCGGAGAATCCATGCCGGGTCGCCCTAGGGTGCGCGCATGGGCACCGGGATCCTCAGCGGAATCGCGCGCGGTAGGGTGGACCGCTGGCTGGCCGAGCACGTGCCTGGCGCGGTGCCGCCCTTCGATTACCGGGCATTTGCCGGCGGGCGCTCGAACCTCACCTACGCGGTGACGGACCGAGAGGCCCGGCGCTTTGTGCTGCGCCGGCCGCCGCTCGGGCACGTGCTCGCGTCCGCCCACGACATGCGGAGGGAGCACCGGACCATCTCGGCGCTCGCCCCCACGGTCGTAGCCGTGGCCCAGCCGCTCGCCTTTTGCGCGGACCCGGCGGTCAACGACGCGCCGTTCTACGTCATGGATTTCGTCGAGGGTGTCGTGATCCGCAACGAGGAGGACGCGGATCGATATCTGGACGAAGCCGCGCGTGGCGAGGCCAGTCGCTCTTTGGTCGACGTGCTCGCCCACCTCCACGCCCTCGATCCCGGCGCGGTCGGGCTGGGCGACCTGGGCCGCGGGGACGGATACGTCGCGCGCCAGCTTCGCCGTTGGCACGGGCAGTTCGAGCAGTCCAAGGTCGAGGACATCCCGGCACTGGACGAGGTCCACCAACGGCTCGCGTCCCGCGTGCCGCCGCAGCGGCGAACGTCGGTCGTGCACGGCGACTATCGCCTCGAGAACTGCATCCTCAATCCGGACGGGACCGTGCGCGCCGTGATCGACTGGGAGCTTTGCACCCTGGGCGATCCCCTCGCTGACCTGGGCTGGTTCGCCGCCTACTGGGTCGAGTCGGGGGAGACGGGCGCGCATCCGCCCGGCGGGGTCGCGGCCATGCCGGCGGGTTTTCTCGATCGCCATGCGCTCGTCGCGCGTTACGTCGAGCGCACCAGCGCGGACCTCGAGGACTTCGACTTCTACCTCGCGTTCGCCTACTGGAAGCGCGCCTGTGTGGCCGCCGGGGTGTCCGCCCGCTACAGGGCCGGCGTCATGGCCGACGAGGCGATGGTGGCGCACGCCGAGACGTTCAGTGAACAGGTCCAGCGGCTCGTCGACCAGGCGCGCGCGGTGTGCGACCGGTGGCTCGACTCGTAGTTACTTGATCGCGAGCGGGTTCAGCGGGGACCCCGATCCATTCGTGATATTGAGCGGCTGCGCGGCAACGAAGAACTCGTAGCGGCCGTCATTCGCGCAGTCCTCGGAGAGCTTCTCGAGATGCCAGATCTCGCCGAGCGAGACACCAAGATCGCGTATCAGGCGCTTGTGGACCGGGAAGAGGCCCTT
>Ga0209577_10007044_pt1 | contig 10357 bp, 10 predicted proteins | sample GraSoiAngelo_109_FD_185874 | JGI IMG/M metagenome (GOLD analysis project Ga0209577, IMG submission 185874) | Grasslands soil microbial communities from the Angelo Coastal Reserve, California, USA - 14_0903_12_20cm (SPAdes) (version 2) | ecosystem: Environmental > Terrestrial > Soil > Grasslands...
CCAGCACGATCGACCTTTACAAGCCAACCAAGCTGGAGATGAAACGCTGGGGTGTGCGCAACGTCGACATCGATATTCTGCAATGGGGTTCGGAGGAGCAGAGTCTCAAAGTGCTGAGCCCACGCGCAAAACATCAGACCGCTCGACGCATGATCGCCGGACTTCGGAAAAAAGCCCCGTCTTCACGCACTGGGGTTGCATCTACTTCCGCGCAGGCTTCGACCCGTGCCTCTGCCGGCCGCACTTTGGATTGATTAACGGCGCAGGCCGCCGATTTTCCCGAGAATGAAAATTCTCGTTGTCGGTGGTGCCGGCTACATCGGAAGTGTTTGTGCCGAGCTTCTGCTCGACCAAAGCCACGGCGTCACCATTTTCGATAATCTGAACGAAGGCCATCGCCGCGCGATCGATCCGCGGGCTGAATTCGTCGAAGGCGATTTGGTAGATCGACAATCGATCGAGAAGACATTGGCGAAGCAACAGCCGGATGCGGTCATGCATTTTGCGGCCAATGCGCTGGTTGGCGAATCGATGCAGAATCCGTCGAAATATTTTCGCAACAACATCGCCAACGGCCTCAATCTTCTCGACGCGATGATCTCCGCAGGTGTTGGGAAGATCATTTTCTCTTCCACCTGCGCCATCTTTGGCCCGCCCGAGCGCGTGCCGATCGATGAAACAATGGCGACCCGGCCGATTAATCCATACGGTGAATCGAAAGTGGCTTTCGAAAAAATCCTGCGCTGGTATGGCGAGATCCACGGATTGAACTTCGTTTCCCTTCGCTATTTCAACGCCGCCGGCGCTTCGACCAAATTCGGCGAAGACCATCGAGTGGAAACCCACTTGATCCCGAATGTGCTGAAGACCGCGCTCGGCGAGAAACAACATGTAGAAATTTTCGGGACCGATTACGAGACGCCGGATGGCACCTGCGTCCGCGATTACATCCACATTATCGATCTTGCCCGCGCCCACATCCTCGCGCTCAACGCGACCAAGAGCGATTTTTACAATCTCGGTACCGGCGGCGGCGCGAGCGTGCGCGAAGTGATCGATTGCTGTCGCAAAATTACGGGAAGCAAGATCGACATCGTGGAAAGGCCGCGTCGCCCGGGCGACCCCCCGAGCTTAATTGCTTCGTCGGAAAAGATTAAACGCGAGCTCGGCTGGAAGCCGGAGTTTCAATCCCTCGTGGCCATCATCGAGAGCGCGTGGAAATGGCACCAAAAATTTCCGCGCGGCTACGAAGATTAAAAAAAGCGCCCGCGAATTTCTTCGCGAGCGCTTTGAATTTTTCACCAACTGTGAGTCGTTTTCTGTTACGGCTTCTCCGTAGTTGTCGTGGTCGTTGTTTCTTTCTTTTCGATCACGGCTGGCTTGCTCAGCACGATCTTGCGAACAAGCATGCGATCGCCTTCCCGCACATAATAAACCGTTGCGGGCAGATCTGGACGGATTGCTGACCAGGTGACCGTCTGACCTTCCGGATCAAGAATCGTCGTGTCCTTGCTGTAGTAATAACGCACCGGTGCCGCGTCCGTGCTGGTGCGAAATGTGATGTAATCCGTTCCCGGCGTGTAGGTGCTGATTGTTCCTGTGCTGGTCGTAGTACTCGTCTCCGAGACGGCAGTTCCGGTCGCAGCATCTTTCGTTGTGACTGTGGTCGAGGTTTGAGCCATCGCTGTTACGACGCCCAAACTGCAGGCCACGGCCAATATTTTCGCTAATGTAGTTTGTTTCATAGTTGTCCTCTGCTTTGGTTAACCAAATGCTCGTTGTTGCGGATAGGTTGGACTTCTCGGAGCGGCCGTTTATTCGACCGCAAAGTTGTTTCGCGCGCTGCGCCACGATCGGTCTTTGAAATCATGCAAGCGCTTCCCGGATTTCGTGATTTCCTGCCAGACGATTGCGCAGCGCGGAATTACATCTTCGGGCAGTGGCGCGAGGTCGCGCGGCGTTACGGTTTCGTTGAATGGGATGGCCCGGTGGTCGAACCGACCGATCTCTACCGCAAGAAGAGCGGCGCCGAAATCGTCGATCAACTTTTCAATTTCACTGACAAAGGCGATCGCGAAGTGTCGATGCGGCCAGAATTGACGCCGACACTTGCGCGCGTGGTCGCAACGCACGAACGCGCGTTCAAAAAACCGCTCAAGTGGTTTTCCATCGGCCAGTTCTTTCGTTATGAAAAACAACAGCGCGGCCGTTTGCGCGAACATTATCAACTCAACTGCGACATCATCGGCGAGAGCGATTTCGCCGCGGACATCGAGCTGATCGCGCTTTGCATCGATATCTTGCGCGGATTTGGGCTGACCGAAAAAGATTTCGTTGTTCGCATCAGTGACCGTGAATTTTGGACGGATTTTTTGCAGAAACAAAAACTCCCGACCGAAAGTTGGGAGGAAGTTTTGCAGATAATCGACAAATCAGGACGCGAGCCGCGGGAGAAGACGGTAGAAAAACTCGGCAAGCTCGCGGAGCCTGTTTTCTCGATCTTCGATAAAGGCGGGCAGAGCGGGAAACTGGATCGGCTGGTGGATGGGCTCGGCGCGCGGGGACTTGCCGGATTCGTCGATGTCGATGTTCGGATTGTGCGCGGTCTGGCTTATTACACCGGCGCCGTTTTCGAAGTGTTCGATCGCGCTGGAAAACTGCGAGCGATTGCTGGCGGCGGGCGTTACGACAATTTGATCGGCCAGCTCAGCGACAGCGCGGTCTCGATGCCCGCGCTCGGTTTCGCTATGGGCGACGTGGTGCTCGGCGAATTGCTTCGCGATCGTGCCGCGAGAAATTGGAAGCGGCCGCCAAAGAACAAAACGAGATCGACATCTATGTTGTTATCGCCAAGGAACAGCGCCGGCCCGATGCTCTTGAGCAAATTCAGGAGCTACGCGATCGCGGTTATCGCGTCGATTACCCGCTCACGGTCGACAAGGTGGCCAAACAATTTCAAACTGCCGAAAACGTCGGCGCGCGGATCACGCTTCTTTACGGCGACGAATGGCCGCAGGTTAAAGTGAAAAATCTCGCCACGCGCGAGGAATCGTTGATTGCCGGCGATGCGTTGCTGGACAGCGTCGCGAAATTCTTCAAGGTCAACGGTTCCGCCTGACCATGTACCGGACGCACAGCTGCAATTCACTTCGCAAGATCGACATCGGCAAGGACGCCACGCTTTCCGGTTGGGTCCACGTCTCGCGCGATCACGGCGGCGTCATCTTTATCGACCTGCGCGACCGCGAAGGGATTACCCAGGTTGTCTTTCGACCGGAAGAGAACGCGCAACTTGCGATTCAGGTTTCCGGGAAAATCGCGGCGCGCGTGCCGGGCACGGAAAATTCAAAGCTCACCACCGGCGAGATCGAACTGATTCCAAGTCAGTTGCGAATTCTCAATCGCGCGGACGATCTGCCGTTTCCAATCGATGCCGAGATTCACAACGAAGATCTCCGGCTGACCTATCGGTATTACGATCTGCGCCGGCCGGAGTTGTCGCGCAACTTGCGCATCCGGCATCGTGCCGCCAAAGCGACGCGCGATTATCTCGATTCGCAGGGCTACATCGAAATTGAAACGCCAATCTTGTCGAAGAGCACGCCGGAAGGCGCGCGCGATTTTTTGGTCCCGAGCCGATTGGTGCCAGGAAAATTTTACGCCCTGCCTCAAGCGCCGCAGCAATACAAGCAACTGCTTCAGGTCGCCGGGGTCGAAAAATATTTTCAGATCGCAAAATGCTTTCGCGACGAGGATTTGCGCGCCGATCGCCAGCCGGAGTTTACCCAAATCGACATCGAAGGCTCGTTCGTGACACCGGACGATATTTTCAGGCTCACCGAGGGAATGCTGGCCGCGGTCTTCAAGGCGACCCACAACATCGACATCAAGAGGCCGTTCGATCGGCTGACTTATCGGGAAGCCGTCGGTCGATTCGGCAGCGATAAGCCCGATCGTCGTTTCGGCGTCGAGCTCGTCGACGTGAGCGACGATTTTCGGGCGAGCGGCTTTAAAGTGTTTCGCGGTGCGCTCGACGCCGGCGGCGTGGTTAAGGCAATCAACGCAAAAGGTTTTGCCGGCATCACCACCGGCCAAATCGAAGAGCTGACAGAAACGGCGAAGGTTTTTGGCGCGAAGGGTCTTGCTTTTATCAAGATCGAGACGGGCGAGTGGAAATCGCCGATCGTGAAATTTTTCAACGAGAGCGAGAAAGCGGCGTTGAAATCCAAGCTAAAAATTGAAGAAGGCGATCTGATTTTGTTCGGGGCCGATAAATGGGAGATCGCCTGCGAAGTGCTCGGGCGAATTAGGCTCCGAGTCGTAGAGATACACGATTTACGTCACACTTCTGTTAACCGCCAGTCCGGCACGGACTCCGGGTCGGAGTGGGACTTTTTGTGGGTGACAGATTTTCCACTGCTGCTGTGGAGCGCCGAGGAAAACAAATGGAACGCGATGCATCATCCATTTACTCGACCGAAGTCCGACGACGTCGCGTTACTCGATGATAAGGGAAAGTTTCCCGAGATTCGCGCCGAAGCCTACGACGTCGTGCTCAACGGCGTTGAGATCGGCGGCGGCAGCATGCGAATCCACGAACCGCAGTTGCAGGAAAAGATGTTCGAAGCACTCGGCATCAGCGCACAAGATCGACAATCAATGTTCGGTCATTTGCTCCGCGCGCTGCGACTCGGCGCGCCACCGCATGGCGGGATCGCGCTCGGCCTCGATCGCCTCGTGATGTTGCTTTGCGGCGCGGAAACGATTCGCGACGTAATGGCCTTCCCGAAAAATAATCGCGGGATGGACTTGATGACGCAATCGCCAGCCGACGTCGATCCGCGTCAGTTGCGTGATCTTGCGATCAAGCTGGCGGGTGATGTTCGCGGCCAGTCCGGAAAAGAACCGCCACCGAAAAAGTGACGGTTGTCCAAAAACAAATCCACTAGGGAAATTCCATTACTGGGAGCCTGGCACCTAGTAGCCCAGTGCCTTTTTTCGCTCCATGGCGCCAGGTAACGCCTCCTTCTTCTTTGTGATCGGTTCCCCGTTGGCGTCCTTGATTTGGTGCGCTTGAGTGGCGTTGAACTCGGTGTCTTTCGTAAATTCTGGCGGAAGGTCGGCCTCGGCATAGATGGCGTGCACGGGGCAGACGTCCACACATGCCGTGCAATCGATGCACTCCTCGGGATGAATTACTAGCTGGTTGTCCAGTTCGTAAAAACACGTGACAGGACACACCTCCACACAATCAGTGAACTTGCATCCGTTACATTTCTCAGTGACGACGTGGGCCATGAAATTTGGTGATGATATATAAAGAAGCTTCGGTCACACTCCGAAGTTTTTCATCTACTAGCTTGCTGGCGGGTGATGCTCGCGGCCAGTCCGGAAAAGAATCGCCACCGAAAAAGTGACGATTGTACCGAAACAAATCCACCACGGAAATTCCATGGTTGGAAGCCAGGCCGGCTTGACGTAAGCAATCTTGCCGAACAATCGCGCGATTGTATTCAGCAGATCGCTCAGGATCGTGACGACGACAAAGCCGGTAATCATGGCGATGAGGTTGCCGCGATTATTGCCGCGCGATTTGGTGAGCATGCCGGCCAAGAAAATGCCGAGCACAGAACCGTAAGTGTAACCGTAAATTCCGAGCACAATCGGAATGATGCGGACGTTCGGCAGTACGATCACGAAATAGGAAGTGGTCGACGCGACCACGATCATTAAGACCGAGAAACCAACCGTGGCCCAACGCACGGTACGCAGACTCTGTTCGCCGGTTGCGCCGGGATTAATATAAGGCTCATACCAATCGCGGGTGAAACTGGTGGCGAGCGCATTGATCGCCGTGCTGAGCGAGCCCATAGCGGTGGCGAAAATTCCCGCGATCAACAAACCGCGGAGACCGATCGGCATTTCATAGAGTATAAAATGGCAGAACGTTTCATTGGGCGATTTCGGAAGGTTCGGATCGAAGTGGGTCTGGTAATAAACCCAGAGCAGTAGGCCGATGCTTAGAAATGTGAGTGCGATCGGAATGTCGGCGATTCCAGAAAGAATGAGCGAGCGCCGACTGCGCCGAATGTCCACGGCAGTCAACATCCGTTGGACCATGTCTTGATCGGTTCCGTGCGTAGCCATGGTGATGAATGTCGATCCAATGAGTCCGGCAAAAATCGTGTACTCGATTTCGAACATGCCTTTCCATTTGTCCCAACCGCTCTTGGCGGGGTCGAGTCCGGTCGTGATGATATCGGACATATGAAAACCGCCGTGGAGCTCAGCGATTTTATGCCAGCCTCCGGGAATCGCACTGTAAAGCAGACCGAGCGCAACCAGCGCGCTGCCCATCATGATCGAGGCCTGAATGAAATCGGTCCAAACAACCGCCTTGATTCCGCCGATGGTAGTGTAGATCGCAGTTAAAATGACGATCACGACGGTCGCGCCGATGTAAATAAGGAGAGTTTCAGTTTGTCCGGGCCGCGTGCCGCGAATCATTTCGTAAGCGAGCACGAGCGCAATCGCGGCAACGTAAAGGCGCGCGCCCGAAGCGAGCAAGCGGGTGAACATGAAAACAGCGGAGGCGGCGTTTTTGGTCGCGACGCCAAAGCGCACCGTCAGATATTCGTAGATCGAAAAAACTCTATAATCGTAGTACGGCTTGATGAAAATGTAGCTGACGAGAATGCGTGCCAGGATCGTGCCGAAGGCCAGCTGGATGTAGGTGTAGTTCCGCAGCGCAAAACCTTCACCGGGTGTTCCGAAAAAAGTGCCGGCGCTGGTTTCGGCGGCGATGATCGAGGCGAGGACTGCCCACCACGGAATTTGCCGGCGACCGAGAGCGAAATCTTCCAGGTCGCGCTCCTTGCGACCCATGCGCAGGCCGATGAAAATGATGATGAAAAAATAAAGCAGCAGAACCGCGCTATCGATGGCAAGGCGTCCATCCATGTCGATCTTACTTAGCCACAGATGGACACAGATTTACACAGATAAAGAATTGAAACTTCGCATTCCGACATCGGTGTTTGATCCGTGTTAATCTGTGGCGAAAGAATTCTCGGATGAAATTGATTCAGGTTCCCGCGCCGGATTTCAATCTGGCAATGACGCTCGGTTCGGGTCAGGTCTTTCACTGGGCGAGACTCGGCGACGGTTTTATCGGCGCGATTGGCGATCGGCCAGTTTATGCCGAGCAGCGCGGAGATTCGTTATTGGTCTGCTGCGATTGCGAAGATTTAGCCTACACTTATTTCGCGCTCGATCATCCGCTGGCCGAAATCTGCGCGTCCTTTCCAGGTGATCCGGTGATGAGTGCGGCCAAAGAATTTTGCCGCGGCCTGCGAATTATTCGTCAACCGAAATGGGAATGTTTGGCCACGTTCATTTGTTCGTCGATGAAACAAGTCACGCATATTCGGCAGATCTCGCAAAACTTGCGCGAACGATTTGGGGAGCCGCGGAAGATTGATGGTCAGATTGTGCACCTGTTTCCCAAGGCCGTGCGTCTTGCGCAAAGTTCAGAGAAAGAACTGCGAAAATGCGCGCTCGGTTATCGCGCGAAGAATTTACTGACGACGGCGCGCTTGGTCGCGAGCGGAGACATCGATCTTGAGAAGCTGACTGCGCTCACCGATGTCGATCTTCGCGCACGGTTGTGCGAGCTGCCGGGCGTAGGCGCGAAGGTTGCTAATTGTGTGATGCTCTTTGCCTACGAGCGGCTACGCGCGTTCCCGATCGACGTCTGGATCGAGCGGGTTTTGCGCAAAAGGTATTTCCCGCGGGCGCGAAGATTGAACGCCGCGCGGCTCCAGGCGTTCACACAGAAATACTTCGGCGACCATGGCGGTTACGCACAGCAATATTTGTTTCATCACGCGCGGACGAATAAGACTAAGAAAAAGCGGAAGAGGAAGAGTAGGTCGTTTGTCACGATCTCGGGCGTGAGATAATGTCTTGGTTCTGAATTCATGACCACGGCGGAGTTCATCATCGGCCATTCGGCGGACGACGCGGCCGAACGAAAGAAGGAGGCGCGCAAGATTCTTTGGGCGCTTCTGGCGGCGCTCGGTATTCATTTGCTCATCGGCTATTCGCTCGCGGTTTTTGGCGGGCTGCTTTATTCGCCATTCTCAGTGATCGAAGAAGACAAACCGGTCGAACTGACGTTTGTCGATCTGGCCACGCCTGCGCCCGCGAAGAACACGATGTTCATTCCGAACGACGAATCGAAACAAACTGAGCAGCCGAAGGAAAAGACATTTGAATCGAACGCCAATTCGATCGCAGCGAGCGAGAATGCGCCGACCAGCAATTTGCCGTTACCCTCGCAGCAGGGGGGAGACCGGACTAATCTTAATTTGGATTCGCATCGGGAATCGTTGCCGAACGAAGGCGCGAACCCCGAGCCTAGCACTGCGCCGCAACAATCGGCCACGCCACAGCCCACTGCTCAACCCACGCCAATTTCGAAGTCGGAGGAATTTGCCATGTTAACGTCGACGCCGACGCCTCGACCGAGCGCGGCCAGCACGCCGCAGCAGCCGAGATCTTCCTATCGGCCACTGAAAGAGAGAACGCGCCTGGCCGGATCGATCTCCAATCGGGGCACGTCCGCAGTGAACGCGATCGGCACGCCGCTTGGTCGTTATGAGAAGATGGTTCAGGACGCGATCGGCTCGCGTTGGTATGCGTATGTCGGCGAGAAAGCCGACCTGATCAGCCTCGGAACGGCGCAGGTTATCTTTTCCATTGACCGAAGCGGCCGGGTGAAGAATCTCAAGCTGATTAAAAACAGCTCCAACGAAGCTTTTGCCAACGTCTGTCTCCAATCGATCCTGGAGATCCAGATGCCGCCGATACCCGAGGATGTCGCCAGCGCATTGCCGCCGGAAGGTCTCGACGAACAGATCACATTCACAATGTTTCCGAACTGATCGCCAAAATGTCGCAAGCGCTTCAAACTGTTGCCGGATTTTTTACCAAGGGCGGCATTTTCATGTGGCCGTTGCTGGCGTGCTCAATTGTTTCGCTGACCGTGATTATTTTGCGGACGCTGGCGTTGCGGGAAAAAAATGTATTGCCGCTTACGATCGAGAGCGAAATGGAGCGCCTTGCCCCCGGCGCGAATCCGGAACGGCTCTTTCGCATCGTGCAGCATGACCCGTCTTCGCTCGCGCGGATTGTGCGTGTCGCGCTGGCGCATTTGCGCTGGCCGCGCTCGGAAAATGTGGAGACGGTGCAAACGCGCGCGCGTCACGAGATGGTGCGCCTCGAAAAAGGTCTGGTCGTGCTGGAAGTGATCATCGGCATTGCGCCGTTGATCGGACTGATCGGGACCGTGTCCGGTTTGGTGCACGTGTTCGCCAGTCTCGGGGTCAGCGCTACCTCAGCCGATCCGAAACAGATCGCGCGCGGAATTTCCGAAGCGTTGAATTGCACCGTCTTCGGGTTGGGAATTGCCGTCCCAAGTCTGATCGCATTCGTTTATTTTTCGAAAAAAGTGGAAGTCCTCTCAGTGGAAATGGAATCGCTGGTGACGGAACTGCTTTCAAAGTGTTACTACGGCCGGCTCGCCGGTGCGCGAGGCAAGACCCCGCAAATCCCGGCGCAGACGGTGACGCCGGCGGAGCCCGCGACGCCGGAGATCGCGCCAATGGCGTGACCCAAGATCGACATCTGTGAAATTTGCAGTCCGTAAACGGCGCGCGCCATCGATCATCATTGTTTCGCTGGTCGACATCCTGACGATTCTGCTGATTTTCTTCGTCGTTTCGACCACGTTCAAAAAGGATCAGCCCGAAGTGCAGATCAATTTGCCGGAATCGAAAACGGCGACGAACGCGCCGGCCGAGCTCGAACATGCGATCGTGACCGTCGATCAGAACGACGAGATCAAACTGGATGGGAAAACCGTGGCGGTCGAAGAACTTGAAGGCGCGGTGAAAAATTTGTCCGACACGCGCCGAAGCACACTCGCGTTGCAGGCGGATAAGAAAGCGTCGTTTGGGACGATCGTGAAAGTGATGGACGCGTTGAAACTTGCTGGAGTGAAGAATTTGCCGGCATTCACGCGCGGCGAACCATGAGATTGTCGATCTTGCAGTACGGCGACCCGATCCTGCGAGCGAAAGGAAAGCGGATCGAGAAAATCGATCAGCGGATTCGGGAGTTGGCGCAGAACATGATCGAGACGATGCACGCCGCCAACGGCGTCGGTTTAGCGGCGCCGCAAATCGGCGAAGCGCTTCAGCTCACTGTCCTCGATGTTTCACAGGTGGAGGATCGGCCGAGCACGATGAAGTTGAACGGCAAAAATGTCGACCCGCGAAGCGCGATGCCGCTGGTG
>Ga0209577_10007045_pt1 | contig 10357 bp, 12 predicted proteins | sample GraSoiAngelo_109_FD_185874 | JGI IMG/M metagenome (GOLD analysis project Ga0209577, IMG submission 185874) | Grasslands soil microbial communities from the Angelo Coastal Reserve, California, USA - 14_0903_12_20cm (SPAdes) (version 2) | ecosystem: Environmental > Terrestrial > Soil > Grasslands...
CAGAGCGCCTTGGGGATGATGCCGAACATGGCTCCCCCGTCGAGGTGCTGGCGCCCCCCCTCGAGCGCATGACAGGTGAGCCGACCGACTTTAAAGGTTGTGTAACGACTCAAGCGTCGTGGCTCCATTCCCCTGCGCCAACCCCAGCAGCTTCGCCAGGCACTTCGCTGCGGCGACCGCGTCTCCCGTTGCCCGGTGTCGCCCTTCGATCTCGATGCCGAAGTGATAACTCACCGTGTCGAGATTTCGGCGCGGGAGATCTGGCAGGAGCTTGCGCGCCAATCGCACCGTGCAGACCCGCGGGCCTTGCAGCAGCAACCCCGTCGCGCGCTCGATCTCGGTCGACACGAACGCCCAATCGAACCGCGCGTTGTGCGCGACGAAGACGCAGCCCTCGAGCGCGGCGAGCAGCCGATCGACGATTATCTCGAACGTCGGCGCATCGCGGACCATTTTCGCATCGATCCCCGTCAGCCCCGCCACGAACTGCGGAATCGGAATCCCGGGATTGACGAGCGAATGGAATGCGACCGTGCCGTCGAGCATCACGACCGCGATTTCCATGATGCGGTCGCCGCGAAACGCGCGCACGCCGGTGGTTTCGACGTCGACCACTGCCCAGCGGCACGCTTCAAGGACCGGACTGCTCGCGCTCGGAGGAGTGACCAGCGTCCAGCGGCCGTCGGTGGTGCGAGCGAAGCGCGGGTCGGGCGCCAGCAGCGCTGCGGCGATGCAATCGGCCGTGTGCCGGTTCGCCTGGGCGATGCCCAGGACGTCGCGCACGATCGCGAGACTCGCGGCGGGCCCGGTCTGTAAGAACGACAGCGCTCGGGATGTCAGCGAAGATGCAGGGACCGCGGCGAGGCCGGTCAGAGATCGTCTCGCCGGAGCGGAAGCGTCATGCAGCGCGGTCCGCCTCCGCCCCGCACCAGCTCGCCGCCTTCGATCGTAATCACCGCCCGCTCCCCATCTTTCAGCGTCTCGTCGGCCGTCATCACGCGAAAGCCGGCACTGGTCAGCTCGGCGAGGGTCGCGTCGTTGCGGTCGTAGCTCAAGACGACGCCGGGGCGCACCGCGAACGAGTTGCAGGCCGACGCCCATTGCTCGCGCTCCTGCGTCGTGCGCTGGCTGCCGCCGCAGAAGATCGGCTCGAGTGGCTGGTCCACCGCTTGCATTGCCGCGAAGAAGTTTGGCACTTCTTTGACACCCTTCGATCGTTTGCGGCGGTGGAGGACGGCCAGGCGTTCGGGGCCGACGAAATGCGGCGGGTAGACGATGCACAGCTCGCGATCCACCTGCGTGAATATCATGTCGAGATGAATCGCGGTGCGCTCGGCGGGCAAGACGATGATGATGACGTCCGTCACGCGGCAATTCGCGAAGACGAGCTCGCAGAGCAGATCGAGCGCCGCCGGGCTGGAGCGCTCACTGAAGCCGAGCACGAGCAGGTCGGGACGGATGGGATGCACGTCCCCGCCCTCGAGCGTGTAGTTGATGCGCTTCTCGTCGGAGCCGTCATAGAGAATGCCGGCGTTCTCGAACTTCTGGTCGTAGCGGAACAGCGCCTTGATCAGGAGCTCTTCGGTCCAGCGCACGCCGTGCCGCATCGAGCCGATGATCGCGTGCTCACCGATCACGATGCCGACGTCGCGGGTGAAGAAGAGGTTGGGCAGCGGCGGGAGCGCGAAGGCGACTTCGTTCAACGCGCGCGCGATCGGGCCGCCGTCCTCCAGCGCACCTTCGACCATGAGGGCGACGAAGTCCTCCGACGACAGCGCCGCCATCTGCTTCGACAGTGCGTCGGAGGGGATGACCTCGAGTGCGCGCGTGGTCAGGAATTCTCGCACTTCGGGCCGCCCCGCAATCTCGACCAGCGTGTCGCGCACTTCATGGACCTCGGCGAAGCGCTCCAACACCGCGACCAGGCGGCGGTGCTCGCGCTGGGCGATCTCGAGATCGATGATGTCGTCGTAGAGGTAGTCTTCGCGCGTGCCGGGGGTAACGGCGACGAGCTCTTTGCCGGGGGTATGTACCAGAACTGACCGAAGCGCGCCGATTTCGGACGTGACGTGGACGCGGGGCATGGGGGGAAAGCTAACGGTTAGCCAGAGAGTAGCTCAGCGTCTCCAATTCGAGCGCCATGTTCACGGTCTTGACTTCGACGTCGGGAGGAACGTTCAACGGCACAGGCGCAAAGTTCAGAATAGCCTTCACCCCGCTCCGCACCAATCGATCGACGACCTGCTGCGCCGACTCGGCGGGCGTCGCGACGATGGCGATGTCGCTCGGGTCTTTCTTGAGGTCCGATTCGAGATGTTTGACGTCGCGCACGACCAGCCCATTCCAACGCGATCCGATTTTCCGCGCGTCTTGATCGTAGATCGCGGTGATGTGAAAACCGCGCTGGCGGAAGCCCTGATACTGGACGAGCGCCCCGCCCATCCGCCCCGCGCCGACCAGCACGACCCGGTAGCCGCGCTCCAGGCCGAGGATGTCGCGGATGCGGCGGGTCAATTCGGGGACGGCGTAGCCGAGGCCCCGTTTGCCGAACGAGCCGAAGAAGGAGAGGTCCTTGCGGACTTGTGCCGAGGTGGTGCCGCCGAGCCGGGCCAGCTCGCCGGAAGAGATCGTGGGGGATTTGGCCTGCTCGAGAAAGCGCAGGTAGACGGACAGCCGCCGAACGGTGCTGTCGGAGATCTTCCGCATTGTGAACTATTTCACAATGGGGGACCTTAGCGCAAGGCCGGTTTCCGGGCGCGAATGAACGCCCCCATGACTCGCCCGCTGATTTCGCGTGCCAGCACGTTGTCGATGCCCGCCTCCGTGAATTCGTAAACGCGCGTTGGCTCCACCGAGATCTCGGTGAATCCCGCGTCGGCCAAGAGCCGCTGGTATTCGTTGTCTTCGAGCGCGCCGGCGATACAACCGACCCAGAGCTCCATGCTGTGTCGCACCGCGTCGGGAACTTCCCCGCGGCACACAACATCCGACACTGCGAACCGGCCGCCGGGCCGCAGCACACGAAACGCTTCTTGCAGGACTCGCGCTTTATCGGCTGAGAGATTGATGACGCAGTTCGAGATAATCACGTCGACGGAGGCGTCGGGCAACGGGATGTTTTCGATCTCGCCCTTGAGGAACTCCACGTTCGTGGCTGCCGCCTTCGCCTGGTTTGCGCGGGCAACCGTGAGCATTTCGTCGGTCATGTCGAGCCCGTAGGCTTTGCCAGTCGGGCCAACCCGCTTGGCTGAGAGCAGCACATCGATGCCACCGCCTGACCCGAGGTCGAGGACCACCTCGCCCGCGTGGAGGTCTGCGAGCGCCGTGGGGTTGCCGCAGCCGAGCGAGGCGAGCACGGCGCCCTCCGGGAGACCGCGGGTCTGTGCCGCGTCGTAGAGGTTGTCCGAGACGGGGTCACAGCCACACGCACCACTCGGCCCGCAGCTGCCCTTCTCACCACCGAGTACTTTCAGTGCGGCGTCGGCGTATTTCTCTTTGACCGTCTCTTTGATGTCCTGACTCATCGTGGCCTTCCCCGCTCACAGAGTGAATTCAGTCACAACAGGCGACGGCGCAGCTGCCGGCATGTTTGCCGGGCTTTACGGACTTCGTGTATGCCGCGATTTGGTCCAGCGTCTCGCGCACGAGGCCGTAGAACATCCACCGTCCCTCGCGACGATCGCTGATCAACTCAGCGTCCTTCAGCACTTTGAGATGAAAGGAGAGTCGAGACTGCGCGACCTCGAGCACCTGTTCGAGCTCGCAGACGCAGCGTTCCTTGTGCGACAGCATTTCGACGATTTGAACGCGGGTTTCATCGGACAAGGCATGGAACCAACGGGCCACGACGGTGGCGTCGGGGCGGGTGGCAGTTGTCATCAGGCTAACATATCAACGGTTCTTGATATGTCAAGATACCGCTTTGCGGCAGCAGACGAGGGGACACATATCTTCGTGAGCCCCTGGACCGACGATCTTGGTAAAGGCGATCATATGCTGGAACGTTTCCCCGCGCAAACCATGGTACTTCCAACGGCCGTCGCGCCATTCCCGGACCAATCCCGATTCTCTGAGCACTTTCAGGTGGTAGGAGACGGTGGACTGCGGAGCGTCGAGCAGGGCGGCCAGCTCGGTTACAGCGCGGTCGCGCTGCGACAGGAATTCCAGGATCTGCAACCGCGTGGTGTCGGAGACCGCGTGAAACCATTGGCCGACGTGCGCAAGCTCGACAGCCAGCGCATGCGGGACTGCCGGCAGCCCCGGTCGAATCAGTGGCATTTTCCTGGCAACCCGAAGCAACCAGCGGCGGCTCATGCGTACCATCCTACCCCGGTCATATCAACAATCATGGATATGGCTCGAGCGGGGGGGGCCGATGTGCCGGAACAGGCGCACGAAATCCGCGGGTGACAGACGCTCCGGCCGCACCGTCGGATCGAACCCCATCGCCTCCAGATCGATGTCCGGAACCACGTTCTTGAGCTGCTTGCGGCGCTTGCTGAAACAGGCCGTTACAAACGCCCGCAGCGGCGCTACTTCGACGTCCATGACCAGTGGCTGCGCGAGCGGGGTCAACCGGATCAGCCCACTGCGCACCTTCGGGGGCGGTCGGAAAGCGCCTGGGGCGATCGTGAACAGCTTCTCCACTCGGGCCACCGTCTGCACCCCAACCGAGAGGGCGCCGTACGTCTTTCCGCCGGGCTTGGCGGCGATGCGATCGGCGACCTCATCCTGCACGAGAAAAACGATCCGCTCCGGAAGCGGCGGCGTCAGCGCCTTATCGATGAGCGGCGAGGTGATATAATACGGAATATTGCCCACGATCTTGGGCATGCGCGGCCATGCGAGGCGCAGCGCATCGCCCTCGATTACCGTCAGGTTGTCCCGTGCTAACGCCCCAGCAAGTCGCCGATCCCTTTCGATCGCGATGACTTTCAACCCACGAGCGAGCAACGCGTCAGTCAGCGAGCCCTTCCCCGGCCCAATTTCGAGCACGGTCTCTCCCGGAACGGGGTCGAGCGCGTCCACGATCCGGCCGAGGATCCCAGGATCGCTGAGAAAGTGCTGGCCGAGCCGTCTCAAATCTTGAGCAGAACGAGGGTGCGGTCGTCGTTGGCAGTCCCCCCGCCGGTGAACGCGGCGATGTCGGTGAATACTGCCTCCAGGATGTGCCGTGCCGGCCGTCCCCGCAGATTCACCACGTGGCTCAACACGCGCTGCTCGCCGAACCGTTCGCCGTTCGGACCCCGCGCATCGGCCAACCCGTCGGTGAACAGACAGAGAATCGCCTTGCCCCGCTCGAACGGCAGCACGCGTTCCTGCCCGCCATCGCCCAGACCGAGCGGCGGGCGTGTCGCCTCCAGCCGGGTGACGGCCCCGGTTTCTGTCGACACGAGAAACGCGTGGGGGTGCCCGGCGTTCGCGTACGTCAGCGTGCCCTGCGCCGGATCGGCTACGGCATAACACAACGTCAGAAACATCTCCGTCTCTTCGAGCTCCTCGGCGAGCGACATCTCGAGACGCCGTAGCGCCTCGTGCGGCGATTCCGCAGTCTCGGCGTGAATACCGGACGCGGCCATCGCGAGCGCCATGATGAGCGCGGCGCCGAACCCGTGGCTCGAGACGTCGCCGATCATCACGCCGATTCGTTCCCCATGCAGGCTCAGGAGGTTATAAAAGTCGCCGCCGACCGACTCGGCCGGGCGACAGCGCGCCGCCACGTCTCCCTTCGACGCGACGACCGCGGGCGACGGCAGCAGCTTGAGCTGCAGGTCGTGCGCCAGCTCCAGCTCGCGGCGCACCCGCTGCTGGCCCAGGTCCCGCTCCACCAGCCGCGCATTCTCGATCGCCGCGCCGATCTGGTTCGCGATGGCGGCGACGAGCTTGCGGTCGCCGGCGGTGAACGCGTCCTCTCCCGTCCTGTCCGTCAGATTAATCACGCCGATGGGCGTGGGCACGCGGCCCGGTGACGCATAGACGACGGGCACCGAGAGAAACGCATGACCGCGGTAGCCGCGCTCGATCGGGTTCGCAGGCTTCTGCGCGCGCTGGTCGTGGGGATCATAGCTGATTGTGCGCATCTCCCGAAACACGCGCGCCGCGATCGACTTCGGATCGTCCACCTCGACCGGCTCGATTTCGCCCAGCTCGACGCCGCGGGCGGCGACGAGCCGCAACACGTGCGCGCGCGGGTCGTGCACCAGCAGCGTCGCGCGACGCGCGCGAACGACGGCCGACACTTCCCGCAGAATCCGGTTCGCTGCCTCGTCCAGCCGAATCGTGTGTCCCAGGATCTCGCTGATCGTATAGATCAGGTCGATTTCCTCGTAGCGCCCCGACAGCTCGGCCGCGACCTGGCCGGTTTCTTCCTCTGCCTCCATCACCGCACCGATGACCTCGGCGAGCTCGACGGCGGCCCGCTCCCCCTCACCCTTCACTTCGAGCCAGGTATCGGGGCTGTCGGGAATCGGTTGGAACCAGGCGGGCCCATCGGGAGTGTCGAGTCGGCCGCCGCCATTGGGTGTGGGCGGCCAGTGCGGCTCTTCCCGTCCTTCGCCGAGGCCGCCGCCGATGGGTAACAGCCGCCCGCCGGGGCTCTTGGCACGCCACAAACGCAGAGTCGTCCCGGAAAGCGCGGCCAGCACCGGCAACAGGCGCTCGAGCCGTGTCACCCCGCCCGGAGCGTCAGGCAGATGCCGTTGCCTTTCTCGTTGAACGCCACGTCGTCCACGAGGTGACGAATGACGAACAACCCGCGCCCGTACTCGCGCTCGAGGTTGTCGGGGTGCGTCGGATCGGGCAACCGGCTCGGATCAAAGCCCTGACCATCGTCATCGATATGGATCCGCACGAAGTCCCGCCGCAGCTCCACGTAGACGCGGACGACGCGCTCGGGATCTTCGCCGTTCCCATAGCGAATCGCGTTCCCGAGCGCCTCGGCGAGGGCGGTGCGGAAATTGAAGCTGATGCGACGGGGAGACAACGTACCGGGGGGCAGATGATTGGCGACGAGCTCGACGGCGTCGCCCACCATCCCAAGATCGCTCGGGACGTCGAGGCTCATCGAGCTCGACGTCACATCAAGTCGTAAACTCAAAACGCTGCGAGCGCCTCCTCGGCGGTCCGGGTGATGGCGAACAGCGTGTCGAGCTTGGTGAGCTCGAAGAGCGTCTGGAGGTCCGCGTTGAGGCCGGCGAGCCGCAGCTCACCACCCTGCTCGCGAATTTTCTTGGACAGCGAAACCAGCACCCCGAGTCCCGACGAGTCGATGTATCCTGTCTTGCTGAAATCAATCACGAATTTGCGGGAGCCTTCTTCGAGTGCCTCGAGGACCTTTTGCTTCAGCTCCTGGCGGTTGCCCACGATGAGCTGACCTTCCACGCCCACGATCACGACGCCGCTCTTGTCCTTCTTCAGGGTGAACCGCATCCCGTTACCCCTTCCGCGTTTGGAGAATCGCGATCGCCGCTGTGTTGACAATATCATCGGAGGTGGCGCCGCGCGACAGGTCCGCGATTGGTTTGGCCAGTCCTTGGAGAATCGGGCCGAGCGCCATCCACCCGCCGAGCCGCTGCACCAGCTTGTAGCCGATGTTCCCGGCGTCGAGATCGGGGAAAATCAGCACGTTCGCGCGGCCGCCGACGGCAGAGCCCTTGGCTTTTCGCTCGGCGACTTCCGCCACGAGGGCCGCGTCGGCCTGCAACTCGCCGTCGAAGCGGAAGTCTGCGGGCGGCTGCCGTCCCCTCAGTTGGGTAATCGCGGCCTGCACACGCTCGACGCGCGGCCCCTCGGCGCTGCCGCGCGTGCTATAAGAAAGAAAGGCGACGACCGGCTCATCCCCGACGATCCGGCGCCGATCGCGCGCGGACGCGATGGCGATGTCGGCCAGCTGCACGGAGGTCGGCTCGGGGACGACGGCGCAGTCGGCGAACGTCAGTACGACGTCGTCCTTGACCATGTAAAAAGCGCCGGAGACGGTCGCGATGCTCGGCGCCATGCCCACCGCCCAGAGCGCGGCGTGAATCGTGTCCGCGCTGGGATACACGGCGCCACCCACCATGACATCGGCCGCACCGATGCCAACCAGGCACGCGCCGCGCGTGAGCGGATGCTCCAGCGCCTCGGCGGCCGCGGCGTCGGTGGGAAAGCGGTCGGGCCGCCGCGACCGCAGATGACGGGCCAGAAACGGCATCCGCGAATCGGGCGCGCGCCGCAGCACCTCCACGACGCCCATGCCCTCCCGCTCCACGCGCTTTGCTGCGTCCTGCACGCGCGGATCATCGCCTTCCGGAAAGACGACGCGTGGTTTGGTGTCCCGCGCCCGCTGATAGACGCGGTCGAGGAAGCTCATTTCGCGAACTTGCGCTTCAGCGCTTTTGCGACGGTGGGATCGACGAGCTGCGACACGTCGCCGCCAAAGCGCGCCACTTCGCGCACCAGACTGGAGCTTACGAAGGTCAGATCGAACGCCGGCACGAGAAACACGGTCTCGATTTTCGGCGCGAGGTTGCGGTTCATCAACGCCATCTGAAATTCATATTCAAAATCGGACACCGCTCGTAGCCCACGAATAATGACCGACGCCCCGACCTTTTTGGCGAACTCCGCGAGCAATCCTTCGAACGATTGCACCTCCAGGCGCTTGTCGGGCACCGCCTGCTTGATCAGCGCGACGCGCTCCTCCAGCGAGAAGAGCGGCTGCTTCGCGACGTTCACTGCCACCGCCACCACCAGCTGATCGACAAACTCCAAAGAGCGGTGAATCAGGTCTTCGTGGCCCTTGGTGATGGGGTCGAAGGAGCCGGGATAGACGGCGATGCGTTTCATGATGGCGGTACGGATGCGTAAAGAAAAGTGATCGCAGTGTCCCCGTAGCGCCGCGTGTCGTCTCCGACAATCGCCTGCTCTGCGGCATGCTCGACTGAGAATACGCTCGCGAAAGGCGTCTCGCGGAAAATCCTCGCGAGCTCCGCCGCCTCGTCACCCGCGTAGGGCGGATCCGCGAATGCCACGTCATAGGCACCCGGCCGCAAGCGTTCGGCGAACCGCATCGCATCACTCCCGTGAATGGTGATCCGAGCCGGGACGTTCAACGTCTCTGCGTTCGCACGAATCGCAGCGAGTGACATCTTGTGGTTCTCTACGAAATCGACGGCGACGGCACCGCGCGACAGCGCTTCAAATCCCAGGGCACCCGAGCCGGCGAACAGATCGAGCACCCGCGCATCCGGGATCGACTGCTGCAAGATGCTGAACCAGGCCTCGCGGACCCGATCCGACGTGGGTCTCACCTTGTTCGTCGTCGGCGTCTTGAGACGCCGGCCCTTGAACTCACCCGCTATGATGCGGAGCAAGACTCGCCACTCTTGCCTGAATCGTCGTCCTCCCCTGCCAGTCGTCCCGCTCCAGCCGAAAAGCGACGTCGAGCGGGTTCGTGAGCCAGTCTTGCGGCACTGCGTCCGCCCAGCGAAAGCCGATCGCCGGCAGCAGACCCGAGCCGTCGTCGAGCGTGAACCGCAGGTGATTCGTCCCGACGCGGCGCGCGCCGACCGCATCAGCCGTTCCAGGTCGGCGCTCACATCCGCGAGCGGCAGCTCGAGATCGATGCGCTGGCTCGGCGCCAGGTCGTCGGGGGTGAGAAGCTCGCCCGCTACCGCGAGGAACGCAACGCGGAAGTCGCCGAACTTGTCGCGCCGGATCGTGAAGCCGGCTGCCATCGTATGGCCGCCGTACTTCTCGAGGTGAGCACCGACCCGGTGTAATGCCCCGTGCAGGTCAAAACCCGAAATGCTCCGTCCCGAGCCACGGCCGAGCTCGCCGGCTTCATCCCAGCCGACCAGGAACGTCGGCCGGCCGTAGCGCTCCACGAGCCGCGAGGCGACGATCCCGATGACGCCCGGATGCCACGTCGCCGCACCGAGCACGATGGCGGCGTCGGCGGGATCGAGCGTCTTGTCCACGAGCTCGATCGCTTCGTCGAGAATCAGGTGATCCATCTCCTGGCGGCGCGCATTGATCGTCTCGAGCTCCCGCGCGAGCTTGGCTGCTTCCTGCGGGTCCTCGGTGAGGAGCAGCCGCAGACCGTCGTTCGCGTCGCCGATGCGGCCCGCAGCATTGAGACGGGGCGCGAGGATGAACCCCACGTGCGCCCCGCGCAGCGGCTTGCCGCCGAGCCCGGCCGTCTCGATCAGGGCACGCAACCCGACCCAGCGGGAGTCGGCCAGCTTCTTGAGCCCGTAGCGCACCAGGATGCGGTTCTCGCCCACGAGCGGCACGACATCGGCGATCGTCGCGAGCGCGACGTAGTCGAGGAAATGCAGCGGCAGGTTGGGCGAGAGGCCAAGCATCTGGACAAGCG
>Ga0209577_10007046_pt1 | contig 10357 bp, 10 predicted proteins | sample GraSoiAngelo_109_FD_185874 | JGI IMG/M metagenome (GOLD analysis project Ga0209577, IMG submission 185874) | Grasslands soil microbial communities from the Angelo Coastal Reserve, California, USA - 14_0903_12_20cm (SPAdes) (version 2) | ecosystem: Environmental > Terrestrial > Soil > Grasslands...
CGCCAAGGAGTGGGACATGACGCGGGGTGCGCTTGGTCCGGTGTTCTCCGCCGGCCTGTTCGGGCTGATGGTCGGCGCGCTGCTGTTCGGGCCGCTTGCCGATCGCATCGGGCGCAAGAAGATCATCATCTTCTCGACGCTCGCATTCGGCCTCGGCGCGCTCGCCACCGCCTTTGTCCAGGACGTCAATGCGCTGCTTGCGATCCGTTTCTTGACCGGCCTCGGGCTCGGCGGCGCGATGCCAAATGCGGTCGCCATGACCTCGGAGTTCAATCCACGCCGCCGCCGCGCCACCATGGTGATGATCATGTTCTGCGGCTTCTCGGTGGGCGCAGCACTTGGCGGCTTTCTCGCAGCCGCGCTGATCCCGCACTTCGGCTGGCGCTCGGTGTTTGTGGTTGGTGGCATCGCGCCATTGATCATGGTCCCGATCCTGGCACGGAGGCTGCCGGAATCCGTCCGCTTCCTGGCGCTCGCTGGTCGGGCGCCCGAGCGCGTTGCGGAACTGCTTGGCTTCATCAGGCCGAACGCCTCGTTCGCCTCCGGCACGCAATTTACCGTGCACGAGCCGGCACTGGCGGGGATGCCGGTCGTGCATCTGTTCCGGGAGGGGCGAACCGTTGCGACGCTGCTGTTGTGGGTGGTGTTCTTCATGAGCCTGCTTGACATCTATTTTCTGTCGAACTGGCTACCGACCGTGCTCAATGACCTCGGCGCCTCGGTGTCGGAGGCCGTATTGATCGGATCGATGTTGCAAGTCGGCGGCGTGGTCGGGACCTTCGCGCTCGGCAGCATCATCGACCGCTTCTCTTTCAAAGCGCTGGCGCTGGTGTACTTCATCGCGATCTTCGCGGTCGGCGCGATCGGCCAGCTCGGCCACTCCGCGGTGCTCGTCGCGACGGCGATTTTCGTCGCCGGATTTTGCGTGGTCGGCGGTCAGATCGCGGCCAATGCGCTCGCGGCCGCGTTCTACCCGACCTCGGTCCGGGCCACCGGTGTCGGCTGGGCACTTGGGATCGGCCGGGTCGGCTCGATCGTCGGGCCGCTGGTCGGCGGCATGTTGCTGACCATGAAATGGAGCGCGGGGGCGGTCTTCTTCGCAGCCGCGGCGGCTGCCTTGTGCGCGGCGCTCGCCGCCGTTTGCTTGAGCCGGCTTGCCGGCGTCGGCGGCGGCGAAAGCGCCATTGAGCAACCGACACCGTTTGATGCTAAGCTCGAGGCGGCGCCGACGGCCGGAAGCTGAGGGGCAGGCGATGGACGAAGCCGACAAAGAGCGCAATCGCGAGATCGCGCAAAACGAAGCCGAACGCCAGACCGTAGGCGACATCCGCGTCAGCGCCTGGACGATCGTATTCGCCGTCATTGCCGGCGCCATCGTTTTTGCGATCGTCTGGCTCTGGCTCAACCGCTAAATGCTGTCGGCCTCCCGCGCGTAGTGCTTGAGACGCTTGCCGGGCAAAAGATCGTAGGCCGACCGCCAGCCGGGCAGGTTTGCGATACGGCCGAGCCAGGCGCTCATGGCCGGATGGCTGGTAGCGAAATCATATCCGGTTTCGTCGGCGGGATAGTGCAGATAGGCCATCATCGAAATATCGGCGATGCTCGGCTGCTCGCCGATCGCGAAGGAATTCTTTTTCATGTGCTGCTCGAGAATTCCAAGAAAGTCGTCGAGCCGCCGGCGAAAATGTTTTTGAACATGCGGATCGGGGGCGGGCGTGAACGCCCGATAGTATCGGTAGGTCGCCATGTAGCCGGTGAGTTTGTGGTTGTCCCAGAATAGCCAGCGCAACAGCTCGAACTTCTCTTCCGGCGTCTTGCCGCCGAACCGGCCATACTGTTCGGCGAGTTGCAGCAGGATTGGCGCGGTCTGGGTCAGTCGTTTGCCGTCTACCTCCAGCACCGGAATTTCGCCCATCTCGTTGACGGAGCGCCGCCACTCCGCAGTCCGTGTGACGCCGCCGCCAAAATCGGTCCAGACCGGCTCAAACGTCTCACCACACAGAGTGAGCATCAGCGCAAGCTTGTAGCTGTTTCCCGATTCAGGAAAATAATGCAGGCGATAGCTGGGCATCGCTGTTCACGCCACCGCGCCGGATGCGCGCAATTTCTGGATCGAGGCCTCGTCGTAGCCGGCCTTGCGCAGGATCTCGTCGCTGTGCTCGCCGATGCCGGGCGGACGGCGCGGCTGGACCTTCCTGTCGCCGTCGATCCAGATCGGGCTGCTGATGGTCAGCATGGTGTCGTTCTCGAAGGGCACCAGCACCTCGTTTTCCAGCATCTGCTTGTCGTGGGGGATGTCGTCGAGGATGCCGACCACGCCGAACACCAGCCCATTGCCATCGAGTATCTTGCGCCATTCGGCCAGGTCCTTGGTGGCAAACACCTCGTCGAAAATCTTGATCAGCTCGATCGAACGGGCGTGCCGGTCGGGCTTGGTGGCGAACTTTGCGTCGTCGATCAGGTCCTCCCGCCCCAAGCAGCGGGCCAAGGTCGGCCACTGCCTCTCCTCATTGAGCAACGACAGGATCAGCCAGCGGCCGTCCTTGCACCTGTAGTGATTGGTGACCGCGTTCAATGCGCGCTCGCGCGAGCGCCGCTCGCCGAATTTCGCCCCGCATAATTTGGCCTGCGCCAGCACCCCTGAAGCCCAGACGCCGTTGGCCATCAGGTTCGAGGAGACATGCGAGCCCTTGCCGGTGCGCTCGCGCTTGTAGAGCGCGGTGACGATGGCGCTATAGAGCGCCATGGCGCAGGGGTGATCGCCCATGCCGGCCACCGAACGCGCCGGCGTGGTATTGATATCGGCGCGCACCAGGTCCATCAGGCCCGAACGCGCCCAATAGGCATTGCTGTCGAAACCGGGCTTGTTGGCTTCTTCGCCCTTTTCGCCATAGCCGGTAAAGGACGCATAGATCAGCCGGTCGTTATGCGGGGCGAGGTGGTCGTGGGTTATCCCGAGCCGCTCACGCACGGCCGGCGGGTAGTTGGTGATGAACACGTCAGCCTCGGCGGCGAGGCGATGCAGCACCGCCCGTCCCTCGGGCTTACTAAGATCGAGCGCGAGGCTCTTCTTGTTCCGGCTCTCCAGGAGCCAGGCGAAATTGTGCTCGCTCACCGGATAGCCCGGCAGGTTGGGCAGGTTGCGGTAGGGATCGCCTGTTACGGGCGGCTCGATCTTGATCACGTCGGCGCCGAAATCCGACAGCACGGTGGCGGCCGCGGGCGCTGCGATGAAACTCGCGCAGTCCAGTACCTTGAGGCCTTCAAAGATGCCCTTTTCCATGTTGGCGTCGCTCCCGTGACGTTTGTCGGTCTTGTTCCCGTGTGCCGGAATTATCGTGGTGCACGACCGGACCATTTGACCCATGTCGGCGTGCGATGCAACCGCTACTCCTCGCCCGACATCAGCGCCGCATTGCCGCCGGCAGCCGCAGTATTGATCGTCACCGTTTGCTCGGTCGCAAATCGCGGCAGGTAATGCGGACCGCCGGCCTTTGGCCCAGTGCCAGACAGTCCATGACCGCCGAACGGCTGCACGCCGACCACGGCGCCGATCATGTTGCGGTTGACATAGATATTGCCGACGGCAACGGCATCGATGATCGCCTCGACCGTATCGTCGATCCGGGAGTGGATGCCGAGCGTCAGCCCGTAGCCGGTAGCTTCGATCGCTTGCAGCACGCGATCGAGCCGCTCGGCGGGGTAGCGCACCAGGTGCAGGATCGGCCCGAACACTTCCTCGGTCAGTTCGCTCGCGTCGGATAGTTCAAAGATGTGCGGCGCGACGTAATTGCCCGCCGGCGCCGGACCTGCAAAATGCACGCGGGCCTGCTTCCTCATCCGTGCGATGTGCGCTTCCAGCTTTTCCTTGGCCTCGCGATCGATCACCGGCCCAATGTGCGTCGATGGATCGCTGGGGTCGCCCACCTTCAATTCGCGCGCGGCGCCTGCGATCATCTCGATCATGCGGTCGGCGACGTCGTCCTGCACGAACAACAGCCGCAGCGCCGAACAGCGCTGGCCGGCGGAGCGAAATGCCGACGTCACGACGTCGTCGGCGACCTGCTCGGGCAGCGCGGTGGCGTCCGCGATCATGGCATTGATGCCGCCGGTCTCCGCGATCAGCGGCACGATCGGGCCGTCTTTCGCGGCAAGCGTGCGGTTGATCGAGCGCGCGACTTCGGTCGAACCGGTGAAGACCACGCCGGCGATATAGGGGTGCGCCACCAGTGCGGCGCCGATCCGGCCATCGCCTTGAACGAGATGCAGCGCGTTCGCGGGAATGCCGGCCTCATGCAGCAGGCGGACCGCTTCCGCCGCTATCAAGGGCGTCTGCTCGGCCGGCTTCGCGACAACGCTGTTGCCGGCGATCAGCGCTGCGCTCACCTGGCCCAGGAAGATCGCGAGCGGAAAATTCCACGGCGAGATCGCGACGAACACGCCGCGTCCGCGCAAGCGCAGCACATTGCTCTCGCCGGTTGGACCGGGCATCGCTTCGCCCTCGTCAAACAGCCTGCGGCCTTCGCACGCGTAATAGCGGCAGAAATCGGCGGCCTCGCGCACCTCGGAGAGCGCATCGTCGAGTGTCTTGCCGCCCTCGCGTTGCAAGAATGCGATGAAATGCGCTTTTCGCTGTTCCAGCAGGTCTGCCGCCTTCTCGAGGCTGGCGGCCCGCCAACCTGCCGGCGTTGCGCTCCAGTCTTTAAATCCCGCCGACGCCGCGGCTACGGCCGCATGCGCCTGTTCAGGCGAAGCCGCGGTGAGGCTACCGGCCGCCGGCACTTCTTCCGCCGCAATCGCCGCGACAAGCGCGTCCAACGCCACGCGCTCGCCGAATTCCAGGCCGCGCGAATTCTTCCGGTGCGGGGAAAACAGCTCGCGCGGCAGCGGAATGTTCGGATGGGCCGCATAGTCAGGTGTACGGATGATTTCGGCCGGACGCCGCAGCAATGTCGCAACCGGCACCGCATCGTCGGCGGCAAGCGCCACGAACGACGAGTTGGCACCGTTCTCGAGCAGACGCCGCACCAGATAGGCGAGCAGATCGCGGTGGCTGCCGACCGGCGCGTAGGTGCGGTAGGCGGTCCCGGGACGATCTTCGCTGAGTTTGGCATACAGCGCATCACCCATGCCGTGCAGGCGCTGAAATTCGAATCCGCTGTCGTCGGGTGCGGCCAATTCGAGCACAGTGGCCACCGTCAGCGCATTATGGGTGGCAAATTGCGGAAAAATCCGCGGCCGCAGCGCCAGCAATTTTTGCGCGCAGGCCATGTAGTTCAAATCCGTCATCGCCTTGCGAGTGAACACCGGATAGCCGTCAAGGCCGCGCTCCTGTGCGCGCTTGATCTCGGTGTCCCAATAGGCGCCCTTGACGAGACGCACCATCATCCGGCGGTTCAGCACCCGGGCGAGATTGTCGATATAGTCGATCACCTCCAACGCACGCTTCTGGTAGGCCTGGATCGCAAGCCCAAAACCGTCCCACTCATCAAGTGATGCGTCACTGAGCGCGGCGGCGATGATTTCGAGCGACAGTTCCAGCCGATCGGCCTCTTCGGCGTCCACGGTGAAATTCAGATCGTAAGCCTTGGCGCGTTGCGCAAGCTCGATCAGCCGCGGCACCAGTTCCGCCATCACGCGGCCGCGGCTCACGGCCTCAAAGCGCGGATGCAGCGCGGAGAGCTTGACCGAGATGCCGGGCCGGTCGGGCAGGGGCCTTTCACCGGCGGTGGTGCCGATGGCGTCGATCGCGCTCGCATAGGAATTGAAATAGCGCGTCGCATCATTGGCGGTGCGCGCGCCTTCGCCGAGCATGTCGAACGAATAGCGCGGGGCGCGCGGCGGTGCCGCCTGGGAGCGAGCCCGCGCCAGCGCGGATTCGATCGTCTCGCCCAGCACGAAATGGCTGCCCATTAGCCGCATCGCCTGCCGCGTGGCGGCGCGCACGGCCGGCACGCCCAGCCGCTTGGCGAGCCGCCCGATCGTGCCTTGCGGGGTTTCGCCAGGCTGGATCACCCGCGCCGACATGCCCAGCGCCCAGGCTGAAGCATTGACCAGGAAGGCGCTGGACTTGGTCTCATGGTGGACGAAATCACCTTCGCCAAGCTTGTCTTCGATGAACTGGTCGGCGGTGCGGGCATCCGGCACGCGCAGCAAGGCTTCGGCGAGCACCATCAGCGCCAGGCCCTCTTTGGTCGAGAGCGCGAATTCGCGCAGCATGTCTTCGACGCCACCAAGCCGGTCATCGCTCGAGCGGATGGCATCGATCAGGCGGGCGGCAATATGGTCGATCCGCGCGTCCTGTTCGGCGCTCAAGCGAGCGGTTTTCAGCAGTGCCGGCGCGATCGCACGATCGTCCGGCGCGTAGGCCGCACTGAACGGCGGAAAGGACGTGGGAGCAGACGTCATGGCTATTCCCGTTCGAAGCCCATCATGCCGCCGGTGGCGGCCGAATTGAAGTTCCTTACGGGATGCCGGCGATCAAGTTCGGAAACAAAGTAAGGTGGTCTTGGCACCGAGAAATCCCCGCGATAGTTTCCGCACCGCTGTTTGCGCGACGTGCACAGACGAATGGGGCTCATGAACGGGAACGAACGACCAGAGCGTGATGACTTTTCTTCGAGTCGTCTTCCCGCTCTATCCTTTTGTGTGAGCATGATCTTTTTCGGAAAACCGGTCCTCACTTTTCCGGATCATGCTCTAGCCGGGACACGCAAGGTCCTCGCCTTTTGCTGCTTCGCGCTCGGTTCGACGCTAGCCGCCACGGTTCCTGCATCCGCCCTCGAACTGACCGAGCCGCAGGCGGCGCTTTACACCACTGTATCGATTTTTCCGCCCAGCGCGGCAAAGATGACGGTTTGCTACGGTTTTGTCTGCCGGCGCCGCGAAATATTGGATTTCACGGCGGCAGATCGCGCCGCGCTGACGAAAATTCTTGGCTCGGGCCGGGCCTCGGCAGCGGCCGAACGGGCGGCGGTACAGAAAGCCGTTATCTGGTTCGATCGCCGGATGGGACCCGTCATCGGCACCGACAAGCGGGTCGCGAAAGCCGATTTCCGCTATTTCGACGCGCCGCACAACTACGATTGCTGGGACACAACGCGCAACACGACGAGCCTGCTGCTGGTGCTGCAGGAGTGGCGCCTTCTAAAGTATCATGTGGTCGGCAATCCGCATTATCGCGGCAACGCCCTGGTCCTGCAGACGCCGCACAACACCGCAGTGCTGGTCGATCGCGCAACCAAGATCGAATGGGCCGTTGACCTGTGGCCGCGTGGCTATTTGCATCCGCCGGATGTCATGCCGATCACCCAATGGATGACGGAAGACTGATTGGACCCGCACCGGCCAAGGCTCAGACGATAAGGCTCAGACGACAAGGCTCAGACGACAAGGCTCAGACGACAAGGCTCAGACGAACTGCACCCGCAAGAGCGGTTTTTCCGCTCCTGCCGAATGCAATTACCTAATCAGATTTTCGGAAAAAGCCCCACTCCCGGACGAGGTCCGAGAGAGCGCTAAACCTTGAGGTTTTCGGCCGAAGTCTTGCCGCGATTGGCAACCTCTTCGTATTCCACTGTCTGCCCTTCATTGAGCGTGGAAAGACCGGCCTTCTCAACCGCTGAAATATGAACGAATACGTCCTTGCCGCCAGCAGAGGGCTGGATGAATCCATAACCCTTGGTGGGGTTGAACCATTTAACTGTACCTTTAGCCATTACGTCGTCTCCGCGGGATCGAAAACAGAAGCCAACCGCCGGTCCCCGCCAACCGGCACGTCCAGCGGAAGCAAGATATACGATGATTAGGGCAGCCTTGATAGCTCAAAGGATGGCCGATTTTGTTCGAAACGACCGATATCGCGGCGCATTTGCGGCTTTTACACGTCTTTCTCGATCATTTCACGCAGCAACGGCCGGTCCGGTTCGGCCGGAACGCGGGGCCTGGCAGGCGCGCACGGCGCGCCCTGGCGCGAAGCTCAGTAGGTCGCGGCCAGGTATTCGACGATCTTGGGAACGTCAGCATCCGCGATCGGCGCACCATAAACCTTGATCATCTTGGTCACCTCGGCCTGCCAGAAATCCTTCTTGAATTTCGGGCCCCGCGGCTGGGTAGAGACGTAATCGGCCGAGTGACAGGCGGTGCAATTGTTCTGCACGACTTCAAGGTTAGGTCCAGCCTTGAAGGCCGCGGTCTCGTCGGGAAGCGTGTAGGAGATCGGCGCCGCGCTAGCTGAACCAAGGCTTAGCGCTGCAAGGCTTAGCGCTGCAAGGCTTAGCGCTGCAAGTCTCAGCGCTGCAAGTCTCAGCGCTGCAAGTCTCAGCGCTGCAAGGCTTAATGCCGCGGCGACGAGGGTGAGCAGAGGCGCGTGCTTCACGGAAATTCTCCTTCACGCCGCGGTGACGCGCACGGTTTCGACGACGTTGCGCAAATAGCCGGCCGGATTCCACAACGGTTCCGTCGGCTGGGTGTCGCCGGCATTGTTGGTGGCGCGAACCTTGAGCTCGTGCGGCCCTGCCGCGAGCTTTATCGGCAGCTTCCATTCGCGGAACGAATATTTTCCGAGATCCTTGCCGAGCTTCGCCGGCGTCCAGGTCTTGCCGCCGTCGATCGCAACCGCGACTTCCCTGATGCCCTTGCCGCCGTCGAACGCGATGCCTTTCAGCATCGTGCTGCCCGGCTTCAGCCTGGCGCCGTCGGCGAGGCTGGTGATGAAGGAGCGCACCGTGAAGCGGCCGATCGGGATCGTCGCCTTTGGCGCGGTGCCCGGCTCGACGCAGTTGCAGGGCGTGTCCGGAATCCGGTAGGCGGACTTCATCCAGAAACCGTCGAATACGTTGTCGATGACGGTGATCTCGTTGAGATGCTTCACCCAATAGGTGCCGTAATAGCCGGGCACCACAAGTCGAAGCGGAAAGCCGTTGAGAAGGGGCAGGTCATCGCCGTTCATGCGGTAGGCCAGCATCACCTCGCCGTCGCGGGCGTGGTCGATGTCGAGCGCCTTGACGAAATCCGGCGTCGTGTCCATCGCCGGCCCATCCATGCCGTTGAAGGTCACCTGCTTGGCGCCCTGTTGCACGCCGGCGATGTCGAGCACGGTTTTCAGCGGCACGCCGCGCCAGCGTGCGTTGCCCATCGCGCCATTACCCAATTGTCCGCCGGCGACGCGCGGTTCGAAAAAGCCACGGCTGTTGCCCGAGCATTGATTGACGGCAATCAGTTCGACCGCCCTGAGCTTCTTGATTGCCTTTGATTTCCAGGGTGAACTTGTCCGGATCGATGTCGAGCGGCACTCCCGCCAGATGATAGCGAACGAAGAACGCATTGTTGGGCGTGATCGCCCCGTCGTTGAAAATGGAGAAGGGCGTCTCGAGCTGCGGCGGCCGGCTGGTCAGGCCGATCATCGGGCGCTTCTGCCGATATCGCACCAGCGGCCGTTCGCCATTGTCGAACGGCAGCGTCGCGGTATCGAGCGCAAGGGCTTTTGCCGAAGTGAGGCCGGTCACAAGCGCCGTCAGGCCGGCGCGTTTCATCAGATCTCGTCTGTCGAGCATCAGACTCCCTTTGGAGCTTCTTTTGTTAGGGTGGTTCTGCACCATCGGTAATGTCTGAGTCAAATCATGCTTTCGACTGAGACAAAATGGCGGCGCATTACAAAGAAAGCCCCGACCGCTTGGCGGCCGGGACTTCCTCGATTGCACGAATGGAGTTTGATCAGTAAGCGCAGACGTTGACGGTGCGCAGGCGATAGCCGAACGGCGTCAGCGCCGGCCGCGTCACGTAGCAGCCGTCGTCGCCACCGATGTAGCCGATGCCGAAGCCGTGGCCCCAGTGGTGATGATAGCCGCCGAAACCGCCGCCCCATCCAAACGGCTTGGCGGATGCGGTAGAGGGGAGAAGCGCAAGGACGCTCAGGGAAGCTGCAGCAATAAGTGCAAGAGCAAATTTACGTAACATGGTCTTTCTCCAAAATAAGCGCCTTGGTTGTTGTTGACCTTGGCGCGGTTGTCACCCCTCGCTCGTCAGTCGTGCGCTCTGCGAATCGGGTTCGAGAGATCGAACGACGCCGCGCGGAGAATTTTATGAATACTTGTTAATGCGGGGTGCGGATCAGGCCGCGGCGACCGCTTGTCCGTCGACCATCGCGGACAAGGCCCCTGCATTCGCAACGATGCGGACGATCATCGGCTCGGCGCGTCCGCGGATCGCAACTTCCTGCTGCGGCAAATCGTCGGCCACGAAATCCGCGGTGACGCGAACCTCCTCAGAGACGATCGCTTCGCATGCAAGCGTCTTGGTCATGTCCTGCAGCCGTGCCGCGACATTTACGGCGTCGCCGAGCGCCGTGAACACCATG
>Ga0209577_10007049_pt1 | contig 10354 bp, 11 predicted proteins | sample GraSoiAngelo_109_FD_185874 | JGI IMG/M metagenome (GOLD analysis project Ga0209577, IMG submission 185874) | Grasslands soil microbial communities from the Angelo Coastal Reserve, California, USA - 14_0903_12_20cm (SPAdes) (version 2) | ecosystem: Environmental > Terrestrial > Soil > Grasslands...
CACATCATCCCTACCGACAATCGCACGCTCGAAGAGATCGCGGAGGAGATCCAGAGCAAAATGTGAAACGATGAACGATGAATTATGAATGATGAACGGCGGCTTCAATTCATCATTCAGCGTTCCGACTTCATCGTTGAGTTCTTACAGTTCAGCGTTCTCACTTCATCGTTGTCTTCTGACCGTTCATCGTTCAGCGTTCAGAATTCATCGTTGGTTCATGGGACGATGTTGAACCGGATGGTGCCGATCTGGCTGGCGTCGGTGACCTTCTCCCCAAGATGGATCTTCACCTTGTACTCGCCGGGAGTCCAGCCACCCTTGGGCCGGGGAAAGACGAGAAACCCGCTCTCCTGGGCCGTTGTGAGGTAGGCGGCTTCTTCATGCAGGAGTTTCTCATCGGCTCCGCCCTCACCTTTTGCCTGGAACAATTGCCCGATCACGTTCGCCGGATTCTCCCTGGGGAGAAGATCAAACACCATGTACACGGCCTCGACGTCCGATTTAAACGTGGTGCCTGGGCTGACGGGCTTGAATCGCTCCGTCTGGTATGAGTCCAGGGACTCCTTGTAGCCTTGCGCCAGGGTCAGGTTGACGAAAAACCCTTTTGGCAGTTGATCCTGCACCTTTGCGTCAGGGGCCTCAGCCCGCGCCAAGCCCGCGAGACCCCATAGCAACAAGCAGCCCACCCCAACGGCTGAACTCTTCACCACGATCCCAAGCACAGTCCGTGCCCTTCTCATAACCTTGTCGCCTTGTCTTATAAACCAACAGCGAACGACTCTGCAAATAGTCTATCGCGACCGGTGCAGATTCGCGACTTCAACATCATCCAGTTCGCGCCACTGCCCCGGCTTGAGATCGCCCAGGGTGACAGGACCGACGGCAATGCGAACGAGGCGCAGCGTCGGATGGCCCACGGCCGCGGTCATGCGGCGGACCTGCCGGTTCTGGCCCTCGCGTAGGGTGACCTTGAGCCAGGCCGTCGGGACGGACTTGCGGAACCTGATGGGGACCGGACGCGGCGGGAGATCAGGGGATGCCGGAAGCAGCTCGACCTCCGCCGGCCGCGTGCGCCGATCGCCAAGGAGGATCCCGAGACGAAGGCGGGCCAGGGTCTTCTCGTCGGGAACGCGTTCGACCTGGGCCAGGTAGACTTTCGGAAGCTTGTGCCGGGGGTCCGTGATGTGGTGCGACAGAGCGCCGTCCGCGGTGAGGAGCAGGAGTCCTTCCGTATCGGAGTCCAGCCGCCCCGCTGGATAGACGTCCGGGACCGGGATGTAGCCCGCCAGCGTGGGATGCCCCGCCGGATCCGTGAAGCACGAGAGCACGCCATAGGGTTTGTAGAACGCCAGCGTGGTAAATTTTGAACGCGGAACGCAGAACGATGAATGATGAACTGAAGTCCTTAGTTCATCGTTCATAGTTCCGACTTCATCGTTGGCTATTGGCGGGGGCCGTTAGGCGCATCACGAGCACGTAGAGCGCGCACAGCAGGATGGCGAAGCCGCCAAACAGCCACGAGCGCTCGCGCAGCACCTGCACCAGTACAGCAGGGTCTCTCAGCAGGTCCGGACGGTCGCCCAGCAGGTGGCCGCCGAACCAAGCCAGCACCCAACACCACAGCCCCGCCCCGAGCAGCGTCACCAGGCTGTACAGGCCAAACGGCATGCGCACGAGACCGGCCGGAATGCCGATCAGGTGGCGGACGACCGGCACAAGTCGCGCGAAAAACACGCCTCCCGCCTCGTACCGGGCCAGCCAGCGCTCGGCGCGCAGCAGCTTGGTCTCAGGGCAGAACAGATACCGCCCATATCGTACCAGCAAGGGCCGCCCCAGCCACCGCGCCGCCCAGTAGGTCGCGGCGGCGCCCAGGTAGCTCCCGGCCGCGCCCGCCAGCACGACCCCGCCGAAACTGTACCGGCCCTGCGCGGCCCAGTACGCCGCAGGCGGGATGACAATCTCGCTCGGAATCGGGATCACGGAACTTTCCATCGCCATCAACATGACGATGCCGAGATAGCCCCAATCGTGCACCCATTGGAACCAGACGCCAACCCACTGCTGCATAGATATCCGACTCCTCAGCGCGTGGCGATCTTACCTGGAACCTCACGCGAACACCAGCGCCAATTGACCGGTCTCGCCCACACTGCTACCATTTGTCCTTATGCGCACCCTAGTTGTTGATCATGCCCCCGCCGTCCGAGAGCTCATCCAGGCCATCTTAACCACGGATGGCCAGACTGAGGTGCTCACGTCGGAATCGCTAGACGATGCCTTCAGACACCTCGCCATCGTGGATCACGAAAGCGGCAACGCGGCCATCGATCTGATCCTGATGGACATCATGATGCCCGATATGGACGGCATCAGCGCATGCCGGCGGATCAAGGCTGTCGAACGCCTTCGTGATATCCCCATCATCATGGTGACGGGGAGGACCGATTCCGAGGCTCTGCAGACGGCCTTTGCCGCCGGCGCGATAGACTACATCACCAAACCGCCGGACACGGTGGAGCTCCGGGCCCGGGTGTCGTCGGCGCTGGCCATGAAGCGCGAGATCGACGTACGAAAGGCGCGAGAAGGAGAATTACTGGAGAAAAACCGGCAACTCGCGCAGGCCCTCAAAGAAGTCAAAGTACTGAGGGGCTTCCTTCCCATCTGTGTGTACTGCAAGAAAATTCGCGATGACCAAGGGTACTGGCACACCCTTGAGGCATATATTACGTCCCATTCAGAAGCCGATTTCAGCCATGGGTTTTGCCCGGAGTGCTTGAACAAGCACTTTCCGGCCTAGGACGCCTGCCCATGAAAATCCTCATCGTTGATGACTCACCGGACAACCGGCTCCTGCTCGAAACCCTTCTCAAGCACGAGGGACATTCGGACCTGCGCACTGCGGAGTCGGCACGCGAGGCGCTGGACCTCCTGTCCAATGATCGCGCGTCAGTGGACCTGATCCTGATGGACGTCATGATGCCTGAAATGAGCGGGATCGAGGCTTGCCGCAAAATCAAGATGCTGGAACGCCACCGGGACGTGCCCGTCATCATGGTCACGGCCCTGAGCGAAACCGAATACCTGGCCGCTGCCTTTGCCGCCGGCGCCATGGACTACATCACCAAGCCGGTGAAGAAGCTCGAGCTCGTGGCCCGGGTGACGTCGGCCCTGACCCTGAAACGGGAAATGGATGCGCGCAAGGCCCGCGAGCTGGAATTGGCGGCGAAAAACCGGGATCTGGAGCAAGCCCTCAGCGAAGTCAAGGTCCTGCGGGGGTTCATCCCGATCTGCGCGTCCTGCAAGAAGATCCGGGACGACAAGGGATACTGGCAGCAAATCGAGACGTACATCCAGGAACGGTCAGAAGCCCTGTTCAGTCACGGCATCTGCAAAGACTGCATGAAGAAGCACTACCCCGACTATGCCGACGAATGAGGCGATGAAGAAGATCCACACTCCTGACTTTCAGACTCTGTTCGAGTCGGCACCAGGGTTGTATCTCGTCCTAACGCCCGCCTTGACGATCGTGGCGGTAAGCGATGCGTACTTGAATGCGACGATGACCAAGCGCGAGGAAATCCTGGACCGTGGGCTCTTTGAGGTCTTTCCCGATAATCCGGATGTTCCGACCGCAACAGGAGTTCGAAACCTGAGGGCCTCCCTGGACCGGGTGCTGGCAAATCGCGTGCCGGATGCCATGGCCGTGCAGAAGTACGACATTCGCCGGCCCGAATCGGAGGGGGGCGGATTTGAAGAACGATATTGGAGCCCGGTCAATTCGCCGATCCTGGGAGCGGACGGCAAGGTCGACTACATCATCCACCGCGTCGAGGACGTCACGGACTTCATCCGCCTCAAGCAGGAGGAAAGCGAGCAACGCCGTATCACCGAGCGATTGCAAACGCGCGTGGCTGAAATGGAAGCGGAAATTTTCCGGAAAACGCAGCAGATCCAGATTGCCGAGCGACTGCGAACGCGCGCGGCTGAAATGGAAGCGGAAATTTTCCGGAGAGCGCAGCAGATCCAGGAGGTCAACAACCAACTGCAAAGGGAGTTGGATGCCCGCAAGCAGGCGGAAGAGTTACTGCGCGCGAGCGAGGAGCGCTTTCATTTGATGGTCAAGCACGTTAAAGATTATGCGATCTTCATGCTGGATGCGGAAGGCCACGTGGCCACGTGGAATGCCGGGGCGGAACGCATCAAGGGGTATCGAGCGGATGAGATTATCGGTCGGCATTTCTCGTGCTTCTACACCCCGGATGATGTGCAGGCTGGAAAGCCAGAACAACTCCTCAAGGAGGCGGAGACCAAAGGCCGGTGCGAAGAGGAAGGCTGGCGGGTGCGGAAGGACGGAGCCCAGTTCTGGGCGAACGTCGTCTTCACGGCCTTACGCGATCAGCATGGAACGCTGCTCGGCTTTACAAAAGTCACTCGCGACATCACCGAGCGCAAGCGAGCGGAACAGGAAATCCAGCAGAACAGTGTCGCCCTTGAGGCTGCGAACAAGGAGCTGGATGCGTTCAGCTACTCCGTGGCGCACGACCTGCGCGCGCCGCTGCGGGCGATCGACGGTTTCTCGCGCATTCTGCTCGAAGAGCACGCGCCGACTCTCGCCCCGGAGGCCCAGCACCACCTCAACGTCGTGCGCAGAAACTCCCAACGCATGGGGCTCCTTATTGACGACCTGCTCGCCTTCTCCCGCCTGAGTCGCCAGCCGCTCAACAGGCAACTGGTCAGGTCGGCCGATCTCGCGCGCCAGTGCGTGGACGAGTTGCGCGCCGAGCAGCAGGGGCGGCGGGTGGAAATTGCCATCGGCGACCTCCCTGCCTGCCAGGCAGATCCGGTCCTGCTCAAGCAAGTATGGATCAACCTGCTGGCCAACGCGCTCAAGTACACCCGCAAGCAGGAGGTGGCGGTCATCGAGGTGGGCTCACGAGAGCAGGCCGGCGCGTGCGTGTATTTCGTGAAGGACAATGGGGTGGGGTTCGACATGCAGTATGGCGACAAACTTTTCGGGGTGTTCCAGCGCCTGCATCGCCCAGAGGACTATGAGGGAACCGGCGTCGGCCTGGCCATCGTGCAGCGCATCATCCACCGCCACGGCGGGCGCGTCTGGGCGGAAGCGGCCGTCAACCAGGGCGCGACATTCTACTTTACTTTCGAAGGAACAACTCCCAATGCGTGAGAAATCCATCGAAATCCTGCTGGTCGAAGACAACCCAGACGACGTGGAATTGACCCTCCACGCCTTCCAGATGCACAACCTCGTTAATTACGTTCATGTCGTGCGTGACGGCGCGGAGGCGCTGGACTTTCTCTTCTGCAGAGGCGCCTACAAGGACCGACGTATCGAGGACAGCCCCCATGTGGTGCTCCTCGATCTCAAACTGCCCAAAGTGGATGGGCTGGAAGTGTTGCGGCGCATGAAGGAGGATCCCCGTACCCGGATGATCCCAGTGGTCGTGCTGACCTCTTCGCGGGAGGACCGCGACATCACAGAGAGCTACCAATTGGGCGTCAACAGCTACATCGTCAAGCCGGTGAACTTTGAGCAGTTTACCGAGGCTGTGCGGCAAATCAAGCTCTATTGGCTGCTCATGAACGAACCTCCGCCCACCCTGAGAGAACCTAAATGAGCAGGCCCCTTCGCATCCTGATCGTCGAAGACTCCGAAGACGACACCCAGCTCTTGTTGCATGAACTGCGCCGTGGCGGCTACGACCCGATGCACGAACGCGTGGAGTCTGCCGCTGCGATGGATCGCGCTCTGGCTCGCCAACAGTGGGACATGGTGATCGCTGACTATAGCATCCCCAACTTCAATTCGACGGTTGCACTGGCGCTGCTGAAAGAACGGGGACACGACCTGCCGTTCATTATCGTCTCCGGCACGATCACCGAGGAAACAGCGGTGGCCACCATGAAAGCCGGCGCCCATGATTACCTCCTGAAAGGTAATCTCAAGCGGCTCATCCCTGCCATTGATCGGGAGTTGCGTGAAGCGGCGAGCCGCCGGGAGCGCCGGAAGGCGGAAGAGGCGCTACGGGAAAGCGAGAAGCGGCTTCAGAAGATTTTGGACAACAGTCCAGCGATCATTTTTCTCAAGGACACCGAGGGCCGCTACTTGTACGTCAATCCCCAGTTTGGAAAGCTCACTGTTTTAACCCCTGAGCAAATCCTGGGCAAGACAGACGCCGAAATTTTTCCGCCAGAGCAGGCGGCCGCGTTTCGCGCGAATGATCTCAAGGTGCTCCAAGCCGGCGTGGCGCTGGAATTCGAGGAAGTCGCCCGCCACCAGGACGAACTGTACACCAGCATCGTTTCTAAGTTCCCGCTGCGCAACACAGAAGGGGAGGTGTACGCGATTTGCGGGATCGCCACCGACATCACCGAGCGTAAGAGTCTGGAGGCGCAGTTGCGCCAATCCCAGAAAATGGAGGCGATCGGTCGGCTTGCCGGCGGCATTGCCCATGACTTCAACAACATGCTGACGGTGATCAATGGGTTCAGTGAGCTCATGCTCCTCTCGCTTCCTGTAGGGGATCCCCACCGTAATACGGCTGAGCATATCAGGCAAGCCGGGGAAAAAGCCGCGACGCTGACACGCCACTTGCTGGCCTTCAGCCGTCAGCAAGTCTTGCAACCAAGAGTCCTGGATCTCAATGCCGTGGTCGCCAACATGGACACGATGCTGAAGCGGATGATCGCCGAGGACATTGACCTCCTGACGATTCTCAGCCCAGGTTCGACACCTGTGAAGGCCGATCCAGGGCAGATCCAGCAGATCCTGATGAACCTGGTGGTGAATGCCCGCGACGCCATGCCCGATGGGGGCCGTCTCACGATCGAGACGGCGGATGTCGTGCTGGACACGGATTATGCCCGAAGGCATGTCGGTGTCAGCCCTGGCCGCTACGTCATGCTCGCCGTCAGCGATAACGGATGCGGGATGGACAAGCAGACCCAGGCGCGTATCTTCGAGCCTTTCTTCACCACCAAAGAGGAGGGCAAGGGCACGGGGCTTGGGCTTTCCACAGTCTATGGGATCGTGAAACAGAGCGGCGGCAACATCTGGGTGTACAGTGAGCCCGGGCGCGGGACCACGTTCAGAATCTATCTGCCGAGGATTGAAGGAGTCGCTGAGGCCATCGTACCAGGCAAAGCCCAGGAGCCGTTGCCCCGCGGCTCGGAGACCCTCCTCCTGGTGGAAGACGATGCCGGGGTTCGGAAGCTAGCGAAGACAACCCTCCAAACCCAGGGATACACGGTGCTGGAAGCGGCGCCGGGGGAAGACGCCATGCGTCTCTCCGGGCAGCATGAGGGACTGATCCATTTGATGGTCACCGATATGGTGATGCCGGAGATGAGCGGGCGCGAGTTAGCGGAACGGCTGAAGCCCTTGCGCCCCAACATGAAGGTCCTCTTGACGTCGGGCTACACCGGCAAGGCTATGCTCCATCATGGGGAGCTGGACCCAGGCATGGCGTTTCTACAGAAGCCCTTCACGCCGCAGACGCTTGCGCGAAAAGTGCGCGAGGTGCTGGATGCCGATTAAACCCGTCATAGCGTGTCTCGACATGGAAGGAGTCCTGACACCTGAGATCTGGGTCAACGTCGCGGAGAAGACGAAGATTCCCGAGCTGCGCCTGACGACGCGGGACGAGCCGAACTACAACGTGCTGATGAAGCGGCGGTTGAAGATCCTGGAGGAACGCAGGCTCACGCTGAAAGACATCCAGGGCGTGATCGCCACGTTGGCGCCGCTGGACGGCGCGAAGGACTTCCTGGCGTGGCTGCGGGCGCGCTGCCAGGTGATCATCCTCTCCGACACCTTCGAGCAGTTCGCGGCGCCACTGATGAAGCAGCTCGACTACCCAACGCTCTTCTGCAACACACTGGAGGTCGCGCCGGACGGGCGGATCGTCAACTACCACCTGCGCCTGCCCGATCAAAAACAGGCCTCGGTGCTGGCCCTCAAGGCTCTCAACTTCCGCGTGGTCGCGGCCGGCGACTCCTACAACGACACCAGCATGCTCAACGCCGCCGACGCCGGCATCTTCTTCCGCCCGCCCGCGAACATCGCCAAGGAGTTCCCGCAGTTCCCCGTCACGCAGACCTACGCGGAGCTACGAACCGCCTTCTGCAAAGCCGCTAACCTGCCCGCGTAGGGGCACAGCGCGCCGTGCCTGCCCGGACAATGGGCAACCACAGGGGGGGCTGCCCCTACATCTCCTGTCGAAACGTCCGCAACACTTTTTCCATGTCCGCAGGCGGCTCCACTGTGTATTCGAGGGGCTTGCCGGTCGCGGGATGGGTGAACCCGAGCGTGCGGGCGTGCAGCATCGGCCGTTCGACGGCCAGGCCGCCGATCGCGGGATGGGTGAAGCCGAGCGTCCGGGCGTGCAACATCGGCCGCTCGATGGTCAGATCGCCGAGCACGCAGACCTTGCGGCCTCCGTAGGCCTCATCGCCGAGCACGGGATGGCCGAGCGAGGCGAGATGGACCCGGATCTGATGCGTGCGGCCCGTCTGGGGATGCACCTCCACCAGCGTTGCTTCATTTGCCAATCTCTTCGCCCCGAACCGTTCCACGACTTGGAACTCAGTGACCGCTTCGCGCGGCGAGGTCGTCCGGGGCGAGATTTTCTTCCGGTTTTTGGTGTCGCGTCCAATGGCCAGCTCCACGCGGCCCATCTTGCCCTTTACCGCCCCCCTGACCAGCGCCAGGTAGACCCGACGGATGGTATGGGCCTTGAACTGCTTCGAGAGACCCTGATGCGCCGCATCGGTCTTGGCGATCACCATCACGCCGCTCGTGCCCTTGTCCAGCCGATGGACGAGGCCGGGCCGCTCGCGGCCGCCGACCGAAAAGGGGACAGATTTATTTTTTGGCAAAAATAAATCTGTCCCCTTTTCCTTCTGCAGGTGATACAGGAGCGCATTCACCAGCGTCCCGCTCCAGTGCCCTGGCGCCGGATGCGTCACGAGGCCCGCCGGCTTGTTGAGGACCAGCAGGTGTCCGTCCTCGAACAGGATCTCCAAGGGGATCGGTTCGCCGGCGATCTCGAGCGGCGTTGGCTGCGGGACGTCCCACTCGATCGCATCGCCCGGCTTGATCTTGAGCGAGGGTTTGGCCAGTCTCCCGTTGACTGTGACGGCGCCCTGCCCGATCAGACGCTGGACGGCGGCGCGGGAGAGGCCAGCGGTGTGGGTGCTGAGGAAAACGTCAAGGCGCTTCGGGGTCTCGCCCGCGGAGACGGTCACGCGGCGGGTCACCTACGTATGGACCTCTGACTTGTGCCGGAAGAAGTGCAGAATCAGGAAGCCCACGCCGACGGTGATCGCCGCATCGGCCACGTTGAAGGCGGGCCAGTGATGGCCCATGAGTGAGAGGTCGAGGAAGTCGATGACTTCGCCGGAGCGGATGCGGTCGATGAGGTTGCCGACGGCCCCGCCGAAGATCGCGGACACGCTGACCTGGCCGACCCAATCGGCGGGCGACAGCCGCACGTAGATCGTGCCGAGCAGGGCGAGGGCCAGGACCGACGTGAGCCCGAAGAACAGCAGGCGGAACCCGGCATGGGTGCCGGCCAGGATGCCGAACGCCGCGCCGGAGTTCCGGATATAGGTGATGTTGAAGAGGCCGGGGATGACGGAGATGGACTCGTGCAGCCGCATTGCGCTGGTCACGAACCATTTCGTGAACTGGTCGAGGGCGATCACGGAGGACACGATCAGCAGCATGAGGCCCAAGTGCCGCTTGTGCCCCAGACCGATGCCCATCAAGCTATGGACTCGACGCAGCGGTCGCAAAGCTCCGGGTGGGCCGCGTTCGCGCCGACGCTGGTCTGGTAGCGCCAGCAGCGCGCGCACTTGCCGCCCTCCGCCTTGACGACTTTCACTTCAAAGTCTGGATAGTGGGGCAGATGAGTCACTTTCTTCAGTTCAACTTGAGACACGATGAAGAGCCCAGGCAAGTCCTCGTCCTGCTCGTATCGTTTGAGCAAGTCGTATTTCTCTGGGTTAGCGTCTATCAGGACTTTGGCTTCAAGCGGCGCTCCGATCAGTTTCTCGCGACGCTTATTCTCTAACTCTGCTTGTACCTTGGATCGCACATCGAGCAACTGCTCCCACCGTTTTTCCAGTTCCGTGTCACGGCACCGCGGGTCCGCCTTCGGGAACTGCGTCAGATGGACGCTGTCCGTCTCGCGCTGCCGCTCGGGGATGCCCTGCCAGATCTCCTCCGCCGTGAAGCTCAGCACCGGCGCCATCAGCTTCGTCAAGGCCAGCAAGGTTTCGTGGAGCACCCGTTGGGAGGCCCGGCGCGCCGGGGCGCCCTTGTGGAAGGTGT
>Ga0209577_10007051_pt1 | contig 10353 bp, 7 predicted proteins | sample GraSoiAngelo_109_FD_185874 | JGI IMG/M metagenome (GOLD analysis project Ga0209577, IMG submission 185874) | Grasslands soil microbial communities from the Angelo Coastal Reserve, California, USA - 14_0903_12_20cm (SPAdes) (version 2) | ecosystem: Environmental > Terrestrial > Soil > Grasslands ...
GGCTGCACAGCGCACCGATACCGTGGTGCACATCCTGCTCATCGCCGATCCTCACTTCGGCGGCGGGAATGAGAGTGTCGCCAAGAAACTGACGGACGAAACCGGCGGCCGCACGATCGTCGTCCGGAATGAGAAGAAGTTGGAAGAAGCTTTCGATCAGATCAGCGAAGAGCTACGCAGCCAGTATACCCTCGGCTACTATTCGACCAACACGGCGCGGGATGGAGGCTACCGTAAGATCAAGGTAGATACGATGCGCAAAGATCTGGACGTCCTCACCCGCCGCGGCTACTATGCCTCGAAAAATTAAGACTTGATTCAGCGGGCCGAAGCGGAGGATGCTGCCCCTTCAGCAGGGATAGCGTAGTAACCCTTGCGCGCGCGCACCTGAAGGCCTTTCGTGTTCACCTCAATGCGAATTCTGTGGAACTTGCCGTCACCCGTGCGGATTGGCACGTAAGCGAGCGAATACTGGCTGCGCAGTTCATCTCCGATATAGGCAAATGACTGGGCCAGATCGTCGACGTGGTACGGGAAGAAGGCGCGGCCACCGCTTTCATCGGAAAACTGTTGCAGAACCTTGTCCCCTTCGTCTTTCATATATTTCCGGTTGGAGAGATCGCCTCGCCCGGCCTCCTGGTCGGTAACGATCCAATTCGTGCTCGTGCTGATGGTGTAAATAACGATGCCGGCCCGCTGCGCGATCTCCAGCGCCTCTCCGCGTGAGTGGCGGCTCAAGTTATCGTCGCCATCGCTGATAACGACCAGCACGGGACGCAGATCCCGATCGGGATTGCCGACCGAAGGGGGGAGCTTGAGCAGTTGCTGGCAAGCCTGGTAGATCGCATCATAAAGCGCCGTCCCGCCTCCGGCGCGCTGCTTCAGGATGATCTCGCGCAGCGTGTCGAGGTCACCCGTAAATCCCTGAACCATTTCTGGCTCATCGTCCACGGTCATGAGGAAAGCTTGATCCTTATCACGCCGGATCACGTTATAAAGGAAATCGATTGCCGCCTGCTGCTCAAACTTAAGCCGGTCGCGGATGCTATTAGAAGTATCGAGCAACAAGCCTACCCGCAAAGGCATGTCCGTCTGCCGGTTGAAGAAGCGCACTTGTTGCTCCGCGTCATCATCGAAGACCCGAAAATTGTCGCGGTTTAGATCGGCCACGATCTTGTTCTGCCTGTTGAGGACGGTAAACAAAACATCCACGAGGTTTACATTTTGGCGAATGGATTGCCCGGAGGTTAAGGGAGGTTCGGGGGGAGCTGAAGGCGGAGACGGCTGCTGCGGCTGCTGCGGCTGCTGCGCATGGAGGTGTACACAACACAATATTGCGGCCGCGAAAATTGCGAAGGTAATGCGACGCATTGCTGAAATTATAGGTACCGGGACAAAGCGGAGTCAACTCTTCGCGGCTCAACATTGGAAACTTGAGCCAATTCGTTCAAATATTCGCGCAATCCGGCATCGAACGGCGCCCGGACTTCGATGGTCGCGCCTGTGCGCGGATGCGCGAAACTCAAACGAGCGGCATGCAAAAACACCCGCCCCAGTGGCTTGAGAGCCGCTTTTCCAGCACGAACTTGACGCGGTGCGCCATACAGTGCGTCTCCCACCAACGGATGCCCTGCAGCAGCAAAATGCGCCCGAATCTGGTGCGTGCGCCCCGTACGGGGTGTCGCTTCGACGAGCGTGAAATTTTGCAGACGCAGCAAGACGCGCCAGTCGGTCTGGGCGGCCCGGCCATGCGCGAGTCGCGCGGTCATGCGCGTTCGGCGTTGCGGATCGCGTGTGATCTGCCGCGCGATCGTCCCGCTATCTGGAGCCATCCGGCCGTGGAGCAAAGCGACATAGGTCTTGGTGACAACGCGCGACCGAAACTGCTCCGCAAGGACTCGATGGGCAGCGTTTGTGCGCGCCACGACCATGGCTCCGGAAGTGCCGCGGTCAAGACGGTGCACAATTCCCGGGCGGAGGTTTCCGCCCAGACTCGAAAGTGTGCCGAAATGATGGAGCAGCGCGTTCACCAAGGTGCCTCCAGCGGCGCCGGCTCCTGCGTGAACAACCATTCCCGCCGGCTTATTCACCACGATCACATCTTCGTCTTCGTAGAGCACGTCAAGCGGGATCTCTTCTGGAGTCGCCCGCAGCGGGGGACGGGGAAGGATTTCGATGTCGATGACATCGCCGGGCACGACCCGCTGCGCGCTTCGCGCCAGCCGTTCACTGATACGAACGCGCCCTTGCTCGATTAACTCTTGAATGCGCGTGCGGCTGAGATCGGGAAGGCGCGAGGCGAGGTAGAGGTCGAGCCGGCGGCCCGCGTCTTCTGCGGATGCGGTGAATCGGCGCAAGACCACTTGCGCTTCGGGCAAGGTTTCGCTGGAGCTAGGACCGGGCTCTAGTTGCATGGCTCTCGCCACTCAAAAGCTCAAAAATAATCAGAGCCGCACCGATGGTAATTGCCGAGTCCGCAAAATTGAAGGCCGGCCAGCGAAAATTGCCGGCGCGCAATTCCAGGAAATCCGTGACGCCGCCATGAAGTAGCCGGTCCATGAGATTTCCAGCCGCTCCGCCGGCGATCAACGCGATGCCGGCCTGGCTTTCGATCCCGCCCGCGTGGCCCGCAAACAGCAACCAAAAGAGCAGCAGGATCACGGCCGCAGAGCTCAGGACCAACAGGAAAGAGATCCAGTTGGAAGTGGTTCCTGAAAACAGGCCGAAAGCGATTCCCGCATTTACGCTGTGGACAAGGTCTGCGAAATTAGGCACCAGCGGCCGCCGAAAACCTTCAGCTGTGAGCTGCTCGATGGCAAACTTGCTGGCGCGATCGGCTGCCAGTACCGCCAGCGCAAGCCAAAGCCAACGCGCGCTAGAAGCGGGCATCAAGAATTCGCGCCAGCCGTTCCCGCGGCGCCGTCGATCTCGCGCAGGACCGGAAGGCAGCGCTCGCAGACGGTTGGGTAATCTGCGCTCTCACCGACCCGGAGCGAGTAATTCCAGCAGCGCTCACATTTCTTGCCCCGCGCGCGATGGACCGTCACGCCAAGACCCAGCGGGACCTGTGATTGAGCCGTCGCCGGAGAGTTTCCATTCACCACGTCGACTTGCGAAACAATGAACAAGGTGGGCAACCACGCTGCATAGTCCCGCAGCAGCGGCCCCAGTTGGCTATCGGCGGCAAGCTCGACGCGAGCCTCGAGCCCGCTATTAATTTGCTTGGCATTGCGCGCCTGTTCCAAGGATTTCAGCACCGCCTCACGTACTTCGAGCAAGTGCGCCCAGCGGGTTTCCAGCGCTTCGTCGGGAAAACTGCAGCATTCACCCGGGCGCGGGAACAGGGTCAAATGAACTTCCGCAGGCGCGGTCGCCTCCCGCGGCAAATGTTTCCAGACCTCATCCGTAGTGAACACCAGAATCGGAGCCAGCAGCCGCACCAGCGCGCTGGCGATGCGGTAGATCGCTGTTTGAGCAGACCGCCGTCGACAACCCCTGGGCGCAAACGTGTAAAGCCGGTCCTTGAGAATATCGAAATAAAAGGCGCTCAAGTCTACAACGCAGAAGTTATACAGCGCGTGATAAACACGATGAAAGTCGAAGCTTTCATAGAATTCCAGACACTTGGTTACCAGATGACCGGCCCTTCCCAGCATCCAGCGGTCCAGTTCCTCAAGTGAATCCTCCGCTACGGCATCGCGCGAGGGATCAAAATCAAAGAGATTGCCGAGCGCGAATCGGAAAGTGTTACGGATCTTGAAGTAAGCCTCGGAGAGCTGCACCATCACGTTCGTGGACATGCGAACGTCGCTGTGATAGTCTTGCGACGCGACCCACAGTCTCAGTAGATCAGCTCCCCATTTTTCACAGATTTCCGTCGGTAATATCGCGTTGCCTAACGATTTCGACATCGGCCGGCCCTGCTCGTCGAGCGTCCAGCCATGCGTCAACACCTGGCGATAAGGAGCGCGCTCTCGAATCCCCACGCTGATCAACAAAGAGCTGTGGAACCAGCCGCGGTATTGATCCGGCCCTTCCAGATACATGTCGGCAGGCCAGGGCAATTCCGCACTAGGTTTCCCGGGAGGATCAAGCACTGCGAGATGTGACGATCCAGAGTCGAACCAAACATCGAGAATATCGGTTTCTTTGCGCCATTTAGCGGAGCCGCAATCGCAAACGGTTCCTTTGGGAAGCAGTTCCTCGGCCGAATGCGTGTACCAGGCGTCAGCGCCTTCCCGCTCGAACCAGCGGATAACCTGACGGAGCGCGGCGAAATCATCAAGCCTCTTGCCACATTTGTCGCAATAGAAGATGACCAGAGGCACGCCCCAAACGCGCTGCCGCGAAATACACCAGTCGGGACGATGCGCAATCATCTCGTGAATACGTTCCCGGCCCCATTCGGGCGTCCATTTCACTTTAGGAATCTCCTCCAGGGCAAGCTGGCGCAGCGCCTTGGCTTTGGGAGCAGGAACTGAGGCGCTTCCGCTATCGAGCTGGATGAACCACTGCTCGGTGGCCCTGAAGATCACCGGATTGTGGCAGCGCCAGCAGTGAGGATAGCTATGCCGAAGCTTGCTCTCGGCTATCAGCGCTCCGCGCGACTTCAGCAATTCAATGATAGCGGGATTGGCCTCGAATACGGTTTTGCCCTTATATTCCGGCAAGGCTTCCGTGAAACGTCCCTCATCATCCAAGGGCGCGTAAGTCTGTAAGCCGTATTCCTGGCCCACCGCGAAGTCCTCGGCACCGTGGCCCGGAGCCGTATGCACGATGCCGCTACCTTGCTCCAGCGTGACGTGCTCCCCCAATACTCCGGGGACCACCCGATCGAGAAAGGGATGTTGGAACTTGGCGCTGGCAAAGCTGTCGCCGTGAAACGCTTTGGACGTCGAATCAAAGTGCAGGCCTGTTTCCTTTGCGACGCTGCGCAACAGATCGTGGGCCAGAAGGTACGCATCTCCGCGCTGGTCCGCAGCGAACACATATTTGTATCGGGGATGAAAAGCCAGCGCCATACTCGCCGGTAATGTCCATGGCGTGGTTGTCCAAACTAGGGCATAGACCCGATCTTTCTGACCTGCAGGCTGATTTGCCGAGTCCAGCACGCGATAGCGCACCCAGATCGACGGGCTGGTGTGGTCTTCGTACTCCACCTCGGCTTCGGCTAATGCCGTACGATCATGGATGCACCAGTAGACCGGCTTCAGTCCGCGAAAGAGGTAACCTTTCTCCAAGAACGTCAAAAATGCGTCCGCGATGCACGCTTCGTAGCTTTTACTCATCGTAAGGTATGGATCTCCCCAGCGACCCAAGACACCCAAACGCTTGAAATCGCGGCGATGCTGATCGACGTAGCGCAGAGCGAATTCCCGGCAGATACGCCGAAACTCCACTGGAGTGACGCGGCCCTTTTTGCCGCCGAGCTCCTTTTCCACTTGCGTCTCGATGGGCAGACCATGGCAATCCCAACCAGGGACATAGGGCGCTCGGAAACCCGCCATGGTCTTCGACTTTACGACCATATCCTTGAGAATCTTGTTGAGCGCGGTGCCGAGATGAATCGTGCCGGTCGGATAAGGCGGACCATCGTGCAGGATGTATGTGGGACTCTGATTTCGCGCTTGTTGAATCCGCTCGTAAAGCCTTCCGTCCTCCCATTGGGCGAGAATGCGCGGTTCGTTTTGCGGAAGATTGGCCTTCATCGGGAAATGCGTCCGCGGGAGGTTCAAAGTTGTTTTCAGGGGCTTGGACATCTGTTTCAGAACTCCGTCCTTTGGCGGCGGTTCGGGGCACGGCTGCCAGGCGGCTGGCCTTCAAGGTCAGGTATTTTTAGATAAACACCACATGGAACTGCGCGCACAAGGTGAAAAGTCATATGGTACAATTTATTTTCGAGCAAGTCAGCCTCGTGACCAGGGCATCTTTTTGGCTGCGGATGAATCTAAGTCCTTGGGTGGAGTTATGGGACTTCGACTGCCTAGGTACAGTCATATATGCAACGGCTTGATCTGAACCCAACGAAGCGCACTCCTGAGTCGCCGCATGTGAATCTTCCTCCCGGCTCCTCCACACCTTCTTTTGCCCCCGGCCGTGGTCTGCAGTCACCCAGCTTCTGGACGAATCTTAAAGACTTTTTGACGGAACGCTCGATCCGCGTGCCCCGCAACGCGCGGCAGCAAGTTTTTTATACCGCAGGTGTGGATACCAGTTTTTCCGAAAGCCTGAGGTCGTTTTTCCGTCGGGCTCCGCGGATTAAAGGGCCCGCCGCGTCGGGCATGGTCGTGGATTTGGAGCCCACGTATCGCGTCTTCTGGCGTAACTTGCGCGATCTGATCGCGCCACCCAAGCTGCCCCCATTGAAGCTTACGAGCAGGCCTGTGCCGGTGCGCCCGCTTTGGGCGAAGCGCCGCGAATACAGCACGGCGCAGATGATTTCTGCCGGCGTGCATGTGCTTATCGCCGTGTTGATCATTGCCCCCTTCGCGCGCAAGATCGTGCAGCCCACGGTTCAGGCCATGCAGGTGATCGATGTCTCACCCTATCTCTCCAAGTTGCCTCCTGCAAAAGAACGCGCAGGTGGGGGAGGCGGCGGCGGCGAGCACAAGCCACAGCCTGAGACGCAGGGCAAGGTTCCAAAGTGGAGTATGACGCGCATTACTCCGCCCCTTTTCACGCCTCATCCGAACCCGAAGCTGGCTTCCGAGCCGACCCTTTTGGGTCCGCCGGAGCTAAAGATCCCGAGTCCGAATGATCCGAATTTCGGCGACCCGCTGGCCGCCATGATGAGCGCCTCCGCTGGGGCAGGCGCAAGCGGGGGAATGGGTACAGGTGAAGGCGGTGGAATCGGCAGCGGCATTGGTGGCGGCTTAGGCCCAGGTTATGGCGGCGGTACGGGCGGCGGCGCCTTTCGTCCGGGGACGGGTGGAGTTGGTTACCCGAGCTGCCTCTATTGCCCCGAACCGCAATATTCAGAAGATGCCCGCAAAGCTAAGTTTCAGGGAATTGTAGTCCTGCAAGTAATCATTCAGCCCGACGGCCACGCAACCAACATTCAGGTTGTAAAGGGCGCCGGTCTAGGACTGGATGAGAAAGCAATCGAAGCTGTGCGTACCTGGCGCTTCAAGCCCGCGGTTGGTCCCAACGGCACGCCGGTAGCAACCATTACGCCGATCGAAGTCAATTTCCGCCTCCTCTGAACCATTAGCGAGACCCAGCAAAACAGGCAGTACCCTTTACGCGCACTCCTGATCCTCTAAGCCCGGTGGCGTCTCCACTGATCTGTTAGCATGGCGGCGTGCGAATTTTCCGCGTACTCTCCATCGCATGCGTTCTCGTTAGCGCGTCGTTGATTCCGGGCGCCCGATGCTGGGCCGCACAAGCCGGCTCGGCCGCCAGTATCGAGTTCACCGCGTACGTGCGGCCATCGCAAGGCCAAGCAGAACCGGTGCGCGGAATGACGTTCTATCTGTTATCGAGAAGCCTTTCCGATATACGCAAAGAAGTGGAAAATGCCGACGGCCCGGTGGACCTTGATCATTTCGTAGCCCAACTTGACCTCTCCGCGGAGCTGAAGGTGTGGATGAAAAAGCATCGCCGCGTCGATCTGGCCGGAAACGATTTCATCAAGGAACTTACGGCAGACGATATTATCGACGTGCCGGAATTTCTGAGCGCCTACAAGAAACAGAATGGGGCAGCTCTACATGCCGTCATTCCGGAGCCCAAATACAAGAGCGGGGACGAACAGAAGAACCCGGAAAAATATAAGCTCCGCCGGGAGCAGTACCGCCAAGCGCTTCGCCACTACATTCAAGCGAACCTCGATTCCCTTCAGGGGCTCGATGCCGAACTTAGGGAAATAAATCCGAATCTGCATTGGGGCCACGTACAAAGTGAACAGCAGCGGCATATCGGACAGCGAGTCCTGCAACTAGCGCAAACGCGCTATTTGATGGCCACGGCGGTGACCAATCTCAGTGGTGGCGCTGCTTTCGAGGGCCTCGCTTCCGGACAGTACTGGATTTCCAATCTCGATACCCCCGCGCTGGCCGGCGACCTCCGGCTGCACTGGGACGTAGGCATAGCAGTTCCGCCGGCAAAAACCGCGCGTGTTGAACTGTCTGACTTAAACGCCCTCGAGAATTCCGAGCAAAACACGCGCTGACCGCAAACCTCTGTCGATCTGTCCTCGCGCATACGTGTACACATCGGCGGTACACTGAAGTTTGCCCCACACGAGAGCTATGTCTCCATCTCCCGAAAGTGCCGCTACCTCTATTTGGAAGCTGGCTGGCGCCGATGCGAAGGAACGAGAGGCGGCCGCCTACGCGCTGTTTCGGCTGGGCTGCGCCAGTGCTGAACCAGTGCTGCGGAAATGGTTCGCTGATCCAGAGTTCCGCGCCTTGGCCGCTGGTGGAACTGCGCTGCTTACGGTGGGGCTGGCGGTTCAGCCAGCGACATTTGAGGTTATTCGGGCGCGCTTCGGCCAGCCCCAACTGGCCGAGACCCCGCCGGATCAAGACGCCCTCGAATTCGAATTGAATTTTGCTCATGGCGTCCGCTTGGATGTGATGACACCACGCACCCCAGCGACAGAGGGGCCCATCGTAAAATTTCTGGCGCGCTTTGGTGAGGGCATCCAGCAGGTCGAGTGCGATGTACGCGAAGTCTCCCGAGCCACGGAAATTCTACGCCAGCGCTTTCGCATCGAGCCTGTTTATCCCGAGAGCCGCGCGGGAGCGAATCAAACGCGCGTAAACTTCTTTCTAGTGCCTGTCGCGAAGAATCGAAAGCTTCTGATCGAGCTCGTGGAATCGCCGACGAAACCGAAGAAGCGCTGAGAGCAAGCGTCAGCTTTTTGCCACCCTGAAGCCGGCATCGTAACAAGCTCGCCAAGCACGCAGGACTTCTGCCACGCTCCAGGCCTGAGCAAATGCCCCGCGCGCGATAAACGGCGCTTCGCCGTCGAAAATCTCACTAATGCTGCCCAGCCCAGCTGCCGAAAGATGGTGGGCCATTGGTTCGAGGAACGCAAAGGCCCGGCGCGGGTCTTCGTAAACGCGAAGGTAGGCCAGGACAAAAGGGCCGAGCAGCCAGGCCCAAACTGTTCCCTGATGGTAAGCGGCGTCACGCTTGGACTGCGGACCTTCGTAATGGCCGCAGTAGTTTGGGTCGGCGGCATCCAGGCTCCGCAATCCATGTGGCGTCACCAGATGTACCGCGCAGATATCTACCACGTGTTTTCTCTGTTGGGCGCTCAGCGGGCTCTCGGGAAGCGACACTGCAAAAAGCTGATTTGGCCGGAGCGAACCATCGTTCCCATTCGGGCCGTCGATTACGTCAAAACAGCATTGAAGATCGTGATTCCAGTACCGCACGAAAGCCTTTTTCACGCGCTCGGCAAGACGGGCGTACTCGTCAGCCGGCCTCCCGATCTCCGCGGCAAGTCGAGCTATTGCGTGGAGGGCGTTGAACCACAGCGCATTTACCTCCACAGGCTTGCCCATCCGCGCCGTAATCGGGCGACCGTCAACCTTTGCATCCATCCATGTCAGCTGCATTTCGGATTCCCCCGCCTGGAGCAAACCATCGGCGGGATCCACGCGAATGCCATATCGGGTTCCGCGCACGTACCAAGCGACCACGGACGCAAGGACGTCGAAAACGTCTCGAACGAGGCTCAGATCCGCGGTCTGCGTCACGTACTGCTCGAGAGCCTGCACGTACCAGAGCATCGAATCCACGCTGTTGTAGGCCGCGGGTTCGCCGTTCTCCGAAAATGTGTTGGGCAGCAGTCCCTGTTGAGCGAACTGCAGAAACTCGTGCAGCACGGACCGCGCCAAATCGGGCCGCCCGGTCTCCAGTGCCAGGCCGGGCAACGCAATCATGGCATCGCGCCCCCACTCGCCGAACCAAGGATAACCGGCCACGATCGACCATCTTTCCCGCCCGTCAGAAGCCCTGCGGCGGATCGGAAATTGCGCAGCCCCCAGTACCAGTTGCCAAATCCAATGCGGAGCTTCGAGGGCGGCTCGCGGATGTGCAGCGATCCAATATTCGAGTAGCCTCTGGTCGAGGCCCTCGCGCACGGCGAGGGCCACGCGCTTCTCGAGCGGCGGCGTCGGATCAGTGCTAAACGCAAACGTAACTGAACAGCCGGGCGACAATCGCGCTCTGAAAGCTCCTGCGAGCAAATGGTCCTCGCAATCGTCTAGCCCGCGCTCGCGTTCCGCCGCCAAATCGTAGTTTTGATACCATTCGGTGCACGCCTCTGCCTGCGCGATATCGCTGAGCAAATAAACGGGCATGGCTCCCTCGCGAGCGACTACACATAAGCCGCGGGGAAAC
>Ga0209577_10007053_pt1 | contig 10351 bp, 10 predicted proteins | sample GraSoiAngelo_109_FD_185874 | JGI IMG/M metagenome (GOLD analysis project Ga0209577, IMG submission 185874) | Grasslands soil microbial communities from the Angelo Coastal Reserve, California, USA - 14_0903_12_20cm (SPAdes) (version 2) | ecosystem: Environmental > Terrestrial > Soil > Grasslands...
GAGGTGTGCTTCGGCCCGCTCGACGTGGCGTACGACTATGACGCCATCCGCCGGGTGATCAGCCGGGCCCGGATCGAGGGCGGCCCGCCGAGCATCTGGCGCTACGGGGACCTGCTGCCCGTGGGCCCGGAGGGGCCCGTGGTCACGCTGGGCGAGGGCTTCACCCCCCTCGTGAAGGCGGATCGGCTGGGGGAGGAGCTCGGGCTCCGCAACCTCTACCTCAAGAACGACAGCATGAACCCCACCAACTCCTTCAAGGACAGGGTGGTCAGCGTCGCGGTGTCCTGGGCTCGGCAGCAGGGGTTCGAGACCATCGCCTGCGCGAGCACCGGCAACCTCGCCAACGCGGTCGCCGCCTACGCGGCGCGCGCCGGGCTGCGCGGATACGTCTTCATCCCCGCCAACCTCGAGGAGGCCAAGGTCGCCACCACCGCGGTCTTCCGGCCGACGATGGTGCGGATCGACGGCAACTACGACGAGGTCAACCGGCTCTGCACCGAACTCGTCGACCTCCTCGACTGGGCCTTCTGCAACATCAACATCCGGCCCTTCTACAGCGAGGGGAGCAAGACGCTCACCTACGAGACCGCCGAGCAGCTGGGATGGCGCCTGCCCGACGAGATCGTCATCCCGATCGCGTCCGGCTGCCAGTTCGTCAAGCACAACCGCGCCGCCCGCGAGCTCATCGACCTCGGCCTGGTGACCGGCGCCGGCGCCGCCATGCCCCGGCTCACCGGCGCCCAGGCGCTGGGATGCTCGCCGGTCGCCGCGGCCTTCCAGCGCGCGGACGGACACGTGGTTCCGGTCAGGCCCGACACCATCGCGAAGTCGATCGCCATCGGCAACCCCTCCGACGGAGGCTACGTGGTGCAGATCGCCCGCCGCACCGGTGGGGTGGTCGACAGCGTCACCGAGGAGGAGATCCTCGAGGGCATGGAGCTGCTCGCCCGCACCGAGGGCATCTTCACCGAGACCGCGGGCGGGGTCACCGTCGGGGTGCTCGCCAAGCTCGCCCGCGCGGGCCGCTGGCGGGGAGACGAGACCGTCGTCGCCTACATCACCGGTCACGGGCTCAAGACCGCCGAGGTGCTGGACGGCCGCTCTCAGCTGGAGGAGCCGATCGCGCCGTCGGTGCGCGCGTTCCGCGAGCGCTTCGGCCGCCAGGCCGAGGCCGCGCCGCCCGCCTCGGAGCGCGCCGCCACCACCGCCAGCGCGCCCTGATCGCCCGGCCAAAGGCACGCCGGTATACTCGATCCGGTCTTCGGTCCCCGCCGCAGGAGGTCAGCACGATCCATGGCAGTCACCATCCGCGTCCCCGGGCCGCTTCGCCGGCTCACCGGCGGCAAGCCCGAGGTCGAGGTCGACGGCGTCACGGTGTCCGAGGCGCTGCGCGACCTCGAGGCGCGCTATCCGGGGTTCAACGACCGCCTCTACGGCCCCGAGGGCCAGCTGCGGCAGTTCATCAACATCTATCTCAACGACGCCGACATCCGCTTCGGGCAGGGCCTCGACACCCCGGTCGGCGAGAACGACGATCTCTCGATCGTTCCCGCGGTCGCCGGGGGACTGTAGGCGCCCGCGTGGCACGGCGACGGGTGAAGCTCACCTTCAGCCCGCGGCTGGTGACCGAGCCCGTGATCCATCAGCTGGGAAGCCGCTTCGCGGTGGTCACCAACATCCGCCGCGCGGATGTCACCCGCGACGAGGGCTGGGTGGTGCTCGAGGTGGAGGGCGAGCCCGACGACGTCGAGCGCGCCCTCGCCTGGTGCGCCGAGCTCGGTGTCCGCGTCGACCCGGTCGAGGGCGAGCTGGCGACGTGAGCGTCCTTCACGGGTGGTCTACGACCCCCCGTCCAGCTCCGAGCATCGACGCGATGCCCGGAGCTACCCCCCCGGCGGAGGATGCGAACCGGGCCGCCGCGGTGCTGCCCGACGACCCCCTCGACGCGGTCCCCGCCGGGGCCACCGTCGCCGTGGCCATGTCCGGCGGCGTCGACTCGGCGGTCGCGGCGGCGCGCTGCGTCGCCCGCGGCCTCGACGTCGTCGGCATCACCCTGGCGATGTGGCCGCGCCGCGCCGAGCTGACCCGGGATCGCGGCTGCTGCGGGGTCGATGCCGTGACCGACGCCCGCCGCACTGCCGCGAGGCTCGGAATCGCCCACTACGTCTGGAACCTCGAGGAGGAGTTCGAGGACGCGGTGATCGCCGACTTCGAGACGGAGTACGCGGCCGGGCGCACTCCGAACCCCTGCGTCCGCTGCAACCACCGGGTCAAGTTCGGCGTTCTCCTCGACCGCGCCCTCGCGCTCGGCGCCGGCCACCTCGCCACCGGCCACTACGCCCGGATCGGCCGCCGCGCCGACGCCTGGACGCTGCACCGGGGCGCCGACCCCCGCAAGGACCAGGCGTACACCCTGTATCAGCTCGGCCAGTCCCGGCTGCGGCACGCGGTCTTCCCGATCGGGGGGCTCCCCGACAAGCGGGCGGTGCGCGAGCAGGCGGGAGGGCTGGGCCTGCCGGTCGCGGTCAAGCCCGACTCCCAGGAGCTCTGCTTCGTCGACGGCCGGGTCGGCGACGAGCTCGCGCGGCGGCTGGCGGGGCGCTTCGCCCCCGGCCCGATCGTCGACCTCGACGGCCGTGTCCTCGGCGAGCACCGCGGGCTGCCCTTCTACACCGTCGGCCAGCGCTCCGGCCTCGGCATCCTGCCCCGGCGGCCGGACTCCAGGCCGCTGCACGTCATCGCCGTCGAGCCCTCCCGCAACACCCTGGTCGTCGGCCCGCGTGGGGCGCTGCTCCGCCGCACCGTGGAGGCCGAGGACTGCTCCTGGGTCATCATGGGCCCGCCGGCGGCGGGGGAGGGCTGCACCGCCCAGCTCCGCGCCCACGGCCGCGCCCATCCGGCGACCGTCGAGCTGGCCACGGCTGATCGGCTGCGGCTGCGCCTCGACCCCCCCGCGTCCCAGGTCGCCGCCGGCCAGCCGGTCGTGCTCTTCCGGGGCGACGAGGTCCTGGGCGGAGGAACGGTCGCCTCGGCAGGCTAGTACCCTTCGGGCCCATGCCACCGACCGCGGCCCAGGTCGTCATCGGCACCGCCACCGTGGCCGTCGCCCTGGTGACCGCCGCCTACGCCACCCGCGCGGTGCTCCGCGGTCACCGCCTCTGGGCGGTCTGCGCCACCGGCTGCGTGCTCGTCGTCGTCGGCGTGGTGGGGCAGCGGACCTTCCCCTCGGCGGACGCGGTGTCGAAGCTCGGCAGGGACGAGGCCGCCCGCCAGTTCCCCGGGGCCTGGGACGCGGGGGTGAGCATCCCCGTCGTCGGCCTGCATGTGACCCCGGTCGCCCTGGTCGGCCTGCTGCTCACCGTGGCCGGCACCTCGCTGGTGCTGTTCTTCGAGGCGCCGCCCGCCGAACCCGATGCGACCCGCCCGCGCCTGCCCCGCCTCGAGGAGGACGACGCGGTCTGATTCGGGAGGTGATCGGCCCCGGCGCTCTCTATACTGGCGCGCCGTGCCGTCCCTCTCCGCCGTGGCCATCGCCGTTCTCGTGGGGATCGTCCTGCCACTGGGCCTCCTGGCGGCGGCGCGTGCCCTCGGCGGAAGCGCCGCCGAGGCGCGGGGGGCGGTTCCCGAGCTGCCCCGGCTGGTGCAGCTCACCCTGGGCGCGATCGTGGTGTTCTGCCTCGTTCCGTTCGCAGTGGCCCTCGGGGGACTGCCCGGCGGCTACACCGTCGTCGAGATGCTCCTCTTCGCCGCCCTTCTCGGCGCCGCCGCCCTCTATGTGGCTCGCGCCGGCTCCCGCGGCTGGGGGTGAGTCGGTGAGCGTCAACGGTCCCCTCTTCTACCTGGGTGCGACCGCGGCCGTCGCCGGGGCGGTGCTCGTGGTCACGCTGAAGGACCTGCGCACCGCGGTGATGGCCTTCGCCGGCTTCGGGCTGGCGCTGGGGCTGCTCCTCCTGGTGGTCGGCGCCGACCTCGTCGCCGGGCTCGCCGTGCTCGTCTTCACCGGGGTGGTGCCCGCCGTGGTGCTCGCGGGCATGGTCCTGACCACCGACCCGCCGGGGCCGGGTGAGGACGACGCCCGGGCGCGCCGTCCGGTGCTGAGCGCGGTGCTGCGCCGCTGGCCGCTGGCGCTCGGGGTCGCCGCCGGGGTCTCGGCCCTTCTCATCGGCGTCGCCGCCGCGAGCCGGGGCGACTGGGTCACCGGGCCGTACCCCTCCGAGCTGCTCGACCGGGGCACGACCGCGACCCTCGGACACGTCCTCTTCAACAGCTATGCGCTGCCCTTCGCGGGGGCGGGGGTCCTCCTCCTCGCCGCCGCCGTCGGCGCCACCGTCGTGGCCCGCCGTGACCGGATCGAGCGCGACATGGACCGCGCCGAGCGCGAGCGCGCGGAGCGGGCGGAGCGGGTCCGCCGCCGCCGCGAGGACCGGATCCGGGCGCGCGAGGGCCGGCGTCCCGGCGACTCCGGGATGGCCGCGGCGATCCCCGGCGACGAGGACGGCGGATGAGCATCGGCGTCACCCACCTGCTGGTGGCGAGCGCGCTGATCTTCGGCACCGGCGTGTACGGGGTGCTGGCACGGCGCAGCCTGTTCGGGGTGCTGCTCGCGCTCCAGCTCATGCTCGCCGGCGCCGACGTCGCCCTGGTCGCCTTCGCCCGCTTCGGCGACGCCGTCCGGCAGCCGCTCGACGGCACGGCGTTCGCCTTCCTCGCCATCCTCGCCGGCGCCGCCGAGGTGACGGTTGCGGTCGCCCTGGTCCTGCTCGCCTACCGCCGGCACCGCACCGTGCAGGTGGACGAGCTCGACGAGCTCGCCGGATAGGAGTCGCGCATGTACAACCTCGCCTGGGCGGTGGTGCTGGTGCCGCTGGGAGCGTGCATCCTCACCTACCTCCCGGAGTCGCCGCGCCGCGCCGCCTTCCTCCCCATCCTGGGCACCGCGGCGGCCCTGGTCCTGTCCCTCCTGGTGCTCGCCTACCGGCTCGAGCACAACAGCTCCGCGCCCTACCAGTCGGTGATCACCTTCATCACCTTCTCGCCGAACCAGGACCTCGGCGGGGGCGTGGTCGGCGACTTCCACCCCCAGGTGGGGGTGCGCGTCGACGGGCTCAGCGCGGTGATGATGCCGGTGGTCGCGCTGGTCAGCCTGCTGGTGCAGATCCACTCGCTCGGCTCGATGCGCGGCGACGGCGGGCTGCGCCGCTACTTCGCGCTGCTCGGGCTCGGCACCTTCGCGATGCTCGCCTTCGTCGCCAGCCCCAACTACTTCCACCTCTACGTCATGTGGGAGCTGGTGGCGGTGGTCTCCTGGCTGCTGGTCGGCCACTGGTGGCACCGCCCGGAGTCGCTGCGGGCGGCGCGACGCGCCTTCGTGATCAGCCGCGTCGGTGACCTCGCGCTGCTGCTCGCGCTGGTGCTCACCTTCGTCAAGTTCAGCGCCAACGTCGCGCTGCTGCCCGCCACCCCCGGCCAGGATGTCAACGATCCGCTGAGCTTCACGGTGCTCGGCCAGGAGTGGCACCGCGGCCACCTCGGCGCCGTCGCCGGGGTCGGCGTCCGCACCCTGGTGGTCACCGCGCTGCTCCTGCTCGTCGCGGCGGCCTTCAGGTCGGCGCAGCTGCCGATCCAGAGCTGGCTCGCCGACACCACCGAGGGCCCCGCGCCGGCGGCGGCGCTCATGCAGTCGGCGACGGTCGCCACCATGGGGGTCTTCCTCATCGCCCGCAGCTATCCGCTCTTCCTCGAGGTGCCCCAGATCCTCGCGCTGGTGGCGGTGCTCGGCGCGGCGACGGCGGTGGCGGGTGCCCTGGCGGCGCTCGCCCTCGTCGACATGCAGCGGATCATCGCCTACCTCACCTCCAGCCACCTCGGGCTCGCCCTCGTGGCCCTGGGGATGGGGACGCTCTCCGCCGGCGTCTTCCACCTCTTCACCCAGGCCTGGACGGTGGCGCTGCTCGCGCTCGCCGCCGCCAACGTGGTGCGCGCCTACGGCACCCGCGACATCCGCCAGCTCGGCGGGGTCTGGGAGCGGATGCCGTGGACGGCGCGGGCGCTGCTCGTGGGCTGCGCCGGCTCCTCGGGCGTTCTGCTGGTCTCCGGCTTCTGGTCGCTCGACGGCGTGGTCGCCGGGGTGCTCCACAACCGCCTCCCCAACGGCGTCTCCGCGCCGGCGGTGGTGCAGGCGCTCATCCTCATCGGGGTGCTCGCCGCCATGGGGCTGGGGGCGCTCGCGGTCATCCGGCTCTTCGCGGTCGCCTGTCTCGGCGACCCGGCGCGGCGGCGCGGCTTCCAGCCCGAGCGGGTGCGCGAGGCCGGCGACAGCATGCGCGGGCCGCTGCTGCCCCTGGCCGCGCTCACCGTGGTGGTCGGCTTCGCCGGCATCCTCGGCGTTCGCGCCACCTTCGGCAACGTCGTCTTCGCCGGGTCGACGCCGCAGCACGAGCCCTTCTCGGTGGGCGCGGTGCTGCTCACCGCGATCCTCGGCACCGGCGCCGCCGCCCTCGGCTGGCTGGTCTGGGTCCGTCGCGAGCGGGCCGCCGTCGACCTCGCCGCGCGGACGGCCGCGGCCACGCCGCTCGCCGGTGCCGGCGCGTTGCTCGCGCCGGCGAGGGCGCGGGTCGCGTCGGCGTTCCTCACCCGCGTCGCGGCGCTCCCGGGGCTGCTCGAGGCTGCGGTGATCGAGCCCACCACCGAAGCGATGGCCGGTGCCGTCGAGGTGGCTGCAGCCGGCCCCCGCCGGCTGCGCACCGGGCGGCTGAGCAGCTACGCGCTGACCGCCGTCGCCGCGACCGCGCTCCTCGCCCTCGGGGTGACGCTCGCGGCCACCGGCCACTTCCCCGGGGTGGGGGCGTCGCGATGAACCCCCTCCACCTCGTCCTCGCCGCCACCGGTACCGACATCACCGGGAGCAGCAGCACCAGCAGCTCCACCACCTCGGGCACCTCCGGGGAGTTCCCCACGGTGCTGCTCACCGCCCTGATCTGGTGCACCGCGGCGACGGTGCTGATCGTCCTGGCGCTGCCCGAGCGCACCGACGAGCAGCGCAGCCGGGTCCGTCTCGTCGCCCTCGCCGGGGCGGTGATCCCCCTGGTTCTCGCCACCTTCGGCCTCAACTATCAGGTCGGCCAGGACTTCATCGGCGGCACCACCTCCTTCGAGGAGCAGCACGGGTGGCTGACCTCGCTCCCGGTGCAGAGCAGCTACCACCTCGGCGTCGACGGCATCTCGCTGCCCCTGCTGCTGCTCAGCACCCTCCTCTTCGTGATCGCGATGCTCGCCTCCTGGCGGGTGGGCACGCGGGTGCGCCTCTACCTCTCCCTGCTGCTGGTCATGGAGACCGGGGTCAACGGGGTGCTCTGCTCGCTCGACTACCTGCTCCTGCTTCTCTTCTGGGGGATGCAGATCGTCCCCGTCTTCCTGCTCATCGCCATCTGGGGCGGCCCCGAGCGGATGCGCGCCGCCTGGCGCTACCTCGGCGCCGCGTCGGTGGGAGCCGCGCTGCTCACCGCGACCGCGCTGCTCCTCGCTGCCAAGGTGAACGCGAGTCCCCCGACCTTCGACTTCGTCCGGGACAACACCGTCACCCTGGCGAAGGGCATCGGCGGCCTGGGCTTCTGGTTGAGCTTCACCGCCTTCGCGCTGACCCTGCCGGTCGTGCCGCTGCACACCTGGATGCGCGACGCCATCGACGAGGCGAGCACCCCGGTCGCGGTGCTGCTCCGTGGCGGGGTCATGACCCTCGCCGGGTACGGGCTGATGCGGGTCACCCTCACCGCCTTCCCCGACGCCGCCCACAGGTACGGCCTGGTGATGGTGGTCCTCGGGGTGGTGAGCGCCCTGTGGGGGACGGTCGCCGCGCTCGCCCAGGACGACCTGCGGCGGCTGCTCGTCTACGGCGCGGTGGGGCAGATGGGGATGGTGCTCGTCGCCATCGGCAGCGCGTCGGCGATCGCCCTCAACGGTGCGGTGCTGCTCCTCGTCGCCGACGGGCTCGCCGGCGCCCTGCTGCTGCTCCTGGCGGGCGCGGTCCAGGAGCGCACCCGCACCCGCAGCATCGCCCGGCTCGGCGGCCTCGCCTGGCAGATGCCCAAGCTCGCGGCCCTCTGGGTGCTCGGCGGCCTGACCGTGATCGGGGTGCCCTTCCTCGCCGCCTTCGTCGGCGAGCTGATGGTCTTCACCGGCAGCTACCCGGTGCACAGCGCCGCGACCGTTCTGGTCATGGCCGGCACCATCATCACCACCGGCTACACCCTGTGGACGGTGCAGCGGGTCTTCTTCGGACCCAGCCGCGAGGCCTTCGCCCGGCTCAAGGACGCCACCACCCTCGAGCTCACCTACATGCTGCCGCTGGCGATCGCGGTGGCGGTCCTCGGGGTGCTGCCCGGACGGGTCCTCCCGGTCATCAACAACGGGGTGCAGTCGGTGGTGGCGCGCTTCACCGGAGGCGGCTGAGGTGCACGGTTCGTCGCTCCGCCTCGCTGTCGACCTCGTCCCCGAGGGGATCCTCCTCGTCGGCGCGCTCCTGCTCGGGGCGATGGCGCTCAGCCGGTCGGCCCGGCCCCGGTCCGCGCAGGTGCTCACCGCGCTCACCCTGGTCGTCGCCGCGTCGGTCCAGCTCGTCTACCTGAACGGCATGCCCGCCGCCGGCTACCGGGTGTACTCCGACGGGCTGGTCGTCGACCGCTACACCGTCTTCCTGGTACCGGTGATGTGCGTGCTCGCGCTCGTCTCGGTCGCGGCCTCGGGGCCGCTGCTCGCTCGCATCGCCACCCACGTCGCCGAGTACCACGCGCTGATCCTGCTCACCGTGCTCGGCGGCGCGCTGCTGGTGGCGGCGCGGGAGATGGCGGCGCTGTGGATGGCGCTCGAGCTGCTCTCACTCTGCCTGGTCCTGCTCGTGGGCGTGGTCAAGACCGACCGCCGGGGAAGCGAGGCGGCGGTGAAACAGCTCGTGGTGGGCGGCGCCGCGAGCGCGACCCTCCTCTACGGCTTCGCGCTCCTCTACGGCGCCGGCGGCAGCACCGTGCTCGTCGACGTCGCCCTGCAGGTGGGTCACGCCACTGCCGCCAGCGCGCTCGGCATGGCCCTGGCGGTCGGCGCGATGCTCATCAAGCTCGGCGCGGTGCCCTTCCACCAGTGGGTTCCGGACACCACCCGCGGCGCACCGCCGGCGGTGACCGTCCTCGCCCTCGGCGTCGGCGGCACCGCGGTCGCGGGCTCGCTCGCGCGGCTGGCGGTGACCACCTTCCCCTTCGAGGTGGGCAACTGGACGGCGCTGGTCGCGCTGGTCGCGGCCCTCACCATGCTCTACGCGAGCGTCGCCGCCCTCTCCGAGGGGAGCCTGCGCCGGCTCCTCGGCCTGCTCGCGATCGGCCAGGTGGGCGTCCTGCTCCTCGGCCTGCTCGGCCACGATCCCGACCAGAAGGGGATCGCCGCGCTGATGTTCGGGCTGGCCACCGGTGGGGTCACCGTCGCCGGCATGTTCGCCGTCCTCGCGCTGCTCGACGGCAGCGTCGGCGACTCCCTCGACGACTGCCGCGGGCTCAGCCGGCGCAGCCCGCTCGCCGCGCTCATGCTCGGCGTCGGCGTCGTCTCGCTGGTCGGCGCCCCGCCGCTCATCGGCTTCTTCGCCAAGCTCTTCCTGCTCCAGTCCGCGGTGCTCGCCGGCTATGCCTGGCTGGTGCTCGTCGCCCTGGTGACCTCGGTGATCGGCGCTGTGCCCGCGGCCCGGCTGCTGCGCCTGATGTTCGTCGAGGACACCGAGGGTGACATCGCCCCGGCGGCCTCGGCGGCCTCCGCGGTGCGAGTCGCGGTCGGCCTGTGCGCCGGGGCCACGGTGCTCCTCGGCGTCCTCGCCCAGCCGCTCTTCAATCTCGCCTCCGGTGGCGCCGGGACGGTCCACTGAGCCGGGCGCTTCCCCATCCGCTGCTGCGCGGCGGCCTGCGGCTCACCACCTCGCTCACCCGGGCGCTGGGGCCGGCGCGCTACACGCTCGCCGATGCCGCCGCCCTCTGCGTCTGGGCGGTGGCCCCGGGGCGCCGCCGCCGGGTGGAGGCGAACCATCGCCGCTTCGCCCCCGGCATCGACGAGCGCGAGGCACGGCGGCGGGGGCGGACGTCGTACCGCGAGTACGGGCGCACCATCGCCGACTTCCTCTGGGCCATCGATATCGACGGCGCCGCCGTGTCGCGCCGGTGCCGCCTGGTGGGCATGGCCCATGTGCGGGCGCTGCAGGCGGAGGGAAGGGGCGGGATCGTGGTTCTCAGCCACTTCGGCAACTGGGACATGGCGGCGAACGTGGCCCTGACCCTCGGGATCCCGCTCACCACGGTGATGGCGCCGGTGGGGCCGCAGC
>Ga0209577_10007055_pt1 | contig 10350 bp, 12 predicted proteins | sample GraSoiAngelo_109_FD_185874 | JGI IMG/M metagenome (GOLD analysis project Ga0209577, IMG submission 185874) | Grasslands soil microbial communities from the Angelo Coastal Reserve, California, USA - 14_0903_12_20cm (SPAdes) (version 2) | ecosystem: Environmental > Terrestrial > Soil > Grasslands...
GTACCACTCGACCAACCATGGCGCGACCTGGTCGGCACCGGTGCGCTCCCAGATGTGCACCGGCCTCTCCGGTGGGGACACAGATCTGGGCATCGACGGGACCGGCAACATCTGGCAGACGGACTTGTGGCTTGGGAACTCCTGTCTCAGCCTTTCGACCGACGGTGGCAGAAGCTTCTTGGCGGGCAACCCGTTCGGCAGCGAGCTGCAGCCGGGTGACGATCGCCCGTGGATCGCCTACGACCACGTCTCCAACCAGCTCTTCGTCAGCTATGACGGGCTGGACGCCCTGCACGTCGCGGCGAGCGCCCCGCTAGTCACCCCCGAAGCTGGGCTGCAGATGCTCCAAGACGTGCCAGCCGTCCCTGAGTGTGTAGTGGGCGGCAACAACCCGTGCAACAGCCCCAACATGCGGCAATGCGTGTGCCCGCCAGGCGGCATCGCCGTCGACAACTCAAGAGGGCCGCGCTCCGGTGACGTCTACCTCTCCTACAGCCGGCAGAACGGTGGCACCAGCGGCGGTGGTGTGGGAATTGCCCGCTCCGGTCCCGTCTCCGGCGGCAGCGGCGCGGGCATCGAGTGGAGCAACGTCAGCGTCCGGATCGGCGTTCGACACCGAGTGGAACTTCGACCCGATCAAGGTCGACAGCAACGGAAATCTCTATGTGATGTGGGGCGAGTTGACCAAGACCGGTTTGGCGATCAAGTTCGCCTCGAGCAGCACGGGCGGCCAGACCTGGCACGGGCCCTTCCTCGTTTCCACAACGACACACACCAACACCTTTCCAACGATGGACATCGTCAAGCCGGGCGTGGTCGACTTTGCCTGGTACGGCGCGCCGGGCGCGAGTGGGGACCCAAATAAGGTGAGCCGCAGCCAGATCTGGAACGTCTACTACTCCACGGCCACGGCCGCCAACACCGGCACGCCCGTGCTCAGCACACCCGTCGTCGGCATCGCAAACATGCACCAGGGGTGCATCCAAACCGGCGGCAACGGCACATGCTCCGATCGCAGCCTGCTCGACTTCTTCACCCTCGCGGTCGACCCCGCAGGCCACCCAAACATCATCTACACCGCGGGCAACGCCGCCAAGGGCGTGAATCTCTGGTTCACGAAGCGGTAAGGCTGGAATCTTTTCCGGGGTAGGGGCACTCGGCGTAAAGTCTCCGCCGTGTTCTTCGCCGTTCGCCTCGAGCGCGGCGGTCCGTGGGATTGGTCACGTGATCTGCGCGACCAAGACGGCTGGGATGAACACGCGCGGTTCATGGATTCCTTGGTCGACGATGGGTTCGTGGTTCTCGGGGGACCACTTGCTGGCGAGCGCGAGATCCTGCACGCGATCTCTGCGCCTTCGGAGGAGGCGGTCCGACAGCGCCTCGCACAGGACAACTGGCATCAAAACGGCATGCTCACGATCAAGTCGATCGAGCCCTGGACGATCCTGCTCGACGGGCGGCGGACGTAGGACTCCTTCGCCAACCTCGAGACCGAGCCGCGGAATCGGTGGCGAGCGCCACGGCGCTTCGCGTCCCTGGCTATATCCAGTCGTCGCCATGGCGCTTGTGGGTCTGAGAGCGCTGAGATTGCAAGAGCAGTCGCGCGACGTGCAGGGTTTACGCGGCTTGCGCGCCCCTAGTCGTCTGAAGCGAGCTGCTCGTTGTCGAACTCGCTTCCAGAGCGCGATGACGAGCGGTTCGTGGACCGCGTAGTGAGGCGTTAGGGTGCGGTCGTGCTCGTCTCGGTTGGGACGTTCGGTCATTCGTCGACGTGGATGGGGCGAAGCTGGTGCCCGACGAGGGGACGATGCGTAAGCGGCCGACGGTCGTGTTCGTCCACGGCGGGCCTGGATTCGACCACACGATGTTCAAGGCGTTCTACGCCCAGCTCACCGCCATCGCGCAGCTGGTCTATTACGACCAGCGGGGTAACGGCCGCAGCGAGGAGGGACCCCGGGAGCGTTGGACGCTTGACCAGTGGGCCGACGATCTCAGAAGGCTCTACGAGGTGCTGGGCATCGAGCGCCCCGATCGTCTTCGGAACCTCGTTCGGCGGCTTAGTCGCGCTCAACTACGCCGCGCGCCACCCTGACAAACCCTCCCGACTGATCCTCTCGAGCACCACGGCGAAGTCAACCTTGGTCGCTCACTGCGATGTTCGAGCAGCTGGGCGGCCCGGACGTCCGTGCAGTTGCGGAGCGCTTCTTCAGCGAGCCGACGAGGGAGAACCGCGACGAGTATCAGCGGGTCTGCCTTCCGCATTACGTCCAGCGCCCGCTTCCGCCCGAGCTCATCTCTCGCGTGACGCGCCGGGACGACGTCTCCGAGCACTTCTTCCGGGGCGAGCTACTCAGATTCGATCTCACCCCGCGCCTGGACCGGATCGGATGCCCGGTGTTCCATCTAGCTGGCGAACTCGACCCGATCGTCACGATTGAGGACTCGGAAGAGCTCGCGGCCGCCCTCCCGGCGCAGCACACGAAGACCGTCCGGTTTCCCGGCGCGGGACATATGCTCGCGATCGAGCAGCCAGACGTGGTACTCGCGATCGTGCGGGACTTCGTGCTCCAAGAGCCATAACCACGGCCCGCTTATTGCCGAAAAGCCCGGCTGGCCGTCCAGGCGGCAGCGGACCGAGACCGGCTCGCGTGGAGATCGTGGTCGCTTTGCCCACGGACGAGTAGTCCGGCCGCGGTCGGCGCCGCGGCGGCGCGGTCTACTCATGCTTGCGGGCTTGTGCGCATTCGCGAGGCGTTCCGGCGGCTCCGGATGCCCCCGACGCCGGTGTTCGGTCTGATGACGGGGAGGCCTCGCTGTCGCCGTGGAGGAGATCTGTACGGGTACCAGCGTCGGAGGAGGTGGCCGCGAGCCTGGGCGCAGCGATGACGTCGTCGCCGAGGCGTTCGCGAGCAGTTTTTGAGGGCGGTCGGTTGCGCGGGCGGGATACGGACCGTTCCGCTTTGGGCCAGCCCGGTGTCTCAACGAGCACAACCGCAAACGACGGAGCTGGAGGACTGACCGATGCAATCCACATTCGCAGGCAAGACGGTGCTGGTGACCGGCGCCAACCGCGGCCTGGGCCGCGCGCTCGTGGAGGAAGCTCTGAAGCGGGGCGCGAAGCGCGTGTACGCCGCCTCGCGCCAGCCGATGGTCGTCCCGGATGAGCGCGTCACGCCCTTGATATTGGACGTGACCGACCGGTCGCAGATCCGGGAGGCCGTCGAGGAAGTCGAATCGCTCGACATCCTGATCAACAACGCTGGTGTCTCGGTTCCGGACGACTTGAGCGATCGTTCCGCGTTCGAGCGGCACCTGGCGGTCAACCTGTACGGGACCCTGGATGTCACTCGAGCGTTCCTGGCGTCGCTGGAGCGCAGCCGCGGAGCCGTGGTCAACGTCGTATCGCTCGGCGCGGTCGCCGCGGTCCCCGTGCTCCCGGCCTACTCGGTCTCCAAGGCAGCTGCGCTGTCGCTTACCCAGTCGCTGCGCGCGCTATTGGCAGGCCGCGGAGTGAGCGTCCACGCCGTCTTGCCGGGCCCGATCGATACCGACATGGTCCGGGGCCTGGACATCCCGAAGACGGCTCCCGAGGACGTGGCACGGGGCACGTTGGACGGCGTGGAGCGGGGCGAGGAAGAGATCTTCCCCGATCCGATGTCGCAGTCGTTGGCAGACGGCTGGCGCACGGGCGTGGCGAAAGAGCTCGAGCGCCAGAACGCGGCGCTGGTGGCGGCCGACCCGATCGCGGCGTGAATCCGGGGTGTGAGGAATATGGAGCCGACGATGAGTGAGCACAAGGTTGTCCCGCGTGAAGAGTGGCTCGCGGCGCGCGCCGCGCTGCTGGAGCGCGAGAAAGAGCACACCCGCATGGGCGACGAGTTGGCACGCCAGCGCAGCCGACGGCCCGAAGGCGCGCGCGGAGCTGTTCGGCGGCCGCTCCCAGCTGCTGATCTATCACTTCATGTTCGGACCGAGCTATGAGGGCGGCTGCCCGGTGAACTCCTCGATCGCCGACTCATTCGACAGCCTGATCCCGCACCTGAAGGCTCGCGACGTGACGTTGATCGCCGTCTCCGGGGCGCCGATCGAGAAGCTGCTGACCTATCGCGAGCGGATGGGGTGGAGCTTCAACTGGGCATCGAGCTACGAGAGCGATTTCAACGCCGACGCCGGTTTCTCGAGCAGCCCCGAGCAGACGCGGGACGCGATCGAGCCGATGCTCAACCAGCTGCCTGCGGTCGCGTTCCGCAACGCCAAGGAGGCCGGCACGGACATCTACGGTTACCTGACCGAGCTGTTCGGCTTCAGCGTGTTCACGCGCGAGGACGGGACCGTCTACCAGACGTACTCGACGACCGGTCGCGGGGTCGAGTTCCTGATGCCCTACTACGAGTTCCTCGACCGCGCGCCGAAGGGTCGCGATGAGGACGAGGGATGGCAGCTCTGGATCCGCCGCCACCACGAGTACGACAGCGGGTGACCCGCCAGCGCTCCGGGGGTTATGCGGCCAGGCGCTATCGCCTGGGCGTCGTTGCTCCCTTCGCTGTGAGCAGCCGGCCATCTGGGAGATGACCTACGGCGGCCCTTGGCCGCAGTCGCTCAGCGTTATGGTCTTGTGGGTGGACAGGCCGCTCGCCCTGATCGAGTTCCCCGCCGATGATCCAGACCGCGCGCGGCGTTTCTGGTCGGATCTCCTCGGCGTCGAGCTGACCGACCGCAGCGAGGCCGAAGGCAGCGGCTGGCAGACACACTCCGGGGCCCCCGCCGTCGGCATCCACGAGCGCGGCACCGGTCCCGGCGACACGGTCTCGCTGCCCTACTTCACCATCGCTGAAATGGACGCGGCGCTCGCCCGGGTCAAGGCGCTGGGCGGGAGCGTTATCCATCCCGGATCGCGGTGGGCGATCTGCCGCGACTCCGAGGGAAGCCCGTTCGGGCTGGCCCTCGACGCCGAGCCCTTCTAGCACGTCGGACGATTGCGCCGCGCCGCCGGGCGGCGCCAACCACACGACCTCTGCGTCCCCGTTGCACTCGTCAGCCGCAGACCGGCCGAAGGACGAGTGCGATCGTCCGTTACCGCGACCATCCACACCTGCTTCTGGGCGATAGGACAAGTCCGACTGCGAGGGCGCAGGATGCGGGCGGCTGCTGCTTGTTCCCGGAGGCGTGATCGCACACGCCAGCGCACCCAGCTAGCACCGTCGCGACGAGCGGCCCGCGGCGCGTGCGCCGCGCGGGCGTCGAGCCCGTCTCGGAGCAGCCGGCGTTTGGTGGCTCGTAGGGCACCAGGAACGGCGACGGCGTGTGTTGGTTCGGCGTGGCCGCTCTGCGCTCGAGGTGGCAGTCGGCCGCCTGGCGTGCCAGACCTTGGTGGCGTGACCCGCGACCGTGGCGGCAATGCTAGATCTGAGCCCGTGCCTGGGAGTTGCGGTCCGAGAGCTGTGCTCGAGCTTGATCGGCCGTGCGTTCTTGGCGCGGAGTTGGTTGGCTTGTGGTGCTGGTGAGTATCGGTCACACTCGGGTGGGCGGCGCACTCCCGTCGCTATATCAGCCTGAACCCCGAAGGGGGCAACATGTTCGAAGAGCTCGTCAGACCTGCTGGACTATGGGTGGGGCGCCGTTTCGCTGTGGGTGCGCTTGCGGGGGTGATCGCGATCGTGGTCGCGTTGAGTTGGGGCGCGTCGGTCAGTCGCGCGGTTGACTTCTCGGACGCCAACTTCAATGTCTGCGAGGGTAACGGCTGCTTTGGCGGGAAGGACCTGGTGGCCAGCGGCGCGCACACCAACACTGCGTTTGGCCGTCTGGAGATGCCATCGCTGACGAAAGGCACTGGGAACGTCGCGATCGGGTACTCGGCGCTCGAGGCCAACAGCACCGGCAGCTTCAACATCGCCACCGGCGACCTAGCCCTGAGGTCGAACACGACGGGCAAGGACAACATCGCGACCGGCTCTGAGGCGCTCTACTCCAACAGCACCGGCAAAGGGAACATCGCGACCGGAAGCGATGCGCTTAGAGCCAACACGACTGGCAACAACAACGTCGCCACGGGCTTCCAGGCGCTCGCGGCGAATACGACGGGTTTTGAGAATGTGGCCACGGGTTTTCAGGCCTTGTCTTCGAACACGACCGGCTATTGGAATGTCGCGGAGGGACCGTACGCGCTGTCCTCCAACACGACTGGGAACGGTAATTTCGCGATCGGTGGCGGCGCACTGAACGCGAACACGACCGGCTACAACGATCACGCGATCGGTACCGAGGCGCTGAGCGCCAACACCACAGGGCGCGACAACATCGCCCACGGCAACAACGCGCTGGCCTCGAACACGACCGGGAGCCAGAATCTGGCCGACGGCACGTTCGCGTTGCTGAACAACACCATCGGGCATGACAACCTCGCCAGCGGCTATCAGGCGTTGTTCTCGAACACGACCGGGGTCGACAACCTCGCCGCCGGCTCGTTCGCGTTGCAGCACAACCTCAGCGGCGCCTTCAATCTCGCGCTCGGAGTGAACGCGCTGCTGAACAGCACCGCCAGCGCAAGCGTTGCGATCGGTACCAACGCGCTGAGGAGCGCCACGACCGGGGCGGGCAACATCGCGATCGGAATCAACGCGGGATCGAACCTGACCACCGGGTCGAACAACATCGAGATCGCCAACAGGGGTGTGGCCGCAGAAGCGGGCAGGATCAGGATCGGCACCCCAGGGGTTCAGACGTCCGCGTTCCTGGCCGGGGTCAGCGGCGTCACGATCCCCGGACCGACCAAAACGGTGGTGGTAAACGCGAGCGGGCAGCTCGGGACCGCGCCGGCGGGGACAGCCCCGGCCGTCCAAACCGGCTCCACGCCGGGCGCCAGCACCGCGCAGGTCCGCCACCAACAGCGTGAGATCGACCGGCTCGCCGTGCAGAACACCCGGCTCCAGCGAGAGATCGCGCAGCTGCAAGCGCTGCTAGGCCGCAAACACTAGCCCGCCACAGCCACCGGCCACTCGCCCTCACGACACTCCCACCCCCGGACCCGGAACCACTCTCTGAGCAGACGACCACAACGACAGACATCCCGGCTGCGACACAGCCCTTCGGCCAGCATCAGCAACCAGAAAAGGCCTGACCCGCCCAGACGGCGATCCTCGACACCGCTGGGATGAAACGCAGCGAGCGGGACCCCGTTCGGCCTACGACGCTCCTGCTCTGAAGAGGAGTGCTGGATGTCGCCAACGTCGCTGATCCGAAGGAACGACCAGCGGTCTGAACCGACGCCCGGCGCTGCTGCTCTCCGCCGCAGGCGGCGACGTCGGCCAGCCCGTTGAGATAGCCAGTCCTGGTGCATCGGAGTAACCGGGTTCTCGCGGTGACGAGTGCCCGGATGGGCGCGTCGAACGGCCAGAACGGGACCGCGTATCGGCGCCGGTGCTAGCTCGCCGCGCGTTCTCAGCAAGCGGGCAGCGGCAAAGCAATAGCCGGCTGCGCTCCAGATACACCGCGTGCGGCGGCTTGTCCTATCGCTCTAAAGCGGCAGCTCGGCTTTGCCATCACGACTGGGGCTAGGCCCTTTAGCGGCTCACTCGGGCTTGCCGATGTGCGCGCCCTCGGTCTCTGCGGCCGCGAGGACGGCTGTGGCGAACGTCTGGAACTGCTTGAACTGCCTCGCAGTTGCGTGAGCAGCATAGGCAACGGTGAAGTGCCCGGTGGCGCGGACTGCCCCCTTGCCCGGCCGCAGGAGGAATCGCTTGCCGCCGATCCACACCTTAACTGCGTCGAGACCTTTGGCAGCCCAGACGTCGTCGATTGGCGCTTGCGCGATCACATCTCCCGTCTTCCGCGTGCGCAGTGTCAGTTCGCCATTGGTGATCGTCAGCGTGCCGCGCCGGGCGCTCAGGTAGACGCCCTTGCCAACACTGACCGGTACCTCGAACGTCGACGTGTCTGCCTCTTCCACGACTCCTCCTCTTCCAAGTGCGGCTCGAATCCTATGCCCGTGAGCCGACCACCGAGGCGGCGCGGACGGTCGCCTGCCGCAGCGGAAGAAATATGGCGGAGACGCCGCTTCTGCTCTCGCCCAACAGCGGAAGCTACGGCCACGCCTGGCAGACAGCTCCGTTGGCTAAAAGCGAGCCGAATCGCCGCGATCACGGGCGCTGTCGCCGCGCCCCGACACGATCCCCGCGACCGACACGATCACGGAGTGAACACCGGTGCGAGGGCTGTGACGGCCACGATCACGGGCGCGAGCAGGCCCACCGATGCGATCACGGGCGCGAGCGGGCCAACCGTCGCGATCATGGGCGTGAACGCGCGCGGCGGACACCTCAGCGCGTGTAATTGTGCAGTAGCCGAAGCTCCACCCGCTCCGACGGGATGGCCAGCAGCGGCGCTATGCGGTCGTTGAAGCTGGCGAACTGGGGATCGCTGTTCACCTGGTCGGCGTCCCGGCGGTTGTTGTACACGGCGATCCCGCGCACGACGCCGCTGCCCTCGTCGCCCAACACGAGCACGGTCTGGAGCGCGGGATGTCCGATCAGGAACTCGGCGGCGAAGTTCGAGTAGAGGTCCGCCACCTCGTCGAAGTGGCCGGACTTGGCGTGCAACGTGAACTCGGCGACGTACATGTTCGTTTTCTCTCTTCGCTCGGATTTAGGCCGGTCGGCCCGGCCCCCGCGCGGGGAAGCCTAAGCGAGCCGCCTCCCTCCGTGGGATCGGTCGACTCTGCGATCCTGCCGGCCTCAAACGCCACCGTCGCTTGCGCAATGGGCTAGCAGCACGCGTCTTGGCCGATCGTGTCGCTCAGCCCGATTCCAGCAGCGCTGGTGCGCTGCGCCATCGCCACCGCTGCCTTCGCAGGCTGAGCATCAACCTCGCCGCCCCGGCAATTAATGCGTTAAGGACGACAACCGCTCGTCTCGCCGCGCGCGGTGGACGGCTGCATCGCCCGGGTGATCCGCGAGCCGGTCCGCGCGACGCCGACGTCACCGGCCGCGCTACTGCTTCCGTAGGGCATCGGACTGCTGCTTCGCACGGGGAAACCAACGGCCGGACCGCACCCACTCAGGCCGTGCCCTGGCACGATCGCTTCCACCACAGCGGCGTCGTCGTGCCGGCTATGCCTATGCCACGCATGCGATCGCAGGCCCTGCTCAGCTGGCGCGGTCCCTACGGCGGCGACGAGGGAGTCGCGAGCGCGTCGACCGTCGGGCGAACGCTGGGCCATGGATCTCGGTCAGCCTGCCGATGCGGAGCTTGAGGTTCAGCCGTTGACTCGGCGAGTAGCCTCTCCTCGAACGTGTGTTCGATACTCAGCCTCGTCGAAGCGCTCGAGCGCCGTCTTCATCGTCCCGAGCGCGTTCCACGCGCTCGGGAAGCCCGCGTACACCGCGACCTGCCGCAGCACCTCCCGGATCTCCTGCTCGCTTGGCGCCCTGCCGGCGGGCCGCCTGGACGTAGACCCCCAGCTGCAGCTGCTGATCGAGCGTCGCGAGCATCGCCACCGTGCGCAGCGCGCGCGTCTTCGGGTCTAGGACGTCGCCGGCGTACACCTCCCCGTAGACGAAGTCGAGGATGTAGCGGTGCAGCTCGGGATCGAGCTGCTCGAGGTACTCGCGCCCACGATCGACGTTCTCCGCACCGACGAACCGCGCCATCACCTCGGGGCCTGGCTCACTCATTCGGACCCCCGTCCCCAGAGGTGTAGGACTGCGGGTCGAACGCGACGCGGATCCCGGTGGAGGCGAACTTCCCGACCACCTCGCCGTCGGCGAGCACCTCGGCCTCGGTCCACACCAGCCGTCCGCCGGCGCGCACGACCTTCGCCTCTGCCCGCAGCCGCTCGATCTTGTTCGCGTTCACGGGGCGGATGAACCGGGCGAAGATGTCGATCGTCGTGATCGCGCTCTGCTGGATCTCCTCGTCGGTCAGGACCGTCGTGGTCGCGGCGGCCATCGCGGCATCCGCCAGCGCCGTCGCGACTCCACCCTGGATCACCCCGAGCGGGTTCGCGAGCCGTTCGCTCGCGTCCATCTCATATACCGCCTCGCCGCGCCCAAACTCGACGAGGCTCATCTCGAACGTCTGCGAGACGGGCGAGCGCAGCTCACCCGACTTGTTCTGCTCCATCATCTGGTCGACGAACTCGTAGCTCATGCCCACGTCCCATCCGTTGCTTACTGGGTTCGGTTACTTTCGAGTAACTTACCCGCAGGTAACAAGGGATAACACGGCCACAGGGCGGTCGGCTGCACCCGTTACGCGGCTCGCACCAACCGGGCGTACGGGTTCTACCCTGGGTCCTGATATCGACTTGGAGCTAGCTCATGAGCGACCACCAGCCTGGCGCGCCCGCGGAGCGCG
>Ga0209577_10007057_pt1 | contig 10349 bp, 10 predicted proteins | sample GraSoiAngelo_109_FD_185874 | JGI IMG/M metagenome (GOLD analysis project Ga0209577, IMG submission 185874) | Grasslands soil microbial communities from the Angelo Coastal Reserve, California, USA - 14_0903_12_20cm (SPAdes) (version 2) | ecosystem: Environmental > Terrestrial > Soil > Grasslands...
CAGATGCGCTTCTCGCTCGAGGACAGCTTCCCGCTGCTCACCACCAAGAAGCTGCACCTGAAGTCGATCATCTACGAGCTGCTGTGGTTCCTGCGCGGCGACACCAACGTGCGCTGGCTGCAGGAGCGCGGCGTGACGATCTGGGACGAGTGGGCCGACGAGAACGGCGAGCTCGGCCCGGTGTACGGCTACCAGTGGCGCCATTGGCGAACGCCGGAAGGCGGGGAGATCGACCAAATCGCCAAGGTCATTGAAGCTCTAAGAAGAAAGCCGGAATCGCGGCGCCACATCGTGAGCGCGTGGAACCCGGCCGATGTCGAGCGCATGGCGCTGCCGCCTTGCCACGCGCTGTTCCAGTTCTATGTCGCCGAAGGCAGGCTGTCCTGCCAGATGTACCAGCGCAGCGCGGATCTTTTTCTCGGCGTGCCGTTCAACATCGCTTCCTACGCCCTGCTCACGTTGATGGTGGCCCAAGTCACCGGCCTCAAGCGCGGCGAGTTCGTCCTGGCGCTGGGCGATGCGCACCTCTATCTGAACCACCTCGACCAGGCGCGCGAGCAGCTTGCGCGCGCGCCGCGGCCGTTTCCGCGCATGCGGCTCAACCCGGAGGTGAACGATCTCGCCGCGTTTCGCTACGAGGATTTCACGTTGGAGGGCTACGACCCCCATCCGGCGATCAGGGCGCCGATCGCTGTCTGATCGAGCGCAAAAAAAAAGAGGGCCCGCCTCAGGGGGATAAGGACGGGCCCAGGGGAGGAGGCGACCTTTCGGTCGTCCGCTAGAAACTTCCTTGGAGCATCAGCCGGCCCAGATAGAGCAACCCGGCCGCAGCAAAGCTGAGCACCAGCAAATCGGAAAAGCGATTACGGTAGCGGGGCGAGTTCCAGCCGCGCGAAAACCACGCCAGCCCCGCGATCATGATCAGCGAGCCGAGCGAGGCGGCGCCCGCCGACAGGCTGCGGCCGAAGGCGAGCGCGAGCCAACCGTCGGGCGCAATGACTTTGTAGATGGTGCCGCCGATGCCGACGAGCACCAGCCCCACCATCACGCAGACGATCATGGAGTGGGCAAGCGCGTAGATTTCCTGCTTGTGCTTTAGCGCGTTCAAGTTCATCGACCCCTCGTAGAGCAACGCGCGTGCCAGCTCTGGAATCCATAGTCCGAACAGAGTCTTGGCTACACAGATGGAACAGCATTTGTCGGGCGGTCACGACGCCAGACAGCACTTTCCTACGAAGGGCTTGATGCACAGGACCTTTCTCTGTCGCTCAGCAGCGACGCTTTTGCACCGACTTTCGGCTCACTTCGCCAGTAGTTCCGCAAGGCGGAACGTGAGGCGATGCCGTTGCGCCGCGTCGCGCCGCGTGCCGCAGAGCGCACCGCGGGGCTCGACTTGCGCGAGCCGCGCCTGCGCGTTGACCGAGATGACGCGACGCAGATACTTCGGGCGCTCGATCACGACTGCGACGTTCACGCTCTGTGCGCACCGCGAGGTGCCGGCACCGCGCGCGAGGAGCGGCGCGGCGTGCTCGCGGCAAATCGCCACGGTCGCTTCGATATCCTCGACCGAGCGCGGCAGCACATGAGGCTTTCTTGACTTCGCCCAACCGCGCGGATAGGCTGCCCCGTAGAGGATCGCAGCAAGGCCGGAAAAGAGCCCGTCGGGGTCAGTTTAAAACGCCGGAGCGCACATGAAATCTGCTTGGGCAAAAACGATCTGCCGCTTGTCGGTGGTGTTGATGATCTGGACGCCGTACCAGATTGCGCAGGCTGCAATGATCGGTACCGATCAGGTCGCGACGTCCTCCTCCTCCTCGGCCGACCGCGGCGCAGTGCTGAACTTCATCAACCGCACCGACGTGGCGAGCCAGCTGCAAGCCCTGGGCCTCGACCCGGCGAGCGCAAAAGACCGCGTTGCCGCGATGAGCGACAACGAGGTGCAGTCCCTCGCCGGCAGAATCAACAGCATGCCGGCCGGCGCGGACTCCAGCGGCGTCCTGCTGCTGATCATCGTCATCGCCGTCATCTGGTGGGTCTGGCAACGCTAGCGCTTCGCGGCCGCAAGGCCCGGCAGAACGCCCGCTTCGCAGCGGGCGTTTTTGTTTGGGTCTGCGCCGCCCTGCTCTCCGGCTGCGCGAGCCTGTGGCCGCAGACTGCGCAGTTGCGCGAGGGCCTGCCCGCCGGGCTGCCTGAGCGCGTCGAACTGACACAGGTGCCGTTTTTTCCGCAGAGCGAGTATCAATGCGGCCCGGCCGCGCTCGCCACCGCGCTGGCCAGCTTCGGCGTCAAGGTGACCCCCGAGGATCTCGTCCCGCAGGTGTACCTCCCGCAGCGCAAGGGCAGCCTTCAGATCGAGATGATGGCAGCCGCGCGCCGTCACGGCATGGTTTCCTACCAGCTCGCGCCACGCTTCGAAGACGTGCTGCGCGAACTCTCCGCGGGCAATCCGGTCATCGTGCTGCAGAACCTGGGGTTCGGGGGCGGCTGGCATTACGCGGTGGCGGTGGGCTACGACTACGGGTACGGCGACCTCATCCTGCGCTCGGGAATCACCGAGCGTGAAACGCTTCCCTTCGGCATCCACGAATTCCTCTGGAAGCGCAGCGGCTACTGGGCGATGGTGGCGCTGCCGCCGGATCGCGTCCCGGCCACCGCCGACGAGTCGCGCTGGCTCGCGTCGATCGCAGCGCTCGAGCGCGCCGGGGATGCAGCCGGCGCGCGCACCGCCTACGCCGGTTTCCTGAAGCGCTGGCCGGGAAACATTAACGCCGCGATCGGTCTCGCCAACGCGCATCACGCGCTTGGCGAGCTGCCGCAGGCGGAAGCGGTGCTGCGTCAGGCCGAGCGGCGCGACCCGTCGTCGGTGATTGTGCTCAACAACCTCGCGCAGACGCTGTCGGACCAGGGGCGCGACGAGGAAGCGCTGCCTTTCATCGAGCGCGCGTTGGCGGCCGGCGGGCCGTTCGCCTCAGCCGTCAAGGAAACCAACGAGCTCATCCGCAGCCGCCTGGCGGCAAAGCGAAACTAAGGTCTCAACAGAGGGTCCGCAGGACTACGTACTCCAGGATTTCGGGTCTAGCGCAGCAAAGGCGGGCGGAAGCGGGCAATCCAAGGTCGCAGCCACCATGCGTATCAGCTCGGCTTCGGCAATTCGAAACACGCCGTCGGCGCCGGCGGTTTCCACGCACGCCCTCAGCAGGCCGGGCTTGGCAAACGGCGCAAGGTGCCGCAGCCGCTCGAGCGCGGCGCCGATCGTCGCGCCTGTCAGCTGCTCCGCCGCCATGGGCGAGCGCCAGCCGAGCTTGAGCACGGCCGCGCCTTTGTCGAAGGCAGCCTGCACGCCGGCGCCCGCCGCGAGCGCGATCAGCGAGACGACGACGTGTGCGTCGGCAGCGACTTCCTCCACCTTTTGAAACTGGGTCGAGATCGGCTGGCCGGCGCCCTCGCGCAATCGTTGGCGCAACAGCGTAAGCAGCACCAGCTCGCGCAGCGTCACGCGCTGGCCCGAAACCACGAGAGCGGCAAGATCCGCGAGGAAGCGGTCCCGCTCCTGCTGCTTCTGACCCTTGATCGCAGGCACCGCAAGGTCGGCGAGCGTCAGCATGTGCGAGCGCGCAAGCGACTGCACGTGCGGAGTCAACCTGTTCGCCTGGCCGACAAGCGCGAACATCGCGGCCTCCGCCCCCTCCGGCTGACGCAGCGCCTCGCGTAACGGCTGCGGCAGCTCCGCGATCAGCCGGGCGGCAAAATCCACGTGCTGCACGAGCTGCCGTCCAGGCTCGGGCGGCGTCACCACGTTTCCCGCGTCGTCGATGACCGCAACTTCGCGCCGTATGCCGTGGCGCGTGGCGCGGTAGTCATCGCGCGGAAAGCGTGGATACACGCGGCGAATGCGCTCCTCGATCGGCGGGTGCGTCGGGAAGCTCCACCAGCGCGACACCGAGAGGGCGAAGAACATGTGCGAAAGCTGCTCGCTACCCAGGGCGAGCACCGCGGTGGGCGCGCGCAGGGCGAGGATCGAATCCAGCGCGCCCGCGATCGACTCCGGGTTGCGCGTGAACTGCACGCTCGCCGCGTCGGCGAGAAACTCGCGCTGCCGCGAAATGGAGGCCTTGATCGCATCCGCAGCGAAGCTTCCCGGAAAGCCGATGAATGCGACCAGTCCCCCGAGGAGCGCGCTGATTGCATCGGGACTGCTCTCTTCGCTCGGCACACCCCTGGCTTGCCAGGCGGCGCGATACACCAGCTTCTCGCCCTGCTCGCTGAACCAGGTCAGTCCGGCCAGGATGCCCACCAGCCGCAGGTTGAGCGCCATGTCTCCATTGAGGATGTGGCTAAACTCGTGGCCCATGACGCCCTGCAGCTCCTCGCGCGAGAGCTGCTGCACCGCCCCGTGGGTGACGATGATCAACGCATGGTGGGGCGTGTGCCCGGCAACCAGGGCATTGATCGCGGTCTCGCGCTCCAGCAGATACACCGGTGGTACGGCGATGCCCGAAGCGATCGCCATTTCTTCCACCACGTTGAGCAGCCGCCGCTCGCTCGGGCTGCACTTCCAGGGATCGACATAGCGCGCGCCGAGCAGCTGGGCGACCGCCTCGCCGCCCTCGCTCAGCTGCCAGATCCGATAGGCCGACACGGCCAGGATGCACCCGCCGACGATGGCGGCAATGGCCATATAGACCTGCAGCGGCGGCCCGAAGGGTACGGCGAGCGCGCAGAAGCTCGCCACCACAGACACGGCGGCAAGCGCATACCAAAGCACGAGCCAGCGCGTGGTGCGGCGCGCCTGCTCCTGCTGCTCGAAAAAGTCCAAGCTAGGTGAAGGAAACCTTCGGCGCGCGGCGTTCGTCAGCCGTCCCGGTCGCCTGCAGGAGCTCCGCGCCGGAGAAGCCGAACGCGCCGGCGAGCAGGCTGTCCGGGAAGGACTCCCGGCGCGTGTTGTATTCCATCACCGAGTCGTTGTAGGCCTGGCGCGCGAAAGCGATCCTGTTCTCGGTGCTGGTCAGCTCCTCCTGCAGGCCGAGCACGTTCTGGTTGGCCTTCAGATCCGGATAGGATTCGAACACCGCGAGCAGCCGCCCGAGCGCGCCGCCGAGCACGCCTTCGGCCTGCGCCAGGCCCTGCATCGCCGCCGCATCGCCAGGTGCCGCCGCGGCGCGCTGCGCGGCGCCCACCGCGTCGCCGCGCGCCTTGGTGACCGCCTCGAGCGTCTGGCGCTCGTGCTGCAGGTAGCCTTTGACCGACTCGACCAAGTTCGGGATCAGGTCGTAGCGGCGCTTGAGCTGCACGTCGATCTGCGAGAACGCATTCTTGAAGCGGTTGCGCAGGACGACCAGCCGGTTGTAAACCGCGATCGCCAACAGCACCAGCGCGACCGCCACGGCCACTGCGATCCAGCCCCCTGCGCTCATGGTGATACCTCCCGGTGGCCTACTATAGCGCATGCGTGCCGCCCTCTGCCGTGTGCTGCGCGCCGAGCCGCACGAGCTGAGCGCGCTGGCGTGGGCTTTCGCCTACTTCTTCCTGCTGCTTTGCAGCTACTACCTCCTGCGGCCGGTGCGCGACGCGCTGGCAGTCGAGGCCGGGACCGAAAAGCTGCAGTGGCTGTTCACCGGCACGTTTGCCGCGATGCTGGCTCTCGTGCCGGCCTTCGGCTGGCTGTGCGCACGCCTGCCCCGCGCCAGGCTTCTTCCTGTGGTGTACGCCTTCTTCGCGCTGGACTTGCTGCTGTTCAGTGTCAAGCTCGATGCAGCGCTGTTCTTCATCTGGCTGAGCGTCTTCAACCTGTTCGTGGTATCGGTGTTCTGGAGCTTCATGTCCGACCTGTTCAGCGCAGCGCAGGCCGCGCGCCTTTACGGCAGCATCGCCGCGGGCGGCAGCTGCGGCGCCATCGCCGGCCCCTTGATTGCGGCGAGCGCCGTTACGCCCCTCGGAACGCGCGGCCTGCTGCTTCTTTCTGCAACCCTTCTTTCGTTCAGCATCCCCTGCATCGTCATGCTCGGGCGCTGGGCGCGCACGCATCCGCGCGCAGGCGATCCGCCGCCTGACGCTCCGATGGGCGGCTCGATCCTCGCCGGCGTGCGCGCGGCGCTTTCCTCGCCCTTCTTACTCGGCATCTGCGGGTATCTTTTCTGCTATACCGCGCTGTCGACGGCACTGTACTTCGCGCAGGTTGAAATCGTGCGCGCTGCGGTCCCGGACGCCGCTGAGCGCACGCGCCTGTTTGCCGGCGTCGACCTGACGGTGAATGCGCTGACCTTGCTGGTCCAGCTGTTCGCCTTTGCGCGGCTCAGCACGGCTCTGGGTCCGGCGTGGATGCTGGCCCTGATGCCGATGCTGTCGCTTGCCGGCTTTCTGTGGCTCGGGGCGGCGCCGGTGCTCGGCGTGCTGATCGCCTTCGGCGTCGCGCGCCGCATAGGGGAATTCTCGATCTCGAAGCCGGCGCGCGACGCGCTCTTCACTGTCGTGCCGCGCGAGCAGCGCTACAAGGCGAAGAATTTCATCGACACGGTGATCTACCGCGGCGGCGACACGCTTGCGGGCTGGGTGCTTGGCGGCGTGCCGGGGCTCGCCTTCGTGGCCGCGGCGATCTCCGCGGCCTGGATCGCGCTCGCCTTTTTTCTGGGCGGTAGAATGAAAACGTGGACCCGGGAAGACGCGCTGCGCTAGGCGCCCTTGCCGCGCTCGCGGCAAGCACCGTGACGCCAGACGACAAGAAGGAATTGATCCCGCGGCCCGTTCCCGCGACGGGCGAGCCGCTGCCGGTGATCGGTATCGGTACATGGCAGACGTTTGACGTCGGCGCCGGGGCCGCCGAGCGCGCGCCGCTGCGCGAGGTGCTGCAGGTGTTCGCCGAGGCCGGCGCACGCGTCGTCGATTCCTCGCCGATGTACGGCTCGAGCGAAACCGTGGTGGGCGATCTCATCGCCGCGCTCGGCCTGCGCGAGCGGCTCTTCGTCGCCACCAAGGTCTGGACGAGCGGCCGCGCCGAAGGCATCCGGCAAATGGAGGAGTCGTTCCGCCGCTTGAAAGTGCAGAAGATGGACCTCATGCAGGTGCACAACCTGGTGGATGTCTCCACCCATACGAAAACCCTCCTGGAGTGGAAACAGAGGCAGCGCGTGCGCTACATCGGCATCACCCACTACACGTCGTCGGCTTATGCCGAGGTCGAGCGCTGGCTGAAGACGAAGCAATACGATTTCCTGCAGATCAACTATTCCCTCGCCGAGCGCGACTCGGAGCAAAAGATTCTTCCGCTCGCGCGCTCGCTGGGCATTGCGGTGATCATTAACCGGCCCTTCGCCGAGGGCGCGCTCTTTAGGCGCGTCAAAGGCAAATCACTGCCGCCGTGGGCGGCGGAGCTCGGCATCGCGAGCTGGGCGCAATTTTTCCTGAAATGGATCGCTTCCCATCCCGCGGTGACCTGCGCCATTCCCGGCACCGGCAAGCCGCAGCACATGCTGGACAACCTGGCAGCCGGCCGCGGCCGACTTCCCGACGAAGCGCAGCGCCGCGGCATGGCACAATACTTCGACTCGCTTTAGAATCGGGCGCCTCGATGGGAGGAGGAGCATGAGAAGGAGAATGTGCGCGCTCACCCTGTCGCTCGCCTTGGCGTCGGGCGCGCAGGCGGCGGACAAGGTCAAGGTCGGCTTCATCAGCACGCTCTCTGGCCCGAGCGCCGCGCTCGGGGTCGACATCCGCGACGGCTTCCAGCTCGCCGTGAAGCTGAACGGCGGCAAGCTCGGCGCTCTGCCGGCCGAAGTGCTGGTCGGCGATGACCAGTTCAAGCCCGACGTCGGGCGCCAGATCGCCGAGAAATACGTCAGGCTCGACAAGGTCGACTTCCTCACCGGTTTCGTGTTCTCGAACATCATGCTCGCGGCCGTGCCGGTGGCGTTCGAAGCGAAGATCATCTACGTCAGCCCGAACGCGGCGCCTTCGCCGCTCGCCGGCAAGCAGTGCAACCCGTATTTCTTCGTCGCTTCCTGGCCCAACGACGCCTACCACGAGGCCGCCGGACAGCACGCCACTAACAAAGGCTACAAGAACGCCTACCTGATCGCGCCGAACTACCAGGCCGGGAAGGATTCGCTCGCCGGTTTCAAGCGCTATTACAAGGGCAACGTGGTGGCGGAGGTCTATACGCAGCTCGGCCAGCTCGACTACTCGGCGGAGCTCGCGCAGGTGCGCGCCGCCAAGCCCGACGCGCTCTACATCTTCCTGCCGGGGGGCATGGGCATCAACTTCATCAAGCAGTTCGTCGCTGCCGGCCTGTCGGCGGACATCCCGCTCATCGTGCCGGGCTTCGGCTCGGACCAGGACATCATCCGCCCGGTCGGCGAAGCAATGCTCGGGTTGTTCGACACCGCGCACTGGGCGATCGACTTCGACAACGCGGCGAACAAGCGCTTCGTCACCGCCTTCGAGAAACAGTACAAGCGCCTGCCTTCGGTATTCGCCGCGCAGGGCTGGGACACCGCGATGCTGATCGATTCCGGCGTGCGCGGGGTGAAGGGCAAAATCGGGGACGTCGAAGCGCTGCGAAAGGCCCTGAAGGCGGGCAAGTTCGAATCGGTGCGCGGGTCGTTCAAGTTCAACCGCAACCAGTACCCGATCCAGAACTATTACCTGCGCGTGGTCGGCAAGGACTCCCAGGGGCGTCTCGTTAACAAGACTATCGGCACCATCTTCAAGGATCACGGCGACGCCTATGTGCAGGACTGCCCCATGAAGTAATTTGTTTTGTCCTGGATCCTGATCCTCGAGCAGTCGCTGAACGGCCTGCAGTTCGGGCTGATGCTGTTCCTGCTCGCCGCCGGACTGACGCTGGTGTTCGGCATCATGGACATGATCAACCTGGCGCACGGCTCGCTCTACATGCTGGGCGCCTTCATCGCCTCGACGCTGGTGCAGGCGACGGGCTCCTTCGTCGCCGGCGTGCTGCTCGCCCTCCCGGCGACGGCGATTCTCGGGATTCTCCTGGAAATTTCAGTATTGCGATCCTTGTATGCGCGAGACCACCTTTCCCAGGTGCTCGCTACCTTCGCGCTGATCCTGATCATCAACGAGCTCACGCGGCTGGTGTGGGGCTCGGACGCCGCGCTGCCGATGCCGCAGGCGCTCTCCGGGCCGGTCGAGCTGCTGCCCGGCCTGCGCTACCCGGCCTACCGGCTGGTGATCATCGCGGTCGGGATTGTTGTTGCTCTACTTCTTTTTATTCTTGTCACGAAGACCCGCGTCGGCATGCTGGTGCGCGCCGGCGCGTCGAACCGCGAGATGGCGCTCGCCATGGGAGTCGACATAAAGACCCTGTTCACGCTGGTGTTCGGCGTCGGGGCGGGCCTGTGCGCGCTCGCCGGCGCGCTGCTCGCGCCGCTTTTCGCGGTGCAGGTCGGGATGGGCGAGAACATCCTGATCCTCGCCTTCGTGGTGATCGTCATCGGCGGCATCGGCTCGATCCGCGGAGCGCTCGTCGGCGCGGTGCTGTTGGGCATCGTCGACACGATCGGCCGGGCCTTCCTGCCGATCCTGTTCGGCATCTTCTTCCAGCCGCGCGTCGCGAGCGCCGCCGGCCCGGCCATCGCCTCGGTGACGATCTACCTCCTCATGGCGGTGGTGCTCTTTTTCCGGCCGCAAGGCCTGTTTCCCGCGCGCGGATGAAACGCAGTCTTCTGGTGTTCATCGCTCTCCTCGGTTTTCCGCTCGTGATGAGCGCGATGGACAACCCGTTCTACGTCAGCTTCGCGAGCCGCGTGATCATCTATGCGATCGCCGCCACCAGCCTGAACCTGGTGCTGGGCTACGGCGGCATGATCTCGTTTGGTCACGCGGCGTTCGTCGGCGCCGGCGCCTACGTGGCGAGCATCTGCATCGCCGAGGGCGTGACCAGCGCCTGGCTCGGCTGGCCGGCGGCGATCGCCGCCTCGGCGCTCGCGGCGTGGCTGATCGGCGCGGTGTCGCTGCGCACGCGCGGCGTGTACTTCATCATGATCACGCTCGCTTTCGCGCAGATGGCGTTCTACCTCGTCAATTCGATGAAGGCGTACGGCGGCGACGAAGGCCTGACGCTGCCGCAGCGCGCTGAGCTGGGCCTGGGCCTCGATCTCGGCAACGAAGTGGTCTTTTACTACGTGGTTCTTTGCTTTCTCGCCATTTCGCTTTACGGGCTTCACAGGGTCATGCAGTCGCGCTTCGGCCGGGTGGTGATCGCGATCCGCGAAAACGAGGCGAGAGCCGAGGCGATCGGCTTGCCGGTGTACCGCTACCAGCTCGCCTGCTTCGTCATCGCCGGCGCGGTCGCCGGGCTCGCCGGGGCGCTCCTCGCGAGCCACGGCAAGTAC
>Ga0209577_10007059_pt1 | contig 10348 bp, 8 predicted proteins | sample GraSoiAngelo_109_FD_185874 | JGI IMG/M metagenome (GOLD analysis project Ga0209577, IMG submission 185874) | Grasslands soil microbial communities from the Angelo Coastal Reserve, California, USA - 14_0903_12_20cm (SPAdes) (version 2) | ecosystem: Environmental > Terrestrial > Soil > Grasslands ...
GGCGCGCGTCCGATAAAGCACTTACGTTATTCGGGACAAGACAGCGTTTCCAATGTCCTCGAAATCCTTAACCACCAGCCTTCTCTTAGGACATTTCTGGCGACACCGGAACCGGATATCCCACCGCTGCAGTATCGCGTTCCCCGTGTCTCCTCGGTCTAATTATGGCGCGTCTTGCAAGCAGATTGGCGCGTTGCGCTAGTGCGCTCTGCGAGTGCCGACATCTAAAGTTATGAACGAGGCGATTGAACTAAGGAGATCGGTCATGCAAGGAGCAGTTCTGTACGGACCACGTGACGTGCGCTTCGAGGAGCGCGAAGTTCCCAAAATCATGAAGCCGACGGACGCTGTTATCAGGATCTCATCGGCATGTGTGTGCGGATCTGATTTGTGGCCGTATCGTGGGGTTCAGCAGACCACGCAGCCGACTCCAATGGGACACGAGTATTGCGGCATCATCGAGGAAATAGGGCGCGCGGTCAACACGATTAAACCCGGCCAGTTCGTCATCGGCTCATTCTTCGCATCCGACAATACCTGTCCGACCTGCCAGATTGGTTACCAGTCCTCCTGTCAGCACCGGGAACTCGTCGGCGGAGCGCAGGCGCCGTTCTTGCGCGTGCCACTTGCGGACGGCACACTGGTTGCCACGTCCGACGTCCCCTCAGAAGACCTCGTCCCAAGCCTGCTAACGCTATCGGATGTGATGGGGACGGGGTGGTTCGCCGCCGATGCGGCAAACGTCAAACCAGGTTCGACCGTTGCAGTCGTCGGTGACGGCGCGGTCGGATTGCTCGGCGTCCTCTCCGCAAAACAGATGGGCGCGAAACGAATCATCGCCATGAGCCGTCACGCGTCTCGCCAGAAGCTCGCGCGCGAATTTGGCGCTACCGACATCGTGACTGAACGAGGCGAGGAAGGTATTACGCGCATCAAGGAACTGACCAACGGGATCGGCGCCGATTCTGTCCTGGAGTGTGTTGGCACGCAGGAATCGATGATGCAGGCGATAAATTCGACGCGCCCTGGCGGATACGTCGGGTTCGTCGGTGTGCCGCACGGCGTCTCGCTCGACCTTGAACAATTCTTCTACACGCACGTCCACCTGCACGGCGGCCCCGCTCCGGTGCGCCGTTACCTGCCTGAACTCATCAAGCTGGTGCTGGATGGAAATATCAACCCCGGCAAGGTTTTCGATTTGAATCTGCCTCTGGACCAGGTGGCAGAGGGCTACCGTGCAATGGACGAGCGCCGCGCAATCAAGACGCTCCTGCGCCCGAATGGAACGAGGTAAGAATCCGCCCATGCGCGCAACGAGAACTTTGGTTTTGAGTGGGCTCCTGCTGGCAATGAGCCCACTGGCTGTCGGCCAAAGCAAGGCCAGCGACGCTTCGACTGAGAGGACAACGAACCTGAAAATCAGAATAAAAGTCGCTGATAAGTCAATCGTTGCGGCTGTGGCCAGCAACGAGACCGCGCGGGATTTTGTCTCCGTTCTGCCTTTGAATGTGTCAATGAGTGATCTGTTCGGGCGCGAGAAGTATGGCGATTTGCCCAAAGCGCTTTCGGAAAACGGTCCGAGGACGAGCAGGTACGAAGTCGGCGATATCGCTTATTGGTCTCCGGATCACCAGTTCGCTGTGTACTACCACCAGGATGGAGAGGCCATACCGTCGCCCGGCATCATCCCGATCGCAAAGATCGATGCAGGTACTGAAGCATTCAACGTGCCAGGATCGGTGAAGGTGACCATTGAGGTTGCGAAGTGAGACACCAACGTTGGCAGACGCAAATTCCATAGGAAGGGATGGAAATGAAGCAGTCAAACAACACTTCGAGGAGAGAGTTTCTCCATCAATCTGCGGTTCTTGGTGCCGGCGCAGTGCTCGCACAATCGAGCAATCTCTTTGCCGAGAAATCATCTGGATTGGGAAACGGCCCCTATCCAGCAGAAGGCATGGCAGGATATTCGGAAACTGGTCCACTTCAATTTCTGAAGTTCCAGCGTCGCGCTCTTGGCCCGAAAGACGTCGCGATAAAGATTCACTATTGTGGAGTTTGTCATTCTGACATTCACACGATCCACGGCGACTGGGGCAACATCCACTATCCGCAAATCGTAGGCCACGAGCTGGCTGGAGAGGTTGTGGCCATTGGTACCAGTGTGAGCAAGTTCGACGTGGGCTCGCGTGTTGGCGTGGGAACAATGGTTGACTCTTGCAGGCATTGTCCCGAGTGCCTGCGCGGATCTGAGAACTACTGCGAGAACGGAAACACGCAGACGTATGGCTCAAAAGACCGTGACGGATCGATCACTCAAGGCGGCTATTCGACATTCGTCGTCGTTGACGAAGATTTCGTCCTGAGTATTCCGGCTTCAATCGATCTCGCCGGAGCGGGTCCACTGTTGTGCGCAGGTATCACGACCTATTCTCCCCTGCGCCATTGGAGTGTTGCCCCTGGAAAGAAGGTCTTAGTTGCGGGTCTAGGTGGCCTTGGACATTTGGCCGTACAGTTCGCTACGAAGATGGGAGCCGATGTGACCGTGGTGACGACGACTCCTGACAAGGAAGAAGATGCGCGTCGCTTTGGTGCCAAAGACGTTCTCATCAACAAAGATGGAGCTGATTGGTCAAAGTACAAGAGAGCCTTTGACTTCATTCTGGATATGATTCCTTACCAGCACGACCTGGACAGGTTTCTTCCTCTCCTAAAGCGAGACGCAACTTTCTGCCGTGTCGGTGTCGGAAAACTCACGACTCCAAACGAGTACGGACAAATGACCACGGTACTCGAAAGGACTTCCCTAGCCGGGTCAAACACGGCGGCGTTCGAGAGACTCAGGAAATGCTGGATTTCTGCGCTACTCAGAACATCAAACCGCAGATCACAAAGATACCGATGGGCGGAATCAACGAAGCGTGGTCGAGGGTCATTGCGAAACAAGCCAGGTACCGTTTCGTTATGGACATGGCGATGAAAGGCTAATCGTGAAGGCTGTCGCGCAGCGGGTCAACGCCGCGCGATCAACGCTCTTCTCCATCTGTAAGGACACAATTTATGGCGACTCAAGTGAATGGAAGTTACGCAGGGAAAGTGGCATTCATAACCGGGGCCGGAGGCGGCATCGGTCGCGCTGCGGCGCTGGCGTTTGCTCGCGAAGGAGCGAGCGTGGCTGTGGCCGACGTTTCCGAAAAGGCTAATCAGGAAACGGCCCGCTTGATCGAGGAACAAGGCCGGCGAGCCCTCGCCGTCCGGTGCGACGTGACACGAGCCGAGGACGTGAAGGCAGCTTTGGACAAGACCGTCGACGCCTTCGGGCGCCTGGATTTCGCCTTCAATAACGCGGGCATTGAGCCAAGGAATCCGGCCCCGATTGCGGACTACGACTTGGAGGAGTGGAACCGGATCATCGATATCGACCTCCGCGGCGTCTTCCTCTGCATGAAATACGAGATCCCGCTCATGCTCAAACATGGAGGCGGCGCGATCGTGAACACTTCCTCGGGTGCCGGAGTCATTGGTATCAAAGGCAGCCCCGCTTATACCGCAGCCAAACACGGCGTGATCGGCCTCACGCGGGCGGCTGCCCTCGACTACGCGGCGCAGAACATTCGCGTCAACGCCGTCTGCCCCGGCTACATCGACACTCCGATGATGAATCGCTTCACCGGAGGAACTGCCGAGGGGCGGGCTAAAGTGATCTCGGAGGAGCCAATCGGAAGAATGGGTCGGCCCGAAGAGATCGCCAATGCCGTTCTCTGGTTGTGTTCGGAAGCGGCTGGCTTCGTCGTCGGCAGCGCCATCGTCATCGATGGCGGCCAGACCATTCAATAGCTACACTGAGCAGCTCGGAAGGACAGATAAGAAAGCGAGTAGCATTATGGAAATTAAGAGAGTTGGCTCGCAGCCTTCTGCGACGGGACCGTCGGATTGGTTCACTGGTACTGTGCGGATCGATCCGTTGTTTCAGGCGCCCGATCCCGCCCTTGTTCAAGGCGCCAGCGTCACGTTCGAGCCGGGTGCACGAACTGCATGGCACACTCATCCCCTCGGCCAGACGCTCATCATCACGGCTGGATTCGGCTGGGCTCAGCGCTGGGGCGGGCCGATCGAGGAGATCCGTCCGGGTGACGTGGTCTGGTTTTTCCCTGGCGAAAAACACTGGCACGGCGCCACGCCGAGCATCGGCATGACACATATCGCAATTCAAGAGAAGAAAGATGGCAAGGTCGTCGACTGGATGGAGCATGTCACCGACGATCAGTACCGAAAATAGAAGTAAGAGAAACAAATAGAGTGATGCTGTCAGCGAACCCATGAGCAACCGATTCCGAGTTTCGTCGACGCTGCCGCGAAAGCTGAAAGAACTCGGCCTTTCGTCGGACGCGGTCCTTCGACAAGCAGGTCTGCCAACAGGCTTGTTCAAGTTGGAGAGAATCCTTGTCAGCACCGAGGAGTTCTTTGCGCTGCATCGGGGGATCGCGGACGCCAGCAACGATCCTGCCATTGGCCTGAAGCTCGGGACCGAGGGGCGCGTCGAGCGCTACGATCCGGTAAAACTCGCGGCGCTCTCCGCGCGGTCGTTCCGGGATGCGGTCGAGCGTTCGTCGCGCTATAAGCAACTCACTTGTCCTGAGGAAATCCGTCTCGTGGAACGGGGCAATGAATGCGCAATCAAATTCGTCTGGCTGCTAGCGCATGAGCAAGAACCTTCGTTGCTCGTAGACGTGTGCTTCGCATGGATTCTTACGCTGGGTCAGCGAGGTACTGGACAACCGCTACGTGCCAAGAGAGTCGAGTTTAAACGCGCTCCCGCGCATCGGGAAATGTATGAGGCACATTTCCGCTGCCCGGTAAAGTTCAAGGCCGCGCAAAATGCGCTGATATTCAGCAAGTCAGATATGGATCTTTCGTTTGTAACTTACAACGCTGATTTGCTGGCAACGGTGGCCCCGCAGCTTGAAGCGGAGCTGGCTGAGCAACTCGCGCATAAGAGTTTTCGCGAACAAGGAAAGGGCATTTTGAAACAGTTGCTCGCCGGTCAGCGTCCGGGGATACAGGACCTCGCGAGAGAGCTGCACCTAAGCACTCGAACCTTGCAGCGGCGACTAACCGAACAGGGTATTACCTTTCAGCGTCTATTGGACGAGGCACGTCGTGAACTGGCCCATCACTACCTCCTGCACTCTCCTCGGGAGCTGAATGAAACCGCCTATCTCCTGGGCTACGAAGATGCCAACTCTTTCTTCCGCGCCTTCCACCACTGGGAAGGGACTACACCCGGACAATGGCGACTGCTCCAAAGGAACTCAAATTCCGCGACGCAGTCGCCAATGGGCGCAGCGTGAAAGATGGCAAGCGTATGGGCTGCTTGCTTCCACAACTTTATCGTTGGTAATTCCCCAATCGTCGGCAAACCTTACCTTAGGGATTACTTCCCGCTTGCCCGTCAACTGGGAACTGGCGGAGCAATGGATTCTCACAAGCCTACTTCCCAACACTAATTGCCAGCTTGATCCGAGGACCAGATCATTTCTGATTGCCGACGATTCATTTCTAATTGCCGGAATGCGAGTGACGGAGTTCCTGCCTGCGTTGTTTCCGTCATAGATGAGGCCGCTCGGCATCGAACCCACCGAGAATGTCCCAAGGTTCGTTCCGTCGCTCGCCTGCAATTTGGTAACGGTGTTTTTGTTTTGGTTGGACACCCATACGTTTGTCGCAAATTAACTGAAAGAGCTCTTTCCAGGCGACTCTACTCATGGTGGAACCTTTTCGGGGCTCCGCTCGGAACTGCTTCTTACAGGCTCAGAACTCCAGCTCGACGACGAGCTGCACGTTGCGAGGGCTGCCGTTGCCGAAATAAGGATTAAACGAATCTGGCGTGCTGGTCAAACGGAAGCCGGAACCGAAAGTCGTCGACGGGTTGGCAAAGTTCGGATGGTTCCAGACGTTGAAAAATTCAGCGCGCAGGCGCAACCACCAGTCACCAGAGATCTGCTGAGATTTGACAAACGAGACATCAAAGTCATTCAGCCCCGGTCCGCTGAAAGTATTTCTTCCCAAATTGCCGTAGGTCCCAGACAGAGGCTGCGCGAAAGCTGCCGGATTCAGATATGGCCCCGTCGGATTGAACGGCACGTGAGCATTACCAACCAAATTCGGGCGGTCGCGAAATTCGGCCGTCCCAGAATTATCGAAAGGCAAAGTTATGTTGAGCGGCCCGCCAGATTGCAGAGTCGTAATGCCATTCAGTTGCCAGTTAGAGGCGAGCGCGTGCAGCCAACCGGGCAGACGGGTCGGCGCCGGTACTCGCCAGGCATAAGTAACGGTAAAGCGATGGCGAATATCGAAATCCGAGCGGCCATAGTCGCGGCGCAGATTGCGGCTGTCTTCCACCGGCCCGCGATAAAATCCGCCAGCACCTGATGCTTCATCCAGCGATTTGGAAAACGTATAGCTCGCGCGAAATGTCAAATTGGCGGCCGAGCGCTGGGCTGAGACCTGCAGGCTGTTGTAGTTCGAATGCGCAATATCGGAAAGCGTGTTGATTACCCGAAACTGGGGAAAGGCAGCCGCAAACGGCCGGCGTGCCTGCTCGCTCACCGGGTCGGAACTCCCGGGTGTTGGCTGATTCATGTCGATCACCACGGGCAAATCACTGCCGCGGGTACCGTAATACGCGATGCGCAAAGATTGTTGTGCGCCTAGCCGTTGTTCAAATGCGAGATCAAAGTTTTGGTAGCGGGGATCGGGGAAATCGGTGCGCATCGCAAAAACATCGAACGGCGGCTGCGGTGCTGCGCCAAAGATCTGGATACCCGGGCCAAACGGCACGGGCGCCGGCGGCGTAATCGTGAAGATTGCACTGGAACCGATCGGATTGAATACCGGCCCTGCAAGTATCGAATTCGCGTTATTGCTGTTATCCATCAATTCGTCAAACGGCCGGGCGTTGAAATACATGCCCCAGCCGCCGCTTAGCGTGCGAAAGCCACCTAATCCGAGCGAAAACGCGGCGCGTGGCGCAAAATTGCCCAAGTTCGGCTGATATTCGTGCTCAAGTCCAACAGCGCCGACCTGTACCAGCCCGGCGCCCGGAACGAAGTTACTCAGCCTTCCCTGCTTCTCGCTAGGCACAGAGAATTGATCGTGGCGTAATCCAAGGGTGACCTTCAGAGCTGGCCGAAGCTGCCAGCCATCTTCGATGTACGCCGCCCAGCGATGCTGGCGCAGGTAGCGTTGTGAGTCGCCACGCGCAATGGTGGTGACGCCGGGCGCAGGCAAGCCCGCAAGCAGGTCCACGAGGCTGGCAATCGCGAAGTCGCCCGAGAGTTGATCGCCGAGCTGCGAGCCATCGAACACCAGCCGCCCGCGCATGCCGGTGTCCGTAAAGGCGTTCTCCTGGAGTAGTGTTATGCTGCCGCCGAACTTCCATTGGTGCGCACCGCGGTTCCAACTGATACGATCCGAGAAATCGAATACGTTGCTAGCGCGGCCGCGCGGCAGCGAAAGAGGAGCGCCGAGATTTTCGTATTCGCCGGGCGCGATATCGATTTCCGGCAAACCGGAATCGCGGGCCGAGTTGACTCCGGTGTTCAGGCCGATTGCTGTTACATTGAAGCCCATGTCTCCAGGAAACGTTGTTTCGTGGTAACGCGAATAACCGAAGCGGGCAGAGTTGAGCAACCGCGATGACAGCGCTCGTTCCCACTCGGTTGCAAACAACTGCACGATTGTGTGGGATTGCGAAGCGTAACCCGGCAGCCGCGATCCTCCTCCCAACCCGAACTGCCCCTGAGGAAAACGCTGGCGGTTTACGCCGACAGCATATGAAGCGGAGATACTATCCTGACCCCTCTCGCCATGATCCGCCTTAAGCGCCAGCGTGTTGCCGTCGCTACGCCCGATAACAGAAAAACTGAGCGGACCCTGGCCGAGCGAGGCGGGGTAGAGCGCGAGAATGGGCGAGGCCAGCGCGTTCACCGAACGGCCAGCTGCCTGAACGAGCGATGTTGCTGCGGCGATTTCCTCCTCTGTGGGAAATCGAGATGCGGCGGTAACACCAACTAGCTCGTGCTGCCCTTCATACGAACTGAAGAAATAGCTGCGATACGGCAGCGGGCCGCCAGCGGTGAATCCGAATTGGTTGTTCCGAAATTCAGGGCGCGGGCGCCCAAAGGCGTTGTTATAGAAATTGTTAGCGGCTAGCTTTTCGTTATCGAAGAATTCAAACAGTGACCCGTGCAGCTGCGGCCCGCCGCTCTTGATCGTGGTTAGCACCGCCGCGCCTGACGGGCCATACTCGGCGCCAGTGTTGGTCTGCACTTCGATCTCCTGGATGGTATCGAGCGGCAGTAGGACCGCTGGAGCAGCGAAGGCGCCGCCCTGCCCGATGGCTTCTGCATTCCGGAACGGGTCGAGGTTATTCGTGCCGCTGACGATATAAGTGTTGAACTGCGCACGGCTGCCGTTGACCGGAAACGATCCAAACGTGCCCGCCGTTGCGCCGGCTCCGGGGATGAGCGTCTCGAGATTGCCCGATGCCTGTCCGCGTACCGGCAGTGTGCGCACCTGCTGTCGCACACCCACGGTATTGACGTCGGTCACTGCGTTTGATAGTGCTCGCCGCGAGTCCAGCGTGATTTGCAGTTGCCTCGTCTTCCCTGCCCGTAGCGAAATGCCTGCAGCTTCAATGCTGACATACCCACTGTGCGTAACACGCAAGCGATAATCGCTTGCAGGTGCAAGGTGGATGAATTCGAACTGCCCGAGGTGATCGCTCACCGCAGTTGCCCTCACCTCGGCGCGATTTCCGATATAGAGCAGCAGCTGAGCGCCGCCGACCGTATGGCCGCGCGTATCGGACACTCTGCCGCGCAGAGTACCGCTAGCTGCCTGGCCAACTGCCTGAACTGCAACAAAGGTGGAAAGGAGAGCCGTGACCGCGCGAATTTGAGTGACCCGTCGGCACCACATCAGCAAGGACGGCTGTATCAATTTACGCAATGTATTCGTCAAACGGTTTCTTCTGATGTGAGTCTCTCGATGCTTGCAACATCGTTCTCAGCTGGCTGACGCTTTCAAGACTTGCTTCTCGGCAAGGTCTCCAAGACGTAGAGTTGGTATACCCAGGCAATTGGAGAAATTGCTTGTGCCATGTACAACGTCATCTCGTTATGAAGAACAGCTCCAAAGTCATAGCTGGTACAGCAGCGGCACCTCCACGATTTTCTCGGGGTTTAGTGATGGCGATGCCGAAGGCATCATACCTCCGATCTACGCATTGTGCATGAACTGGGCAAACGCTGAGCGACAGTCAGAGGGCGATGTTTTTATGACAGATTGTCCATAGGCGATCACCTGGTGAAAAAACCAGGCGCTCAACGGGTCAACTGCCGAATTGTTTGACGGAGCTCGTCGATCGCGGAGCACGCCGAAGCTGCAATCCGCAGCGGGCAGATGAGCAAACAATTGTGGAAAGCGCGCACGCACATTATCACACGCGGAGAGCGGATCTTTGCCTTGGCCGAAACGTGCTCCCACTTTAGTGGACCACTTGCAGAAGGCAAACTTATTTGCAACAGTATTGTGTGTCCACATCACAATTCTCGATTTTCTCTGGAAGATGGCCGCGTGCTCGGGCAGATGATTGCGACCTCCGTCGGCGCGACCACCATGGGCCGTGGATGCGACACCGCCATCCTCGACGACCCGGTCAGCGCGGATCAAGCGGTGAGCGATGCCGAGCGCACCACGGCGAACACCTGGATTGACGCCACCCTGCGCAGCCGGCTCAACGACCCCGCCAGGGGCGCAATCATTGTCGTCATGCAACGGTTGCACGAGCTCGATGCGACCGGATTCTTGCTTGAGCAGGAGCCTGGCGTTTGGACTCATGTTCGCCTACCGCTCGTGGCGGAGGAGGACGAAACCTGGACGTTCCCATTCTCTGGGAGAGTAGTTCAGCGCAAGGCTGGCGACATCCTGATGCCCGAGCGCTTCACTCCGGAAGTAGTCGAGCAGCAACGGGCGCGCCGTCTGGTCTTCGCAGGCCAATACCACAAAGGCCGGCACCGCTCGAAGGGAATCTGATCAAGCGCAGCGAGGTGCGCTACTACGGCGGAATTGCTCCCAGGACCGGCCAGCCGGACGAGAAGCTGCCCGACACCTTCGACCGCAAGATCATTTCCGTCGATTGCGCCTTCAAGGATCTGGCCACTTCCGACTACGTGGCCGTCGTCGTCATCGGGGTCAAGGGTCGCAAGCGATTCCTTCTCAACGTCGTCAACCAGCACCTTGATGCGGCGGCGACCGAAGCCGAGATTCGGCGGCAGCGGGACGC
>Ga0209577_10007061_pt1 | contig 10347 bp, 12 predicted proteins | sample GraSoiAngelo_109_FD_185874 | JGI IMG/M metagenome (GOLD analysis project Ga0209577, IMG submission 185874) | Grasslands soil microbial communities from the Angelo Coastal Reserve, California, USA - 14_0903_12_20cm (SPAdes) (version 2) | ecosystem: Environmental > Terrestrial > Soil > Grasslands...
CTCGGTTTCTCGCTTCGCGAGATTCAGGAATTACTGTCGTTGCGAATGGCGCCCGGTAAGACCAGTAACGATATCCGCAAGCGAGCTGAGGCGAAGATCACCGATATTCAAAGCAAGATCAAAAGCCTGGAGTCGATGGAAAAGACGCTTCGGAGGCTCGCTAAGACTTGTGCCGGGTGCGGGCCGATTGCGGAATGTCCAATTCTGGAAAGTTTAGATAAGGGGACCGCGTGAGTCGAACATGGAAGCAAGGGTTATTGGCACTGCCGGGCGTTGGTGTCTCGCTGCTTCCAAAACTGGCGTGCCCCATGTGCTGGCCTGCTTACGCAGGGTTGCTGAGTTCCGTTGGCCTTGGGTTTCTCGTATCCACTGTGTACCTGCTTTCTGTAACGGCCGGGCTCCTAGTCATTGCATTAGGAGCGATGGCGTTTAGAGCCAGCAAACGTCAGGGGTACGGCCCCTTCCTGCTTGGATTGTTCGGGTCGGCTGGTGTCCTGTTAGGCAAATTCGTATGGAACTCCAATGCCGCCATGTACGGCGCAGTCGGGTTCTTGGTCGTAGCTTCGTTTTGGAAACCTTGGCCGCGCCACGTTAAACCCAATTCAGTGGCAATCTGTCCCCACTGCTATGAAGAAAATGGTGAACTCACTCAAAGGAGCGTTTAAGACAACATGAATGAACACACGAAAGAAAATTGAAGTTTTCAGTGCGGGCTGTTCGACCTGCAAAGAAACGATTGAACTTGTGAAAAAGCTTGCTGGTTCTTCCCACGAAGTGGAAGTACACGACATGAACAGATCAGAGATAGCCTCAAAGGCGAAGAACTACGGGATTCGCAGCATACCCGCTGTAGTGATTGATCGCAAACTCGCTTCGTGCTGCGCTGGGCGCGGTCCTGAAGAGCATGTCCTGCGTTCGGCACTCGCATAGGAACTACGCCTAATGCCAACTCCTAAGGGCAGGGCGAAACTTATTGGCCCTGCCCTTACTTAATGACCTGTCTCAACTCGCTCTTGACAATCACTTCAAAGACATTGTTCCGTACCACAGCTTCACTAATACCAACCCGCCGAGAACAGCCAGCCCGATACTGAGGAGAGTGCCGATAAGGAAATATTCCGCGAATCGTTCTTTCAACTCTGGAAATCTTGCGATTGATTTTCCCGTAAGAATCAGTCCTACCATCGAAGGGGACTGAACCAATATGGCGGTCACCACCAGAAACCGTTCCAACCAGCCTATGTACATGCCGGCATTCTTAACCTGCTCTGCAGTCTCGCCCGGCCTGTCAATTCCAGCCGAGAGATTACGAGTCAAGTAACGAATCAGATATCCCCCCGCGAAAACGACGGCCACGTAGACAATTCCCGCTTGGAGAACTCTGTCTGCTGTCGCTGCAGACCAACTGAACTGGGATTTCACAGTCGTCCAGCTCGGTCGAATCAGGAAACACGCCAGCGCGACGATGGTGCACACGTGCAGCACTTGATCAACAATAAAGACAGAAGCCGAATCCGCCAGTCTTGCAGTACTTACGAGTCCTTGCTTTGCCCGGTCAATCCCGAGATGCACGACAATATAGAGCGCCGCCATAATCCAAAACCAATGCGAGGTCAGCCATTGGAGGCTGACGAAGACTGCAACACACAACACAAGAACAAGAAGGTGGATAGCCCCGTGCGTCAGGTACGCACGACTTCCCTGGTGCTTAGCTCGCACCATGCTCGATGATTGAAGCGGAAAGTCGCCTAGAAGGTGCGCCAGTAAAACTGCAAGAAGCAATTTCATGAATGGTTGCATACAATTGTGCAATTCTCTGCATTTGCACACTGTCGTGCACTATGGGAAATACGCCTCAATCACTCGCTCCATCGCTTCCCGGGTTTCCTGCATTTGCCACCAGAAGCCGCGCCGCAAATTCCTGGAAACGGTCGATTCGTTCAACCGCAACTTCTTCGCCGTGAGGTCCTGCCTGTTCGTCTCCATATGGACGTTGATCGTTTGCCACTGCTTAGCGGAAATGCTTTGCAGCAAAGTATCGTGCAGGTGGTAAACGGTGTTCGCGATCAAATCAAAGGTTTCATTTCCGGTAACGAATGACGTCAGAATGCCGGGCTTACTCCGTTTAGCCGTAAGGTGATTCATTGCCTCCCGAGCCCGCTCAAATGCCTCGCCCCCGGCAAATACATTCACAGGCTTCCGGTACGGTTCTGTGACCTGCCCAATTCCAATACCAATCCAAAGCTCAAAGGGATGAAACTGCCTCCGAAGGTCCAAAATCACAGCCGGGAGGTTTGTCGGCCGTGACAGGATTCCCTCGAATTCATCCCAGGCGGTGATGGCATACTCCGACAAAATCCATTTTCTCTCAACATGGAGTTTAGAGATGCCGCGCAGCTTTTGATCCCGTTTGCGACGGAACTCCTCAATATGCCGAGACCCCACGATGTCGCATGTGATCACCGCATAACTTTTGGCTTTGGTCTTCATAAGAGTATGTTGCACGCCCAAGTGCAATATTATATATATTGCACGTTTATGTGCAATAGCGTTAATTGGTCCTGGAGAACACCTGTGGCTGCCCTGTCGTAAATCCAAAGGAAATAGCCAGGCTACACAGAAATCGGAATGATCTTCTCAATCCAAACTTACCTAGAAGACTATTTCAATCGCCGTGGGCTAGGCGATCCTGACCAGTACGCCGTCGCGCTGGCCAGATTGTATGACCGTGAGCGTCACGGTAAGACCGCGCCCGCTTTTTTGGCCGCAATGAAACGAATTCGGACGTCGTTTTACAGGCGCAATGATCATGTCGAGCGTGATACATTCGACCGCAAACTGCTGACCGTCCTGGACAGTCGGTTTAAAAAAAAAGATTGTTTTTCGTCTCAAAGGCAGTCGCAGAAAGAGTTGAAACCTCCGGCAGCCGCCTAGCGAGACTGCCTCGCGTTACCATCCGCAAATTCCTCGAAGAGTTCAAAAGCACAATTGAAGCCGAGGCAGTAAATTCGTTTTGGGAGTCGCGAACCAGGGGCAGATTGAAGAACCGTACCGAGAAGCTCGGGCAGGAACTCTTCGGCGTCTTCTCTCGCACGAAGCTAGCGGCAAGGGGTTCCGCGATCCGAGAAGCAGTGTCTGGTATTGGATTTGTGGATGTGCTTGTGACATTCTCGTCCGGGCTGGTTCACGTCATTGAATTGAAAATGTTGAAGGGCCAGGATATTCCGGGGCCAGCGCAACTGGCGACTTACATGAACCACAAGCGACGACGGGAGGGGTGGCTTGTGTTTTTTGATGCACGTAAACCGACTGTGAGACGGGCTGTCCCAGCCGTATTCAAGAGAGCGTCTGGAGCGATAAGAACGGTGCTCATAGACATCAACCCTGTACCACCTAGCAAACGGACCGAGACATGATCTCTGTGCCGGACCGCGCCGGTGATTTATCCGTTGCCCGTTAACGGCTTCGAAGGCTCTCTCTGCTCTCTTCTAAAGATTTTGAAGACTTGTCCCTGAGATTCGGGAGAATCGAATACGGGAGAGAATCGTAGAGCAAGTGAACCTTTGGCGGAACACTTTGTGCACACTTTATGCACACCTGCCGTTTTTCGCATCATCAGAGTCCAGGCCAAAATCGACATAACCTCTTCTGAATCTGTGGTGCCGGGAGGGGGAGTCGAACCCCCAAGGTACTAAGTACCGGCGGATTTTGAGTCCGCTGCGTCTGCCAGTTCCGCCATCCCGGCTTAGCTTAAACTGAAGAGGAAGCTAGCTTAATTTACAATTTGTCGCTTTGCAAACGGGGCGCGACTCAGACTGCAATGCTACTACCTTTGCGTAAGCGATGGGTCGACTGCGGTTACTTGTGCGGGGTTGGGGTCGAGAGCTGGACTACCGCAAATCGGACATGTCCGCTGACCGATCGGCAAGCGAGACGCGATCCCCAATGCCAGTCCGCCTGCCCTCCAAGCGCGAATTGGTAATATCGAATAATTCTGTTCTGTTTTCGTAGCAGAAAGGCTTTTCTCTCTCGCTTCGCTTGTACTGATGCTAGTTTTCTTTTGCAGGTTACTTGACCAACCGGCATCCCGAAGACCCATTAAGAGGTTGGGGATGCCGTTAGTTTTTAGTGCCGAAGGCCAGATGATCGATATGGAAAAGTCTTCTACGAGGAAACGTTGGCCAGTACTCCATTCGGCTCTGCATGAACGATTGGCTGATTTTCGTCTGTCCTGATGTCACCAGCAGTAGGCCTGCGCCAATAACCACCCGTCCAAAAAAGTCCCGAACGATCAGATTCCTGCTGTCTTTCATCTGAGTGGCCCCTGTTAAATCCCGTGGTTATTAACCAGAAATTCACTCACTTGTAACAGTCCTTTAACAGAGCGCCAGTAACACTATTAAGGCGAAACTCATCAGGAGGAACGACTCATTGATACGACGCATCGCGCTGGTAGTGTGTCTAGCCCTGGCGGTACCGGTTTTCGGACAGACGACGCTAAACGGGGCGGGAGCTACATTTCCCTACCCCATGTACTCCAAATGGTTTAGTGAGTACAACAAACTGCACCCTGACATTCAATTTAACTATCAGTCGATCGGCAGCGGTGGCGGAATCCGCCAGGTGATCGCGGGCACCGTTGATTTCGGCGCCAGCGATGGTCCTATGACCGACGAACAACTGGCTCAAGCCAAAATCAAGATCGTGCACATTCCCACCGTGCTTGGGGCTGTGGTTCCGGCTTACAACGTCCCCGGGGTCAGCGGCGAGTTGAAATTCACTCCAGCGGCTCTCGCCGGTATCTTCCTGGGGAAGATTACCTCCTGGAACGATCCTGCTCTGACCAGTGTCAATCCTGGCGTCAACCTGCCCAATCAACCACTAATCGTGATTCACCGGTCCGACGGCAGCGGTACCACCTACATTTTCACCGACTATCTCTCAAAGGTCAGCAACGAGTGGCAGAACCAGGTCGGAAAGGGAACTTCGGTTAAGTGGCCTGTGGGACTGGGGGGAAAAGGAAACGAAGGGGTGGCCGGGATGGTGCGGCAAATGCAAGGTTCGATCGGCTACGTGGAATTGATATACGCGGTGCAGAACAATATTTCGTACGGAACCGTGAAGAATGCGTCGGGTAATTTCGTAAAGGCATCCCTGGATAGCGTGACCGCAGCAGCGGCTTCCGTCAAGAACATGCCTGCGGATTTCCGGGTCTCCATCACCAACGCTCCCGGAAAGGATGCTTACCCAATCTCCAGCTTCACTTGGTTACTAATACCGGCGCAGTCGAAGGATAAGGCAAAGGGTAAGATCCTGGCCGATTTCCTCAATTGGATGGTAGACGACGGTCAGAAAATGACCGCGCCACTGACCTACGCACCCTTGCCTGAAACCGTAGTGCAGAAGGTCAAGAACGCCATTAAACAAGTCCACTGAGATTCCGACCCAATTGCAGGCAGCTGCCTCTTCGTCAGTGCGAGGCAAAAAGGAGAAAAGATGAAGGCCGTTCTGAAATGGTGGGTAGTTGTGGGTTTGGTGACAACCCTGGTGGCGCAGACTGCGCCCACCAAAGCGAGGTCACGGAGAACGACCAGTTCGGCCAAGCCGGCGATTACAGCTGCCGACGTTCAGGCGCTGCGCGATGCACTGGCCGCCCAGCAGCAGCAGATTGAACAACTGAGGCAGCAGTTGCAACAGAGCAGTCAGGCATGGCAGCAATCACAGCAGCAGGCCCAGCAGCAGCTTCAGCAGGCCCAAGCTGCCGCCACGGAAGCCCAACAAAAAGCAGCCGCCGTGGAAGTGGTCAGTACTCAGGATAAAGGTACTGTCACCAAGCTTAATAACGACTTGGCGGACGTGAAGACAACTCTTACCAACACCGCGGTCAATACCCAGGAGGAGCAAAAGCGGATGTCTGCTTTGGAGGGTCTGGTCGGGCGGTTCCGGTTTGGCGGCGATGTCCGCGTGCGCGGCGAAAATTTCTTCCAAAACCAGCCCGGTTTCTTTGATCGTAATCGTGCCCGTATCCGGGTGAGGTTCGGAATCGATGGGAAACTTAATGAAGATTTTGTAGGTGGCATCTACCTGGCGACGGGCTCGTTGGGTGACCCGACGACCACCAACGAGACGCTGACGAACTTCTTCGATCGCAAGACGATCGCTCTGGACCGCGGCTTCATCACTTACAATCCGGTGGCCCACAAATGGGTCTCAGTGACAGGTGGCAAGTTTGCTTATACATGGAACCGCACCTCGGTTACATTCGATCCCGACTTGAACCCCGAAGGGTTCAGCGAAAAGTTCTCTTTCGATCTCAAGCACGTACCTGTGGTGAAGAACGTCACATTCCAGGGCATACAAATGTTGTTTAGCGAAGCGACCAGGGGCGCTGATTCGTTTGCAGTAGGCGGTCAGGTTAGCGGCAAATTGGAACTGGGCCGCTGGAGCGCTACGCCGTCTTATACGATCTTGAACTGGCGGAACGTGGACGCCATCCTAAACGCGTCCGCGTTTGCCGTCCAGGCAACCACCACCGGCAGCAGCAACAGTACGACCCCTGTTCCGTCGATTCCTGTACCCGGGGAGGGCCCGGGCTGTGCATCTGGCTCCGGACTTGCGAAGTTCCCGCCATGCGCGTTCGCACCGAATGGATTTTCGAACGGCACATTTGTAAATGCCAGCGGTAAGCCTCATTTCCTGTCCCCCTTCCTTTATTCCGACTTCATCCTCAACAACCAGATCAAGACCGGATCAGCTCGTTTGCCAGTCAACCTCATAATCGAGTATGAAGACAATCTTGCGGCAAAGGAACATCCGCTGGACTCCAGCGGTGCGTTGGCAACTAACCTGGGTAAGCAATCGCACGCCTACCTGGCTGACATCAACGTCGGCCAGACCAAGAACAAGAACGACCTCCAGCTTGGCTACGCGTATCTGCGACAGGAGCAGGACTCAGTACTCGGGGCATTCGACGAAAGCGATCAACGCGCGCCGACCAACGTTCTGCAACACCGCATCTATGCCTTGTGGAAGCTGCGACCCAACACTGTCGCTGCATTTACCTGGTGGCACGGTCGAACCCTCAACACGAATCTGCAAAACGCAGTCCTAGCCCCGGGACTCAAGCCGGGCCAGCTCGAGCCCTGGCTCAACCGCTTGCAATTTGATCTGATTTACTCGTTCTATTGAGCATTGCATAATATAGTTACAGTGGGAACAGGTTCGCTTGCTGCCAGAAAGCGACCACCCGAGCAGGCCGTCGGCGCCTGCGGCGGAGCGCCTGGCGCGCGTAATGGCTCAGCTGCCCGAAAGTTGTGGGACAGAAGTTGGGCAACTCATGTTGCTTCCAGTGCGACCCCAGATACTCTACGGGGTTCAGTTCCGGTGCGTAGGCAGGCAAGAACTCCAACCAGAGTCGGCCGTGTTGTTGGCGCACGAAGTCCCATACCATGCGGCTGCGGTGACCGGGCAACCCGTCCCAGACGATCAGCAGCTTGCCCGGAATGTGGCGCAGCAAAAATGACAAACCTGAAGTAATCCGGTAAGGGAAGGGTTGCCGACCATCCATCCACCATCGCGTCAGTGTAAAAGCTATGGTTAGCCGAGCCTTCCTTTTGACAGGTGCCGCTCAGAAGTCTACAGTGGCTCGGCACTTATTGAGCATTGCATAATATAGTTACAGAAGTGGTATTGCAGCACCGGCGGCTTTCCTTTCGGAGCCCAGGTACGGCAGCGGTGCGGCCGCTCGCTCAGCCCGCTTTCATCGATGAAGACGATGGTTCGCCCTTCTTTTTCGGCCTTTTTTTTAACTCCCGCCAGCGCGCCTGCTTCCACCGCCGGATCTTGGCTTCGTCCCGCTCCAGGGCGCGTCCCACCGGACGCTGGCAACTCCAACCCAGTTGCCGCAGAATGCGCCAGGCCTGCGAGGCATGGTAGCGGACCCCGCATTCCTCCGCGATCAAGTGCGCCACCCGCCACGCCGTCCACAGCCCGGTCTCCTAGCCCAGAGCTTCCGGCCCACGCTTCAGCCCGCGCTCAATCTTCTTCAGTTCCTCTGGGTTCAGTCGGGGTTTGCGTCCGGCGCGCCCGGCTTTCTTCAAGCCCGACAGCCCATCGGCTTCCAGTGGTTGGGCCCAGCGACTCACCGATTGCCGGTGCACGCCCACCCGCCGCGCCACCTCGGACTGATGGACTCCCTTGGCCAGCCACCGCGCCGCCCGCAAGCGCCGCTGCGCCAGTGCCTGAAAATCTCGTCGCACCCCCACCGGATTTCCCATGGGCAGACGATAGCATAGCAATCCAGAAATGTCACTATATTATTCAATTCTCAATAGGTCCCTGGGGCGGCAGGCCAACTGTTTCGGAAAATCTCGACACCTAATAAGGAGATCTGTATGAAGCGCACCTGGATGTTCTGTTTGATCGGCTTGCTATCGCTTCTATGAGAAGGTCATAAAAGTCAAGGCCGACGTGGCGGCCTTCCTTATTAATTGCTTTCCATCTGCATAACCCTCCGGTGGTGACTTGGGGAGCTGTCAAGGGCGTCCCGCTGGGGACGTTCGTCTGGACCCTTAACAGCTCTGCACGTCGCTTCATCCTTAGTGGATTCGGTGTTCAGTTCGTATTGGCCGCTTCCGAACTGCTTTCCTTTCGAATCATTTCCGTTCGTTCGCAGAAGTAAGTTGATCGGCGCTTCGCACCTTTGCGTTTCTCAAAGTGTTGCCTGCAACCACCACTCCTACCCGGCTTCTATCCGCACTCTCAAGGGGCCACATGGGGGCCCGGTGCACGTTGGGGTTCGATCTTAAACCAGGCCCTATCACAAAAAGTGACGGGGCCTGGGTTGTTGGGTGCTGCCATCTGATTGGCGATCTCGATGGATCTGGCGATAGCCCGCAGTCACCCGAACAAGGCGAGTGGATCTCGTTGCTGCAAACCTTTCCCATAACGAATCGGCTTCCGCGTGATCAAACTATTCTTCTGCTCACTGGGTTCTGTCTTTCAGCGATTGCATCATTTAACTTCTATGGAATATTGTTGGGCCCGGCTTATGCAGCCGCCGTTTGTGCTGTCCCAGCCTGGCGGAGCGGTTCATAGACGTCCCCCGTCACCCACAGGCGATGGAGCAAAACGGCCAGCTTTCGGGCCACCGCCACCACCGCGCGCTTCTTGGCATTCTTTCCTCCGCGCTCGCACAATCGCAGTCCGTACCGCCTTAAGTCCGTGTCCGGTCCGAAGGCTCCCAACATGTATTGCGAACTCCCTACCAGCAACCGTCGTAACATTCGATCTCCTGCCTTACTGATTCCTAACTGGGGTTGACTGTCCCCTGAATCCTCCTGCTTCGGCACCAGCCCCAGATACGGCCCCACCTCGCGACTGCTGGCAAATCGTTGCGGATTCTCCAGGGTCAATACGTAGGCCAGCGAGGTGATCGGCCCCACCCCCTTTACTTGTCGCAGCAATGTCGTGTGCCCATACTTCTTCCGGCCCAACTCTTCAATGTTCTCGTCATACCTCGCAATGCAATCATTCACCGTCTCTACCAACTGCACCAACGGCAGCAGTGCTTCCCGTACCTCGACCGGAATCGCATCCTTTACCTTTTGTGCAAAGCTCGGACTCGAACACCGCGGCAGTCGTGTGCCCATACTTTTCACCAGCCCTCGCGCGGTGTTGATCAACTCCGTCCGCACCGACACCAATGCGTCCCGGGCTCGCAGCACCACCAGGTCCTGGCGCACTTCCCGACTGCGATGCCGAATCGGGTACAACGACTGCGGATCGACCCGCCCCAATCGTGCCAACTTGTTGGCATCGATGCGATCACTCTTGCGCTTGCGCCGCTTCGACCCCTCCATTAACCGCGGGTTGGCCACCAACACCTCGTGCCCCCACTCTGTGATCACGTCCTGCACCCAGGCCGAGTGAGTTCCCACTTCGATCACTACCCGCGCCGCCGTTAATGCCTGGAAAAACTCCCCAATATCTTCCTGCGTCGTCCGCAACTGTCCTTCGGCCAGCGTTTCTCCCTCCAAGCCCAAAATGCAGTACTGACTCCAGCGGTCTCCCAGATCCACTCCCACCGTCAGACGATCCCGATTGGGGCCAACCGTGTTCTCCCTGCGATCTTTCTTGCCGCTCACAGACACGGCCCCTACATCCAGGGCTCCTCTCCCGGTCAACTTCCCCAGTACCTCCGCCATCACTTCCTTCGCCTCTCGCTGCACCGGGCCCCGCGACTTCGTCCGCTTCAAGGTTGCTTCACTCCGCTGGCAAGACTTGCTATGCTTCTTCAAGGTCGATCTCCTTATTCTCTGATTGCACCTTTGAGTGCGTTGATCAACG
>Ga0209577_10007062_pt1 | contig 10346 bp, 11 predicted proteins | sample GraSoiAngelo_109_FD_185874 | JGI IMG/M metagenome (GOLD analysis project Ga0209577, IMG submission 185874) | Grasslands soil microbial communities from the Angelo Coastal Reserve, California, USA - 14_0903_12_20cm (SPAdes) (version 2) | ecosystem: Environmental > Terrestrial > Soil > Grasslands...
CCGATGCACGATGCCGAAGCGCGAGCGTAGTGGCGCGGTGATCAGGCCGGCGCGAGTCGTCGCTCCCACTAGCGTGAAGCGGTTCAACTGAAAGGGATGAATGCGCGCGCCGGGGCCCTGCCCAATGACCAGGTCGATTCGATAATCTTCCATAGCCGGGTAAAGAATCTCTTCGATCGCGGGAAGCAGGCGATGAATCTCGTCGAGGAACAAAACTTCGCGTAGTTCGAGCGAAGTGAGAATCGCAGTCAGGTCGCCCTTGCGCTCGAGCAGCGGGCCGGAACTCGTTTTGATCGAGACACCCAATTCATTGGCGATAATCTGCGCTAGTGAAGTCTTCCCGAGGCCGGGAGGGCCGTAAAGCAGCACGTGATCGAGCGAATCGCCGCGGCTGCGCGCCGCTTCGATGGCGATCAGGATATTTTCTTTGACGCGCGCCTGGCCGATGAAATCTGCGATGCGCGTAGGACGGACGCTGGCATCGACCCGCGCATCTTCATCGAAGGCGCGCCCGGAAACGATGCGTTTGGACGTTTGCGTCACGAGGTCTATTTTACTTCGCGCCCTGTTTGACCGGATGGCTCAAGTGCTGCAGGGTCGCGCGAAGCAGGGCTTCAAAACTCTGCATGACACTTTCGCCGGTGCGGATGCCGCGGCCATTATCGAAGACCTCTTCGATAGCTTTCTCCGCCGCGCGGCGATCATAGCCGAGATTGAGCAGCGCGGAAGCGACGTCGGATTCCAGCTGCGTGCGGCCGGCGGCCGGGACGCGCTCCGGCTGCGGCGGTTCCATGGCTGCTAGCTTATCGCGCAGTTCGACCACGATGCGCTCAGCCGTCTTTCGTCCGACGCCGGGGATGCGCGTGAGGCGCACGAGATCACCGGCGCGAATCGCGGGCAGCAATTCGTCCACACTCATGCCCGAGAGAATCTTCAGCGCCAGCGCAGGCCCGACTCCCGAAGCGGAGATCAGCAGCTCGAAAAATTGCTTTTCGCGAGCGGTGAAAAAACCGTAAAGGGCGATGGAGTCTTCGCGCAGGTGCGTGTGGATCAGCAGCGTGACGTCTTCGTGCAGCTCGCCGAGCGCATAAAAGCTGGACAGCGGAATGGAGACCAGGTAGCCAACGCCATTCACGTCCACCAGGACCTGGTTGGGCCGCTTGTCTACGAGTTGTCCGCGGAGATATCCGATCATTTTATTCTTTGTTATACGGCAAAAGGGGCGTGATGCCCACGCCCTTTTGCCCCTTGACAACGGCGGAACTTCTTTATGCGCGAAAAGCGCCGTGATGGTCACGGTCTTTTTAGCGCTCGACAACCTCAATCACGGGCTGCTCCATTCCTCCTTCCCCCGGGTTTTTTTAAGTGTTTCATGCTAAGCAGATTTAAGTATCGAGAATGGGAAGTGCTGATTCTGCGGGAGTTGCGGATGTGCTTCTGCTCAAGTGTTCATTCTCCAGCGCTTATCGAAAACAGCCGGCGGCACGCAATCGGCGGGCAACTGGGTTGGCACCCTGCTGTGTGGAAAAAGCTGAGAGCGCAGGCGCAAGCAGTCTGGCGAAGCTGTCAGCCGCGAGAGAACGGGACGGATTGCTGATGAACATACGCGAGCATAGTATATCTCACTTGATTGATCCCCAAATTATCCATTTACTGTATAGTATTCAACCGAATTATCCCGAAGGCTGTTCTAAATAGCGTCTGGATGAAGGGAAACTTAGCTCGAATAGGATTGGGGCGGAGGCGCCTGGCAGCGAACGTCTGGTCTGGGCTACTAGCCGCAGTCGACCCAAATGTCTTCGCCGCGAACCTCTACGGGAAAGCAGGCCACGGCGACGGCGGGGTTAAGGGCAGCCTTGCCAGTGCTCACGTCGTATTGCCAGCCGTGCCAGGGGCAGGTGACCACTTTGCCTTTCAGTTCGCCCTCGCCGAGCGGTCCGCCACGATGCAGGCAAGTGTTGTGAATGGCATAGAAACTTCCATCTACGTTGGAAATGGCCAAGGTCTGGCCGTCGACCTGAAATTCGCGGATGGTTCCCGCGGGGATCTCATCTTTTCGCGCCGCACGCAGAAATGCCATTTCCAGGAGCCTCCTCTTTCCATCCATTTATTCGCATGACTGTAGCCGCTCGAGCATTCGAATCGATGTAGCGCTCGAAAAACCGGGAAACACGGCGGCTAACGCGGCGAGGGGGTCTGCGCAACCATGACGCCGCGCTTGAATTGCTCGACCATTTCGGGTTGCAAGCGTACTTCGGTGGGCCGCTTTGCCAGGGACATCTGTTCGATTTTATCCTGCAGCTTGAGCAATGCGTAAAAGAGGCCCTCGGGCCGGGGCGGGCAGCCGACCACGTAAACGTCCACGGGCACGATGCGATCCACACCCTGCAAGACCGAATAGGCATTAAAAGGACCGCCAACGCTCGAGCACGCGCCCATGGAAATGCACCACTTCGGGTCGGCCATCTGCTCCCAGACGCGCTTGAGCACCGGGCCCATCTTCAGGGTTACGGTGCCCGCGACGATCATTAAATCGGCCTGCCGCGGCGAAGGCCGAAAGACCTCCGCGCCGAAGCGGGCAATGTCGAACCGCGCCGTCGTGGAGGCGATCATTTCAATGGCGCAGCAGGCCAGTCCAAAGGTGAGCGGCCAGATGGCGGACTTGCGCGCCCAGTTGAAGACGTAGTCCACCGACGAAATCATGAAATTCTTTTCAAAGCGCTGATCGAGAACGCCCACGGTGTGCGAATGCCTCCAAAAAGCACGTCAGTATAGCTCCGGCGCCACACGGAGTCAAAAACCCGGGTAGTAGCAATGCAATAGTAGCAGGCCACGTTGGTGCCACCTAACGACCTGCACCGGCCTCCAGGGGCACCCGGTGTTCCGTACTCCGGTGACATCGCCGGGGTTGACCTCGCGAGGCCTCTTGCGTTGAACCCGCGCGCATTTTGATTGCGGTGACGTGACTGACCATTTCCTCTTTACAGAAGCCATGCCGAAGCAGGATGATGGGAAGGCCGTTTCTTGCATAGTGAATCCCTGGACGAGCATCCCGCCCCTGCTCGCTAGATTGGATGGAGGAGAACTGTGTGGCGGAATAAGGAGTCGCAATCAACCGCGCCGAGCGCATCTTCGGGACGAATCGCGGAAAATTCGAGCACCCCGAAGGTTCCAGGCAGTATTGGCAGCACAAGCGGCACGAGAGCGCCTGCCAGTTCCTGGCTGCCCCCGAGCATGAGGCTGAAGGGGGAAATCTCAGGCAACGAAGACCTGGTCGTCGATGGTAAGGTCGAAGGGTCGATCTCGGTGGGGGAACACAAGCTCACTGTGGGCCGCAACGGCCAGGTTAGCGGTGGCCTTGCGGCGCGCGAAATCGTCATCTACGGCAAGGTTGAAGGCAATCACAGTGTGGTAAGTGAAAGCATCGAGATCAAGAAGGAGGCTTCGGTGGTCGGCAACGTGACCACGCGGCGAATCGTGATCGAGGACGGTGCCGGTTTTAAGGGCAGTATCGAAATTGTAGAGAGCGGTAAGCAACTTGACTCGAGTATGGATAATTCCGTCTCTCGAGCACTTTCCAAATCGGCTTGATACCCACTTTCACCGAAGCGAAGCGGACCACGGATATATTGCCTTAGTTCTTTTCGCTTCCCTTCAGTTCCTTTCGGAAGCGATGCGGCGCGGCCGGGGCCCAGACCGGCTTCGCAATCATGCTTTCGACTGCGTGAACGACCCACTGCAGCGCACGAACGACGCCCGCCTCGGCCCAAGTTGTAATGCGCTCGCTTGCGCGACTCAGAAGGAAAACAATCACGGCCACAGCGGCTACGGCCAAGAACAGAATCGAGAAGAGGATCAGGGCGGCGATCATCTCCCGGACGTAATAGAAGTGCACTGCCAGCGTCGCGCCTAAACCGATCCAAATCCACTTCATCCTGCGTGTCGCTGACCTCTTTTGTGACAACTGCCTGAATGACAGCACGGGTCTGGGTCCTTTGGCGATGTTTCTTGCTGGTTCGTTAGATGCGGAGGGTTGCCCGAAAGACGTATTACTTTGCTGCCGAATCAATCGAGCGAGGACCCATTGGCCGGATGCTGCAAAATCAAATCCGACTCAAATGCAAAATGCATCAGGGTAGCGGTGCTCTGTTAATTAGCGCGCGCGGCCCAGCAAAGTTCAACCGATGGCGGATTTGGAGCACACGCGCGCCGACCGTACACGGAGTCAAAAACGCGGGTGGTATGACAAGCCGGCACGGCACTTATAGGGAGGGAGGCTGGGTGCAGCTCTTCGGGATGGTCACGCAGATATGCGATGTGATGCTGTTTCTTTTCCCTCCCGCGCTGGCCCGCCTCCTGATCACAACCCCATTGGGAAAAAGTGATGGCAGATGAGTCGAGACACGGTCGTAGATCAAGCAGTGAACTTTATCTGGATTTTCTCGGCCATCGATTTTAGCGCCGACACAGTTTTATGGATCTCAAGTTCTTCACTGTGAAAGTGCAGCAAACATTTGGCGATCCCAAGGAATGAGAAACCGATTCCTTCGCGGCTGCGAGACCACAGCCGCGCTCATCATCCCTGTTCACACAAGACCGCGCCAGAGGTCGAAGAGCATCTGGCCGAGCGTCAGAGGTTCGGCACGTCTCAATTAGCTCTCGATTCGGTTACAGCCGGGAGCCGGAAGGCTACCAGTTCGCCAGGAAAGTCCCGTCCACTGATCGAAACGATGATGTACTGCTGCCCATTCAACATGTACGTCATTGGTGAACCGCTCTGCGGCGCGGGCATGTAAACGGCGCCCACTTCTTTCCCGGTCGCTTTATCGTAGGCACGCAGCATGGCACCGCGCGCGCCAGATGCAGTGGTCGTAAACGTAGGCTCGCCGGCGATCACCAGCGACTTGGTAGCCAGCACTCCTACCAGCCCTGACTGGCCGGTGCGGGGAATCGTCAGGCCTTTGAGCGCCGCATGATTGCGGACGTTATCTGGCGTTTCGCCGTGCGGCACCTGCCAGGCAATTTCGCCTTTGTCCATGTCGTACGCCGTAATGCGCCCATAGGGAGGTTTCAGCAAGGGCAAGCCACGGACGGTCAGGGTGGGGCCGCCCTCGCCGCCTTCGCCCTGGGTCGCCGCAGCAGGAGGAGCCGGCCGGGGCGGGGCGCCCATCGGCGCGCTGGGCCGCGGATCTTTGCCTGCTGTGCCCTGCACATATTCCATATCGGAGAATTGAGGCCCCGGCGTGGGCACCAATCCCAGCAGTGCAATGGCGGTTTGTGAGTAAACGTATAGCTTGTGCGTCTCGGGATCGTAGGACCCGCCCGGCCAGTTCGCTCCGCCGGTTGACCCGGGCGAAGTAATCGAGGCCAGCGGCCCGTCGGCCTTGCTAACCGATGGCGGCGTGAATAGAGGCCCAATGCGATATTTCGAGGCCAGCTTTTCGGCCTCGGCCCGCAGCTCCGGGGTGAAGTCAATCAAGTTGTCGATAGAAACTCCTTGATTATCGTAAGCTGGGGGCTTCGTCGGAAATGGCTGCGTAGGCGAATACCACTCTCCTGGCACGTCGCCCTTCGGCACAGGACGCTCCTCGATGGGCCAGATGGGCTCGCCGGTTTCGCGGTTGAAGACGTAAAGGAAGCCCTGTTTGGTCGGCTGCGCGACTGCTTTCACCGTTCGCCCACCGATGGTGATATCCGTCAGGATCGGCGCACAGGGAATATCCATGTCCCATATTCCATGATGGACCAGTTGGTAGTGCCACTTGCGCTTGCCCGTTTGCAGATCAACGGCGACGAGGCTCTCGCCGAAGAGTCCCTTACCTGGGCGATCGCCTCCGTAGTAATCGCCGGTGGGCAACTCCACCGGCAGATAGGCGAGCGCTAAGTTCTCGTCAACGGAGATTTGCGCCCATACACCCGTGTTGCCCGTGTATGATAAGGAGTCTTTCTCCCACGTGTCGGCCCCATACTCGCCGGGACGGGGAATGGTGTGAAAAATCCAGAGCCGCTTGCCGGTCCGCACATCGAACCCACGGACGTAACCCTTTACATTTTTCCGGCTCTTGGGAGTGCTTCCCGTGAGGTGTGCGGCCCCGACGATCACCACATCCTTGGCGACCACCGGCGTCGAATGCAGGCCCACCTCGCCGGTCACGAGGTCGATATCCTGATCGTCGTCTTGCTTGAGGTCGACCACGCCACTTTTGCCGAAACCTGGAATGGGCACGCCGGTTTTCGCGTTCAGCGCGATCAGGCGGTAGCCCGGCGTAACGTACAGGATGCGCTCTTCCTTGCCATCGGTCCAATAGGCCACCCCGTGCCCGGAAAGCTGCCTGGGCGCGTATGTGCTGCGCATGCCTTCGTCCTCGCGATGGATCCAGAGAAGCTCGCCCGTGGCAGCATCCAGAGCCACTACTGCGCGGCGCGAACCACCGGTTGAGTACACGACGCCGTGAACCATCAGGGGGGTCGATTCGAACTTGAATTCCGGCCGCGGGCCCAGCGAATCTGTCTTGAAGCGCCATGCGATGTCCAGCTTGCTGAAATTGTCAGCGTTGATTTGATCGAGGGGCGCGTAGCGCGTGCTCCCCAGGTCGCCTCCATAGTTGCTCCACTCACCATTCTTTGTGCCCGACTGGGGGCGCGCGCTCGTCCTGACACCAAGCGGGCCCACGCAAAGCAGGCACACAAAAACCAGCGCCAAGCGAGAAGACTTCACCATTGCTGTCCTCCTATGGGCTATGCGGCTTCCGCCGCATTGGTGGGCCCAATCCAAGAGCCTGTATTCTGTTCCGACTTTCGGCCGCAAACAAGGGAATTTGGGAAGAAGCAGGGCACATTTCCCATCGTCGGTCATAGAGCGGGTTTCGCGTTGACACAATAGACAAAAAACTGTGCTAACATGCCGCCTATCCAGTCCGGTAAATTTTCTAGAGGAGGGTTCTATGAAAGGGTTCTTCATGGCGGCCCTAGTTGTGTCGTGTGCATTTACCTTTATGCTAGCCGTTCAGGCCCAGCAGGCGGCTCCCAAAGAGCACAGCATGACCGGATGCTTGAAGAAGGGCACGGAAGCCGACACTTATATGGTCACCGATGTGGAAGGGAATGGTCCGAAGACCATCGGCATCGTGTCGTCGACTGCCAACCTTGCGCCCCACGTCGGTCATAAGATTGAGGTCACGGGCACGGCCGTCCCAGCTAAGGAAGCGGAGACGGAGCCGAAGGTACCGAAAGCCGCGCACTATATGAAGCTGACCGCGGTCAAGATGATCTCGACGACTTGCCCCTAGAGCCACGACTTGTAGGCTCGTGACAACGTTCTGAGCCTGCTGAAGGCGTACTGCAAGCGCGCAGACTTACGGCTCCGTTCGCAGCCTCAAATTGTAGAGAGCAGCACGGGCGAAGCTAGTGGCGGTCTTTTTCGCTAGCCGGATTGCCGATTAAGTTGTCGTATTCCGCGGATTCTGACGGCGAACAGATCATCTCTCGGACATCGAAACTGGGCGGCTGCAAATAGAACGGCAATTTGTCCATGGCCACCCAGGGATTGGTATAAATCTTAGGGTCCTCAATCGTCACCGTCCACTCCAAGTGATCCCGATCCACGCGGTGGAAGCGCTCCTCCACGTGCAGTTCCTGGCTATGGGGACGACCTACATTATCGAGCCAGGTCCTTTCATCCATCCCTGTCGTTTCGACGACCAAAGTGTAATCATCCACCCACTTGCCAACCGAATATCCGAACCACCTCGGTTCGGGATCTTCGGGAAGCGCTCGCCCATCCATCCAGATTACCCGCCATATCCGGTCAAATTCATACAGAATGACCACCGACATGGGCGTCTGAAGAATCTGGGTTGTCCTTAATTGAAAAAGATCTTCGCGGGGAAATCCTTGAGGATCGCAGTTGATTACGGGATCGTTTGCCTCTGCGGGCAGAACGCTTCTAGATCCAATGCTGGGTTTGTTGCCGTTCCATAGTTCCCGCCCCAGCGGCGTGTAAGGTGGCTCACGGTCAGCCTTGCCATCTTCCGGCACTGCCTTGGAGCCGTAGAACTGCACGCCATCAAGCGGCCCGTTGGCCGGCTCCCAAGTTCCGGAAATGTCGCGGCGCGGAGCGGGAGCCTTCTGACCCTGCATGGGAGCGGTTATGGGTCGCCCCCAACCGTCGACGTCAATTGGTGCCGGGGCGACCGAAGCGGTCTTCTGCTCCTTCGGCGTTCCTGATTGTGGAGGCGCTGTTTGACCACGCATGAGCGCTGAAAATGTCAACACGGCGATCCCAAGTCTTGAGGCAACGAGGCGCGTCAGCATCGAGGCAGCCTTTTTCATAGTCCTCGGAGACCTATTGGCGGTCTTTGTTTGCAGGCGGGTCTCTAGAGGGATCGCTGGCGGGACTGCCAACTAACTTGTTGTATTCCACATAGTCTGACGGTGAACAGATCATCTCCCGGACATCGAAATCCGGCGGCTGCAGCTTCATGGGGAATCTGTCCATGGCCAACCAGGGTTTTGTATACATCTTCGGATCGTCAATTTGTACCGTCCACTCCAGATGGTCATGGTCCACGCGATGGAATCGCTCCTCCACGCGCAGATCGCCACTATGCGGACGGCCAGCATGATCCACCCAAGTTCTGTCATCCGTCCCATTGCTCTCGACGACGAGCGTGTAATCATCCACCCACTTGCCGACCGAATAGCCGTACCACCTAGGTTCGGGATCTTTGGGGAGATCGCGCCCGTCGGTCCAGATGACCCGCCATACCCGGTCGAATTCATACAGAATGACCACCGACACAGGCGTCTGAAGAATCTGCGTCGTCCTTAATTGAAAAAGGTCTTCGCGAGGGAATCCCTGAGGATCACATATGATTTCCGGATCATTTGTCTCCGTAGGGGGAACCATTCTCGCTCCATTGCTCGGCTTGGTTTGGCTATAAGCCCCCAGTCCCAGAGGAGTGTAAGGTGGCTCATGTCCCGGCTTGCCGTCTACCGGCAAGGCCTTCGCGCCGAGGAACTGGCCTCCGTCATCTGGCCCGTTTGCCGGGTCCCAGGTCCCGGAAATATCATGTCGTGGAGCAGGGGCCGATGGATTCGGATTCTTCACGGGTCGAGGTATCGGCCGTCCCCAGCCATCGTAGTCTACGGGCGCGGGGGCAGCGGGGACTGCCTGCTGGACCTTTGGCATTCCTGATTGTGGCGGCGCTCCTGATTTGGGCGCGACGGCTTGAGAATGCGCAAGCGATGAAAATATCAAAACTGCGAGTAGAAGTCTCGGGGCCACAAGGCGCTTCAGCATCGCGGAAAGCTTTTCCATAGCCGTGAGAATCTATTGGTGGCCCTTGTCGCTAGCGGGATTGCCAATCAATTTGTTGTATTCCGCAAACTCTGACGGCGAACAGATCATCTCCCGGACATCGAAACTGGGTGGCTGCAATTCGAACTGCAACTTGTCGAGGGCTACCCAAGGTTTTGTATACATCTGGGGATCATCGATCGTCACCGTCAGCTCTAAATGATTCTGGTCCACGCGGTGGTAGCGCTCCTCGATGCGCAGATCGCTGCTATGGGGACGACCCGCTCGATCGATCCATGTTCTTTCGTCCAGCCCCGTCGTCTGTACGACTAGCGTGTAATCATCCACCCACTTGCCGACCGAATACCCGTACCATCTTGGTTCGGGGTCCTTGGGGAGTTCTCGCCCGTCGGTCCAGACGACCCGCCAGACCTTGCCAAACGTGTACATGAGGAACACCTTCTCCGGCGTCTGAATGATCTGCGTCGCCCTTAGTTCGTAGAGGTCTTCGCGGGGCATCCCCTGGGGATCGCAGGTTACTACTGGATCATTTGTCTCCGCAGGAAGGACGCTTCTCAGTCCATTGCTCGGCTTTGCGCGGTTCAAAGCTTCCTGCCCCAAAGGAGTGTAAGGCAACCGATGTTCTGGCCTGCCGTCTTCGGGCATGGCCCTCGCGCCGAGTTGCTGGATTCCGCCGTCGCCCGGGTCCCAGGTTCCAGAAATGTCATGGCGTGGAGCGGGTGCACTCTTCTGACCGTTTGTCGATGCGGTTACCGGCCGTCCCCAACCATCGTGGTCTAGCGGAGCGTGGCCAGCAGTGGCTGCCGTCTGAACCTTGGCCGTTGCTGATTGTGGCGGCGCGACTTGAGCACGGGCGAGAGGTGACGCTATCGATAGCACTAGTACAAGTCCCGAGACAATAAGAGGCTTTAGCATAGTGGGAACCTTTTCATTGCCCAAAATCCCACATTGAATTCCAACTCGGAAACAAAGGCACCCTGACAAAGTCACACCCGATCGCGCCTGAGCGACCCCTCACTGTTTGGGA
>Ga0209577_10007063_pt1 | contig 10346 bp, 9 predicted proteins | sample GraSoiAngelo_109_FD_185874 | JGI IMG/M metagenome (GOLD analysis project Ga0209577, IMG submission 185874) | Grasslands soil microbial communities from the Angelo Coastal Reserve, California, USA - 14_0903_12_20cm (SPAdes) (version 2) | ecosystem: Environmental > Terrestrial > Soil > Grasslands ...
TCTACGGCTTCAACGAGAAGGCGAATCGCTGGGAAATCCTCGATCGCGAGTTCCAGAAGGTGAAGAAGAAGCTGCTGCAACAGCTCACCAACTTCGGCCAGCCGATCATCGAGGTGGTCGACGGCAACTTCGAGAACCGCGGCGAGCTCTTGCTCGCGCACCGGCACGACGGCGTCGACCTGCGCATCGACTACGCGAAGGACACCTTGGTGCACCTGCAGGCGATGTGGCGCAGGCCGGTCGGGATCATCACCCGCGTCGACGGAAAAGGCGTGCTGATGCGGTTCGACGGCCGCGATCATACGGACCGCAAGGTCGAGCTCTGAGGCTCATCGCCAGCGGAAGAGGCGCAGGGCGGCAAAGAACGTCGCGGCGGTGGTCGCCCCGAGCAGCGCAATCTGGCCGGCGATCGCGGTCACGCCCGCACCGTCGATCATCACCGCCCTGAGCCCGTCGTTAAGCGCCGTGAGCGGCAGCACACGCAGGAAGGGCTGCACGGCGTCCGGGAAGCGCGCGGTGGAGAAGAAGACGCCCGAGGCCACGAACATCGGCAGCATGACGAGGTTGATCAGCCCGGTCACCGTCTGCGTATTCTGCGCGCGGGCGGCGACGAGCAGCCCGATCCCGGCGAACGCCAGTGCGCCGATCAACGAGACGCCGAGGAGGAGCGCAATCGACCCTACGACGCGGACGCCGAAGACGAGCCTGGCGAATCCGAGCAGGACCGGCATCTCCAGCAGCAAGAACAGGGCGCGCATGACCACGAAGGACCAGAGGAACTGCGCGCGCGACATCGGCGTCGCCACCAGCCGCTTGAGCAGCTTCTTCGTCCGCATCTCGACCACGATGTAGCCGATGCCCCACATCCCGGCCGACATGAGATTCATGCCGAGAAGCCCGGGGATGAGAAAGTCGATGTAGCGCGAACCCGGCTCGGTGATCGGTCTGTCGACCGTCGCCGGCGCTCCGCGGGGGTGGAGCGCGGCGTCGGCGAGCGCGCGCGCGAGGCGGCTCTCTGCGCGCGCGGGATCGTAGAGGTAGGCGATCGGGGGCCCTGCAAGGACGACGAGGTCCACCTTTCCGGTGCGCAGCGCCTCCCTCGCTTCCGACTCCCCGAGCAGCCGCGGGCGAAGCTGCGGGTCCGCCTGGAGCGAACGCTCCATCTCCGCCGACACGACCGCGACCGGAACGGGCTCCGCAGGCCGGTTGCGGAACGCGATCCCCAGCGCGATGGAAAGAAGCAGGGGAAATCCGAACGTCCAGAACACCGCTCCGGGCTCGCGGAAGAACAGGCGCAAGCGGGCCAGCGTCAGTTCCCAGAGGGGACTGATCGGGGCGGACTTCAAGCCGGTGGTCGGGGCGTTCACTCGCGCAGGTGCCTTCCGGTGAGGTGGACGAAGACGTCTTCCAGGGTTGCCTGATGGGTCGACAGATGGGTCAGTCCCAGCGGCTCCGCGCGCGCGAGGATCGCCGGCAGCGCGACGTGGAGCTGCTCGACGGTGAGCGCCATCCCGTTCGCGCTGCGCCGCGCGCTGCGGACGGAAGGAAGTCCGCCCCAACCATCGGGCGCGAGCGGCCGCTCCGTGACGAACTCCACCACCTGCTGGGCACCCAGCGACGCGATGAGCTCGCGGGGAGTCCCCAGGGCAATCACTTTGCCCTTGTCCACGATCGCCACGCGGTCGCAGAGCCGCTCGGCCTCGTCCATGTAGTGCGTGGTGAGCAGCACCGTCCTGCCGCGCGACTTGAACCCCAGCACGACGTCCCAGAGCTGCCGCCGGGACTGCGGATCGAGCCCCGTGGTCGGCTCGTCGAGAAAGAGCAGCTCCGGGTCGCTGACCAAGGCGCAGGCGACGGCGAGCCGCTGCTTCTGCCCGCCGGAGAGCCGCTCCGTCCAGGAGGCGCGCTTGTCCGAGAGGCCCACCAGCTCGAGCACCTCCTCGAGGGACCGCCCCTGCAGGTAGAACGAACGGAACATGCGCAGGTTCTCCTCCACGGTGAGCTTGTCGGGAAGGTGCGTCTCCTGCAGCGAGACGCCGAGCCGCTGCCGCAGCGCTCTCTCGTCCCGGTCCCACCGCATCCCCAGGACCTCGACGCGGCCGGCCGTGGGCTCGTTCAGGCCCTCGAGGATTTCCACCGTGGTGGTCTTGCCGGCGCCGTTCGGTCCCAGCAGGCCGAAGCATTCGCCGCTATCCACCTCCAGATCGAGGCCGTCGACGGCCGCCAGATCGCCATACTTCTTCACCAGCTGTTCGCAACGGAGCGCGGGCGTGGATGGCACGTTGGGCTACCTGCGCCTCGGGCGCGCCAGCTCGATGCGGACGGGCTTCTCCTTCAGCTCCTTCCCGTTCGCCGCGACGTACGCTTCGCGGCTGTCGGGCCGGACGAGGACGTACGCATAGCGGGGCTTCACGTCGGCGGCGAGCACGGTGTCGCGCGGCTGGCCGGCGAGCTGGGAGAGGGCGGACATCAGCGTCTCCGCCGTCCAGCCGTGCTCCGACCCCTGCTCGACGTACAGCTTCGTCCGGTCCGCGGGCGCCACGGCGTCGCGCGCGGGAGGTGGAGCGCCCTCCAGCCTCGGCCGGCGGTGCTCGCGATCCCGCTTGCGGCGCGCTTGCTTCTGCTCCTTTTGCACCTTCTCCACCTGATGGCTCTCGAGCAGCTTCTCCCCCGCCGCCCGGATCTGCGCCTTCTCCATCCGGTGGTGGATGAAGAAGTACCGGAGCGCGTAGGCGGTGAGCACCCGGCCGTCGTCGCGCGCCATCATGTCTTGCGCCAGCGGAAGGAAGGCCTCGAACGCAACCCCGCTCTGCATCGCATCGCGCAGCTCGCGGATGTGCTTCTCCGTCCACAGGCCGCGCGCCTCCTCGGGCGTCGGCAGGCTGCGCACCTCGAACCGGATGCCATATCTCTTCTCCAGCACCGAGAGCGTGTTCAGCTCCGCGCCGGACACGAGGCTGATGGCGGTGCCCTTCTTGCCGATGCGCCCGGTCCGGCCGACCCGGTGAAGGTACACCGCGGGATCCTCGGGCAGCGAGTAGTTGAGCACGTGCGAGAGGTCGCTGATGTCGATCCCGCGGGCGGCGATGTCGGTCGCCACCATGAAGCGCACTTCCCCGCGCTTCACCTTGGCCATCACGCGCTCGCGCTCCTTCTGCGGCAGGTCTCCGTTGAGCATCTCCGCGTCCAGACCGTTGCGGTTGAGGACGTTGGCCACCAGCTCCGTATCGGTGCGCAGGTTGCAGAAGATGATCGCGCTCTCCGGATCCTCGCGCTCGATCAGATAGAGGAGGTTGCGCGGCTTCGGATACTGATCGACGAGATGATAGAACACGTTGTGGATGTGCTCGACCGTGAAGACGTCCCCCGAGAGCAGGATGGTCTCCGGATTGCGCAGGTACTTCTGCGCCAGCTGCTCGATGTCCGGCGGCACCGTGGCGGAGAAGAGCAGCGTCTGCCGATCCGGTGGCAGCCGATCGAGGATGCGGGTCACCTCTTCATAGAACCCCGCCGAGAGCATCTCGTCCGCTTCGTCGAGGACCGCGATGCGGGTGGCGTCGAGCTTCAGATTGCCGCGGCGGATGTGATCGTAGACGCGGCCGGGCGTGCCGACGATGATCTCCGCTCCCTCGGTGAGCGCATCGGTCTGTGCGCCCATGCCCGCGCCGCCGTAGATGGCCGCCACCCGGAGATCCTTGTACTTGCCGAGCGCCTCGATCTCCTGGGCGACCTGCAGCGCCAGCTCGCGAGTGTTGCAAAGCACGAGGGCGGACGCCCTGCGGGTGCCGGCGGGAATCCGCTCGAGCAGCGGAATGCCGAATGCGGCGGTCTTTCCCGTGCCGGTCTTGCTCCGGCAGATGAGGTCGCGGCCGGCGAAGATCGGCTCGAACACGGCCGCCTGCACCGGCGTGGGAGTCGTATATCCGCGCTCGGCGATTCCCTTGCGCACTTCCTCGGAGAGCGGAAGATCAGCGAAGCTGGTGGTGGCGACGTAATCGCTCATCTCGGCTTGAACACGAAAGAGTTGGCCTGTATAGCACCGCACCTTCCGGGAATACAGATGAGTCCCAGGTCCAAAGCGCGCAACCCGAAGAAGCCGGCGAAGGCTCGCGCGCCACGGGAGGCTCGGGACGAGCGGCAGGAAGCGGAGCCGCTCGAGCCCGAGGTCCTGGAGCCGGAACCGCTCGCCGGCCCCGACGAGCTGGAAACGCCCGCCGACACGCAGCTGCCGGTCCCCGTCGAGCGCGATCTGGCGCGCGCCGATGCGCTGCAGCGCTACATGGCGGAGGTGGCGAGGCACCCGCTGCTCTCGCGCGAAGAGGAGCACCGGCTGGCGGTGAAGTTCCAGCAGACGCACGACCCGGAGATCGCGTACCGGCTGGTGACCGCGAATCTGCGGCTGGTGGTGAAGATCGCCAACGAATACCGGCGCGCGGCCTTCAACCTGCTCGATCTGATCCAGGAAGGAAACATAGGCCTGATGCACGCCGTGCAGAAATACGATCCCTTCCGGGGCGTGAAGCTCTCTTCCTATGCGGCGTGGTGGATTCGCGCGTACATCCTGCGGTACCTGATGGACAACTGGCGCATGGTGAAGCTCGGCACCACGCAGGCGCAGCGCAAGCTCTTCTTCAACCTGCGCAAGGAGCAGGAGAAGCTGCTCGGGCAGGGATTCGAAGCGGCGCCGCGGCTGCTCGCCGAGCGGCTCGATGTGAGCGAGCAGGACGTGCGCGAGATGGATCAACGGCTGGCGAACGACGAGTTCTCCATCGACGCTCCCGTCGCCGGCGCGCAGGACGAGGGCCGGCAGACGCATGGAGACCGCCTGGTGCAACCGGCGCCTCCCATCGACGAGCAGCTCGCCGACGAGGAGCTGCGCCGGATCTTCAAGGAGAAGCTGGCGGCGTTCGGAAAGACCCTCACCGCCGAGAAGGACAAGTTCCTCTTCGAGAACCGCATCGCGCCCTCGGACGATCGGGAGCCGATGACGCTGCAGCAGATCGGGGATGTCTGGGGCGTCACCCGCGAGCGCGCCCGCCAGCTCGAGGCGCGGCTCACGGACCGGCTGCGGGACTACCTTCGCCGCGAGCTGCCGGACTTCGCCCAGCTCTCGGTCACGCCGGCGGAGGAATCGTGACCGCGGAGCGCGCGGCGGGGGCGAAGCCGCGGGACGCTGCCGAAGTCACGGCCGTGGACGCTCGTCCGTCAGCCGCCCTCGCGATCCGCAAGCTCGCCCTCAGGCATCCGTGGCTCGCGCCGCGCATCGCGATCCCGGTCGTCATCGCCCTGGCAGCGGTCCAGCTCCCTTTCCTCCACGCGGCGCTCCGTGGCGCCGCGCCCATCGCGACCGCTGTGCCCTACAAGGACGCGTTCGACCGCGCCAGCCTCGGCGACGCCTGGTGGTCGAACGGCGGCCAGTGGCGGATCGTCGATGGCCAGGTGTACTCGCCCGGCGTGGGAAACAACCCGCTCTGGCTCAAGGCACGTCTTCCGCCAGACGTGCGCGTCGAGTTCGACGTGCGCAGCGAAGGGCCCGACGGCGACATCAAGTGGGAGATGTACGGGGACGGACGCAACCACTCCACGGGATACCTGTTCCTCTTCGGCGCCTGGCGCAATCGCGAGTCGCGCATCTGCAAGCTGGATGAGCACGCGCTCACCCAGGACGAGGCGCGGGCGCAGCTCGCGGCGACGGCGCACCCCTACCCGCGGCAGCGGGAGCTCATGGAGGCGCTCCAGGGGCCGTTCGTGCAGTGGAGCGCGCGCAAGGACCTGGAGCGGATGGAGAAGGGCGAATACTGGCAGCGGGACACGCCGTTCGTGGTGAAGCGCGCCGACCTGAAAGTGGAGCGCGGCCGGACGTACCACATGGTGGTTACGAAACAAGGCGGGCTGCTGCGCTGGGAGATGGATGGGCAGCTGGCCCTGGAGATGAACGATCCGGCGCCGCTCTCGGGGAGCGGGCACGACCGCTTCGGGTTCTCGAGCTGGGCAAACGACACGTATTTCGACAACCTGAGCATCACGCCGCTGTGAGGCGGCGTCACTCCGATTGCGGCAAGGTCCCTCCGCCGTCCTCGCTCCCGCCTCCGCTCTCGAGCTCCCGGGCCGCGCGCTCGTAGTCCGGCTGCCGCTCCGCGATCTTCCTCTTCAAGTCCTCGTCATCCATCTCCGGCGTGCGGCCCTCGAGCTTGGCGCGACGCCACCGCTCGCGCTGGACCGCCAGCAGGATGAGAGGCACCGCCAGCGCGGCCGCGAGTCCGAGCACCCAGTCGACATCCAGCAACCGCCAGAGCACCGCCCCGCGGCGGTTCGGTCCCCATCCGATGGCCGCGCCGAGCGCCGCAAACGCGGCCGCGAACAGGGGCGGCAGGAAGATCTGCAACTTCCTCTGCCGCTTGATGCCCACGAACAATCCGATGCTGCCCGCCAGCGCGGCGAGGGGCGGCCAGGGCCGCTTCAATGCCGCCACGCCGGCGCCCACCGGAGCGGCAAGGAGGCCGGCAACGAGCGCCGCCGTGGCCCACGTATCCGCGAGGGCCCCGAACATCCCGCCCAGCACGGCCGCGATCACGGCCACTGCCGGCGCGAGCCAGGGGTGGCCAATGCCGCGCAGCCCGAAGAACGCGCAGGCGAACGCTCCGGCTGCGAGCATCGCGGCGTTGATGGGGCGCTGCCCGCGGGGACCGAGGCCGGTCGTGAGCGCGGCCAGGGCGAGGAGGAGGTACGCCGCCCAGGCGGGCGCGCGCAGCGCATCGTCGAGGGCGTGTTGCAGCGTCTCGTGCAGCGCGTGCGTGGCTACTTCCCGTTCGTCGCGAAGTACATCAGCATCAGCCCGAGCATGATCACGAAGGCGACGGCGGCGGCGACGGGACCGTGATCGATCTGCGTCCGATCGATCAGATCTTCCGCCTGCATGCGCGCCTGCGCGCTCACGTCCTTTCGCTTTGCCACGCGCTTTGCCTCCGCCCGGGCAGCCTGATAGTCGCCGGCGGCGAACATCTCACGCGCCTGGGCCAGCTCCGGCGCCTGGGCACCGTCTCCCACGCGCTTCGCGTCCGGGATGTACTCGCGCTTCGCCGCCTCGGTGAACAGCGGCGGCGCGACGGGGGCGTCGTTGGCCGTTCCGGGAACCGTGGCGCGCGTCGCGGTGGCGGACTGCGTGTTCTGGGCCATGTCCTTCGAAAGTACCCGAGCATGCCCCCGGTCGCAAGCCGGGAATGCCGGGGGGATTCGCCGGTTCTTGCAGTGATCTTGCGCGAATGCGTTACGCTTGACCCCGCCTGATGCTCAGCCGCCGGACATTTGTCGGATTGGGGCTGGCCCTCGCCGCCCGGCGCGCCCTGGCGTTCGGCGAGGCGGCGCGGCTGGTCTTCGCGCAAGTGCGCCACGGCGGCCGCTGGGATCCGCGGCCCGATGGGCTCTCGCGCCTGGCCTGGGAGATCTCCAAGCGCACCAGCATCGAGACTTCGCCGATGGTCAAGGCGATGGCGCTGGCCGATCCCGAGCTGTTCCGGTACCCGTTGGCGGTTCTCTCTTCCGACCAGGCGTTTCCGCCGCCCGCGGACAACGAAGTTTCCGAGCTGCGCCGGTACTTGAGCTACGGCGGCTTCCTGCTCGTCGACGACGCGAGCGGCACCCGCGGAGGCGCCTTCGAGCAATCCGCGCGCCAGCTGGTCTCGCGCATCGTCCCGGGCGCGCAGCTCGGTCGGGTGCCGCGCGACCACGTCCTCTACAAGTCGTTCTACCTGCTCGAGGGGCCCGCGGGCCGGGTCGCCGCCGCTCCCGAGCTCGAAGCGCTGGACCTGGGCGGACGGCTCGCGGTGCTCTATTCCGGCAACGATCTGGTCGGCGCGCTCGCGCGCGACTCGCTCGGCACCTGGGAATTCGAGGTCACGCCCGGAGGCGAGCTGCAGCGGGAGAAGTCCATCCGCTTGGGGGTGAACGTGGCGATGTACGCCCTCTGCCTCGACTACAAGGAAGACCAGGTTCACATCCCCTTCATCATGAAGCGGCGGAGGATCTGAAGATTCCCGAGAGCGCCTACAACGCCTGGCGCATCACCTCGCTCTCGACGCTGCCGTCGTGGCTCCTCGCGCTCGCGCTCACCGCGCTGGCCGCCGCGGTCTGGCTCTCGTTCCGCGGCTTCCGCACCGAGCCGGCCGGACGGCGCCGGGTCGCGCTGCTCGCCTTCCGCCTGGTTGCGGCGCTCCTCGTCTTCGTGCTGCTGCTCGAGCCCGGCATCGAGCTGCGCGCGGAAAGCCGCGTGCGGGCGCGCGTGGCGCTGCTCTTCGATACCAGCCGCTCGATGAAATTTCCCGCAGCGCCGTCCGGGCCCACGCGCGCGGAAGAGCTGCAGCGCTGGGCCGTGCAGCACCAGGCGGACCTGGCGCAGCTCGCCGCTCGCTTCCAGGTGGATGTCTACGGATTCGACAAGGAGCTGCAGCCGGCCGACCTGGGCAGGCTTTCCGCGGATCCGCAGGGTCCTTCCACCGACATCCTCGGGGCCCTCACCGCGGCCGCGTCCGCTGGAAGCGGCGGCCGGCCGTTGGCTGGCTTCTTCGTCGCGAGCGACGGGGCGGACAACGCCGAGCTCTCCCAGGGCGTCTCGCCGGCCGCGGCCGCGGAGCTGCGCCGGTTGAACGCGCCCGTGTTCGTCCTCCCGATCGGCGCCCAGGCGCTGAAGGACCTGGCGGTGGAAAAGATCGCCGTCGACGACTTCGCGTTCGTGCGCAACCAGGTCACGGTCGACGTGATCGTCACTGCGCGCGGATTCGGTTCGACGGACGTTCCCGTGGTCTTGCGCCGTGAAGGCCAGGTGGTGGCGCAGAAGACGATCCACATCGACGGCAGCCGTTCCCGGTACGAGGTAAAGCTGGCATTCGTTCCGGACCGCACGGGCAAGTTCGCCTTCACCGTGACGGTGCCGGTCTACGACGGCGAGGCCATCGCGCAGAACAACTCCCGCTCGTTCGTGCTCAAGGTGATCCGCGACCGCGTGCGCGTTCTTCTCGTCGTGGGCCGTCCCTCCTGGGACGTCCGCTTCCTCCGGCAGCTCTTGAAGCGGGACCCGAACGTCGACCTGATCAGCTTCTTCATCCTCCGCACTCCGGGCGACGACCCTCACAGCTCGCAGGATGAGCTGTCGCTCATCCCCTTCCCGACGCAGGAGATCTTCCAGGAGCAGCTGAAGACGTTCGACGTGGTCGTCTTCCAGAACTTCAACCACCGCCCGTACCGGATGTCGCAGTACCTCGACGGCATCGCCACCTACGTGCGCGACGGCGGGGCCTTCGCGATGATCGGCGGCGACCAGAGCTTCTCCGCCGGCGACTACGCGGGCACGCCCATCGAGGAGGTGCTCCCGGTGACGCTCCTCCCCTCCGGTCCCACCGCGGTGGACGAGACGCCCGCGCAAGTGCACCTCACCGAATCCGGTCGCCGGCACCCGATCACCGAGCTCGCCAACGCGGGGTCGCAGAACGAGTCGATCTGGGCCGCGCTGCCGCGGCTGCCGGGGTTGAACACCACCGGGCCGCTCAAGGGCGGGGCGCAGACCCTGCTCGTCTCCAGCGAGGGCCGTCCCATCCTGGTCGTCGGAGAGTCGGGTCGCGGCCGCGTCCTGGCGCTCCTCTCGGACTCGTCCTGGTTCTGGAGCTTCGTCGCCGCCGGCGCCCAGCAGGGACCGCGGGCGTACGAGACCTTCTGGCATTCTGCCATCCGCTGGCTGGTGCGCGATCCGGCGCTGACGCCGATGCGCGTCGCCGCCGAGCGGCCGTCGTTCGAGCCCGGCGGCGAGCCTCCGGCCCTCGACGTACAGGTCCGTGGCAGCGATTACGGCGCCGCGGCCGGTGCGCAGATCGCCGTGGTCACCTCCTCGGCGACGGACCCGGCTCCGCGTCCGATGGGCGCCGCCCTCGCAGGACCGGATGGAAGCGCCCGTGTCATCCTCCCTCCGCTTCCAGCGGGCGCGTACAAGGCCACGGTGACGGCGAAGCGGGCCGACGGCACCGCCGTCGGCGAGGCGGAGGACGCCTTCGTGGTCGCGCCCGCCTCGCGCGAGCTGATCGAGGCCGCGCCGCGGCCCGACATCCTCCAGGCGGTCGCGGAGGCGGCGAAAGGCCGGGTCGTCGATGTGTCCGACGCGCTCGCAGCGCTCCCTTGGAGAGATCCGGAACGCGTCGAGGTAGGACAGCGGACCAGCAAACCGCTCTGGGACAACTGGAAGGTGCTGGCGCTGCTCTGCCTCGTGGTGGGCACCGAGTGGACGCTTCGCCGGCGCTGGGGTTACGCCTGACGCCTCGGCTGTACAGAATGCGCGCATTGCTCCGGAGGCTTCCCGACAT
>Ga0209577_10007064_pt1 | contig 10345 bp, 7 predicted proteins | sample GraSoiAngelo_109_FD_185874 | JGI IMG/M metagenome (GOLD analysis project Ga0209577, IMG submission 185874) | Grasslands soil microbial communities from the Angelo Coastal Reserve, California, USA - 14_0903_12_20cm (SPAdes) (version 2) | ecosystem: Environmental > Terrestrial > Soil > Grasslands ...
TAGTAACGATACTCCACGAGCCTTTCCTACCAACTTGGCGTACGCGATAGGAAATGACAAAGGGATTACCAGCATGAGAAATATTTCGTACATATTAGCAAGACCGTTAGGATTCTCAAACGGATGACCGGAATTCGCACCATAGTATCCGCCACCATTGCTTCCAAGCTCCTTAATAGATTCTAAAGAAGCAACGGGCCCTGTTGTAATGGTTTGATTATGTCCTTCCAAAGTATGATTAATTGTAATTGATGAATTCAGTGTTTGCGGAACTCCCAACACCATAAGAAGTAAGGCAGAACCAAATGCAACAGGGAGTAATAGTGTTAGAATTATTCTTATAAAATCGACATAGAAATTACCAAGCCCAAAATTCTTTCTTATGAAACCGCGGATAAAAGCAAACGCAGCCGCAATCCCAGATGCAGGAGCTACAAACATCACAAAAGTAAGTACTGACATTTGGGATATTAATGAAAATGATTGCTCACCTGCATAATGCTGTAAATCAGTATTTGTAATAAATGAAATAGCCTGCATGAAGGCCAAATCAATTGATAGCCCGTTTACATGTGTTGAAGATGGAAGAACGTTTTGAAATACTAACATAAAGAAGATAAAAGCTCCAACTATGACATTCGTAAATATCAGGGCGAGCGAATATTCTTTCCATGTCATCTGTTTGTCCTTATCTATCCCAATGATCTTGTAAAATCCATTTTCGACTCTTGCAAGTGGAGCTTCCAATGGTCTCATTTCATAAGATATCATTCTGGCAATATACAACCCAAAAGGAACTGACAGACCTATGGTCCCTCCCAAAACAACAATTAATTCTAATACTGAATTCATTAAATAGAATTAACGCGCTCCTCTTATCGGCAGATGCAAAATACCTGTGCACATGCCTGTTCTCATCCCTTCTAGGAACAAAAGCACTGACAGGATGCTTGTCAGCAGTAGTTGGTCAGCAGCAACCCTTTTTATTGTATCCACATAGGTCACTCACTAAATAGTTTGTAGATTTGCTCTATAATTATTAGATATTAATAGTTTATGAGCAAGATACAATCAGAATATTATATTCTGCCCTTTATATTTGCAACATTTTTTTATTAAAAAATCATACGATAGAAGGAATAATATAACTTCATAATAAACAATGAAAAATCGATAAAAGTTCGTCTATTCAAAATGGAGATTTATAGCTATTTTCACGCTCAAAATAAGATAATCCAAGTTGAGCATCAATAATATTAGAAATATTTGAACACAATAAAATAAAATGTATTCAATTTATATCGGTATCCTATGAACATCAATATTACCATCTTATTTGGCATCAAACCCAATCAATCTTAGTGATCGACGATGTTGGAAATAGAGGTTACCTAGCTGTCTTAACCTTAATTATCATCTATATGCTGTTTGTTTCAACTCGGTACATCTTCTCCATTTAACCCTGTCACTACGTTTTAGGATGGTACGAATACGTAGCCATTTGTATACACGCAATCCTTCGCGTGATATTAACATCACCCACGAAATTTTGGTACAAGAACAAAAGTACCTGCAGAGTGCTGTTTGAGACGACTTGTAACCAAATCTATCACAAACATATAAATTCTGGTTTGGCTACTCGTAAGAAACAATTAGTGAGTGACCTATGTGGACTCGATAATTTTCCTTGCCACAGCCATAGGTGTAAGCTTAACGATAGTACTACTTTTTAGTGGAACCGTATTGTCGATTAAGTGGTGGAAATATGGCGTTACAGTTAGACATCGCACAAACAAAGAGAATGAGAAAGGGCACTCTCAACGTGTTGGAGAATTAGGGGTAAGATCAGTCATACGATCAAAGCCTAGGAGTCAAACTTTTAAAAAAATAAAACAATTGTCTAATTGGAGTGAGCTAATAAATAAAAAAGTCAACACCTGTGAGAAGATCTATATTGGACGTATCATCGCGATTGATAGCCATTCTGTTAGCATAAGAAGTGATAGCAGACAAGAGTATGTTATTTCTACATATTGGATTAGAGAGTACGATGAAGACAAAGCAGTAATAGATACCTCAATTAGATACTTGGACCATTACCAAGTCAAATCAGCAACAGTATAAACATAAGGATAAGAGTCCCCCCTCATAATAGATCGAATACATAATCCATCGCTAATTTTACATTAATTCAGGAAACATATTCGATTATCACATTGACTAATAGAGATTAAGTGGTGGCAGAGTAAAGCACATCTTATATTCGACGATATAAAACATAGGTGAGGAAAGATTTCGAACTGATACTACTTCAAACATCAAACCATCCGAAAAGTATTGAACCTATAATGGCTGAACGCATCGCAAAAATAAAAGAAGATTCAAGTACTAGCAATAAGGATGAACTCAGATGAAGCACTTCATTTTATGCTTACGGTCTGTACTCTGAAAGACAATCTAACCCTGATATAATTATACCAAACCTACAGAGCTTAAAGAACGCCTGATAAATCAATCATCACAGAAATTATAAGGCATAAGCTGGATTTGAATAAAAAACCACATTTGGAATTCTTAGAACCAAATTGTAAAAATATGGTTGATATCTGCCATTTTCCTAATACTGGATTATTCAATAATAATTATTCGAAATAATAGATATCAATAAATTTCTAAAGGAAACAGGAGATAAAATCCTTAGGTTTATTCATTAATATGACAAATAGACTAACGAAGTGATGAGGCTTTCAGATAAATCAATCAACCGTACTATCATTTGTCAATCCAGGCGGAAGCTTCCGATACCTACCTTCCCTTTTCAAGTTCTGAGTTCGCTGCGTGTTTTCGATTTGCTGGCTACAGTAGTTTTCGCAATGTATTATGAGATAGAAATGATTAATTTTGCTAGTATTTTCAATATTCTCTAAACATAAGTATAATATAAGGAGATATTTTTTATGTTTATTAGTCAGACATATAATATACTATCTGTTTGTGGTGCTGACCCCTGTCATCAATACCCAGTAAAAAGATAGGTAAACATGGTGGCGTCGTAGCTGATATCGATATTAGTAGTCAAACTCTTGAAGATTTGAATCATTTCAATCCTCTTGTCGAACCTTTGCCATGGTGGCACGGGTTTTACAGACGAATCAGGTTAGTTCCCTGGTGGTTACAATACAACCGTGAAAGTGCTGAGCAGATAGGTCTCGCGGACAAAATAATCAAGTCGTCTACAAACATGCGACTAGACGTTAAATTAGTACGCAAGATTATTAGACATGCTATCTCAGAATTTACAAAACATGGGCTTGGGGTAGATTATTATGGGTATCATAATATCGATCATGAGCTTGAAGTTGCATACATTACTTTAGTTGCAGCCAATGGGCAGAAGAGACAAGATTATAAATTTAGTCAAAAAGATCTAATCACACTATTCATAGCTGCTCTTTTTCATGACTACGATCCCTTGAAACGATTCGATAAACCACATGAGGATTCTGTTGAAAGCTTCATAAGAAACGACGGTAAAATAAAACGCTTTATAGATGATTTAGAAATAAGCATCGATATCGTAATTGCGTTAATATATCGCACAGCCTATCCCTTTAAAGGTATCATAGCGGATCAGGCTAACAAAAGAATCCAAGAATTATTTACCTCTGCTGGGATTTCTGATAATGATATTACAATACGAAAACACTACGAAGATCTCGGATGGTTTCTTTCTATTTCAGACCGTATTGCAGGCTATTGCCTTGGCAATTTTGAACATTCTAAGGAACTTGCAAGACGCAACGTTCACTCTCTAGGATGGCATCCGGCCCTGATAAATGAAGAATCTGTCAAGTATTTTAGCGCATTAAAAGAGGAGAAAGAAATGGTTGAGCGTGTTTTAGAAGGTATGCCAGATGAGTACAGGAAAAATTTCTTTAACAACGTAGAGGCTTTCAAAGAGAGCTGGGAAGAAGAGGTTAACATAAGAAATTCAATCAGAAGAAAAGAACTGAGTCTTATATCTGCTGTGGATAAAATTGAAGACAACCTCGATGCATATATCACACTATCTATTCAGAGTATACACAGGGAATTACCTGCGCCAATACATCTAAGCGAAGAGAAGTTTATGAGGTCACTTTCTGATAGCAATACAATCCTAATCACATTAAGAATAGAAGACGGGAAAATTGTTGGTTACGTGAAGGGCGGACCGCTGGAGAATTACAAGCTTCGATCTGGTACACGAGATGAGAATTGGGGGAAAAAGAATACTGCATATATGGAATGGATTAGCATTAAGCCAGGCTATTGGGGAGAGACAGGAGGTCACCTTCTTAGGTTACATTTCCTCCAAGAGGCAAGACGACGAGGTTACAGATTTGTAACCAGTTATGTTCATCGTAACGTAATTATCGGCAGAATAAACCGAGGTGAGCGTATAATGATTGTACAAAAATATGATCCAGACAGACTAGATTATTATAGAGCTGATCTAATTAGTTTAGTTCTTCAGTACCCTTAGATCTTACAAATTGATAGGAATAGCGCTTTTTCTTTAGAGTTGTTAGCAAGGATAGATGCCAAGAGAATAGTTATACAAAAGTTCAAAAAATGATCTGCGTGGTTTGTAGACCTTCTTGCAGTAAAAGCGGCCTCTAAGTTAAATAACCTGCTATGTTTAGACAATAAGGGCCTAATGTCGGAAAGGAGGGTGATAAAGATTATGATTTTGTTTTACAGCAGATTTGGAAACACTGCGAATATGGCTGAAGAAATAGCGTATGGCGCTAAAGAAAAATCAGGAATTAGCGTTGCGATGAGAAGAATCGCAGATGACGTTCCGATGGAGGTTGTATCCCAGAACCCAGCTTGGAGTAAAGTAGTCGAAGACTTAAATGATAGATATCCTACAACACCAATCGAGAATCTAGTAAATGAACTACCTCAGTACGACGCGATAATTTTTGGTTCTCCTACTAGGTTTGGCAATATGGCAGCGCCCATGAAGGCTTTGTGGGATGAGACTAGCAGTTTATGGTTGAATGGTTCTCTAGTAGGAAAGGTTGGTGCAGTTTTTACAAGTGCAGCATCTGTTCACGGCGGTCAAGAGAGTACCGCAATATCCATGATGTTTCCTATGCTGCATCATGGCATGATAATACTAGGAGTACCATATTCTGTACCAGAACTTACAGAGAGCGGCAGTCCTTACGGACCTAGCAGAATCGTAGGAATGCTTGCCAATAAAGAAATTCAAGAAGCAGATATCAAAGTGGCAAGAGCATTGGGAAGAAGAGTTGCAGAGATAACTGGGAAGCTCGTCTGACAAGCGCCCGAGCAAGGTTGCGTCGTGTCACGTACTGATAGTAATACGATCACCAATAATAACAATTGTTTCTGCCTGCTGTTGCCAGTGTCCAAAAAACGACTTTTCCATCTTAGGGATATTTAGAGGACTCGTGTGTTAAATGAATATCCGATCAGACATATCAAAATGAAAAAACAAGAGCCGTTCTCGTGCAATATTATAATACAATAGTAAGCCGAGATTTGGATCCGGGGATTTATTGAAAGTGTAATCGGTAAGGATACATGACTCTATATGCTGAATAATTAATTGATTATTTAAAAATAATCCAGGTTGCAAACTAGAAAATAATTATTTGATGGACTTGTAAAAATGTTAATATAATATGACAATAAATCTACGTGTAGAAAGTATTTGATCTCTAGTATGCAGACCGAGGACGGCAGCTTATGCCACGCTGCTACTTCTTTCGCTCCAACCAGATCCACAACTAAAGTGAACTTAATTAATAATACGAAAAGCAACACCTTCTCAGAATACTAATGACAATTATAAAGAATACAACAATTCTAGATTTTATAGCTATAGGACTTCCTGCCGAAACGGAATCGGGAAACGCTTTGATTCAACTTCCGGCAAGATACAGAACATGAATTTCGCATTTACCAATACTAATGTATTTCTATTTCTAATGTATTTTCATGACTTGTTATGGTGCACAAAATAGTAGTTCTAGTGCCAGTCCTCATTGCGGCTATTGTATTAGGTACGCTGGGTCTTTTGTTTGTTCCACCAGGAGTCAAAAATGCACCGGCAGGCTTTCCAATAGGAACAGTTAGTATAAATCATGAAGTAATTAAGGTTGAGGTTGCAAAGTCTAGCGCAGAGAAAGAAAGATGGCTTATGTTTAGACATGAAAAAATGCCATTTAATTCAGCTATGATTTTAGTTTATGACAAGCCAGATTTGTACTCAATGTGGCTCTTAAATATAGATTACAATCTTGATCTAATTTGGTTTGACGAAAATGGGAATGTAGTGTATCTGGTAAAAGACGTACCTCCATGCAAGAGTACATTTGATATAGCTGACTGTACTTATAAAAATACACAACCTGCTAAATATGTGATTGCTGCGACATCAGGATTCATAGATAATCATCGTGTTAATAAACACTCAAGGATGACCATAACTTTCTAAACTCAATAATAATATTAGAAACCAAAAATCATTAAATTCATGAGTATACTTACCCTAACCGATGTATAATCTTCCATTATTTACTAAAATATGAAGCAGCCACAGCAAGCGACGATCCATCTGTTATTTAGTTTAGCAAGAATCAATTAACTCACAGACACTCCCGTCGCAGGAAAGTTGGGAAATGGCCGGAAGCGTAAGAAATACCGGGCAGGACATTAATGAATACTTTTTCTCCTGCTTCAATGCTAGTTGTCTTTTCGGGCAGTAGTAGATATCCATTCGCTTTAGTCAAAACTGTCATAATTGCAGTTTCACCTGTTACGGGAGTTGCCATGACATTCCCTTCTTCAGTTAACCAGGAGTGAACGTAAGCTATTTTTGTGAAATTCCTAAATTTTTTGCGAGCCTCCCACTTCTCTGTTAATATCCCTACTATTCTCAGTCCATTAAATTCTGGCAGACCTGACAGATATTGAAGTAATGGCTGAGCAAATACAATAAAAGCATTAACTGCTCCTTGTATGGGCCCAGGTAGGATGATTATTGGTTTACCCTTTAACACTCCGACACCAGCAACCCGTCCACGATCAAGTTTCACACCATGAGCTAGGACACCAGGTCTTCCTAGAGAATTGATTGATCGTTCCACAACATCATATTCTCCAACTGAAGAACCTGCTGATGTAAGAATCATATCAGTTTTTTCTAAAGCGAATCTGATCTTCTTTCTGACCTGGTTGACATTGTCTGGCGTTACACCCAAATCAAAGGGTACTCCGCCGCCTTCCTGTACCAATCTAGAAATGATGTGGCTGTTGGTATTCAGAACCTTACCCCCCTTAATTTCATTTAGATTATCAGTTAGCTCGTCTCCCGTTGGAATTATTGCAACTCTGGGTTTTTTATATACTGGCACTCTAGTAATACGAACCATAGCCAACAACGCGACATCTTGTCCCCTAAGGATAGTTCCTCTGTTCAGTAACAGTGACTCCCGCTGTACATCACTACCCACAGGAGTGACGAAGGATCCCTTTGGAAGCGAGGCCAGAATTTCCACGTTATCTTTCGATTTTTGCGTGTATTCAACTGGCACAACAGTATCTGCCCCTTGAGGCAAATAGCCACCAGTAGATATTCTATATGCTTGTCCAGAATGCAAGACGTCATTTGGAACCTTCTCTAATCCTGCATTTCTGACTATTGTTAAAGTTACTGGACCGGAATCCGAGGCATGTTTAATATTATTAGCCAATACCGCAAACCCATCCATGTGCGAGGAATCATACATAGGAATATTGACATCTGACATTACATCCTCTGACAGAACCCGTCCGTAAGATTCCAGAACTAAGATGTGCTCTGCATGTGGTCGGATCTTAATGTTTTGTTTAAGACTCTTGTAGGCTGCTCCAATCGAAAGATATGTAATAGGTTTGAATGTCATGCAAGAATTCAAGATATACTCTAGAACAAGTTATAATACCTTTTCCTGTATCTTATAATACTCTGCAATGCAGCTACAAATATTTCAGAATCGGGGTACATTGAAATTTCACAATGTCAACTCGCCCAGACATTCTGAATAGGTCAGGCCATAATGCAACTCCAACGACTAACCGTGGAATACACTTATTCACATTTTGTGGTTTACAATAATTTTTAGGATTAGGCCATTGTTCAAATCTTGTTTAACTGCACATCCGGGTTTGTTCGCTGTTTAGAGGTGAAACTTGAGCCTGGTATACTGAGTCATAGCCATTGGCTTGTCTCATCGTCTAGATCTGCCTTTAAGTTATTCAAGAACAAGACATATAGCTCACATTAGATTACAAGGAGACCATAACAACAACAAGACGGAAAGAATGAATGGAGAAGTGCGTGATAGCGAAAAGACCATGAGAGGATTAAAGAAAGCTGACACCAAGATTCTGTCTGGCTATCAAATCTAGCACAAATATTTCAGACCACATGAAGCATTGAACGGTAAGGTCCTGCTGAAAAATTTGGAATTATCATTGAAGGTGAGAATAAGTAGAAAACGATAATTGAGAATACTCGATTAAATTCGTCTAGGGGCTGATTTTGATGGATCGCATAGCTCACAAGCATCGAACCCACCCAGATATCCCCCTCCATGAATAAATGTCCACAATTCTTCAATCTGGTTCTTCAGCACCATTATTCTGTCATCTGTGATCAATTGTTTATTGAGCCTATCATGTTCTTGTACTCTCTCTTTTATGTTATTGTCGGTTATTAATTCTTCTACAACTTTCTTTAACCTATTCATGTCAGACTCTTCTCCTTGTCCCAATGCGAATGATTTTTGATACATCAGTACGCAATTTCTGCGGCCGCTATCGTCGACGCTCAGCGTTATGACAGATTCGTTTCTGGAGACTTTTTCAAATATTACTTTAAAAATATAAAAGTCAAGGTAAATATTGCTCTCGGTTAGATTAACATCTCTGCTTTTCTTTAAGGTCGGACAGGCACGTTGTATTTTGTCCGTAATAATCTTTTGAAATGACGGTGAGATAGAAATCGGTGCGTCAGAAATCATAGTTTCTTGAATATTCTTACATTGTTCTCTATGGCTGGTTTCTATTTCATACGCGGTTGTTAATATCGTTTCAATACGCTCTTCCTTTTCTAGGTGCTTTTTCATGTATCGCATGAAGCCTCTGTCGGAAGGGGGTATTTCTACGGAATTTTCCGTATCGAGAAATCCATTTTCATATTTACACGATGTAAACCGTAGTCTTTCGCTCCATTCTTGGAGTGCATCTGCTAGTTGTTCTGAGTGCGATTGATAGTTCATAAAAAACCTTGGTAGTCTAAGCTCCTCTGCGCGGACCGCTGTCGTATTGTCTCCATAACCGCGAGAGAGACCTGGGTTATAATCGTAAACCATTCCTCTGCCATTTCTGTTATAACGACGAATTGGTGGATATTTAAAGATAGACGAACATTGAGAAGCTAGGCTCTATGCCATATTTAATTCACTGTCCGACGACTCTTAACACTTTTTCTAATGAGTGTCATCTGATGATATCTTAACAGAACCGTTGATAATAGAGTTTTAATACTCTACCTACAAAATATGACCTGTCGTTTTAAGTATTGATGTTACTGCCAGGTAGCGAGGAATTAATTTGCTGCGCATGTCTTACGAAACAAATCATAAGATAATATATGCCACTATTATGGCTTCTCTCCTAGCCATATTGACAATTTATCCATTTTTACAAGAAAAAGTACACGCATTATCTACGACTCTTGTCATAGATAGTAATGCAATCTATCATAATACAGCTTTTCTAAGTGGTGGTGTTCTCCTTTTGGCTATCCATACACAGCCAATCGTTGTTCATGTAGGCAATTTTTTCCATATACATGCAGTGATTCTTAACAATTCTCCGGGTACGATTAGTTTCATTGCTGAACCATGTGATTCGACGTTGTCTGCAATATTTGATAAAAATGTAGTTGAGAAACATGAAGTAAGCTGTTTTCCGGGGGCATCATCAACGTCAGCAGCAGTGCATCTCCTTAAATTGAGACCAGGAGAAAAAGTGTCAATAATAGGAACATCCGTCGGGACGACATACCAAGCCGTTGCATCAGGAATGACAATAGCTAGTTTGACATTTCATTACCAATTAGAAAATGGGGCTAGCGCTAGCATTATGAAGTCCTATGAATTTAACATAATGCCCTCAAAAACCTAACAGAGATTCTCAGCGTAGCAAGTAGATTTGAGTACGGCGTCCAGAATAGACAAAACGAATGCTATTATTTCTGAATGCCGGTAATCTCCAGTTGGAT
>Ga0209577_10007065_pt1 | contig 10345 bp, 5 predicted proteins | sample GraSoiAngelo_109_FD_185874 | JGI IMG/M metagenome (GOLD analysis project Ga0209577, IMG submission 185874) | Grasslands soil microbial communities from the Angelo Coastal Reserve, California, USA - 14_0903_12_20cm (SPAdes) (version 2) | ecosystem: Environmental > Terrestrial > Soil > Grasslands ...
CCTCCCTGATCACGCTTCGAGGATTCTTATCCTCGCGCAATCCGCCAAACTTCGAATGGCGCAGTCTATCTGCTTTGGTCCACTCTAAAAATTCGATCTGAGCGACGGCCTCTGGCCTCAGCCATACTGCCTTCTTCATTTTCTCAGCGTTGAGTTCTTCGCCAAATCGTGACCGCCTCGTCTCCGGCAGATTTACGAACGGACATTCCGGTGTCACCAGATGCTTCAATTTCGCAAAGACTTGTCGCCGAGACGCAGGTACGAACCCGTTCCGCGTTCTTGCGACATACGTCAATTTGTCGCCGTCATAGTAGCCGACGATCAGTGAGTCAAATCCGTGGGGTCCGGGAAAATAACCGCCGATGACGAACTCTTGCCCCCGATTCACGCGATATTTGATCCAGGCCCCGCTCCGCTTTCCCGGTTGGTAGTGGCTGTCCTTTTGTTTTCCGACGATTCCTTCAAGCCCTTGCTCGCGAACGGCAGCGAGCAGGTCCCTTGGCGCAGCCTCCACGTAATCCGCAATCCTGATTCTCTTGTCGTTGACAACAAGAAGAGCATTCAGGAGCATTCGACGCTCGATCAACGGAAGACGTGTCAAATCACGATCCTTCCAACACAACAGATCGAAGACGTAGTATTGAATTCGAGCTGCTTCGGCGCGGAAATTCTGCAAGAGATTGAAGTTGGGTCGGCCGCTGTCGTCGATGGCGACCACCTCGCCATCCACAACCGTTCCCTCGGGCAGATCGGCGAGTGCCTCCACGATATAGGGAAACTGTCTGTTAAGAGATTTTCTGTTCCGCGAGAACAACGTCACACCAGTTGGCGACTTCACCGCAAGCGCTCGATATCCGTCGAGTTTAATTTCCCAAATGCACGGCGCGCCCTCCGGCAGTCTTGACACCGATAGACACTCCATCGGCTCGATAAATGACGCCTGTGTTCTGGGTAACGAAGCCAAGCGTGCCTGTATTTTTCGTTGCATCGCGTTCCTTAGGAAAACAAAAGCCGAACAAATAAGCAAACGCTCGCACTCGTCTGGACCCCGGAATAAGATGGATGCGCTGGATACGAGATGGCTGCCCGCAAGATCATTCATGTGGACATGGACGCGTTTTATGCGTCCGTGGAGCAGCGCGACAATCCGCAACTGCACGGCAAACCCGTCGTCGTCGCATGGCGCGGGAATCGCTCGGTAGTGTGCGCTGCTTCGTATGAGGCGCGAAAGTTCGGCGTGCGTTCCGCCATGCCCGCTGTTCGAGCCGAACGTCTATGCCCTAGCGCAATCTTTCTGCCCCCGGACTTCCCGCGCTATCGAGCGGTCTCTCGCCAGGTGCGCGAAATCTTCAAGCGCCATACCGACATGATTGAGCCGTTGTCACTCGACGAAGCCTATCTCGACGTTTCGGAGAACAAGACTGGTTTGCCGACCGCGACACAAGTGGCGCGCACGATTCGCGAACAAATCCGCTCAGAACTGAGCTTGACCGCATCGGCAGGAGTAGCGCCGAACAAATTCCTCGCGAAGATTGCTTCGGACTGGAAAAAACCGGACGGACTCTTTGTCATACAACCGGAAGAAGTAGATTCATTTTTGCTGCCCCTACCCGTGGGTCGTCTACCTGGAGTAGGCAAAGTCACAGAAGAGAAGCTGAAGCACCTTGAGATACAGACGGTTGCTGATCTGCGGCGAATGGATTTGCCAACACTCGAAGGCCGCTTCGGTCGTTATGGCGTGCGTCTCTACGAATTGGCCAGGGGAATCGACAAGAGCGAAGTAGTCCCTGACAGGCCAACTCAATCCATATCGGCGGAGGATACCTTTGAACAGGATGTCTTGGTGACCGAGATGGAGCCGATGATCCGAAAACTTGCGGAGCACACATGGGCCGCATCGCGGAAGGAATCGCGAATAGCACGCACCGTCGTGCTGAAACTGAAGACCACCGAATTCAAGATTCTCACTCGCAGCCACACGCCAGGCTCTCCGCCTTCTTCTTGCGAGGAGCTGACAAATGCTGCCCTATCACTGTTAAAACGTGTCGGCCTCAGCCCGCACCAGCGGTTTCGCCTGGTTGGCGTCGGCCTGAGCAACTTTTGCGACCCTGAGAATGCGTCCGCGCAGCCGACTCTTTTCACCTAACCACAAACCGTTGTGGGTCAGGTGCCTAGTGGACGCGAGCGAGCCAGACTTGATGGTTGCCATTGGACTGAAGGCTTCCTGGCCAGTTAGCAGCGGTCGAGATGAAGACCACGTAACGGCCGTCCGGCGTGATAGCAGGGGAATCGGAAAACTGACTGTTGCCTTGGATGCCAGTGTTACTGTCCACGGACAGCAAGTACGTTGTTGGGACGCAACTAGTCGGAGAATTCGCGCATGTCATCCGAACGTAGACTGCACTGGAGCGATAGGAATAGGACAAGAGATTGTCTGCGACGGAAATGAAAGCGACATAGTTTCCATCGTTGCTGGAAACGGCTTCAATGCTGCCACTGTCGGCCTGCCCGCCGATGTAGGTTACGGAGACACGGTCGGTGTGTGGGATACAACCTGCTGGAGCGCCGATGCAGTCGTCGCAAACAAACGCACCAACCATCTGCCCGGTATCACCAGGGACAAGATAGTTAGTTTCGGCATCAAAGCCAGAGAAGCGTGCACTCGTACTTAGAACCCATCGGCTAAAGCCGGCCGTCGGAGGAGTTCCGCCATAGCCAACGAAAAGGCTCTGATTGCTTGGCGTACAGCCAACGGGTGCGCCAAAACAGGTGTCGTGCAGGACCGCGGAGGCTCTCGGGTCATTAGGTATAAGATTGGTCGACTCAGCAATGAAGGATATGTACCGCCCATCCGCGCTGATCGAAGGGCAGCATGCGGGAGCATTACTCTGACTCCCGTCGTCAGCGACAGAAACCTTTGAGGTGCTGGGAGAGCACCCATTAGGCACACCAATGCATGTGTCTCGCACGAAGATGTCCAGCCATCCGTTCGTGTCGTTGGGCACTAGGTTTGTGGCAGCGGAGTTGAAGGCGAGGAAACGTCCATCAGCGCTGATCGCTGCGTCGCGCGAATCACCATAACTGGGATACGTTCCCGTAGGTTGACTCCCGTCGGTGGCGACAGACACCAGAATAGTGGTTGGGACGCAGGCGGATAGCGCACCCAAGCAGGTGTCCCGGACAAAAACGTCCGCGGCTCCACCAGTCTGCGTGCTTCCCGGAAACAAATTTGTAGCGCTGGAATCGAAAGCTACGTAGCGCCCGCTCGCGCTGATCGCTGGCGACCGGCTATTACCATTCGGCAGTGAGCCGTCGTTGCCCACCGAAATGCGCGTCGTGGTAGGCGTGCATCCCGTCGCTGCGCCGATGCATGTATCGCGGAGGTAGATATCAGTGAAACCGCTGGCAGGGCCAGGAACCAGATTCGTCGAATCGGATTGAAAGGCCACGTAGCGACCGTCGGCACTAACAGCAGGAGGAGAATAAGTGTGGCCATTACCTGGGGTCCCGGCCGGTGCTGCCGAAACCAACTGAATTACACCGATGCCAGCCGGTGGCTGTGGAACTGGTCCAATGAAAACCGGGAGGGCATTGGAAAGGCCTCCGCCGGGTGTTGGATTAAAAACGGCGACGGACGCTGTGCTAGAAGCGCTCCGATAGCTTGCGGACACAACGGCGTAGGCCAGAGTACCGCTTACGAACGTCGTCGCCAGAGTGGATCCGTTCCACTGGACGACGGAAGAAGGAGAGAATCCGCTTCCATACACGGTGAGGTAGAAATCCGGCCCGCCCATCGCGACGGAGCTTGGGTCGAGGAAGACAATACTTGGCACGGGGTTCGGACCTCCAGCATAACCCCCGCTGCCACCCCCGCCCCCGCCGGAGGCTCCTCCGGCAGCGCATCCGCCTAGAGCCAATAAAGCTGGCAAGACAAGCGCCAGGAGAACCATACAGGCTGCCAGAAAAACCCTGCGTAATATGGTCCGAATCACGTCTCGGCCCTACCTCCACACCTAGCTGGAGCAATACGCAGTCCAGTTCAGAGTGGTCTGTGACTAGCTCGGGGTGCCTCAATCATGAATTTTTGGTCAGTGTCGTACCGGCAGTTGTGAACTGGGAGGACATATCCGCTCAACCTGCTCTCTCCAACTAGAAGCGTAAGTGATTAATGAAAATCGCGGGACCGCGTGTCCGCTGCAGTGATGGAGAGCGGTAACACGCGGGAAGCCTTGACGGAAATGGTGTGGTCCTGATTCTGCAGGACGCCTTCAACCCGAAGGAATTTCTCACGGTTGATCACAACGCGGTATTTCTCGTAAAGGTCAGGATTCACAATCACATTCGAAATTCCTGTCTCATCTTCCAGACTCAAAAAGACGAAGCCCTTCGCTGTTCCCGGACGCTGACGCGCGATTACGCATCCCGCGACCCGCGTGTATTGGCCGTCCGGCACGCGAGGCAAATCACACGCTCGTTTTACTTGCAGCTTGGATAGAGCCTCCCGGCAATACGTCATCGGATGCGGGCCAGTGCTCATGCCCGACCCGTGAAAATCCGCAACAAGACGCTCTTCGTCCGTCATCTGACGTAGTGGCGACAATTCCATTTGCTCCGGAATCGCATCCAGTAACGGGCCGGCAGGCCGGGCCGCGCGTTCCACTTGCCACAGGGCAGTTCTTCGATGCACTCCCCTTCCAAGAGAGTTCAGCGCACCAATCTCGCTGAGCGTTACCAGCTCCGCTTTCTGCAGTTGCGGGACACGGCGGACCAGATCATCAATCCCCATGAACGGGCGTTTCTGCCTCTCCAAGACAATCTTGTCGGCAGCCGTTTGCCTCAGACCGCGCACGTAACGGAACCCAATGCGCAGACACGGAATATCCTTGTCCCCTTTAATCGTGGGCTCGATGGTGCAGTTCCATTCGGAATGTAGGGCGTTGATGGGTTTCACTCGCAGGCCATGCAGTTGCGCATCATGCACTAACACCGCCGGGCTATAAAAGCCCATCGGCTGATTGTTTAACAGTGCTGCGGTGAACGCTGCCAGATAGTGCTGTTTCAAATACGCGCTGGCATATGCGATCAGGGCGAAACTCGCCGCGTGCGATTCGGGAAACCCGTAGCGCGCGAAGGAAGTAATTTGCGTGATGATCTCTGCCTGTGTTTCCGGGGCGAACCCGTTCTGCGTCATTCCGCTCCGCAGCTTCGCCTCGATTTTTTTCATACGTTCTTCCGAACGTTTGAAGCCCATCGCTCGGCGGAGGTCTTCGGCTTCACCACCTGTGAAGTCCGCCGCCACCATTGCGATGCGCAGCAGTTGTTCCTGAAACAGTGGCACTCCCAGAGTTCGTTCCAAAATCGGTTTGAGCGAAGGATGAGCGTACGTAACCGGCTCCTTGCCTTGCCGCCGATTCATGTAGGGATGCATCATCTTTCCGACAATCGGGCCGGGCCGAATGATGGCGACCTGCACAACGAGATCGTAGAACTTGACTGGCGCATTGCGCGGCAGCGACGCCATCTGCGCTCGGCTTTCGACTTGGAACATCCCCACCGTGTCCGCCTTGCGCAAGGTTTCATAGACCGGAGGATCGTCGGGAGGAAGTTGCGCTAGGTCGACCGGTTTGCTGTAGTGCTTGGGAATAAGTTCCAAGCACTCTTCGAGCACGGCCATCATGCCGAGGCCCAGCAAATCGATTTTGATGATACCCATGTCAGCGCAATCGTCCTTATCCCATTGCACGACGACACGCCCCGGCATCGTTGCTGGTTCGAGAGGAACAACGGAATCAAGTTGCCCCTGACAAACGACCATGCCACCAGAATGTTGGCCCAAGTGTCTTGGCAAATCCTGAATGCGTTCGCACAGCTCCCAGTATTTCCGGACCCGAGGATGGTTCAGGTCGAAGCCCACTTGCTGAAAATGATTTTCGAAATTGTCAGATGGGCCGCGCCATTCTCCGCTGTTCACTACACTCGAAAGCTGGTCGAGAGTGTCCTGATCGAATCCAAGAGCTTTGCCGACCTCTCGTGCCGCTGAGCGGTCACGATAGGTGATGACGTTCGCCGTCATTGCGGCGCCAAGCTGACCGTACCGTTGGTACACGTATTGAATCGCTTTCTCCCTCTGCTCTCCGCTCGGCAGGTCCAAGTCGATATCCGGCCATTCGCCGCGTTCCTCCGAGAGAAACCGCTCAAAGAGCAGTTTCATCCCGACCGGATCGACGGCCGTAATTCCGAGGGAATAGCAAACCGCGCTGTTTGCAGCCGAACCGCGGCCCTGCACGAGGATTTTCTGGTCGCGGCAAAATCGGATGATGTCCCAGACAATCAGGAAGTACCCGGCAAGATGCAGCTTTTCGATCAGCGCCAATTCGCGCTCTACCTGGCGCTTGGCGCGTTCAAACAGATCATCGTCCCGTTTAGCGCCATAGCGGTTTTGAAATCCCTCTTCCGTGCGCTTTCGAAGAAACGCATCCATCGTTTCTCCCTCGGGAACGGGATAGCGCGGAAATTCATAGCCGAGCTCAGAAAGCGTGAATTGTAGCCTTGCGGAGAGTTCGCTCGTGTTCCGAATCGCTTCAGGCAAATCCGAAAAGAGTTCCACCATCTCTTCTGTCGAACGCAGATGACGCTCGTCGTTTCGTTCAAGCAGCCGTCCCGCCGTTTCGAGCTTGCAATGATTCCGAATGCAGGTAAACACATCGAGAATTTCTCGCTCAGCGGGAGTTGCGTAGCGGACCCCATTCGTCGCAAGGAGCGGCAGCCCTAGGGTTTCAGCAAGACGCACTGCCGTCTGATTCCGACGCTCTTCGGCAACGTCGCAGTGTCGCTGCAATTCGACATAGACATTTTTTCTGCCGAAAATAGTCGTCAGGATTTCAATGTCTTTTCGTGCATCCTCAAAACCCTTGTTTGAAAGCGAGGCCGCAAACACGCCTTCCGGGCCACCCGTCAAACACACCAGACCTTCCGCGTGTTCCGCAACCTCGTCAAGCGTTGCCGTTCCTGTTCCTTTTTCTTTTTCGCGCAATTTGTAACGCGTCATGAGGCGGCAGAGATTCTGATATCCCGTCAGCCTTTTAACGAGCAGCGGCAACCGAACCGGCCTTGCCGGAAAAGAATTCGGGATCCACGACGGCGGCCTTGCCAGGTTTCCAAAACCCTCAACGGAAATCTCGGCCCCGACATGAGGGCGAATCCCTACGGACTTTGCGGCCATGTGGAATCGTGGAGCACCGTAAACACCGTCGCGGTCCACCAACGCAATGGCTGGCAGTTCCAGCTCCTTCGCGCGAGAAACCAGGTCTTCCGGGCGCGAAGCACCTTCGAGAAAACTGAATGCGGAAGCGGAATGTAGCTCGACGTACTTCAATCGTAGATTCCTTCCACGAACCAGCGCTTAGCACGCAGGTCCTTATAAACTCGATACAGTGCTGTCTCGTTTTCACCATTCCCCGAGGGTTCCGCTCGAACCTTGGGACCTAACGTCCTTATCTCGATGTCCCACTCCTCGCGCGCCCACGCCGTTTCAGACCACCAGTCACCTTTTCTTTTCCACGGTCCCGCGAAGGCGAGGATCTGCCGGCGAATACCCTCGCAACTGAGAAACGTCGGCCTTCCTTCCCGAAACTCAAGCGTCGCCTGAAGTGGAGGCCGGTAAATGCGCATCACAGCAGTAGTTTGTTTTTCTCCGCCAGCGCGTTTCTCTCTCATTTCCGGTAAGACAAAACGGTTCTGTTGAAAAGAATCGGGACCATGCGTATCGAGCAGAACCGGCGCCCCCACTCGGCCTTCCCCAACTGTGTTTTGGATTCGCGCGAGCGTAACCTCTAGACGCTCCGGGTCGGGAGAGAGAGGCAAAAATAACCCGAGCTGCTGCGAAGGTGCTCTCGCAGGAGTCGTCAACATTGAGACCGCAGCGACAGGCGCGGACGGAGGGTGCGCTTCGAGATCGAGCCGCAAGAGTTTCAAGAGCAGCTTGCCGTCTCGCGCCGGCACCGGAAGCCGCAGTGTCCGGACATGATAAATAGGGTCCTTCCTCCGCGAGTCCTTTCGTTCGAGCGTGAGGGTAACTTTGATCTCTCCGATGGAAAGAATGTGCATGCGCAGCCGTGCAAACAATTGTTCGAGCAGCCTGTTCAGGACGAAGAGCAATGGCTCCAGCAAGTCCACCGGAGACTCCAAGTCCATGTGCTCTTCAAAATTCGATGGAAAATCCTTGGCGATCAGAGGATGAGCGTTCGCCCCCTGCGCCAGCCGCCACCACCGGAGCCCTTCCTGCCCGAGTCGCTCGACAATCGCAATTTCAGGCAGAGCCGCAAACTCTTTGCATGTACGGACTCCCCAGCGCCTCAACGTTTCGACGAACTCGAACGGAATGCGCAAACCTTCGAGCGAAAGCCGTCCCATCTGAAGTCTTTCGTCTCCGGCTGGAATCACCGTCACTCCAAGGAAGCCTTGTGCCGCGCATACCGCAGCTAAGGGATTTCCGGCAACCGCAACGTTTGCCTCAAGGCCAACTTCCGAAGCGATACGCTTCAAGTCGTTCGCGATCTTCTCCGGAGAACCGAAGAGCTTTTCGCAGCCAGCCAGGTCGAGTACGACCGTGTCGCAAAAATCCTCCTCCTCGCGTTTTGGCCCATCCTCGACACGCGGCGAAATCGCCCACGCACAGTCGAGAAGCGCGGCATAGGCGTTCGCTTCCTCAGAAAGGGAACGCCATCGCCAGACCACGCCTTGGAACGCTTCTGCCTGCACTTTTGTCATTCCGGTTTCAACGCCCAGTTCCCTGGCCTGGCAATTGGTGGCAAATACTTTCGTCAGTGGCGCTGCGCCCGCGAGGATCGCAACACCTTTTTGTCGAAGGTCTGGCTCAAGGCGAACGACTGCCTGCGCGGGAAAATCCCGAACGAATAGACATGCGAAAGCCAACGTGCTTCCCCTGAACTTGGTAGAGGAAAGGGCAACAAACCGGACCTTCTAGTGCTTTATGGCGTGTGCGTCTGCCAGCGAGCTAAATCGGCGGGTTGCGATAGGCCTCGCGACCGCGTCACTTCTCCCTGAACCTCAAAACCTTCGAACGTCGATGCACCCGTTTGAATACTTGCTGCGGCTCGGCTCCAATGGTCTGCTCTTCTCTGGCAGCGGAGAACCAGCGAAGCGCAGCTTTTCGCGCATGATTCTTCTCCGAGCAGAAGCAGAATCGTCGGCGTGTTTTCGACCGCACGCCGAAAACGAAACCATGTGCTCAACTCGATGCGACGTACATCCACCCAGGAAATTCCACCGATATCGAAGACCACCACGCCCCATCCTCCGCCGTGCAACAGAAGGTCAGTAGTTTTCAGCGCTTGTTCGAGCCGCTTCCACGGCTTCACGCTTCTGCCTCCGGTTCGCACTGGAGGCGGAGGATTGGATTCGCGAAGTGACGGCAAAAATCGTTGTGGGCGAAAACCACGCCGCCGAGGCTCCCTGTCTCGTTCGACTTGCTCTTCCGCGCAGCGCGCGACGACGTGGATTTGTGCCGACTCTCCAAATGCGGTTTGTTTTCCTATCAAAGAGGGAATGGCCTGATCGACCCCACGCATCAATTCTCGCGGATGCCGCCAACCATGTACTGACATTGGCTTCTTGCTTGGCGAATCGAGACCACGAGTTTTGCCTACGTCTTTATCCGCAGTAACAAAGTACGAGGATGCCTTGAGGTCCGGTCCTCCGTCTCCGGTTTCTCCGCATCGAATCCAGAGCAGTCGCGGAAGTTCCACTCCCGCAGCCGCGAGAGAAACCGGGTCGAGGGAATCCGAAACATCGACAAACGCACACGCTTCCTGTAGTTCCGTTGCTTGCGCAAGCAGCGAAAACGCGAGGCTCGTCCGACCGGAAGAAGCAGGGCCACACAATTCCACGAGAGCCCCCCGCGGAAAACCGCCACCAAGTACCGCATCAAGTTCCGTAACGCCACTCGACTGAAGTTCGACGGCGGCGCGGTTCTGAAATCCTTCAAGGCCTCGTCCGATGAGACCTGTATCGAGTTTTCCGGGCTTCCGCGAGAGGGCAATCATAGCAGTTTATATTCGCCTTTTGTTCGCCTAGAACTAGATTCTCATCTTCCGTGGAAGAGTTGTCAAGGGACCAGAGCCGGATGAGCTGGATGGAGCTAAAGAGCGACGCAGTTGCTCAGTTTCCGGCCCGTTACACGTCCGATTGCCCGCCGGAGTGGAACCATAACAAGTGGTCGATTACGGGACGAACCGTCTCGGAATCGTTCACAGACACTTTGGCACCGGCAACACTCCCGCCGTAAGTTCCGGCCTGACATGCATTTCCAAGCAGACCGGTATGG